>Ga0256410_1001636_pt1 | contig 16659 bp, 16 predicted proteins | sample PhyWR1_FD_185983 | JGI IMG/M metagenome (GOLD analysis project Ga0256410, IMG submission 185983) | Leaf surface microbial communities from wheat plants in UC Gill Tract Community Farm, Albany, California, United States - DLSL W.R1 | ecosystem: Host-associated > Plants > Phyllosphere >... | reverse complement strand
CCGCATGGAGAACGACCGCGAGATGCGCTTTGCGGTGCTGGACACGGGCCTGGGCATTCCCGCCGAGCTGCACAACAACCTGTTCGAAGACTTTTCGCAGATCGACTCGCCGCTGCAAAAACGCCTTCGCGGCACCGGCCTGGGCCTGTCGCTGTGCAAGCGTTTCGCTGAACTGCTGGGCGGACGCGTGGGCGTGGAAAGTACGCCCGGCGTGGGCTCGCTGTTCTACGTGATCATTCCTCTGTCCATCGAAAACGAGACTGTCGATGAAGCGTGACATTCGATTACTGATCGTCGACGACAACGCCGCCACGCGCTATGCCCTGCGCCGCCGCCTGGAGCGTCACTATGGCCATGTGCTGGAAGCCGGCACTGGCCAGGACGGGCTGGACCTTATCGCGCGCGAAAAAATCGACGCGCTGATTCTGGACGTCAACCTGCCGGACATGAGTGGCTTCGATATCGTGCGCCGCCTGCGCGCCGACCCGTCCACCGCGTTGCTGCCGGTGGTGCATGTGTCGGCGGCGTCCATCGAGACCGGCGACATCATCACCGGCCTGGACGCGGGGGCCGATGCCTACCTCATCCACCCGGTGGACCCGGATGTGCTGCTGGCGACCCTGCGCACCCTGCTGCGGGTGCGTGACACCGAATATGCGCTGCGCGAAAGCGAGGCGCGCTTTCGCGAGATTTTTTTCAATATCAGCGCGCCGATTGCAGTAATGGATGCGCAGCTCAAAGTCCACGAATGCAACCACGCCTTCGCGCAGTTGATTCACGACAACCTCAACCCCGACGCCCTGCTCGAATGCTTTGCCGACGGCCAGCGTGCCGTCATCGGCGAACTGTGCCAGCGCCTGTCAGCCGGCGAGCGCTGGAAAGGCACCCTGCAGTTGAACGTGAATGGCGAATTGCGCGAGACCGAGTGGCAGATTTCACCGTACAACCGTGTCGAGCTGAGCCTGGTGTTCGTGGAGGACGTGACCGAGCACCGCCACCGCGAGCGCCATCAGCAGGCCGAACTGGCCAATGCCGCGCGCCAACTGGCGCGCACCGAGGCGCAACTGTTGCAGGCGCAGAAGATGGACGCCCTGGGCAAGCTCACCGGGGGCATCGCCCACGACTTCAACAACCTGCTCACCGGGATCATCACCAGCCTGGAGCTGATCAAAAAACGCATCGAGAGCCAGCGCACCGAGAAGGTCCTGGGCTACGCCGATGCGGCGCTAAGTTCGGCCCTCAGCGCGGCCGGCTTGACCAATCGACTGCTGGCCTTTGCCCGCCAGCAGCCGTTGGACACGCGCCCTATCGATATCAATGCGCACATCCGCTCACTCGAAGAGCTGCTGGTGCGCACCATTGGCGAACACATCGCCCTGAAGCTGGAGCTGACCAGCAACCCGGCGGTGGCGCTGGTGGACCCGATCCAGCTGGAGAGCGCGGTGCTCAACCTGGTGATCAATGCCCGCGATGCCCTGCCCCAGGGCGGCATCATCTGGGTCACCACTTACCCAGCGTATTCCAATGGCAACCTCGAGCTGGAAAACGGTCCCTATATTGCGCTGTCGGTACGCGATAACGGCGTGGGTATCGACCACAGCGTGATCGACAAGGTGTTCGACCCTTTCTTCACCACCAAGCCGGTGGGCCAGGGCACAGGCTTGGGTCTGTCGACCATCTACGGTTTCGCACGCCAGTCCGGCGGCGATGCGCAGATCCGCAGCGTCACCCGCCAGGGCACCGAAGTCACCATCATGCTGCCCGCCGCCGAAGGCCCGGCCACGCTGGCCACAAAGCTGGTGGCGGTACCTGGGGTGAGCAAGGGCGAGCACATTCTGATCGTGGAGGACATGCCGTCGGTGCGCAGCTTCGTCGCCGAAGTGCTGGTGGATGCCGGCTACCAGTGCAGTCTGGCCGCCGACGGCGACGAGGCCATGGTGATCCTGCAGGCCGACCCGAGCATCGACCTGTTGCTGACCGATTACGGCCTGCCGTATATGACCGGCCGTGAACTGGCCGACCATGCGCGCGTGCTGCGCACTGACTTGCCGATTTTGTTCATGACCGGCTATGCGGAAAATGCGGCCAATCGTCAGAGCTTTCTGGGCGAACGCATGGACTTGATCACCAAGCCGTTTCACATCGATGAACTGCTGGAGAAAATTCGCCAGGGGATGGAGCGTCGGGTCTAGGCCGACGCTCCCCAGGCACTACAGGCGAAACCGCGCCACGGCGTCGTTGAGCGCTACCGCCAAGCGTGCCAGCTCCTGGCTCGAACCGCTGACCTGCCCGGCGCCCGAGGACGACTGCGCCGACAGGTCACGGATATTCACGATGTTGCGGTCGACTTCTTTGGCCACCTGGGCCTGCTCCTCGGCCGCACTGGCGATCACCAGGTTGCGCTGGTGAATCTCATCGATCGAATCAGTGATCCGACTCAAGGCACCACCAGCGCCCTCGGCCAGGCTCAAGGTCTCGGTGGCGCGCTGGGTGCTTGACTGCATCGACGCCAGCGCATCATTGGAGCCCGTGCGCATGGCGGTCACCATCTGGTCGATCTCCAGGGTCGATTGCTGGGTGCGATGGGCCAGCGCCCGCACTTCATCCGCCACCACCGCGAAGCCACGCCCTGATTCGCCGGCACGCGCCGCCTCGATAGCGGCGTTAAGGGCCAGCAGGTTGGTCTGCTCGGCGATGGAGCGAATCACGTCGAGCACCTTGCCGATGTCCCGCGATTGCTCGGCCAGGTTCTGCACCAGGTTCGAGGTTTCGCCGATGTTGCTACTCAGGGCCTGAATCGCGCTGACTGTTTCGCCGACGCGGTGCTGGCCTTCGCGCGCGGTTTCATTGGAGAGCCTGGTGGATTCGGAAGTAGAAACCGCGTTGCGCGCCACCTCGTCGGCGGCCGAGGTCATCTCGTTGACCGCCGTGGCTGCCTGCTCGATCTCTGCCGTTTGCTGTTGCAGGCTGCGGCTGCTCTGGTCGGTGATGCCATTGAGGTCGGTGGCCGAGGCGGACACTTGTACCGCAGACTGGCGAATCAGCTGCAAGGTATCGCGCAGGTTGCCTTGCATCGATTGCAACGCGACGAGCAAGCGGGTCACCTCGTCGTCGCCGCTGACTTCGACGGTCTGCGTCAGATCGCCGCGTGCAACGTTTTCCGCAGCACGCATGGCCTGTCCCAATGGGCCGACAATACTGCGCGTCAACAACCAGGCCAGGGCCACCGTGCTCACCCCCGCCAGGATCACAAAACCGAACACCATGGTGAGCGAGCGGCTGTATTGCGCCTCTGCCGCCTGGCCCAGCTGGTTGATCTGGCTGTTGTAATAGTCGCTGAGTGCGTTGAGCTGGGCCCCGGAGCCATCGACCACTGTTTTCATGTCCACCAGCAGCAACTTGTTGAGTTCAGCGCCCTGTTGCTTGTCGGCCAGCACGAACGACTGCGACAGCCCTTGCTGGTACTGGCGCAGCGAGACCTGGAACTGATCGTAAAGCGCGCGCACTTCAGGCGTGTCGACCAACGCGTCGAGCTCGGCCAGCTTCTTGGTCAGGTCCTGGCTGCGGGTGTCCATCTGACCGCGGTACATCGCAAGGTTCGCCGGGTTGGTGTCCAACGCCATGCGCAACGAAATCGTGCGGATACGCAGCATGATTTCGCGAATATCGGCCACCAGCCGCATCTTCGGCACCAGCCCACGCTCCACCTGCACCGCCCGGGCGCGAATACTCGCCATGTTCGACAGCGCGAAAAAGCCCAGCAGGGCCACAAGCAAGGCAATCAAGGCAAAACCCAGACCGGCACGGCGGGCGATGGACAGGCTGCGAAGGGACATTTTGAGGGCTCTCATGGGGAGGGATACGACATCGTATGACAGCGTTTCGGCCTGACAGGCTTGGACTTGAGGGAAAAAAACGGAAATAAAGAGTCCTGATATCCAAGGTAGAATTCGTGCTCAAAGCATCACATCGATCACACTGATGATGACTATCGAAACAAGCGCCTGCCGATTTGTCGGCGGTCATCTCTATAATCCCCTCCCGCAGCCCTCCCCCCGCCTGACTAAAGGCGACATTCATCCTTGGAACCCGACACCATGCCAAGTGCCAGCCAGGCCTCCAGCGGCCTTCCCGAACATAATCAACAGAGCGTCAAACAGCAGTGGCTGGCGATTCTGTCGGTTGCCGTGGGCGCATTCGCCCTGGTGACCAGTGAGTTTCTCCCGGTGGGCGTGCTCAACGACGTCGCCAGCGACCTGGGCATCACGGCCGGCCACGCAGGGCTGATGGTGACCCTGCCCGGCATCATGGCTGCCCTCGCAGCGCCGTTTCTGTCAGTGAGCATCGGCGCGATGGACCGTCGCTATCTGCTGATCAGCCTGACGCTGATCATGATTGTCGCCAACGGCATCGTGGCGTTTGCCAGTGATTTCAACGTGCTGTTGTTTGGGCGTGTATTACTGGGCATCAGCATCGGCGGCTTCTGGGCCACGGCCATCGCCCTCAGTGGCCGCCTGGCGCCCAAGGGCGTCGACGTGGCGAAAGCTACGTCGATCATCATGATGGGCGTGACCCTGGCCACCGTGCTGGGCGTGCCGGTGGGCACCTGGCTCAGCGGCCTGATGGGCTGGCGCATGACCTTTCTGGTGACCGCACTGATGGGCGTACCGGTGCTGCTGGCGCAGGTGCTTCTGCTGCCACGGCTCAATCCGGAAAAAGCGATTCGTGTCAGTGACCTGCCGGCGTTGTTTTACAACCCGCAGGCGCGGGTGGGCCTGATTGCGGTACTGCTGATCGGGCTGGCGCACTTTGCTGCCTACACTTATGTCGCGCCGTTTTTCAAATACAGTGCCGGCTTTGATGGGCAGACCATCAGCTCGTTGCTGCTGCTGTTTGGTGTAGCCGGGGTGGCGGGCAATGTGTTCGCTGGTTTCGCCGCCAACCGCAGCGTGCGCAATACCCTGCTGCTGGTCGCGCTGATGATCGGCACCAGCACCGCGCTGTTCCCCCACTTCGCCACCGGCATGACCGGCGCCGCGCTACTGATCGCGCTGTGGGGCTTCGCGTTCGGCGCGTTCCCGGCGTGCTCCAGCATCTGGATGTTCGTGGTGGCGCCCAAGGATGTGGAGCGCGGCATGCCGCTGTTTGTCGCGCTGTTTCAGGTGATCATTGCGCTGGGCTCATTCTTTGGCGGGCAGATCGTTGATCAGATGGGCAGCTCGGTGTTGTTGAGTCTTGCCACGGTACTGGTGGGCTTCGGGTTTGTGACGGTGCTGGTGCTGGGGAGGAATGTCAGCAACCGACTGGTCGCGCAGCCAGCCTGACCGCTAGCTTTTGCAGAGGCCTGCCAGGCGATGAGTTTGGCGGGCCTTTTTTGTTTTAGCCGCAGACGTATTCGATCTGGAAAAACCTGGTAAAGAGAATGCCCGCCCTGAAACTTGCGCGCGCAAGGCTGCGAGCTAGCCTCAAACCTGTCGCCGCTGTGGCGACCTACTGTCAGGGAGCTTTATATGCCAACACGCTATCGTGATGCAGTTACAGGGGAATACGTGACGGAAGCTGAGGCGAAGAAAAGGCCAAGGGAGACGGTGAGGGAAACGGATAAAAAACCGTCGACAAAATCGAAGGGTAAAAAGTAGCGTTATTGTTTTAGCTCGGGCCGTGCAGATCTGCGGTTACCTTTTTCGGAATAACACGCCATGACGCTGTTTGAAATCAATGCATTCATCGAACAATGGCCCACCCTGGGCCTGATGCCCGCTGAGGCCGTAAATATCGAGGCCGGTGCGATCATTGCCAATTACCGCAACGAACTGAACGGGGCGCAAATCAAAATCCGTTATCTGGATAAAGTGATCGAGACGGGAGTGAACACATTCGGTGCCCTGGTGGGAGACGGTTGCAAGATTGGTGCAAACGCCGTCATTGACCCTGGCGCGCTGTTGCGGCCCGATACTCATGTGCCTCGCTTGGGATTGATTGACCAGTTCGCTTACGATTGAACGCCTCGGCGCTGGTCATATTCAAACGGCAGGAACGAAAAAGCCCCTGAAATGTTCAACCATTTCAGGGGCTTTGTCTTGTTCGATAATGGCGGAGAGATAGGGATTCGAACCCGACCAGCCGCCCCTACAACCCGCTCCAGGCCACAATTATATTGGGTTTTGGGTAAGCTGCAAGGACAGAAACGGCCTATAGCGGCTCAGGTTATGCCCTAAATTTGCCCTAAGCTGACAGAGCTTATCGAGTCGCTTTGTCTGCCTCAGTGCAACGGCGTCATCCGCTACGATGCAATCAAATCGCATATCGACCTGCGGCATCAAAAGTCAGCGCGGAGACCAGCAGGTTTGCCCCTTGGATATCATCCCCGGTGTTCGCCCAAAACGTACTGCCAGTGTGGCAGCCATCACCGAATCCATGGTTTCCAGGTGGGATCATCATGGCCACATAGGCCTCAAAAGTCGGATGTTTGGTCCAATAGCCATCCATGACTGCGCTATGAAGCGAACGGTCGAACCAGCGCCGAGTGATCATGAGCAAACCATCAACTCGATCTGCCTCATTCTCCTCGCGGCGCATCTGCTCGTAACTAAAATCAAGCTAGCAACACAACTCTCTATAGCCCTGCTACAGATATACGCTCTAATACTGAAGAAGCTTTTAGCGAATGCTTTGAGCTAATAGAATCACCATCTAAAAACTCAACTTCCTCCTCTCTAACCCCTACAAGCTTTTCCAAAATAAGACTGACCAGCTTAACATTTACCGCATTCCCTAACGCCTCATAGGCATCATAGATGGAGCCGGGTAAAGAAATTTCATCCATGCTTTGAAGCCGGGCACATTCCCTAACTGTCAAATAACGCTTTTTCCAAGCTACAATTGGAATCTGACTATCAGAAGCGGCAACTAATGCTGGAGAAAAATCAGGCCTTTTGATGCGCAATCCAGATGCGCGCACTTGGACGAGATGCTTCCAAACGTCACGCTCTCCGTCTTTGTAGTTCCACTCTAACTTCTGCAGAGAAGAATGAAAACCTTGAACACTTGGAAGCCAATCTTCAAGAAACTCTTTATGCAACTCATAAAAATTACGATTTCTTTCAATAAAACTTATTTTCCATTTTGGAAAACCAATCGGTCTTAAAGCGTGGCTTGGAAGAGAAGCATAAATTTTTTCACGACTCATCCCTTCCAAACTGACACCGAAACTACCTCTATACTTCCAAAGCTCTTTTGTTTTGACTTTGTCAATTGGCCTATCAATTGGGTAGGTAGCACCAAACTCCATACTCCACAATGGGTAATATGGAATGCTAACCTCCTCGGGGATGCGGGAAATAAAATCTTGCCACACAGCCAAACAATCGAGAACATGATGAGGCAAATATTTCCCATCAGTCGGTTCGTCCTCTAAAACACTTTCAATGTGAGTTTTTTCAGCAATAGCAGATGGCCACTCAAATCCTTCCACCCCGTCAAGCGAAGCCACAATATACATTCGCTCACGATGCTGGGGCACGCCAAAGTTGTGTGGGGATAGCTTTGCGGATTTCACCTCATAACCCAATTCATTAAGAGTACTTATAACTTGCCTATAAGTATTACCTTCGTCATGCTTAAAAAAATTAGCAACGTTTTCTAAAACTACATACTTGGGTCGCTTCAACTCTAAAATTTGAGCTATTACAAAAAACAGCGTTCCCCTAGTTTTATCCTTCCACCCCTTTTGCCCGCCAGCCTTAGAAAAGGGCTGACATGGAAATCCAGCACATAGCAAATCGTGCTCTGGAATATATCGAGGATCGACTAAATTTATATCACCTTCAGATTTTACGCCGTAATTTAAATGATACAACTCTCTCAACAAAGGCTTTAACTCTGATGCGAAAACACACTCACCACCTAGAGACGCCGCTGCAAGATGAAAGCCACCCAACCCGGCAAATAAATCAATAAATTTAAACCGCTTATTCATAATGTCTCGAGCTTAGAAACTTTAACATCAACCCAGCCATCAATCATATCCTGAAGCGCTTGTGGTAAATCAGCATTTCCGCTAAGACCGGAAAGCAGAAGCGGCCTATCGACCAGCGGTCCACCTATTAATACCAGACTTCGGGAAAACTCCATTTCATCAATCAAAAAAGGTACAGCCATACCCCGAATAGGTACGGAGTAAATATTCATTACATGCTTCCAAACCTGAAGGTCGGGCGTGGTCCTTTTCCCCTTCCAATTGGCGCCTGAAGCACACTGAAACATCATAAAAGGAGCGCTGGGTCGCCTGCCCTGACCCGGAAAATATCCATACACGTCTAATCCTAAATCTTTTACGTTACCCGTATCCCAAAGATCGAGGTTCTGTTCCGCAAAATTAGCATCTTGGCAAATTTGACTAACTAAATCGGCAAACTTCTGATTGGTTGTAACGCCACTCCACCCCGTAGACTTGAATCTAATATTAGGATGATGTTTTGCGAGCGACAACTTAGTCAACTCTTCTAATATAAAGCCTTGAGTAAGATAATCCCCACAATGATTTTTAGACCACCCTTCATAGAAAACGCGCAAGGAGGCGGCCAGGCAATAAGCAAGCGCTCTGTCCTCCTTCCAATTAGCTTCAAATCGAATAGCTCTGGAATCCACAGTAACTACCGGGCTATTTATAGCACCCACAAATGATTCTAAAACGCCCCAAACTGAAGTTAGAAACTCTTGGCAAAAATCTTGATTGGAGTAGACCTGATTCTCAATCAAAATATCAGAAACATCTGATCGCGACACATCCTCTTCACAAAAAAGCGAAGAACCTAAAAGCCAGTCTGCAACAGCAAGAACATCACAATTATGGACCTTTACACTACTAGCTATTCCCTTATCTGGCAAAACTAACATTTACATTTTTTCCTCAACCAATTTTTTTAGATCGGGAAATATTTTTGTTATTTGAACCAAATGCATAGCTAATCGTTTCGCGACAGAATATACATCCTTATCATCTTGATGCATATGAAGAGTACTAAACGAGATCTCAATATTATCACCCGCCTGAGATAGCAGTGTTATTATCTCATCCGTGTCTCCACCCGCCTTCTTTAAAGCAAAATCAAAATTAGGACTTTGGCTATTCTCTAAATAATTTACCGCCTCGACACTTAAAAGAACCTTGCCAAACTTATCAATATTCCGCGAATCTGAAAAGAGTGGTGGGTTTTTCTCATCACCAAACATCCACTTAGCATAATTGTATAGCTTTTGCTCAGCATCTTGGGCAACGGGCACTCTAGCCACATCTGGAGAGGCTTTAATGTCTATACCGAGATACTTTTGTACGCCTGCCGTACGAAGAGAGAGATATAGAACACTAAATTTATCCTCAATTTTCTCGATCGCGACACCCTCGGTATCTTCTAACTGCAAAAGCAACTTATACGCAATATAATGGCTTCTGACAGTCGGAGTTTTACTACCGATCTTTCGCATTACCTCTTCATAAGACAAATTTTCTCTTTCAATCAGATACGCAATAAACTGTGCTTTTTCTGCCGGATCCCACTCTTTTATTCCAGTAACATGTCGAAACCCTAGAAACGCCGAAACGTCTTTCCTGTCAGCAACTCGAATAAAGGGAATACGATCAAAAAAATCAGGAGCCAACTTATCTGCAGATGCTGCTATCTCTTTCCACTTCTTTTCTTTAGCCTGACCGTCAACCGCCTGCTTTAATTTTTTTAAAGCAGCTAAACGTCTGTTACCCTCAAGAACAACCAACCCAGAAGTTCCATAGATAGGCTCTTCAACTACCAACAATGCCTCTTGAGGCCAGAATCCGCTTTCTATGAAAGAGATAGCCAGCTCATCTAAGGTCCAGTCATTCATAACATCTAGAATAACTTCCTGCTTTACATTAGCTGTCGCTACATTTCGGCCCAACCTTGGGTTAAGGGGGTCAAGGAAAAGCTTATCTAACGAGATGAATTCAATTTCTACTTGACCCATTTTCGCCTCACACAAACTAAATTAGCGATAAAATCAAATATTTATCACAAAAAACCAGGAGCCGTCCCACCTAGGCGAGGGCCCACGAATGCCAGAATATTAACCGCCCCCCGCCCTGGCGTCACTGCAAATCCTATGTCAAGGTTTGGTCGGGCTTTTCCTCCCAACGAGAGCTACCCAGAAGCAGAGGATATCTGGCACACGAGAGGCCTGCGCGACTCAAAGAAGCATTTCCTGTCATTCTATTTGCGATTGATTACCGGGGCGAAGATGGCATAAGGCCATCTAAAATAGAGCTTCCAGAGCAGAGGGTTCCCAGTTCATAAAAACCAGTTCGACGCTGCACTCCGCCTTCCCTTTCCTTTGATTATTCGTACTGTACTTTATGTTGACCGCCTCAAAATGAAACCCTTCGAACAGTCGCCGGATGTCCGGGTGATCGTTGATGCTAACCATGACCTTCCCCTTGCAGCGCCGCATGAAGTCGGCCATGCGCTCGTAATTCTCGAAGGGAAAGTCCACACCGTAACCGGTCGTCTGCCAATAAGGCGGATCCATGTAGTGGAAGGTATGGGCACGGTCATAGCGTTCGGCGCAGTCCAACCAGGGCAGGTTTTCAACGTAGGTGCCAGACAACCGCTGCCACGCTGCAGACAGATTCTCCTCAATCCGCAGCAAGTTGACGGTCGGGCCAGTAGTCGCGGTACCAAACGCCTGCCCCGTCACCTTGCCGGCGAAGGCGTGGTGCTGCAGGTAGAAAAATCGTGCGGCGCGTTGGATGTCGGTGAGGGTTTCAGGGCGGGTCATCTTCTGCCACTCGAACACCTGGCGGGAGCTGAGCGCCCATTTGAACTGGCGCACGAATTCTTCCAGGTGATTCTGCACGACGCGGTACAGAGTCACCAGATCGCCATTGATGTCGTTGAGGACCTCAACCGGCGCCGCCTGGGGGCGCATGAAGTAGAGCGCGGCGCCGCCGGCAAAGACTTCAACGTAGCACTCGTGCGGCGGGAAGAGTGGAATGAGGCGGTCGGCCAGGCGGCGTTTGCCGCCCATCCAAGGGATGATGGGTGTGGACATATAAAGCAAGACCTTTGCTGTATGGATAAACAGTGCTAGGCTCGCTACGCTTTGTGCACGAAGCAGGAGCCTTGGCTGGACTTGCAGGGACGTTCTGCGGGGAAGGTGGCCGGTTTGGATGTTGACGCATCCTGCCCGGCCGCTCCTTTTACTTCGGTGTAGAGACTTCTTTTGCGTAGGCCTGACAGGCCCGTAGGGCGATCAATCCTTGGTCGCCGGCATCGGTGATTCCGATAATTCGCTGAGCATGCGCTGGGTCAAGTTGGGCTCTTGTGGAGCCATAAACCACGCGGCCGGTGGCGGTGGTGGCTGGCACTGAACAGCCGCTGGCGGCGTCGGTGGCGGCGAGTACGACTGACAGCCGCAGATCAGCAGTAGCCAGGCGATCACGCAGACGAGCCTGCTTCGTTTGCTCATCAGTCAATTCCTTGTAGTGGGTTTCATCTTTGTCCTGCAGGCGTTGCTCCAGAGCAAAGCGCTTGTCCTGCTCGGTACGCTGCAGAGCGGCAAAGGCTTGCGATAGCTCGTTGAGGGTGTCCGCATGCAGCCGGGCCTGGCGCTCCAGCTGCTGGCCGTAACGCCATCCTTGAACGGTCCAGGCCAATGCAGCAGAGCCGGCCGCCAACATCACCAGCAACAAGCCAACAGCAGTGATACGGAACTGCTCAGGGATCAGGTCGAAGAGACGCATAACACTGCCCTCGCCCTGGCCCACAGCTGCAGCCGATCTTCCAGTCCGTTGAGCCCGCCATTGATCCGGCGGGTGATGGTGTTGAACTGCTCTTGATCAGCGAGTGCATTCAATGCATTCACGGACCAGAACCACGCGGCCGATTCCGCCGCCCATTGCGGCTGCTCGAGTAGCTCCGGCGTGCGTAGCAATCGATCATCACCGAACAACGCCAGACTGCAGCGCAGGTAGTTATCGTGACCGGTGATCTGGATCAGGCCACGACCGCGATAGCGCTGGCCATCACCATCAGCTGCCGGCGTGTTCCCCAACTTGGCGGCCAGCGTACCGGTGTCGTACTTGCTGAGGTATTGCTCACTCCCCAGTTCACGCACGTACCGCAGTTGGCCGGATTCGTGACCGACCTGGGCGAGAAATGCTGCCTGGCGCTTCGGCGTGTCGATCTTTCGATTCGCCATGGCTGCGTTTAGGGTGGATACAAAAACGCCGGCTTGGCAGCCGGCGTTCGGGAGGATCTGCAGCAACTGCTGCTGAGTAATTGGCATACAAGTTCCTAACGTGAATAGCCCGCACGCGGCGGGTATGGATGGTGCACTGCGCCGCTACGCCAGGCTGACAACCTTGACGGGCTTCGCGGCTTTCTTCGTTTTCTTGCCTTTCGCTTTGGCCTTGCCCTTTTTGCCGCCGTTGCACTCAACGGTGGTAGACCAGCCGGCCTGCGTGAATGTCTGCTCCACAGAGTCCACCAGGTATACGCACGTGTTGAACGTTGTGGAGTACCCACCGGAGGCGAAACCAGGCCGGCGGTACTGGCCTGCAGATCTGACCAACGTTCGCCCCGATGAATGGGCCGTCATATCCCCTAAGCACATTGCCGAGTTCGCCGGTGCTACTGAAGTCTGGCTGCTGTTGGAGGCCGCTCAGAAGCACATTGCCGAACTGCAGCAGGGATGCGCCAACCTAACCAGTCTCGTAGTTGACCTGAACCCTTTACCCAGCCAGGAGGACACCGTATGAGCGCCGCAGAGAAACTCGACTTCCACATCACACCCGGAGCCTGGTTCAGGCAAGACCTGCTGTACCCAGTGTTCGGTCTGAGCACAGAAGCCGTTCGTAAGTACCGCACCCGCGGACTCTGGCTTGAGGGCAAACATTGGCGTTACGACCCTGCCAACGTGATCGTCTATAACCGTGCAGCAATAGAGCGCTGGATGGAAGGGAAGCCATGATCTACAAGATGCCGACCGGCGTTGAGATGAACGGCAAACAGCTACGCATTTGGTTCATCTTCAACGGACAACGGTGCCGTGAGCCCTTGGAGGGGATCTCGAAGGTAAACAAGGCCGCAATCGCCTATGCCGACAACAAGCGCCGCACAGTCCTCGCGGAGATCAAAGAGGGCCGCTTCGACTATGCCGCCCACTTTCCAAATTCACCCAGGGCCGCCATGTTCACGGGCATAGGTGGACCTTCACTCAAGCGCACCGTTAAGGAGGGAATTGACCGATGGCTAGAGGTTCAGCGTGCCCTCAAAGCTTCAAGTACGGTGATCAACTACGTAAGCAAGGCAGGACACGTTGAGAAGAAGTTCGGTAAACGCAAAATCGTTGACATCAGCAAGAGCGATATCGAGTTGTTCCAGGCGCAACTGCTCAAGCAAGGCCTGGCCCCTAAAACAGTCAACGATATTTTTACAATAGTTCGGGGTGTTTGGGCTGATGCCTTCGGTGATGGAATCCTGAAAGCCAACCCGCTCGATAGGATCAATAACGTTGGGGCCGACGTAGACCTTGAACACGCTGACCCATTCAGCCGCGCAGAGATCGAGTCTATTGGCAGAGCCAATCCCGTTCGGCGGCCTGATGCCAGGATGATTGAGTTCAACTGCTGGGCAGGGCTCTCTCTATCAGAACTCATTGCACTTGCTGTCGAGGATATCGATCTTGATGCAGGCCTGGTGCATGTGCGCCGGGCTCTCGTTGTAGGCGAATTTAAGGTACCAAAAGAAAGGTCTAGGGTACGAGTCATAGAGCTGATTGATCCCGCTCTCGAACTGATGCGGGAAATTTTGGCTGCCACTAAAGAAAGTCCCATATCAGAAATCTCAGTGATTCAGCGCGACAACATCACATCGAAAAAGATGAAGGTCAGATTTATTTTTTATAATTCAACCAGCGGCCTACTATGGAACGGTAAGACTTTGAGCAACTGGTTCACCTCCCACCTAAAAAAAGCGGAAGTCCGACATAGAGGTGCAAACCAGTGTCGCCACACCTTCGCCAGTCAGATGCTATCCAGCTACGTACCTGTGGAGTGGGTTGCCCGTCAACTTGGTCACGCTGATACAACAATGGTAAGGAAACACTACGGGAGGTGGATACCGAAGGACACCAAGAGCATGGCAGGATTAGTTTCGGGTATGCTTGGCTTCAGAGAAATATAAATAGAATCTGATCCAATTAAAACACCTTAAATAGTACAGCTCAAAAAATTTGTACTTCAAAAAAATGAAGTACATATTTTATAATAACAGAGAAACTTATGTTTCTGGTTTTTTTCTTGGACGCTTCACTATTTTTTTATCTGATGAAATAGCTTGTTTTGCAAGGTACTCCTGACGCCGCTTTTCATCGACGACAGCTTCTTCGCCCGCAGTAGAATTGAAGTCTGCAGAAGGCAGAGACCACATTCCATTTGGTCCCCTAGCAGTAAGATTAGAAACCATCTCTCTTATGGCACCATACAGAATGGAATACCCGGTGGCCCTGATAGCACGGAATCGCTCCATGCCTGTGAAATGATCAGACATGTACTTCATGTAAATAACCGCTTTAATGTCAATATTATACGGCAACGGCTTACTATCGGGATCGTCTTCATCCTCTTCAAGCATAAGACTCAAGCCAAAGATGAAAGTTCTAGGATCCTCAGCTTTTGCCTTATCGTATTGCAAACTCATGCGGCGCTTAAAGGTAACTCCATCAAAAGGAAAGTCCAGTTGATGAAATTCTGAAGAGTGATCACCATCAAAATCGCTATTAGATTCTACTCTAACATGTATAAATTCGACTTTAGAAATTGAAAGCGACGCAGCCTTCATTGGCTTCTACCTCTTCACAGATAAAACTGAATACTTCATCGCTCATCGAAACCATCATTTCCCGATGAAACCCATAGTCCGCATCATTACAACTAGCACTGACAACCACCAGCGGCTCAGGATCCGAAAACCTCATACCTGCCCAGCTACTTCTAACAGTAGACTCACCAAAACAAATATTAAGTTTTTCTTCAACGGCATCAGCAAGAGAATGAACAGTGTCGAGTTTCAGATTTTGATCACCACGAAGCCATCTAGAGACATTGGCTTCCGAAACGCCAAGTCTTTCTGCAATATCGATATTTCTAAGCCCTTTGAGCTGCATCAAACGCCTAATTTCAAAGATTGGCGCAGCTCGTCGAGCGAATCCAAAAATCTCAGCGTCTTCGGCGATTTGTTGGGCAATATCAAAATTGTTCATAGGTAGACCCTAAAAGATAACTATAAATTTGCATCTATGATTTTCTTAATTAATTCTTCTGCACGATCCCTAACCCCCTTTTCTGTCTGCTGTTGGTTTTTATGGGCCGCTTCGAAAAAGAAAACGTAGCGCCCAAGCTTACCTGTATATGGATACAGGTAAATCCTATCCTTGTTACCATGCTTCAGTTCCCGTAGGTTTTCCGACTTCCCTGAGTACTTGAAGCTGTGAGCCACCTTGTAATTGACAGCGCTATTCGCGAAATGTCCAGAAAAGTCATCCAGCATCATCCCGCTATAGATCGCATCGACCATAGCTAAAAAGTGAGCACGCTTAGAATTGTCATTGACGTCGCTTATCACCGATTTGGTGAAAAACGATTTGTCGGGGAGGCCGGAGGCAGGAAGGATCATCACTGGTACCCACTTCAGAGTCCCGTTGATCGTTACTGCTTTCGCGGTGTTTATACCGGCCTTATCGAGTATGTACGTCCTTGACAACCTATGCAGCTTCATGCCGACTCCTTAACAAGCAGGTTAACTCAAACCTCACGACACGGCAAGCCGACCTGACGAGGTGGTGGCAATATGTCATAAACTCTGTTGAAAAGGCTACGCGTTGCACGTAAAGCCCTCAGCAGCCCAAGCAAAACACTAATGTTTCGCCCGATTTCATATTGAAAATGCCCTAAATCTGCCCTAACAAGAGACATACGCAACGAAAAAACCCCTGAAATGTTCAACCATTTCAGGGGCTTTGTCTTGTTCGATAATGGCGGAGAGATAGGGATTCGAACCCTAGGTACCGGTGAAGGTACAACGGATTTCGAATCCGTCCCATTCGGCCACTCTGGCATCTCTCCAACGGCGCGCATCATAACAGCATGGTTCGTGGATGCAAAGCGCCGAGGCGATTTTTTTCCGTGCTATCAGATGCTTGCGTCGATTACAGCGGTACGCCGAGGCGATTGGCGACTTCTTCGTAGGCTTCGATGACGTCACCGAGGCCCTGGCGGAAGCGGTCCTTGTCCATCTTCTTGCGGGTGTCCTTGTCCCACAGGCGGCAGCCGTCCGGGCTGAACTCGTCGCCCAGGACGATGGAGCCATCGTGGAACACGCCAAACTCCAGCTTGAAGTCCACCAGCAGCAGGCCTGCATCGTCGAACAGCTTGCTCAGCACGTCGTTGACCTTGAGGGACAGTTCCTTCATGCGCGCCAGTTGCTCAGCGGTGCCCCAGCCGAATGCCACCACGTGGGATTCGTTGATGAACGGGTCGCCCTTTGCGTCGTCCTTGAGGAACAGTTCGAAGGTGTAAGGGTTGAGCTTGAGGCCCTCCTCCACGCCCAGACGCTTGACCAGGCTGCC
>Ga0256410_1001617_pt1 | contig 16791 bp, 12 predicted proteins | sample PhyWR1_FD_185983 | JGI IMG/M metagenome (GOLD analysis project Ga0256410, IMG submission 185983) | Leaf surface microbial communities from wheat plants in UC Gill Tract Community Farm, Albany, California, United States - DLSL W.R1 | ecosystem: Host-associated > Plants > Phyllosphere >... | reverse complement strand
GTTCAGTCGGTTAGAATACCGGCCTGTCACGCCGGGGGTCGCGGGTTCGAGTCCCGTCCGCTGCGCCATATTCGGTAACCTGGAACACTGAACGCCAGGTCACCATAGAAAGCCCGCTCATCGAGCGGGCTTTTTTTTCGTCTGCGATTTGTGCAGGAGCCGGCTTGTTGTGCTGAGGGAGCAAGCGCCCTCAGCACAAGGTGTGTTGGCGCTTAGAAATCCCAGCGGGTGGTCACCATGATGTTGCGTGGCTCACCGTAGGCGGCGGAGTTATAGAAGCCAATATTGGTGTAGTAGCTCTTGTCGAAGATATTGTTGACGTTCAGCGTCGCCGACAGGTTCTTGCTGATCTGGTATTTGCTCATCAGGTCCACGAGCCAATACGCCTCCTGGGAAAACTCTTCGTAGCCGCCACGCGGGCTGTTGTAGATGTCCTGCCAACCCACGCTTTGCCAGCGAACGCCGCCGCCGACGGTCAACTTGTCCAGGTTGCCCTTGAGTTTGTACGTGGTGTACAGCTTGACCTGGTCTTCCGGCTCGAAGGTGGAGATCTTCACGCCCTTCTCGTCGCGCACAATCTTGTGGGTGTAGCCAGCCTGCAGCTGCCAGCCAGGCGCGATTTCGCCGGACATCTCCACTTCATAACCTTTGGTCACCGCCTTGCTGCTCTTATAGGCGTAGTTGTTGGGTGTGGGCTTGAGGTTGTTGTACTCGTCGTCGGACAGCGCGCGGTTGGACTCGTGGATTTCAAAGTAGGCGGCGCTGGCATTCACTCGACCGTCGAGATAGTCGGCCTTGATACCCAGTTCCCAGTTCTGGCCTTCATCCGGTTCCAGCAGTTTGTTGTCGCGGTCGCGGTTGTAGTTTTCCTGCGGCATGAAGATATCGGTGTAGCTGGCGTAGACCGCGTAGGTGTCATTCAGGTCATAGACTGCGCCGACATACGGCACGACGCGCCCGGACTCGCGATAGCTGGGGTTGTAGCCGGTGACCTGATAGTTGACCAGGCGCGCACCGAGCAACACCTTGAGGTCGTCGGCAAGGTTCAGGCGCGTGGTCGCGTACGCGCCGGTCTGGCGCACGGTGTCGTCGATCAGTGATTGCGCCTTGCCCCAGTCCGGCATCGTTGCGTGGCCGTGCCAGTTGTTGAAGTCGACGATATTGGGGTCCAGGTTCCAATAGCCTTTGCCTTGCCATTGCGACGCGCTGATCGAGCCGCCCAGCACCAGTTCATGTTCACGCCCGCCGAGACTGAACGGGCCGCTGACATACAGGTCGGCGGAGTCGCTGACGGTTTCCCCGGTGTATTTGCCCGAGGTCAGTTGCGCGGTGCCATCCGGCTGCGGCTGGTCGCCCTGGATCGAGCCCATCAGCGCGTGGTAGCCGTTGATCTTGTGGTCCAGTTGCAGCTTGCTCACCCAGCCATTGCCCAAGTCATGTTCGAGCATGGCGAACACGGTGCGGGTGTATTGCTCCCAACTGCTCCACTCGGCGGCGTCGTTGAACGAACGCTTGACGCTGTTGCGATTGCCCTGGGAGTTGATCAGCGGAAAGCTGCCCGACCAGGACGAGCCTTTTGGCAGCGTGTCCTGGTAGTCGCCGCCTACGGTCAGCAGGGTGTCGGGCGACAGGTCGAACTCCATGATGCCGTAGTACGTCGGGCTTTTGCGCGAGTAGTGGTCCATGAACGAATGCTTGTCCTGGTAGGCCGCCACGGCCCGGCCGCGCACGTTGCCGCTGTCGGTCAGCGGGCCGCTGACGTCCAGTTCACTGCGGTAGTTGTCCCATGAGCCCGCGCCGAGGGTGGCGTGGCCTTGGAAATCGGCGGTGGGTTTCTTGCGCACCAGGTTGATCGTGGCGCCGAGTGATCCGGCGCCGGTGAGCAGGCCGGTGGCGCCCTTGAGCACTTCGACGCGGTCGTAGATCGCCATGTCGCTCAGGGTGTTGCCCGCCGAGTAGGCGACGTTACGCGCGGTAGAGGGGATGCCGTCGTATTGGAAGTTGTTGATCGAGAAGCCGCGCGCATAGTAGTTGCTGCGCTCGGTGTCGAAGGCCGACACGGTGATGCCGGGCGTGTGGCGCATCACGTCGTCCACATTGGTCAGGCCGAAATCATCCATGTGCTGGCGGGTGATCACGGAGACCGATTGCGGGGTTTCCTTGGGCGTCAGCACCAGGCGGGTCGAGGTCGCGAGCGTGCCAGGGGTGTAGGAACCAGTGCCTTCGGTGATATTGCCCAGTTGGGTGGCGCTGACTTGGGTCGGGCTCAGTTCCATGGTGCCATCGCTGGCGATGGGCGCCGGTTGCAGGGCGTAGACCTGGTCACCTTTTACCGCGCGATAACCGCTGCCCAGCAGCAATAGGTCGAAACCGTCCTGGATGCCGTAGCTGCCCTTGAGGCCAGGGCCGTTGAGGCCTTCCAGTTCATGGGACTGGAACACGATAGCCACGCCGGCCTGTTGGGCAAAGCGATTGAGCGAGTTGCCCAGTGGCCCGGCAGGGATGTCAAAGGCCTGGGCGGCGACGTTGAGCGTCTGCGCCTGGGCCAGGTTGGCGTACATCACGCTCGCGCTGAGCAGGGCCAGGGAAAGTGGCGCGCTTTTGAGCAGGCCGAAGCGACCGCGTGGGGAGGCAGGGGTGTGCATGGGAGAGGCAATCCTTTACTTGTCGAATTACCTTGCTTGACGGGCAACCTCGGAAAAACCGGAAGCAAATGCGAATAATTATTTTTTGGCCGTGTGTTCGCGGTCCACGACGATCAGCCACGGCGTGAAGCTGCGCACCTTGATCGGCAACGTCTGCGCCAGTAGTTGCAGGGCGTGGTCGCTGTCATCCAGGGGAATGACGGCCGATACGCGCAGGCTTTGCAGCGCGGCGCGATCAAATTGCAGGTGCCCGGACCGGTGCCGCGCGATCTCGTCGAGCACGTCGGGCAGGGGGCGGTTCTCCACCACCAATTGGTGGCGACGCCAGGCCTCGTTGACGCTGGCGGGGTCGATAGTGCCGGCCAGGCGTACGCTGTTCGAACTCATCCGGGCCTGGGAGCCGGCATCCACTTCCAGTGTCTGCTGGGCGTTCGCGCTTTGCGCGGCCACCCGTGATTGCAACATGCTCAGCACGGTAACGTCGCCCTCGCGCTTGACCACAAACCGCGTGCCCAGCGCACGCAGGGTGCCTTGCGGCGTCTGTACGATAAAGGCGCGTGTGCTGTCGTGAGCGACGTCTACCAGGATCTCGCCTTGCAGCAGTTCGATGCGGCGCTGCCAGGCATCGAAGTGCAGGTTCGCGGCACTGGCGCCGTTCAGCGTCAGCGTCGACCCATCTGCCAACTGCAGGGTCTGCCATTGGCCTGGGCCATTGCGCACATCGGCCGTCCACTGTTGCGGGTAAGGGCTGAGGAGTAGCGCCGCCGCCGGCAGGGCCAGGCTGCCCGCCAGCAGCAGGGCACGCAATGTATTCTTGCCGCGGCGCGGTTTGTGGTGCGCGAATGCCGCGCTCAAGGCTGCCCGCGCCGGGGCTTTTTTGCCTCGCAAGGCCTGCATCCGGGTGATGACGGCTTCCATGCGCGCAGCGGCGGCAGCGTAGTGGGGGCCTTGTTGTTTCCAGCATTCGAACGCCACGCGCTGAGCCTCACTCAGCTCACCCTCGTGCAGGCGCAGCAGCCATTCGGCCGCTTGTTCTTCGATCTGTTGGTGGGCGTCGGACATGGGCGCTCAAGTATCCATACTGTGCCCGCAGTGCATCAGTGCCTGGATCAGGTATTTGCGCACGGTGCGTTCAGACAGCTTGAGGTGACGGGCGATCTGTTGCTGGGTCATTTCTTCGAGGTAATACAGCACGAACGCCTCGCGGGAGTACGCGTGCATGCCTTCCAGGAGAAAGGCGATCTGTTCGAGGGCTTCGAGGGTAGTGTGGATCTGCTCCGGGGACTGGAACCCCTCCAGCGCATCCATCGTCAGCGCCAGTTCTTGCAGATAGGCCTGTTCGATCTGTTTGCGTCGCGACTGGTCAATGATCAGGCGCCTGGCGGTGGTACTCAGATAGGCCCGGGGTTCACGGATGCCGGCGACGCATTCACGGGTATTGAGAATGCGTGCAAAAGTGTCCTGCGCCAGGTCGGCTGCGTTCTGGCGACAGCCCAGCTTGCGCCGCAGCCACGTCAGTAACCAGCCATGATGCTCGCTGTAGAGCTGGGTTATTTCCCGTTGGAATGGCGGTTCACCCACTGACATAGGCGTGGCCCAAGTGTTATTGAGAATGGTTTCTAATTGTGAGGCCAAGCATCGGGTAAACGCAATAGACTCGCGTTTACTTGAGCAGAAGCCCGTTTTTACAGGGGTTGCGCCAGGATTGAGAAAATATTTCAAATAAATTGCATTTAAATCAACACATTGCGAATTTTTGGTATATGATGCCGCCCACACCGAAACGAAGGGTGATTAGCTCAGCTGGGAGAGCGTCTGCCTTACAAGCAGAATGTCGGCGGTTCGATCCCGTCATCACCCACCATTCGTTTTATGTGTTACGCGCAGCGGTAGTTCAGTCGGTTAGAATACCGGCCTGTCACGCCGGGGGTCGCGGGTTCGAGTCCCGTCCGCTGCGCCATATTCGGTAACCTGGAACACTGAACGCCAGGTCACCACAAGAAGCCCGCTCATTGAGCGGGCTTTTTTTTGCCTGCGATTTGACCTCCCCACGCGTTGCCGTTGTGCACTGCAAAGTCGCCATGAACTGTGCTGGTGCGTCATGACGTGGGGGAATACCCCCATGCACATTGGTCGATTGCGCCTCTTGCCGCTTAAACGGTTATCTATAGCCACGCGAAGACTTCCAGGCGAGCTACCGGCAGCAGGACGCTGCGGTGCCCGCTCTCTAAATAATGGCCTTTCAAGGCATAAAAATAGTCTGCAAGGGGAATGGCACCATATGAAATATCCATTGCGTGCGTTGGTGTTCTGGCCAACGTTCCTGATTCTGCTGGCGGCGGTGATCGCCAGCTACATCGACCTGCAGGCGTTCCTGTCGGTCAGCAAGCAGCTCAACAGTCTCATCCTCAACAACTTCTCCTGGCTGTTCAGCGCCGGTTCGTTTGCCATGGTGGTGTTGACCGCCATCGTCTACTTTTCGCCCTTGGGCAAGGTGCGCATCGGTGGTGAAAACGCCCAGCCGCTGCTGAGCAAATGGCGCTGGTTCATGGTGGCGCTGTGCACCACGCTGGCGGTGGGGGTGTTGTTCTGGACCACCGCCGAGCCGCTCTATCACCTGTATGGGCCGCCCACCAGCCTGCCGATCGAGGCGGGCAGCGCGGCGGCTAAAAGCTTTGCCATGTCGACGATGTTCCTGCACTGGACCATCACCCCTTACGCGATTTACCTGGTGCCCTCGCTGGTGTTCGCGCTGGTGTTCTACAACCGTCGCAGCCGTTTCTCCATCGGCGCGATGCTGGAGCCCCTGCTCGGCGAGGCCCGAGTGCGGCGCTATGCCGGGCTGATCGACACCCTGGCGATGTTCGCCCTGGTGGCAGGCATGGCCTCGTCCCTGGGCACCGGCGCACTGACTCTGTCGGGCGGCCTTAGCCAATACATCGGCGGCGAAACCACGCCGTTCCGTTTGGCGATCATCATCGCGATCATCGTCATCACCTTCGTCGCCTCAGCCGCCAGCGGCCTGCAGCGTGGCATTGTGATGCTGTCGTCGTTCAACACCTGGATCATGCTGGCCCTGGGGTTGTTTGTGCTGTTGTGCGGGCCGACCCTGTACATGTTCAGCCTCGGCGTAGAGTCCCTCGGGGTTTACCTCGACACCTTCTTCAGCCGCAGCCTGTTCACCGGCGCCGCGAGTGGCGACACCTGGCCGCAGAGCTGGACGGTGTTCTACTGGTCGGTGTGGTTTGCCTGGGCACCGGTGAGTGCACTGTTCCTCGGCAAGATCGGGCGTGGCTACACCGTGCGCGAGTTCATCCACATCAACATGCTGTACCCGGCGCTGTTCACGGCGGTGTGGATTTGCATTTTCTCCGGCACCAGCCTGTACTTCGATGCGCTGGGCGATGGCAGCCTCAACCGCGTGCTCAACGAGCAGGGCGTGGAGCACGTGCTGTACCAGATGTTCCAGCAATTGCCGGCCAGCGGCGTGATGATCGCGTTCCTGCTGTTCGTGGCATTTATCTCCTTCGTCACCGCGGCAGACTCCAGCACCGACGTGATCGCCAACCTGTGCAGCAAAGGCGTGACCGCCGACTCCGACCTGGACGGCAACCCGGCGCTGAAGATTGTGTGGGGTGTGATCATCGGCACGGTGTCGTGGGTGATGGTCGCCTTTGTCGGCATCGACGGGGTCAAGATGCTCTCCAACCTCGGCGGTTTGCCCGGAATGATCCTGGTGCTGCTGGCCAGTACCTCGCTGATCTTCTGGTTGAAAGACCCGACATTGCTGGAGGTGAAAAACCTGCAGCCCGCCACCGAACCCGACGTGCAGGTCGCCAGACCCGTGCCGGAATTCGCCCGCTAAGCCATAGCCTCTGTGTGTCTCCCCATGCGCTCTCGGCGAGCGTGGGGGAGTCGTTTGCCTGCACTCAATGCGTTTGGAGTTACCGATGGAAATCGTTACCGAGTTTGCCTACAAGGTCCGTGAAATCGAGCATTGCCTGATCCCCCTCAAGGACGGCACTCAACTGGCCGCGCGCATCTGGCTGCCCGAGGTTGCCGGTTTGCAGACCTTCCCGGCGATCCTGGAATACCTGCCGTACCGCAAGCGCGACGGCACCGCCGTGCGTGATGCGCTGACCCATCCGTGGATGGCGGGGCAGGGCTATGTGTGCGTGCGCGTGGACATGCGCGGCAATGGCGAATCCCAAGGGCTGATGGCCGATGAATACCTGTTGCAGGAACAGGACGACGCCCTCGAAGTGATCGACTGGCTGTGCCAGCAGCCCTGGTGCGACGGCAAGGTCGGCATGATGGGCATCTCCTGGGGCGGCTTCAACGGTCTGCAAGTCGCCGCGCGCCAGCCCGAGGCGTTGAAGGCGATCATCACGTTGTGCTCCACCGATGACCGCTTTGCCGACGATATCCATTACAAGGGCGGCAACCTGCTGATGGAGAACTTCGGCTGGGCTGCGACCATGCTCAACTTCAGCGCGGCGGTGCCCGACCCGCTGTTGGTCAACGACTGGAAAACCCTCTGGCAGCAACGCCTGGAGGCCATGCCGCTGCTCGCCGAAACCTGGCTGCAGCACCAGACCCGCGATGACTATTGGCGCCACGGTTCGGTCTGCGAGGATTATTCGAAGATCAAGGCGGCAGTCTACGCCGTGGGCGGTTGGGGCGATGCCTACCGCAACACGGTCTCGCGCATGATGGAAAATTTGCCTGGTCCAAAGAAGGCCATGATCGGCCCGTGGATTCACAAGTACCCGCATTTTGCCGTGCCCAATCCCGCCATCGGCTTCCTGCAAGAAGCCAAACGCTGGTGGGATCATTGGTTGAAGGGCATCGATAACGGGGTGATGGATGACGCGGCCTGCACCTTTTACCTACAGGACATTCTGCCGCCCAAGGGCAGTTACGCCGAGCGCCCCGGCATCTGGGTGCAGACCGCAGGGTGGCCCGACCCACAGGTGCAGTGGACCGATTTCAGCCTCGATGAGCGCGGTCTCAACCCGGGCAACCAGGCGCTGGCCTACCCGCGCAGCATCTGCTCGCCGCTGACCACCGGCCTGCACCAGGGCGAATATTGCGCCATCTGGTTCGGCCCCGACGGCCCGACCGACCAGCGCCGCGATGACGCCCATTCGCTGTGCTTCGACTCCCAGCCACTGACCGAACCCCTGGCCCTGCTCGGCGATGCGCGCCTCACGCTGCGCCTGGCCAGCGACACCGCCTGCGGGCAATTGGTGGCGCGTCTGAACGCGGTGGCGCCGGATGGGCAGGTCACGCAGATCAGTTACGGCGTGCTCAATCTCACGCTACGTGAGGACTTATCCCGCGTGACGCCGGTGATTCCCGGTGAGCCGATGGACGTGCACCTCAACCTCGACCATATCGGCATGCGTGTGCCGGTCGGCTACCGCCTGCGCCTGGCCTTGAGCACCGCGAGTTTTCCGCTGCTGTGGCCGAGCCGCGAGTTGACCACCCTGACCTTGTTGCCGAGCCTGCAAAGCCTGCAACTGCCGGTGTTTACCGGCGAAGCGGTGGAGTGCCCATTCGAGGCGCCGCAAGCGGCCACCCCGGCCAACCTGGAAATCCTGCGCGCCGCCGCGCCGAAACGCACCTTGATTGAAGACGTAGGCAGCGGCGAAGTCTGCGTGAAAATCGAAGACGACCTCGGCGCGATGCGCTTCAACGATCACGGCCTGTCGGTGGACCAGCGTTGCACCGAGCAATACCGCACCTTGCCGTGGGACCCGTTGTCGACCCGCGCCGATATCCACTGGCACTACCGCGTGGGCCGCGACGCCTGGGCCGTTGAGGTGGAAAGCCGCCTGAGCGTGCACGCCGATGCCGAGTGGTTCTATATAGAGGCGGAGCAGACGGCGTGGGAAAACGGCCAGCTGGAACACCGTCGGCAATGGAGCAAACGCGTGGCCAGGGTCGCGCTGTGAGTGAGCAACTGGCAGGATGCCTGCCTACGTGATCTCTGCGGGCCGGTTAATCACCGGCCCGTTTTTGCCATTGGAACTGTTCATGTCGCGCCGAAACGTCGATCTTCCGCCTCTCAACTGTCTGCAGACCTTCGAAGCGGCTGCCCGCCACCTGAGTTTTACCCAGGCCGCCCAGGAGCTGAACCTGACCCAAAGCGCGGTCAGCCGCCAGGTCAAGCGCCTGGAGGAAGACCTGGCGCGCCCGCTGTTTTACCGGCTGGCCCAGGGCCTGAGCCTGACGCCGGCGGGCATGCGCTACTTTCGCACCATCCAGCGCCTGCTGCGTGAACTCGACCGCGAGTCCGCCGAGCTGCGCCGACGCGGAGCCGACCGTCAACTGACCCTGGCCAGTACGCCCACCATCAGCTCCATCTGGCTTGCCGGCCTGCTGCCGGAATTCCAGCGCGAGCACCCGGACCTGGATATTCGCATCCTGTGCAGCGAAAGCCCCAGCCACCTTGATGTGAACGAATATGACCTGGGCCTGTTCTACCACCTCGACGAGCTGGCGGCGCCCCACGGCCTGGAGCTGTCGCCGGTGTTCGACAGCGAACAGGTCATCACCGTGTGCAGTCCTGATTACCTCAAACGCCACGGCCCGATTCGCGACCTGCAACACCTGCTCTACGGCCACACCTTGCTGATCGTCGAAGACCACTACCACGACTGGCTGACCTGGACCGACTGGTTCGCCGACGCCGGTGAGCACTACCACACCCCGCGCCATGCGTTGCGCACCAACAGCTATCAACTGTTGATGCAATCTGCGGTGATGGGGCACGGCGTCGCCCTCGGCTGGAAGAGCCTGCTGGAAGGCGAACTGGCCGCCGGGCGCCTGCAAATGGCCGTGCCCCACACCATGCACAGCCGTGGCCGCCTGCACCTGATGCAACCCCATCACCGCAACCCGCCGTCGGCGGCGCGCAGTTTTCGTCAATGGCTGCTGGCCCATGCCAGCCGTTTGAACAACCCCGCCTGAGCCACCATGAACCTGACTTTCCTGACCTTCCCGGCGCTGTACAGCGCCACCATCCTGATGCTCACCGGCAACGGGCTGTTCTTCAGTTTTATCGGCCTGCGCCTGAGCAGCCAGGGCATCAACGAAGTGTGGATCGGTGCGCTGACGGCGGCGTACTACGGCGGCATGGTCTGCGGCGCCAAGTTCGGCCACCGTATGATTGCCGGCGTCGGGCATGTGCGCTCCTATGTGGCCTGCGCCGGGGTCGCGACCATCATTGTGTTGCTGCATGTGCTGTTCGAGCAGCTGGAGTTCTGGCTGGCGCTGCGCTTTGTGATGGGCCTGGTGATGATGAACCAGTACATGGTCATCGAAAGCTGGCTGAACGAGCAGGCTGAAAACAACCAGCGCGGCGCAGTGTTCGCCGGCTACATGGTAGCCGTGTCCCTGGGCCTGATGCTGGGGCAGGGCGTGTTGATCTGGCGCCCGGAGCTGGATTTCAAACCGCTGATCATCGTCGCGATCTGCTTCGCCGCCTGCCTGCTGCCGGTGACCATGACCAAGCGCCTGCACCCGGCCAAGCTGGTGGCGGCGCCGCTGGAAGTGGGATTCTTCTGGCAGCGCGTGCCCCAGGCGCTGACCACGGTATTCGTGACCGGCCTGATGATCGGCGCGTTTTACGCATTGGCGCCAGTGTTCGCCACACGCAACGGGCTGACCACCGCCGAGGCGAGTACCTTTGTCGCGGTGTCGATTTTTGCCGGGCTCTGTGGCCAGTGGCCAATCGGCTGGCTGTCGGACCGCATCGACCGCTCGCGGCTGATCCGCGCCTGCGCCCTGGCCTTGGGGCTGCTGGTGATCCCGCTGTGGGGCCTGGTGCAATTGCCCTACACACTGTTGCTGGTGTTCGGCTTTCTCAGCGGTTTGCTGCTGTTCACCCTCTACCCGCTGGCGGTGGCACTCGCCAATGACAACGTCGAACAACCCCGACGCGTGCCCTTGAGCGCGATGATGCTCGCCACCCACGGCATTGGCGCCAGCCTCGGCCCGATGCTCAGCGGCGCGCTGATGAACAGCTACGGGCATGGCGCCTTCTACATGCTGTTTTCGGCCTGCGCGCTGCTGCTGATCTGGCGTGTGCAGCCCAAGCAAGTCACCGGTGAATACCTGGTGGAAGGCGCGCCGCTGCACCACGTGGCCATGCCCGAACACCCGATGGGCGCCATGGCCGCCGTGCTCGATCCACGGGTAGACGAAATCCCCGAAGAACTGGTGATCAACGAACCGGCGCCCGACAACAAGAGCTGATCGCCTACTTGGCTTTCTTCCTGCGCCCCTCGCGCGTGGCCAGGTGCTCGAAGAAAAACGAGGCAGTGCCGAACACGGCGATGATGGTCAGTACGAGCATGCCGAGGGTTGAGCCTTCCACGGTGAACTTCCTGCGTGATGGGGTAGGCGTTCACCGTAGAGGGGCAGGGGAAGTGGCTCAATAGATGCGACGCAAAGCTTACGGCGTGGGGGCTATTGTTACGCAGTCTTTACAAGAACGTCGCCCGCAATCACGTGATTGCGGCGGGGTTCGGGCAATGTCGAGAAGACTGATCGGGTGTGCGTGAATAAAGCGAGTTGGAATTCCTTGGGATCTAGTACCAGCCCAGCTTAATGGCGATAAAAAAGGCCACCATGACCAATAGAAGCCCTATCACACACCAATACAAACCGACCAACTTGCGTTTGAGCGCGGCAGGAAAGTTCGCGAAGTCTTCAATGCTCAACTGACCCATTTTGAGCTGAGGGCCCGGAAAAGTTAGGAGACCAGCTATGCCTCCTATCACCAGTAGCTTCCCCCAAGGACCACCATGGCGCATCGGCGCCCAGGTAATGATTGCTGGACTATTTTTCAGATGCTCCAGCATCAGATCCATCTTGGTGTAGCCCAGGTGGAGGCAGGTGCCTATCCAAATTATAAGGCCGACGATATCAGCGATACCTATTGCCAATAACACGTTGTCGACAATACTTGCGCTCACTTGGTCGTCTCATATAATTTTTCGGCGAATGTTTCAGTTATCTTTCCGCCGAAATAGCCTGCCGCCAGAGAGGCCGTTCCAACCACAACGATGCCGCACGCCAACGTGCCTAAGCCTGCGGTCGGAACACCCAATGCGACACAAAGTCCGCTCACGGTAGCGCCTGACAGAGCGGCAGACGCGGCAGCACCACCAACAACTTCCCCAACGAAACTAGCGGTTTCAGTGAATTTGACTTTTTCGCAGGCTTCATCGTCGCCCGCTTTACATACGCTCTGAACCTTCACGTACGACGCCCCGCCGCCCACGGCTGTACCAATCCAGCCGCCATACTTGATGACCTTAGCCGCTCTTGATATCCCTTGAATGTGGGTAGCGTAGCCGGGTATTTGCCCTGGGGCCCCAGCCTGTGTCCACCGATGTACAAGTCTGCGGCTAGAAATTCCGAGCGCAGACTTCAGGTCTGGATGATCAGGCAGGCCGATGCCCTTGCGCACTAAAGAAGTCAGGCGGCTATCGAGTTGGGCTAGCAAGCGTTTGCGCTCACTGAAAAACTCGGGTGATCGTAAATGGCCGTCCTTGAGGAACGCTTTCTGATGCAGTGCCTCAATTTCCAGAAGGGTATTTTTGAGGTCGTCTAGATTCCTGGCAAACATGGCCTCGCCCACACCAATGGCGGTTGAACCCAGAGCCAAGAAGCTTTGGATCTCCTCGTGATGACGTTGCATGAAGTCTGCTTCATCGGCAGTGAGAGGCTCCAGGGCGTCATTGGCCTGAGCTGCCGCTTGCATCAAAATGCTTTCTTCACGAGAGCATTGGAAGTTGCGCGGATCGCTGAGCACGACTATTGAGCCGGCCTTCACTTCGCCTCGATCAGGATTGAGCGCCTTAAACTTGCTCATCACCAGAGGGTCTCGCACAGGAAACAGCGTTGATTCCAACACTTCGCGGCTCATGCTTTTAGGGACCACATAGAAGCCAGGTTCTTGAGGCTCGATGCGGTTGAAAACCACAGGGACAGGATTGCTTGAGGGCGCGAAGCCGGATTGCTGCGGGGGGCTCGACTGCCTGCTAACTGTTGAGGGGGCAGGGTCAGCTGTTTGCCTTGCGGTCGTTGGTGCGGCTCTTTGGCTTTCGTAGGTGGCCTGATAGATCGAAGGAATCAACTGAGCCCGACAGGGGCAACCGCTGATACTGTCCAGTGTTCCAGCAACGAGTCTGCCATGGCTGTTGATATACGAAATGCCGCCAATAATGTTGTAGATTTTTCCGTCTTTTCCGCAACTTACTCGATCACCTTCACGAGCATGAAGGACGCCAAACATATTGACTCTGTTATCACCCTCCAGTACTTCCCCGCCGCAGGTAGTCTTATCACCCCAGCCAATGAAATATCCTTCCCTCATTGTTTGTTCTCTCTTATATGTGGGTCGAGATAGATAGCACCTCAACCTTCAAATGATCGGATGCTAACGCGCGTTCAAAATAGCAATCCTGCTGTTGCTTAACTGCCGCAAGAGCCTGTTCGCTGAACGTGGAAAGTTGCTGCTCTGTAAAGGGTGACTTGTCGTGAGTGCGGAGATATTCCGGGGAAACTTCGTTGGTATACAACGGGGATGCTGTTGCATTCATGCTCAATATCCTGATCCATGGTTTTTGTGTGTGGCGTTCCTCTTATTTGCTTGATCGAAAAGATATGTCTTGTGCATATCAACCAGCGACACCAAATAAGCGAGTGGTTACCACCTCGCTACCCTGAATATGTGGTTATTGAAAGTAAAGTCGGACGTTTCCGATAAGATCGGTGTAAAGGTCTGATGGGGCAGTAGTGTCATTAACTAAAGGGTAAGAGTTAAGCCGTATTTATTACCGACATGGAGTCAGTACGGTGGTAGTACTGAGGCGTCCCAGGGCGCGAGTGACTTGCTCTCGCGCCCATCGCGTAACCCTAAGGCGCGTTACGGCTGTGGCGGTAGTCGCTGACCGCTTCGTACACCGCTTTACGCAGGCGGTTTATGCCGCCAATGGGGCGATGCTCAGCCACGCCGAACCACGGGTTGAACGATTGGTTGTCGCACGCGAGGTTCTGTTCGGGCGTGTCGAAATCCTGCGCCGGAATGCGCACTTTGGCCACGCTCTCGTAGGGCGCATCGCTCTCCTTCCATTCGATGCTGGTGTCCTCGATGGGCATGAATTTCTGCGGGTTTTGTCGCTGGATCTGCAACACGAAACACGCAGGCACGCGGTCGGTGGACAGCTGTTGGCTCAAGGCGCTGCGCAGGAAGTTCGGCAGGTCCTGGTTCTGTTTGGGCAGCTGGTATTCCGGGCAGCTTTGCGGGTCGGGGGCGACGCGGAACTTGGCGTTAGCCGCGCCGAACTTGTAGGGCGAGACTGAAAAGTAGGTAGTCTGCGTCGGGCTGGCCGGCGCGGGGGCCAGGGTCGCCAGGGCGATAAACAAGTGGCGCACCTGCCAACTGCGCGGGTCCGCCGTGGGGAAGAACGCCAAGACTTTCTTGCCGTCCGCTTGCGCGCCGATGTTCTGCGCGTATTCGGCCACATCGCTGACAAAGAAATTCGCATGGCTGAACATCACGAAGTCCTGCTCGGTGCGGGTTTGCTGATCAGCCAGCAGCTGTTTGCCCGGCACATCCAGCAGCTTGAGCGCCATGCCACGGGCGTCGCGAATGCTGTCGAACTGCGGGTAGGCGTTGCCGTTGGAAAGTCGCATGGTCGCTTGCCAGGTTTTGCCCGGCTCGGCGAATACGCCCTGGCGCAAGGCCGGGTCAAGGTCGGCCAGCACGCTGACTTCGGCCTTTACGCAGCCATGGGCCTTGGCGTGGGCATCGCGCAGGTAGCGTGTGCCTTCGCGGTGCTGGTCGACGATGCGCACCGCCGTCTGGATGATGCCTTGGGTCATCGCCGCTTCGCCTGCCGGGATCTGTTCGTTCGGTGAGACCGGGCCGCTATGCTGCCAGGCATACCAGGCGGTGGCGGCCAGCCAGCCGAGCAGGCCCAGGCCGACCAGCCACAACAGAGTCTTGCCGAGAAACGCGCCGATGCGCAGCCAGAGGCGTGCGAGCAGGGAGGGGCGGTTGTAGGGGGATCGAATCATCATGGCAATTGTTGCTCCAGTGGGCCGCCCAGCACTTTCAGGTATTCCAGCAGCGCCCAGCGTTCCTGGGGCAGCAGGCCGCGACCGATGACGCCGTTGCCACGCTGGCCGGCTCGGAATTCATGACCGCTGTTGTGGTTGCCGGTGATTTTGGTATCGAACAGGAAGGCATTCTTGAACGCGCCGGTTTCAAAACCCAGGTGGCGCGGATCGTAGGCGAAGGTGCCTTTATAGAAGGTGACGCTGCGCTCGTCCTGGGGCGAGAGCAGTTGGTAGATCGTCGGCACCGAGCCGTTATGCAAGAACGGCGGGGTGGCCCACACGCCGGCCAGCGGGCGGGCCTTGTAGGCGCGCAGCTCACGCACGCCGATAGGCAGGCCGTAGCCATCCAGGCGTGGGCGTTCCGCCGGGGTGACACCGGCGGCGCGGTAGGCGTGGTCTTCGACATAGGCCGTAACGTAGGCCAGGCCCTTGGCCACCGAGATGTTCTTCAGGTCCAGGGGCTCGGTCGGCGTGGGGTGCAGCTCGACGGGGAGCTTGGCCAACTCCGCCGGGTCCCATTGCAGGGCGCTGAGGTCGTAGCGCTGGTCGGCGATATTGCCGGCAGTGCCGGGGTCGGTGCCGATGTAGTCCACCGGCAGCATCTTCAGATGTTGCACCGGGCGGCCGCCTTCCTGGGTGACGTTGGGCACATGGCAGCCGGCGCAGTTTTCGGTGAACAGCGCGCGGCCTTGGGCGGCGAGGGGCTTGTCGATTGCACCGAACAGGTCTTCGGGCCAGGTCGGGGGCTTGAGGCGTTGCAGGGTTTCTTCGATCAGGTTGAGGTCGCGCACCCGCACGCTTGACGGGTAGCGCGCATCGCCCTGCAGCGGTTGGCCTGCGGCGTCGAAGAAGGTCAGGGTTGCGCCCACGCCCAAGGCTTCGCCGATATTGCGCGCCATGGGTTGCTGGGCCGAGCCGTTCCATTGCACCCAGTCAAAGGTCCAGATATCCCACAGCTGCGGGTAGTCCACCGGCGCGTTGGCGACGCGATAGTTGTCCGGTGAGATGGCGTCGCCGAAGCTGGCATTGGCGATACGGCCGAACGCGTCGGTACGGCCCGGGCCTTCCTCGGTGGGGTAGAGGCCGCGGTGGGTGTCGTTCCAGGCAACCTTGAGGAACTTGTTCAGCGACTGCTTGAAGTCCTGGCGCAGTTGGCTGTGCTCGGCGTCGTAGCGATCACCCAGCACCTGGCGGGCGAAGCGCTCGAACTTCCACGGGTTGTAATAGGTTGCCGCAAGGCTTGCGACCAGCGCCTGGCCGAAACTGCCGCCACGCAAGGTGGGCACGCTCGAGGGCAGCACGTGCTGGGCCGAGCCGCCGTCGATACGCAGGGCCTGGCCTTTGAAGTGCAGCTCGCCGGTGTGGCAGGCGGCGCAGGTGATGTCCAGGTATTCGGCGTTGTCGCCGGCGTTTTTGTGCCGGGCGAAACCCACGGGCAGGTTGCCGGGGTTTTGTGCGCTGGGCACTTGCTTGGGGTCGACCAGGAAACCGAAGCGCGCCAGGTAGTCGGGCGTGGCGAAACGCTGTTCGGAGAACGGCAGTTCCAGGGCGGTGAACCAGTCGTAATGCAGGCCTTTTACCTGGGTGCCCTGGGGCGTGAAGTAGTAGGTCTGGCGGTCGGCGGCACTCCACTGATCCTGGTAGTGCACCTGCTGCACGGGCACGTAGGCCGGCAGCTTGGGGTTGGCGGTGTAATACAGCACCACGGCCAGGATCAGCCCCAGTGCGATGAGTATCAGCAGTAAAACACGGGAAAAAATGCGCAAGATAACTATCCTTGTCGGGTGGTAGCGCTGTTATGCCACCACGCCATAACAGCGGCAAGTGGCCATGAGCCTGTTAGCAGGCGGTTCGCGATCCGTCGCGAGCATGCATCATGAATGAAAATGCTTTTAAACACGTGAACTTATCGGAAGTTTCCTGCTCACATGCCGGTAGCCATTGGTCGTGGCCGCCTGATAAGCTCGCGACTTTATTCGAATGCCCTTTTGGCGCATGAACAAGGAAA
>Ga0256410_1001612_pt1 | contig 16825 bp, 16 predicted proteins | sample PhyWR1_FD_185983 | JGI IMG/M metagenome (GOLD analysis project Ga0256410, IMG submission 185983) | Leaf surface microbial communities from wheat plants in UC Gill Tract Community Farm, Albany, California, United States - DLSL W.R1 | ecosystem: Host-associated > Plants > Phyllosphere >... | reverse complement strand
CGGACAGGCCAAGAATCGTCAATGCCACAGGGGTCTAGCCTCTTTTAGTCTGCATGCAGGCGGGTCGCGCCTGAAAAAAGTGTGCTTCCCGCCTGGGCAGGAAACAGCTAAAGGGCGGGATTATAGCGTAAACGTGACGGGAATATCCCTGTGGTGATTAGCCCCGTGCTGATGGCAATGTGCGTACCCGGCCCTAGCGGATGATGATGCTCCCGTCGCTGCTTTGCCGATAAATCGTATAAGGCAGGAGGGCCGTATCCAAAACGCCGGAAATCAAGGAATCCACGAATACAAACGGCACGAAATTCAGCTGGCTATCAAACCCACCGTGAGGGTTGGGCTCGCCGTTGAGGCGGCAAAGGTTGTAGCCAACACCGCTGTAGACCCGGGGAATCGACTGACAATAGGTTTTCTGGCGCTTGAGCTCGCGCGCGGCGACACCGTCTTCGCGCATCACGGTATTGATGGTTCCGCAGCCGGCAAGCGCCAGGAACATTGCAATGCATACGACTTTCGACGCAATCCTCACGCACCACTCCTTTTGACCCATTGGCCATTGTCATTGGCAGGATTGAGCACGCTAACATCAATATCCTTGAGACCTGCGTGGGCATGGCGCCATTACAACGTGGGACGATTCTGAAATGAAAAAAAACGTCCGAGCCACTAAACTCGCGCCCTTTTGCGCGTTTACACCCTAAACGCCACGGATGCCGGCTGACTGATGAACACTCCCGCTCGCCTCACCTTGTTACTGCTCGCCCTGTGCGACACCGCGCTGGCCGACGAAGCAGCCCTGGTCCTCGACCCGAGCGTGGTCACCGGCTCGCGCAGCGCCAGCCCGACGTTCGACCTGCCGTACTCGGTGGACGGCATCAGCCGCGAGCAGATCAGCGACGGTCAACTGGGCATCAACGCCTCCGAAGCGCTGTCCCGCGTGCCCGGGCTGGTGGTGCAGAATCGCCAGAACTATGCCCAGGACCTGCAGATTTCGTCCCGCGGCTTTGGCGCCCGCTCGGCGTTCGGCGTGCGCGGCATCAAGCTGATCGCCGACGGCATCCCCGCCAGCACCCCGGACGGCCAGGGCCAGGCCGCCACCTTCAACCTCGACACCGCCGAACGCATCGAAGTGCTGCGCGGGCCTGCCGCCACCCTGTATGGCAGCAACGCCGGCGGGGTGATCCAGATGTTCTCCCGCGACGGCGAAGGCCCGCCGCGCATCGGCGCCGAAACCCTGGTGGGCAGCGACGGCCTGAACAAAAACCACCTGACCGCCGAGGGCGCGGCGAATGGCGCAGGTTTTGTGCTCGACGCCTCGCGCATGGACACCAACGGCTACCGCGACCACAGCAGCGCGCGTCGCGACCAGACGTTCGCCAAGCTCAACTTCCAGCCGGATGAAGACAGCAAGCTCGCGCTGATCTACAGCAGCCTGGAACAGAACGGCACCCAGGACCCGCTGGGGCAGACCTGGGATGCGTACAAGGCCGACCCACGCTCGGTAAGCACCAACGCGCTGATCTACAACACACGCAAAAGTATCGATCATCAGCAATTGGGCCTGAATTACGAGCGCTACTTCGGCGATGCAACGTTGCAGGTGAATGGCTACACCGGGCGGCGCAGCGTAATCCAGTATTTGTCGATCCCAGGCACTCTCCCCGCCGGCAAGCGCGGTGGCGTAGTGGCCTTCGACCGCAAATTCTATGGCGGCTCCGCACACTGGCTGCAACCCATCAGCAGCGCGCCCGGCGACCTCACGCTGATCGCCGGCCTCGACTACGACCGCAGCCAGGATGATCGCCAGGGTTATTCCAACACCGTCAACGGCGTGCAAGGCGTCAAAGGCGCCCTCGGCCGCGACGAAATCGACACCGCCACCAGCCTGGACCCCTTTGTGCAAGCCAACTGGCTGCTGGGCGACTGGACCCTGCAAGCCGGCCTGCGCCACAGCACCATGGAAATGAAGGTGGACGACCACTTCCTCAGCGACGGCAACGACAGCGGCAGCAAGACCTACCAGAAGAACACTCCGTCGGTCAGCGTGATGTACGCCTTCACCCCCGACCTGCACGGCTATGTGAGCGCGGGCAAGGGTTTCGAAACCCCGACCCAGGCGGAATCGGCGTACTCCAGCACGGCCAACGGCTTCAACTTTGCGCTCAAGCCGTCGGTCAGCAAACAGTATGAAGTCGGCCTCAAAGCCCGCGTGGGCCAGGACACCCGTGTGAATGCGGCCATCTTCCAGATCACCACCGAAGACGAACTGGTGGTGCAGCAGTCCAGCGGCGGTCGCACCACTTACCAGAACGCCGGCCGCACCCTGCGTCGCGGCTTCGAACTGGGCATCGAAAGCCATCTGGCCGAGCACTGGAGCACCAACCTCGCCTACACCCGCCTGCAAGCCACCTATGACAGCGACTTCGTCAGCGGCGGCAGCACCGCCGTCGACAAGGGTAACTACCTGCCCGGCGTGCCGCAGACCACCCTGTTCGCCGAGCTGAACTGGAAGCCCCGCGACTGGGTCAGCACCGCCCTTGAGGGCATGTACCGCAGCAAGGTCTACGTCGAAGACACCAACCAGCAACACGCCGCTCCGGGCTACAGCGTTTTCAACTGGCGCGCGCGTTTCGAACAGAAGGTCGAGCACTGGACCTTCCACCAGACCCTGCGCCTGGACAACCTGCTGGACCGCCAGTACGTCGGTTCGGTGATCGTCGGCGACGGCAATGGCCGTTACTACGAGGCGGCGCCAGGCCGTTCGTGGTACGCCGGCGCTGGCGCCGAATACCAGTTTTGATCCGGGCACGCGGCTCATATAGCATCCCGAATCCCTCTCCCCGCAAGGAACGCCCATGAAACGCATCGCGGTTGTCGTCACCCTCGGTTTGCTCAGTGGTTGCGGCCTTCAAGCCATGAAGACTGGCACCAAGACCGAGCCAGTGTTTGGCGAAGTGCTCAAGCAGCCGCCGCTGCCCGACACGATCCTGCGCGATGGCGACACCCTCAGCTACCAAGTGCAGGTCACACCGGGCAAAGGCGCCAGCGTGCCGGATATCGCCCAAGTCCAGGCGTCCTGCGCCAAGCCCGAGGCGAGCCTGCTGTTTCTGGAGTCACCCGGCACGTTGAAAGCCGATGGTCAGCCCACGCGCTTTACGGTGATGCGTAACCTCACTCCAGCCGTGGTCGGCAACCTCAAGCAGAACGCCGGCTTCAACGACGCGTGCGCCCACACGCCACGCCCCGATTGGCGGCTCGTCAGCGGCACGGCGACGCAACGCCAACTGCTGATCGACCGCGCGAGCCTCAAGCCGGCGGGCGACAACCTGCAATTCTGGGGCGCCGTTGATGAGCCGTTGATCCTCACCAACAAACTCAAGAAGATGCCCTACGCCCAGACGCGCACGCATTGGCAGGTCAGTTGCCCCCGCCAGACCTACCGCACCCTGGCCACCTTCGGCCTGAACCAGCACAACGTGGTGACCTTCGGTTCCACGCAAAGCGCGCAGGGAGATGCGCCCTTCAGCGCAGCCGACGCGGACACCCGGCAGCTGCTGACGGCCGCCTGCGCGCCGACACTCGCGCAGTTGCCCGCCGCGACTTCGCGCACCAAGCCCCAGGAAACCCTGGTACCGCCGCCGCTCTCGGCAGACGTGAACACAGCGATCAGTGCACTGGGCATGGCAACGCCCCACAAGACGCTGCGCCACCTCGAGGAAAAACGCGACATGGGCTACGGCCCGATGCAAGTGGACCGCTACCTCGAACCGAGTGCCGAGAGCGGTCAATGGCGCATCCGCAACGTCACTAAATATTCCACCTACTCCAGCACCTCATTCCGAGGCCTGATCAGCCTGACCTTCCAGAGCCAGTTCGAGCTGCATGGGATAAGCACCTCGGCCGCCAGCCATCTCGAACAACTGAGTTTCACCGGCGACTGGCAACACATGCCGGTCGGCGCGACCCTCGGCTACACCACCAGGGACCTGAACCGTAATACCGCCGAGGAGGACCGCACACTGGCGCGCAGCGCGACCTGCCAGGTGAAACGCGAACTGCCGGCGAGCAAGATCAACTCAGCGCTGACGGGCACTGCCAAGGAGCTGAATTGCAGCACAACCGGCGATAAGTACAGCGCCACCAGCACCGAAATGTACTTGCAGGACTATGGGTACTTCTTCACCAGCCTGAGTGATATCAACGGCTCCAAGACGCGTAACACGCTGGTCAAGGCCGAGTGATGACGGTCAATGGCGCTCCAGCACCCGCCGGCTGGCAAAGCTGAACGCCAGCACCACAAAAATCAGCACCCCGGTCGCCACCTGCTGCCAGTAGAAATTCCAGCCAATCAGCAGCAGTCCATTGGCGATCACGTTGATAAACAGCACCCCCAGCAGGGTCCCGGGAATATTCGCGCGGCCCTGCCGGCTCAGGGTGGTGCCGATAAACACCGCGCCAATTGCGTTAAGCAAAAACGCGTTGCCGGACAGCGGCACATAGGCACTGACCGTGGCACTGAGCAACACCCCGGCCACTGCACACGCCAGGGCGGTGGCCAGGGCCACGACGGTGACGATGCGCCGCACCGACAACCCCGAGTAATACGCCAACAGCGGCTGGGTGCCTTGCGCGAGCAATTCGCGGCCCAGGCGCCCGCGCGCCAGGGCCAGGCCGTAGAACAGCGCCAGCCCCAGGACGATCAGCAAGGGGGTCAGGCCCGCCAGCTCGGGTTTGAGGCCCTGAGCCAGATAGATCGGTTGCCCGCCGTCTGATAGCAACTGCTGGGCGCTGGTGCCGATAAACAAGGTGCCCAGGGTCGCCAGGAACGGGCTGATCCGCAGCCCGGCAATCAACCCGGCATTCACCAGCCCCACCAGCAGCCCGGCAGCCAGCGCGCCCGTCACGGCAACCGCCCAGCCATGCCCGCCGTTGAGCAACACCACAAAGCTGAAACTGGCGAAATCCAGCGCCGTGCCTACCGACAAATCCATGCCACCGGCGGCCACCGCATAGGTCATGCCGATGGCAACAATCGCCAGCAATACGAAGTTGTTCAGCAGCAGGCTTTTGAGGTTGCCGGTACTCAGAAAGCCCGGCGCCTGCAGCGCAAACACCACGACGATAAGGGCAAACACCAGCGGCAAGGTCAGCGGCAACACCGAACGCAGGTTCATGCGTGGGCCCCGCGACTCAAGGCGCTGGACGCGGCCACCACCAGCAAAATCAAAACGCCTTGCACGCCGTTGACCCAGAAGCTCGACACGTTGAGCAGTTGAAAGCCATTAATCAGAAACCCGATCAACAGGGCCGCCAGCAACGTGCCGGGGATGCTCGCCACCAACCGCCGCGAGAACACCACACCGAGAAACGCAATCGCCACCACTGACAGCAACATGTCGCCGGAGCCGGTGGTGCTGCCGCTGAAAAACGCCGCCGAACACAGCGCGGCCACGGCGGCGCACAGGCCCGACAGTGCATAACTCGACAGCACATAGGCCGGCACGCGCAGGCCCGCCGCCTCGGCCGCCTGGGGATATTCGCCGACCGCATGCAAGCGCAGCCCGTAGGCCGAATGCTGGATCAACAAGGTCAGCAACCCCGCCGTCAGCAACAACACCCAAGCCAGCGCGGGCACCGCCAGCCAGGTCCCGCCGCTGAGCAGGTCGAGTAACGGCGAGTCGGTGGACACCACGGTATTTTCCGTCAGCACCAGCTCCAGCCCGGCCAGCACATTCATGCTGGCCAGAGTCGCCAGCAACGGCGGCAAGCGCAGCACCACCACGGCCACGCCATTGAGCAAACCGACCGCCAGGCCGCAACCCAGGGTCAGCAGCAAGGTCAGCCAGAGGTCCAGGCCGGCATTGTTGAGGCGGCTGAACACCGCCGCACACAGCCCGAGGTTGGCTGCCAGCGACAGATCGAGCCCACCCGCCAGCACATTCGAGCCGCCGCCGATAATCACGCAGGTCAGCCCGAAGGCCAGCACCCCAAGGATCGCCGACTGGCTGAACACATTGGCCAGGTTACCCAGCGACAAAAAATTCGGCGCCGCCACGGCAAACCCCAACAGGATCGCCAGGAACACGCCCATCGAACCCCGGCGCAAGATCGCCTCAAGCATGCTCGACCTCCCGCACAGGCACCGCCGGCACCGCCCCGGTAGCGCACGCCAGCAACTGATCGCTGTCGACTTCGCCCGCGCGAAACTCACCGGCGATTGCGCCGCGATGCAACACCACAATCCGGTCACTGATGCCCAGCAATTCCGGTAAATCCGAGGACAACACCAACACCGCCGCGCCCTCTTCCACCAGGCGCCCGATCAAACGATAAATCTCCACCTTGGCCCCCACATCCACGCCCACGCAGGGTTCATCCAGCAAGTACACCGCCGAGCGGCGGCTCAGCCATTTGCCCAGCGCGACTTTCTGCTGGTTGCCGCCACTCAACTGGCTGGCCGCCGCGTGCGGCCCCGGCGCCTTGATCGCCAGCTCATCAATCAAACGGGCGGTTTCCGTCAGCTCCTTGCGCCGGCTCAGCAGGCCCCAGCGGCTGAACCGCCCGAGCCCCGCCAGCGTGAGGTTTTCCAGCACCGACAGCACAGGCGAAATGCCCTGGCTGCGGCGTTCTTCCGGCACCAGCGCAATGCCCTCGGCAATCGCCTGGCCCGGTGAGCGCAGACGCAGCAAACGCCCATCCAGATGCACGCTGCCGCTGTCGGCGCGCTCGACGCCAAACAGGGTCTTGAACAGCTCCTTGGCCCCCGAACCGACCAGCCCGGTCAGGCCGAGGATTTCACCGCGCCGCACCTGCAGGTCAATCTGCCGATAACGCCGCGCCAGGCTCAACCCGCGCACCTGCAACAGCGGAGGCCCGAGTTTGACCTTGGCCTTGGGGTACATTTCCTGCACCTCACGGTTGACCATCAGCCGCGCAATCTCGACGCTCGACGTTTGCCGAGGCTGCACCACCGCCACGTCGCGGCCGTTGCGCAGCACCGTGACTTCATCGCACAGACTGTCGATTTCCTGCAGGTAATGGGAGATGTACAGAATCGACAACCCCTGGTCGCGCAGGCGCTTGACGATGCGCAGCAACTGGTCGACCTCGCGCTTGACCAACGCCACGCTGGGTTCGTCGAACACCAAAATTTTCGGCTGGCGAATCAACGCGCGGGTGATTTGCAGCACCTGGCGTTCAGCGCTGTTCAGCTCGCCCACCAGGGCGCCGGCGGGCAGTTGCAAGTCGAAATATTCGCCCAGCAAACGCTCGGCTTCACGCTGCTGCCGACGCCGATCCACGAATGGACCACGGCGCAATTCATGGCCGAAAAACAGCGCCTCGCCCACGGTAAAACTCGCCGGCAACAGGCGCTCCTGATGGATGAACTGCACGCCCAGCCCATCCACCTGACGCGGCGACAGCGACGCATAGGCCTGGCCGTCGATACTCACCTGCCCCGCATCCGCCTTGTGCAGGCCGGCGAGGATCTTGATCAGCGTCGACTTGCCCGCTCCGTTCTCGCCCACCAACCCGTGGATGCTGCCGCGCTCGACCTTAAGGCTGGCGTCATCCAGCGCCAGGGTGGCGCCGAAGCGTTTACGCAAATGCTGCAGGTGCAACGCCGCCATCAGTCACCCCGCAGTTGCTGGACCTGCGCCAGGTTGCCGGCGGTGGTCAACAGCGTGGCCACCTGGGTTTCCTTGGGCAGGTCGCGCTGGCCGGCCAGGTAGCGCGCGACGTTCTGCACCGCGGTCTTGCCGATCAGTGCCGGTTGTTGCGCCACCACCGCGCCCACTGGCGAGTTGGCCTGGCCGAGCAGCGCCAGCACTTCCGGCGTGCCATCGACGCCGTAGGTTTTGATTTCGGTGCGCTTGGCGTCGATCAACGCCTTGCTTGCGCCCAGTTGCGGAATATCCCACGCCGACCAGATCGCCGAGACACTGCCCGCCGGGTACTTGTTGAGCAACGCCGAGACCTGGGAATAAGCGTCCTGCACCGTGTTGGGAATCACGTCCCGCAGCTCCGGCTGGATGATTTCCAGTTGCGGATGATCCTTGAGCGCCAGCTTCAACTGGTCATAACGGATCGCACACACCGGCACGCCGTAGAAGCCGTTGAACACCAGGATCTTGCCCTTGCCGCCGGCGTCCTTGATCAACTGGTCGGCCAGGGCCTTGCCGGTGGCGACGTTATCCGAGGTGGTGTTATTGAGGCTGTACTGCGACGGCGCATCGATGGTGAACAGCGGAATGCCGGCCTTGCTGATGCGCTTGAGCCAGGGGTCGATCACGCTGAGAGTGCCGAGGGTCTGGATCACCGCGTCGGGCTTCTGGGTGACCACGGTTTGCAGCTGGGTCACCAGGTTCTTGTCATTACGCCCGGCATCCAGGGTAATGGGCGTGCCGCCCAGGCGCTTGATCTCATCCACCTGGGCCTGGAACGCCTTGATATCAAAATAATGACTGGTGCCGGTCATGCTCACGGCAATGCGCTTGCCGGCCAGGGACGGCACCGCATCGTCGCCCTCTGCGGCATGCGTCGCGACGCTCAGCAGCAGGGTGGCGCCAAGGCAGATCAAACGGGAAAGCGAGGAAAGACTGAAAGGCATACAGGGCTCCGCTGCGACCGATGAAAGGGTTCACCGAACGCTATTGCAGAGCCCGTGCCAGGATTTTTATCGCGTTAAATCAACGGGATAAAAGCCTGCAGCGGATTCGGGCTGTCGTTATTGGCCGTCAACTGCTTGATGGGTGTTGCTCAGGCAACAGTTGCCAAACCTGAGTGCCTCACTTAATCCTTCGCGCTCAGCGCCCGCCGACGGCTTGGGCTGCCCGCGTTGACACTCTAAATCCGCAAGCTTAGAATCGGCCGCACAAATGGACTGGGGGATCCCGGTCGGCGCTATAGCCTCGGTGAGTTTCACCGGGGCTTTTCGCTTTCTGCAGCGGGGAAAATTTTTAATCCCCAGTTTTCAAAACCTTCACCTACCTTGCCCCGCCCTCCGCTGCAATAAAACTTGCGCTTGAGCACGTCAAAGGCACGATTCTCCTGACCGGGCCGTAGAACGCTCATGCCGATGGGCCGCGCAACAAGATCCGCAAGCTGCAATCCTGTCGAATTGACCTGTTTGGTCGCGAACACGATATCAAACGGCAGACGAATACCCGGACGATTGGCACCGTCGCACATCCGACGAAACTCCAACTCAAGCTCATTATCCTCTTTACGGCCTCGGCGCTCGAAAATTGCGTGAGTCAACGCTCCCTGCTGATTTTTCTCTAGGAGAAACTCGTAAAGCGTTTCAAGGCAGAACCCCAATGCCAGATGGTAGGGGTTATGTACCGGGCCTTGCTGCTCCCGAAGAGTGGCTTTATCAATCACACAACTGATCAAAACAAAGTTGCTCGACTCAATGATGCTTGTCAGCTCCTCCAGAAAGGCATGCTTGTGCAAACGAGAGACGAACATGTTCGAGAACGCCCCTTTTTCCTTCCGAATTTCAAGCTCATGCAAGCCGACAAGATCATGCCCCATGTGGTTGAACTTGAACTTTTGAAGGGCAGGAATGACCTTTTCACAATAATGCCGCTTATGAAAAACTCAGAACGCCAAAACAAACATGGGATAGTTGGGATCGAGTGTTTGCATCCCGTGATCGCCACTTTCATCCACATAGACAATGAAGTCGCTGAACTCCCCTTTCGGCGGATTTGCTGCCACGACCTCAGCAGCGCGCTCAGCCTCGCTTTCACTTTCAAAGAGCAAGAACTGCTGGGAAGTTAGTTTCTCATCTGCCATGGAATGCTCAATCCTGAGGGGGCTTATTTTTTTGTCGCTGACCCCACCCATATTGCCCTCACGTTCTGCTACAGAGGGCCACCACCCTGAGTTGCTTTCGGCAACCGCTGATCAATCAGTTGGTACAACGCACTGCTCGCAGGCCAGTTACGCATAAACCGTGCGCGGTCCTTGGCGTAGGCCGGGGCGAAGCTGGCGAGGGAGCGGTGTTGGCACATGGCGTCCAGGTCGATCAGGGCCCAGCGGTCTCCGTGCCAGAACAGGTTATGGCCCTTGAAGTCGCCATGGCTGATACGTTCGCGGATCAGCTCGGCGAACAGGTGGTCCAGCGCCTGCAGCTCGTTTTCCGGTGCATCGCCGAGTTCCACATAGGGCGCGAAACGCTCGATGATGTCCGGCCCCGGCAGGTATTCGGTGATCAGGTACGCGCGGCTGCGCAGCCACAAAAAGCGTTTCTCCAGCACGGCCAGCGGCTTGGGCGTGGCGATGCCGAGGAACGCCAGGCGGTTGCCTTCGCGCCACGAATGCCAGGCGCGGCTCGGGCGCCAGAAGCGTTTGAGCCAATGGGCAAAACCCTTGATGTTGTAGCGCTTGATCACCAGCGGTCGGCCGGCCACGTCGACCTTGGCCACACTCGCTGCGCCACCGGTCTTGTACAGGTGACCCTGATCCAGCAGCGCATCCGCCTGCGCCAGCACCGGCAGCATCGCCGGTTCTTCCTCGCGGCGGATCGCGCGCAAGGCGAAGGCGCCGCGCTGCACGCTGAACAGCGTGCATTCGCGGCCGACCTTGTTCAGAAAATCTTTCAGGCGCCAGGCACTGACCTTGCGCACCTGTGCTTCCAGGGCTTGCAGGGGCAAGGCGTGTTCGCCATTGCTCAGCAGGTAGTACACCAGCAATTCTTCGGTGAACGGTTCGAGGTTTTTCGGCAACTGGGCAAAAAACACTCCGAGGTTCTCCAGCACGCGGTTGCGCGACAGCGGCTTGCCGGCTTCTTCCACGCGGATCCCGGCACCGTCGATCAAGTACAGCTTGCCGTTCTGGCGCAGCAGGTTGTCCAGGTGCAGGTCTTCCTGCCACAGGCCCTTGGCATGCATCTGCGCAATCGCGCCGAGCGCCTCGGCGAGCACGGCGGTTTGTTCGTCGGCCAACGGCGGCAACGCTTCGACGGCGTGCCAGGCATCGGCCAGGCTTTCGGCGCCTTCGATAAATTCAAACAGCAGCCAGCCGCCCTCGCCGTCCTGCAGGCCGTCGGCGAGCAGCAGCGGCGTGGTCAGGCCTTGCTCGGCGAGCAGGCGCACGCCACTGCGTTCACGCTGAAAATGCCGCGCCGCCTTGCTGCCCACCAGTAACTTGGCCAGCACCGGGCGCCCACGCCAAACCGCCGCGCCCACATAACGCTCGCCAGGCAACACCCGCAACAGGCTCAGCAGTTGCAACTGGCCGGGGCCGGCGGCGTCTGCGAGGTCGAGGGTCAGCGGCAGGCTCGGGGTGCGGCCGGCGTGTTTCAGCTCGCTCAAGCGCATCAGCGGTTCTCCTTGTGGCTGCGCCGCTTGGTCAGGCGTTGCAGCCAGGTGCTGACGAGCGCGCTGTCCTCGGGCTGGTCGAGATAGGCCGCCAGCAGCTGGCGCACCTGCGCGTCGGACCACGGCCGCGCACGGCGCAACAGCGGCTCCAGGTCCTTGACCCGATCGCGCCAACCGAACAGCAGCGGGCGGGTTTTCTCCAGGTCGATCAACTGCGCGGCATAACCGTCGCCGGTGGCCTGCAGGAAAATATGCTTGGGGTAAAAGCAGCCATGCACCTGGCCGACGCTGTGCAGCCGGCGCGCCAGCTGACCACAGGCCAACAGGATCGCGCGGTGCTGGGCGTCGCTCAATTGCGACCACTGCTCCAGCAACGACTCCAGGTCATTCCAGCCGTCCAGGGCGCGGGTCAGCAGCATCGCACGGTGTTCGCCGGCGACTTTGCGTTCGCCATAGAACGCCGCCTGCAACGCCGGGATACCGAGTGTGCGGTAGCGGCTGATATTGCGAAATTCGCGGGAGAAGCTTGGCTCGCCGAACGGCCGGTGCAAGCTGCGCGTGAGGTAGTCGCTCTGGCGCTTGAGGTAATAGCCGTGGCCGTCCAGCTCCAGGCGGAACACGCTGCTCCAGCCGCCACGGCTGGTGTTCGGTTCGTCCACGGCGTCCAATTGCTTGGCCCACAGCGCGTCGAAAGTGGCCAGGCCATGGCGCTCCAGCAGCGCACGGTCTTCAGCCGCCAGGAAATCACTCATTCGCGTCCCTCGAAAAACTTCACCACGTGGCGAATACGCCGCTTGTCCGAGTCACTCAAGTGCCGGCATTGGCGGTACTGCATGTAGAAGCGCAGGCGCTGGGTGGCTGACAGGTGATACTTGGCCACCTTGTCCAGGCACGCCAGGTCTTTGGTGATGCGGTACTTGAGCCAGAAACCGCGCCAGAAATCGCCGTTGGGGCAGTCGATCAGGTACAGGGTCGACTGGTCGTCGATCAGCAGGTTGCGCCACTTCAAATCGTTATGGGTGAAGCGGTGGTCGTGCATGGTCCGCGTGTATTCGGCGAGCTGGCGGCTCACCGCGTTGACCCACTTGGGGTCGCGCAGGCGCGCGTCGTTGCGGTCGGCGAGCACCGAGAGGTCTTCGGTGTTCGGCAGCTCGCGGGTAATCATCGCGCCACGGTCGTAGGCCAGGCCATTGCGCTCCAGGCCCCAGGCGACCACGTCGGCCGTAGGAATGCCCCACTTGGCGAAGCGCTTGAGGTTCTGCCACTCGGACTTGACCCGTGGTTTGCCCAGGTAGCGCCGCAGCCCTTTGCCAGCGCCGGTGTAGCGCTTGACGTAGTAATTGACCCCGCCGCGCTCCACACGGATCACTTCCGACAGTGGGTCACGGGTCAGGCGTTGCCCTTGCAGGTCAAACACCGCCTCGAGGCTGCCAAAATCATCCGCCAGATTCGCGTAAGCAGGTTCCAGGTTCCAACCCGCCATCAGATCGCATCCCCGTAACGTTGCTTGCGTGCATAGAGTTTGTCGGCCTTGCGCTGCATCAGGCTCAGGGACGCCGATTGCTCCGCCAGGATCTGGCGCAGCGGCTGGCGGAAATAGCCCTTGAGGAAACGCAGCTTGTCGCGGCGGGTCAGGCCGATGTCCAGCGCCGAGTAGTACAGCGCCGACAAGTCTTTATCGCGCCAGCGCAGCGGCAAATGCGCGCGCATCTGGGCGCGGTGCAGGTCGATCACTGAGAGCTTGATGTTATTCGCGTCGACAGGCCTGGAGGTGTCGAGCAGGAAGTGGCACAGGTAGCAGTCGCGGTGGTTGACGCCGCCACGGTGCATGTCGCCGACCATGCGCGCCAGCTCCGCCGTAAGCGCGTGGCGCAACGCCGGTGCTGGCGGTTCGGCGACCCAGTTGATCGTCACGTCTTCGAGGCTGAGGGTTGGCGCCAGCTCTTCGGTGATGATGAACGAGTGCTGGTCCGCCGGGTTGCTGCCCTTTTCGCCGAAGGCCACGCCGGTCATGGTCGGCACGCCGAGCTCCTGCAGGCGGTGAATGGCATCCCATTCCAGGCCGGCACCGAGCACCGGCAACTTGGCGGTGATCAGGTTCTTGAAGATTTCCGCCCAGCCAATGCCACGGTGGATTTTCACGAAATACGGGCGACCCGCGACCTCGGTGCGCAATGTGCGACGCGCCGCCAGCTCACGGAATACCTGGCCTTGCAGTTTCTCGACTTCGGCGAAGGCATCGAGCCCGGCCCATAGCGTCTTGAACGGTTCGGCAAGAATCAACTTCATGGTTTTGGCTCCGCCAGAATCACATCCGCAGCGTGCTGCGGCATGCTGTAGAGGTCGGCCGTCTCGGCGAAGGCCAACCCATTGCGGCCCCAGGCCGCGCGCTGTGCAGAATCGGTCAACATGCGGGTCAGGTACTGGTTCAACTGCGCCTGTTCAAACGGCTCATCGAGCACCAGGCCGCTGTCGGCTTCGGCGATGTAATGGGCATAACCACACACCGCCGAGACAAGTACCGGCAGCCCGGCCACCAGGGCTTCGAGCAGCACGGTGCCGGTGTTTTCGTTGTACGCCGGGTGAATCAACAGGTCGGCGCCCAGCAGGAAACGCGGGATATCGCTGCGGCCCTTGAGGAACTGCACGTTATCGCCCAACCCCAGGGTCGCGCTTTGCAGTTGGAATACTTTGGGGTCGTCCTGGCCGATTACAAACAGGCGCGTGCGTTTCTTCAGCTCGGACGGCAACGCGGCCACCGCTTTGAGGCTGCGGTCGACGCCCTTGGTCTTGAAGCCGGAACCGATCTGCACCAGCAGCAGGTCGTCGTCGCCGAGGTTGAATTCCTGGCGGAAACCTTCGCGGATTTGCGCCGCATTCGGCGGCGCGCGACGGTCCTGGGCGATGCCCGGCGGCAGCAGATGGAAGCGCTCCAGCGGGGTGTCGTAGTGCTTGATGAACAGCGGCTGCTGCACTTCGGAAATCATCAACACTTCGGTCTTGGCGTCCTTGGCGAACACCGCGCGCTCGTACTCGGCAAAGTGCTTGTAGCGGCCAAAGTAGCGGTACAGCGAGTGGCGCAGGTTTTGCGCCTTGTCTTCAAAGCAGCCGTCGGCGGCGTAGTACACGTCCAGGCCGGGCATTTTGTTAAAGCCGATCAGGCGGTCCACCGGGCGCTTGGCCAGGTCGGCGTCCATCCATTCCAGCAGCTTCTCGTTGCGCCGATGGTTGAAGAACGCCTTGACCGGCGCCACCAGCACTTCAAAGCCGGGCGGGATATCGCCTTCCCAGATCAGCGTGTAGACGCGAATCGTATGGCCGCGCTGCTGGCACTCCAGGGCGATGCGCATGAAGTCGCGCTGCAGGCCACCGAAGGGGAAGTATTTGTACAAAACAAAAGCCAGTTGCATCAGTGCAGAAGCACAGGGGCGACTCGCGCTTGATGTCGAACCGACGCAGGTCGTCGGCCGTCGGTTGGTAGGTACATTGTTTTTGCAGGCACGGCGCGCAGGGGAAGTCGCTGGCCAGGTGAATCTGGCCCTTGCCGTAGGCGCCTGTCAGGCCGGGGTTGGTGGGGCCGAACAGGGAAATGGTCGGCACATCCAGCGCGGCGGCGAGGTGGCCGAGGCCGGTGTCCACCGCCACACAGGCACGGGCGCCGGCCAGCACGCGGGCCACGCCGGCCAGGTTGAGCTTGGGCAGCACTTCGGCGTGTTTCAGGCCTTGGGCCAGGCGCTCGGCGCGGGCTTTTTCGGCCGGGTTGCCCCACGGCAGTTTCACGTCCACACCCAGGCGACCCATGCGCTCGGCCAGCTCGCGCCAGTAGGCTTCGGGCCAATGCTTGGTGTCCCAGGTGGTGCCATGCAGCAGCAGTACAAAAGGTTTTTCCGGCGGCAGGCCGAGCAGTTTTTCCGTGCTCAGGCCGTAGTCACCCAGGCCTTTGGGCAGGTCGTAGCCCAGCGCCACGGCAAACAGTTGGCGCAGGCGCTCCACGGCGTGCTGCCCACGCGCCACGGCCAGGCGTCGCGAATAGAAGCGCGCGGCGAGCGGTTCACGGGCGGAGTTCTTGTCAAAACCGGCAACGGGAGCGCGCACGTAACGGGTCAGCCAGGCGCTTTTCAGCAGGCCCTGGGCGTCGATCACCAGGTCGTACTTGGTCGACTGGACGCTCTGCTTGAAGCGCCGCCATTCGCCGCTCTTGATGGTTTGCCAGAGGTTCTTGCGCCAGCGGCGGATCGCCACCGGGATCACCTTGCCCACCGCCGGGTGCCAGGTAGGGATTTCGGCAAAGCCTTCTTCCACCACCCAGTCGAACTGAATGCCGGGGATCGCCCGCGCCGCGTCGGTGAGTGCCGGTAACGCATGGATCACGTCGCCCAGGGATGAGGTCTTGATTACCAGTACCCGCAACTCAGTGGACCTCGACCGCAGTGCCTTGCAAGCGCTGCAAGGCCTCGTTCACCGGCTGCGGCAACAACTGGCGCATGCAGTTGTAGTGGCCGAAACGGCAGGTGCGATCAAAGCACGGGCTGCAATCGAGGCCCAGGCGCACCACTTCGACCTTGTCGGCCAGCGGCGGGGTAAAGCCCGGCGATGTGGAGCCGTATACCGCCACCAGCGGGCGGTTCAGCGCGGCGGCCACGTGCATCAGGCCGGAGTCGTTGGACACCACCGAGTCGGCGCAGGACAGCAAGTCGATGGCCTCGGCCAGCGAGGTGTCGCCACTGAGGTTCACCGCCTCTTCGCGCAGGCCGGGGATCAGGCGCTGGCGAATGTCTTCACCCACCGGATGATCCTTTTTCGAGCCGAACAACCACACCTGCCAGCCTTCGCGGATTTTCGCCTCGGCGACCTTGGCGTAATGCTCCGACGGCCAGCGCTTGGACTCGCCAAACTCGGCCCCTGGGCACAGCGCCAACACCGGGCGATCCAGTTGCAGGCCGAACTTGGCCAGCGCGGCGTCGCGGCTCACCGGGTCAATCTGCAGGCTCGGGCGCGGGTACGGCTTGGGCAGCTCGGCGCCGGGCGCGTAGGCCAGGGCCATGAAGCGTTCGATCATCAGCGGGTAGCGGGCTTTGTCCAGCGTGCGCACGTCGTTGAGCAGCACGTAGCGGAATTCGCCGCGCCAGCCGGTGCGCTTGGGGATGCCGGCAAAATACGGCACCAACGCCGACTTCAGCGAATTGGGCAGCAGGATCGCCTGGTCGTACTGGCCGGCCAGGGATTTGCCGATACGCCGGCGGGTCGCCAGTTCCAGCGCGCCATGGCCGAGCGGAAAGCTCAAGGCCGCGCGCACTTCGGGCATGCGCTCAAGGATCGGCCGGCTCCACTCGGGGGCGAGCACGTCGATCTGGCAGTCTGGATAGCGCTGGCGCAGGCACTGGAACAGTGTCTGTGCCATCACCATGTCACCGACCCAACTGGGCCCAACGATCAGAATATTCATGTAGTTTCCACAAACGATGCGGGGAGGCTTATGCCTCCCCGCCCTAATAGTG
>Ga0256410_1001580_pt1 | contig 17048 bp, 21 predicted proteins | sample PhyWR1_FD_185983 | JGI IMG/M metagenome (GOLD analysis project Ga0256410, IMG submission 185983) | Leaf surface microbial communities from wheat plants in UC Gill Tract Community Farm, Albany, California, United States - DLSL W.R1 | ecosystem: Host-associated > Plants > Phyllosphere >... | reverse complement strand
GAATCATCATGCTGAAAGACGGTAAGCCCTCAACCCTGCTAAGAAAATTGAATGCCGGTGATTACAGGGGGGCGGCTGACGAGTTCCTGAAATGGGTATCGCCGGGGAGCAAGGTCGAAGCCGGACTGCGCCGCCGCCGCACAGCTGAGCTCCAGCTCTTTCTCTCAAAGGGATAGAAATGCTTAAGAACACATCCCCGATGGAAATCATCACCATCGTTGCCGTGGCTATCGTTATTGCAATGATGTTCAAGCTGAGCGGCGACAACAAAAAGCTGTCAGAAGAAAACGGGCGGCTTGAAGAGCAAACGGCAGAGCTGAAAAGCAAAAACGACGGCATGGCTAAATCACTGACAAAGCTAACCGGTGAAATCCAGTCGATGAATAAACTGGCCGCCGATGAAGCCCGCCGCAGAGCCGCAGCTGAAATGAAATCACAGCGATTAAACGAAGAGGTCAAAGATGCGCTTAAAGGCAATCGCTGTGCTGTCGAGCTTATTCCTGAGCGTGCTGTTATCGGGGTGCGCGAAGCCGCAGCCAGTGCGAGAGGTGCTGGAAGTTCAGCTGGTGCCAATACCGCCCAGCCTGCTGATTGACTGCTACGTTCCTGAGCTTCCACAGCATCCCACCTTTGGCGACAGCGTAGAGCTGAACAATCGCCTGTATCTCTCAATTGAGAACTGCAACGGTCAGATTGGGAAGATACGGCAGATAGAAGAATCCAGAGCCTCGCATTAGCGGGGCTTTTTACTACCAGAAGACGAAGAAGGAAAAACCATGTTCACAGTTAAAAGCATTATCGATGGCGTGACTCACTTCGCAGAGCAGGAAAGCATCACCATCGCCCGCGCTGGTTCATCCCGTTTTGATGAAATCCTGCGGATGACCAACAGTCACTCCAACCCTGACTTTGTAATCTTCCTTCCGCCGGTCTACGAAGACCCGGAATGTAAGAAGGCGCTGCAGGAGGGAGAGTTGATTTTCAGTGAGCGCGATGATGTGCTCGACACGGATGCTATCGCCATCCTGATCGAAGGCTTCGAAAGCCCTGAGCATGCGAAGAGGAAGGCGTTTAACGGCCTGCGCTACCAGTTCATCTACCCGGGCGACAACGTCTACGTAATGAACTCTCATGGCTCGACTATCGAAACCGTGAAATAGAATATTCTGCCAAGGTTACTAAATAGTGGCCTTCACAGAATAAATGCAAAGTTACTAGTTGGCGCGCTATCAAAATTCACGGGGTTTTAATCAATACTAACCGTTCCAGCTAGTCATAAATCCTAATTGCCCGTCACGGGGCGTCAACCACAGAGCCTTGCGGGGTGAGTCTATTGGGTAAGCAGTAATGCTTTCGCTCTGTGGGCTGCTTTTATCCGCGTGAACTTAGGCTCACCACCGAAAGGAAAAGCAATGGACTATTCAATATCCGAGTTGTCGGAAGTTTTCTCCTGCGACCTAATAAAAGGGGAGCTATATTGGCTTCCGCGAGATAGAAAATATTTCAGCAATGATTTCTCGCATCGAATGTGGAGCCTGCATTTCCCCGGAAAGATTGCAGGCGGAAAGGATGGGGGCGGATATTTAATCGCGACATCTGGCGAAATGAAAGTCAGAGTTCATCGGGCTATTTGGACTTTTGCACATGGCTCGATACCGGAAGAGTTGTATATCGATCATATTAATCACATCCGGCACGATAACAGAATTGAAAACCTTCGTCTGGTCACCCATCCCCAAAACCAGCGGAATCAATCCATGCACTCCAGAAACATCAGCGGAGTAAATGGCGTTCGCTGGCAGAAAAGCTCAAGAAAATGGGTGGCATCAATAAATACCCGGGGGAACAGCATTCACCTTGGCGCATTCGATAGCTTAGAAGAAGCAGCCCAAGCAAGAAGAAAAGCCGACGAGAGGTTTAGTTTTCATGCTAACCACGGCAGAGATAAATACCTTGATGTCGAGTACATTGACCCGTGGCTGCGCGTAAAATAATGCTGCCGGAAAAGTACAAAACCAATCAGCAGGAAACTCTAAATGGATATTGTAGAACTGACCTACAAAGTAACGCTACGGCGTTTTATGAAGCCGATCCTCATTATCGGAGCGCTGACTAAATGGGACTGGCTTGTAAATTTATGCTTCAAAATGGAGCTAATCCGCGAAGGCGAAGAGGTCACTCTTCATGGCGATAAGCGATAGCGAGATGGAAAGGCCGATGCCGCCAGCCAGCCTCCTGAATGACTTCCACCCCTACACCCGACTGCTTCCCGCGCCTGAAATAGGTGAGTGGGTTCAGAGCCACATCCTTTCTGCTGATGGCTATTTGCATAACCCTGACCACGGTCACCTGGTCGATGCTGATATCCGCTTCCTGTGGGCTGCTAATGGCTTCACGAAGAAGGGCAGCGTTGTTCTGGGCCAGGCCGAAGCAGTGATGATGCGTGCCGGTGGCTGGCAAAAGGCCCGGATGGAACAGCAGATGTATGAGTGGTTTGGCGAGGTGCCGAAGTTCATTATCACCCTGGCTGCTGACTTTTGCGCTCAGTGTACGGATCTGGAGTTCTGCGCGCTGGTAGAGCATGAGCTTTACCACATCGCCCAGCAGGTCGATGAGTTCGGCGCACCTGCATTCACCCGTGACGGTGAGCCAAAGCTGACCATGCGCGGGCATGACGTGGAAGAGTTCATCGGCGTGGTGAGGCGATACGGCGCAAGCTACGACGTGCAACAGCTGATCGACGCCGCAGCGGAGCGGCCGGAGGTAGCAAAATTAGACATAGCCAGGGCGTGCGGCACTTGCCTGCTGAAACTGGCGTAATCCTTGACTGGTATTGACGGAAGGTGAATTATGGCAGCGCTTAAGAATGACGTGAAAGCGTACATAGTTCAATCGCTTGCGTGCTTCGATACTCCCTCTCAGGTGGCGGAGTCCGTCCAGGTTGAATTTAAGCTGAAAGTTTCCCGGCAGCAGGTTGAAGCTTACGACCCGACCAAGGCCAGCGGTAAGGCACTCGCGGCACGCTGGGTCGATATGTTCAACGCCACCCGCGCCCGCTTTCAGAACGAAATCGCCGATATCCCGATCGCCAATAAGGCATACCGGCTGCGCGTGCTTGACCGCATGGCAACGCGCGCGGAGGGCATGAAGAACCTCGCGATGACCGCTCAGCTGATGGAGCAGGCAGCGAAAGAGGTCGGCGACGCCTACACCAACCGGCAGAAAGTTGAGCACACCGGCGCGAACGGCGGCCCCATCGAATCAGCCACCCTGACAAAGGACGAATATAAGAAGGCTCGACAGGAGATGATGGAGGATGACGACTGTTGAGCAGCGGAACTTTGCCCGCAAGATAGAGTGCGAAGAGGAGGGCATGTACTTTGCCCGGTACTTCTTCAAGCAGCGAACTGGCGGCAAGATGATCATTGCGCCGCACCACCTGGCGATTCAGCGTGCGCTGGACCGGGTTATCAGCGGCGAGATAACTCGCCTGGTCATCAACGTACCACCCGGCTACACGAAAACCGAGCTGGCCACCATCAACCTGATGGCTCGCGGTCTGGCGCTCAATAAGCGCGCCCGGTTCATGCACCTGTCGTATTCGCATAATCTGGCGCTGCTGAACTCAAGCACCGCGCGAGGCATGATCAAATCCAAGCTCTACCAGGCCATGTGGCCGATGGAGCTGCGCGACGATGCCGACAGCAAGGCGATGTGGTGTAACGAGCACGGCGGCGGCGTATATGCATCGTCAGCTGCAGGGCAGGTTACCGGCTTTCGTGCCGGTCACATGGAACCCGGCTGGCAGGGCGCGCTTATCATCGATGATCCGGTAAAGCCGGACGATGCTTACAGCGAAATCGTGCGTGACGGGGTTAACAGCCGTTTCAACGAAACTATTAAATCGCGACTGGCCATCGAAACGACGCCGATGATCGTGATTATGCAGCGCATCCACTATCACGACCTCAGTGGATACCTGCTGCGCGGTGGTAGCGGCGAGAAGTGGCACCACCTCAACCTCCCGGTAATCATCGATAACAGCGTCAGCTATGCCGAGCAGTACCCGGAGAACACCCACGCCATACCCATCGACCACGGTCTGCCTGATGGCTGGCTGTGGCCGTTCAAACATAACGAATCGCATCGGGTAGCCCTCTTCTCGCACCGCCGTACGGCAGAAGCTCAGTACATGCAGCGGCCGCGCCGGTTCAACTCTGAAGGCGCTCTGTGGTCTGAGGCAATGATTAACGCGTCTCACATTATGAGCCTTGATGAAGAGGTGTCGCGGTGCGTCATTGCAATCGACCCGCAGGCCACAAATAGTGACGAGAGTGACGAAACTGGGATTGTAGCGGCATCTTCATATCGTGGCGGGAAAGACAGACTCTATTCTCTGGATGGTGACTATAGCGGCAAGTACAGTCCGAACGGCTGGGCCAAAAAGTCTATGGAGGCATACGCAACACACAATGCCGATGCCATCGTTATTGAAACTAACCAGGGTGGCGACATGGCAGAGGAAACACTGAGGAACGCTGGGTTTGCCGGTCGCATAATTCGTGTCCATGCCAGCAAAGGTAAATTTGCCCGAGCTGAGCCTATATCCGCCTTGTACGAACAAGGGAAGGTTGGTCACTCAGGGAACCTCTATCTGCTGGAAAACCAGATGATGGAATATATCCCGGCCACTGCAAAAAAATCTCCTGACAGGCTTGATGCTGCCGTGTACGCACTCACAGAGTTAAGCGGAGGCGCGGGAGGCATCAACATGAACAAAAACCTTGTGGCCGCAGCACAGGCCAGAAACTCACGCCGGTAAATTTATGACTACTAAAACACAGCGTCGCAAAACCCGGCGTGATGCTGCGCGCGCCGCATCTCGTCCGCGATTCAATCTGTCACAGGGGTTGAGAGACAGGATTGAGCATGAGGGTTACATCCCCACCCTGGCAGAAGTTAAGGCTATGTACGGACCAGCGAAGACACTCGCTGCGTCAGATGTCGTACGCCTCGCTATGGATCATTCGCTCGACACAGCTGGTGCGTACAGCCTGATTCAGCACGCCTTTGAGCACGGGCAGTATCCAACGCTTGGCCCATCTTTCATGGGCTACGCTGCGCTATCATCGCTGATGCAGAACGGCTTAATCCGAGCCTGCATAGAAACCCTGGCTGACGACATGACGCGCGAGTGGATTGAAATCAGCGCCGTGGATGTGAATGAAAATGGCGACGACAGCGACGAAAAAGCAGCGCTTGAAGAGGCGATGATTGATTACAAGGTCCGTGATACTTGCCACACGGCAGCGGAGTTTGACGGGTATTTCGGCGGGTGCCTGATATTCATTGATACCGGGGTGCGCGGTGACACGCTAAAGCAGCCGCTGGAGGTCTCAGAGAAATCGGCAGAGCTACAGGACTTCAAGCGGTTCACCATCGTTGAGCCGATCAATATTTTTCCGGGAAATTACGATTCTACAGACCCGCTGAACCCGGCATATTTCAAGCCGCAAACGTGGTGGGTGCTGGGCACTGAGGTCCACACAAGCAGGCTGATTCGGGTGTGTGGGAATGAAGTGCCGGTGATACTCAAACCTAACTACAACTTTCTTGGTCTGCCGCAGGCGCAAATCCTGTATGACTACGTTATTCACTTTCAGGACGCTCGACAGGCAGAATCACGTCTGCTGGAAAAATTCAGCCTCACTGTGCTGAAGACTGACATGAAGGACATTCTCACTAACCCCAACGCGACCAGCTCACTGGACCCCCGGCTGCAATACATGGCAGCGTACCGGTCTAATGATGGAGTGCTGGCGATAGACAAAGAGATGGAAGACATTATCAACATCACTACCCCTCTGTCCGGGGTTACAGATATTGTCCGTCAGCAGCTCGAATTTATCGTGATGATTAACCGGACTAACGTCGTTAAAACGCTGGGCTTGTCACCTGCGGGGTTCAACGCTGGCGACTCAGACATCAAAACGAATAACGACCACACATCATCGCAGCAGGAAAAAGTTCTCCGTGGGCCACTGCAAAAAATGCTCGACATCCTGCAAATCGTCAAGCTGGGAAAATACGACAAATCAGTAACATTTAAATTTGTCCCTCTGAATGAAGACGATGAGGCAATTGTTGCAGGCACGCAGAAAACCAAGGCAGATACTGACTCCGTGCTGATTCAGGAGGGAGTTATTTCTCAGTCCGAATCCCGCAAGCGTCTGTCGGAAGACCCGCGTAGCGGATATTTCGGCATCAATGCTGACGAACTGCCAGAGATTGACGATGAAGAAGAAGACGAAAACGGCATCGGCAACCAGACCGAACGCTGGTCTCCAGCGGGAGTATCACCGGAAGCTGAAGGCGCTGGTTGAAGAGATGAGTAATTCCGTCGATTACTGGCTGTCAGCAGAATACAGACGGCAGGAGTCACGGATAGTCGGCGACGCGTCCCCGGCAAAACTGATGAACAAAAAGCTACTGTCCGTCATGGCCAGCTGGCGCAAGAAGTTCGACGAGAAGGCGGAGAATATCGCCGCCTGGTTTGTTCGTCGATCTGATGCCTACGCATCACGCTCTGTTGGCAACAAGCTCCGCGCCGCCGGAATGACTGTGAACATGCGTATCACGCCAGAGGTGCGCAACGTACTGGACAGCATCTACGAAACTCAGGTCAATCTGATTAAGTCTATCCCGGAACAGTATCTGACGCAGGTCAGTACGCTGGTACAGGAAAGTGTTAGTCGAGGCCGTGACATTAGTTTTCTGAAAGATGAGTTTCAGAAGCGATATGGCATCACTGAGCGCCGTGCACGATTTATTGCAGCTGACCAAAATAACAAAGCTTCAAACGAGATATCTCGTCGCAGGATGATTAGCGCAGGCGTTAAAAAAGGGATCGTCAAGCATCGGTCGGGTGGAAGCAAGTCATACCGGCACTCTCACGTTAAGGCTGATGGACAGGAATACGATCTCGAGGTGGGATTTTGGGATTCCAATCTCAAAAGATTTGTTCAGCCTGGGGAGCTTCCCGGATGTAAATGTGAGTTCAGGCCAGTAATTGAGTAAGCATTTATCTGACAACAAGGTCGCTATGTGCGGCCTTTTTCATTGCCTGAAATGCGAGGTAAGCGTGGGAAGAAAAGCCCAGCCCCACCGCCATACAAACCGGAGGATAAGGTTGTGCGGCCCGCACCGCCACCGCCAATTCCGACGAGTGTATGACGATGGCAGCCTGGCGATGGCCGTCCGTGCTGTGCTGAAAGCGAAAATAAAAGAGAAATAACCATGCCAATCCGAGAAGTAACATTTAAAAGCGGCAGGAGGGGGTTTCGCCGAAACGTGTATGGGAAAATTTATCCCACACGGGAGGAGGCGGAGCTTAGGTCATCTTACGCGCTGGCCTTTGACGAAGCCAGCCGCCGACGAATAGATGAAAACGGCTACCTCCATGTATCTCAGACACACCTCACTAAAGAACAAGTTGCGCCGTATTACGGACGAGAAATACCAGGAAATAAAGATTTGGGGCTTGATCCCGAACGGGTGTATTACGGCTATCGCTCAGCAGAGGAGCTGGAAAAGGCTAAAGACACTTTTAACGGTATGCCGCTACTGATTGTCCACAAACAGGACTCAGCCGGTAATCCGCTAAAAGAAGAGCGCGTTGGCTCAATCGGCACTACTCCTTTGTGGGATTCTCCGTATCTCGACAACGCACTAACCGTAACTGACCAGTCCGCGATTGACGCAATTAATAGCGAGAAATTGAAGGAAATCAGTTGCGGATATTATTTTGAACCGGATTTCACCCCCGGCGAATTTAACGGGGTTCATTATGATTTCGTGATGCGGAATATTCGCGGGAATCATGTCGCCCTGGTAAAAGAAGGTCGGGCCGGTCCCGATGTTGTAGTTCACGACGCACTGCCGTCAAAACTCAAAAAGAAGGTAAACAGAAACATGAAACTAACCCGTGTGCAAGTGGCAGTGCGTGCTGCTCTGGCAACGTATCTGAAGCCGCGCTTGGCTATGGATGCTGCGCCTGCGGACCTGACAAAATTAGTAGGGTCATACAAAAAACCTTCCACGCTTGCCAAGGCTGTTGTACGGCAGTACGGCAATCAACTGGCACAGGACATGGAAATTGAGCCGGAAGAGTTGGTGGAGATGATGGAAGCGGCTGAAGAGGTCGTTGAGCCGGAGGAGGATGTGAGGGTCGAAGAAGAGACAATTTTCGACGACGCAAGGGTGTGTGAAAGCATTCGCGCCATGCTCGACGGTAAGATCCCCGATGATGTGCTGGAAAAAATCCTTGCCGGTCTGGCTGAACCTGTCGGTGATGACGATCTGACGCCGAAAGAGAAAGAAGCGAAGGAGAAGTCGGAAAGAGAAGAGGCCGAGAAGGTTGGGAAAGAAAGAGGACCAACTATGGACGCCGACACTATAAAACTTCAGGCCCGAACAGAAGCGCAGAACCATTTCCGAAATCTCAATGAAGCTGGTCGCAAGGTTCGTGAACTGATTGGAGAGGTTGACGTCATGGCGTTCGACAGCGCCGAAGACATTTATGGCCACGCGCTGAAGCAAAAGGGCGTGAAAATCGCACAGTATGACAAAGCTTCATACAAGGGCATGGTTGACATGCTTGCGGTTAACCAACCGCTTGCCGCCCCCGCACCAACATTTGATTCAGCACCCGGTTCATTTGACGGCCCGTTTGCTGGTCTCAATAACATTAAACGATAAGGGGGCGTCATGGCTCTGCAAAAACAAGTAGGTTTGTACTACTCAGGCGCGGTTGCTGGTGACCGTGCATCACATAACCCGGCAGTCTATCTGCCGCGCAATCCGCTGGCCGAGGGCATTGTGTACGCTGGCCGGTTTGTATTCCGTGGCACTGATGCCGCAACGCAGGTTAAAACATCAGGCACTGTAGTCGCCGGGTTCGTTGAGCGAATCATCAACTATTACAACTATGTTGTGACATCATCCGGCACGATGGGTATTGCTGACAAAACCCCGGTAACCGTTGCAACGATCGGTGACTTCTACGCTGCGTATACCGGTACAACCCCGACACTCGGGCAGAAGGCTTTTGCATCAACCACCGACGGCACGATTAGTTACGCAGCAGCTGGCGCAACGGTCGCCGGGTCTGTTGAGACCGGATTTGTAGTAAAAGAAGTTCGCAACGCCGATGGCCTGGTGTTCATTTCGAACTGGACCCCTGCTGCATAACATCTGAATAAACACACGTCATGACGACACTGGAATAACCCGGTGGAATTTGTTACGCGTGTACGGAGAGAAAATTAAATGCCAAACCCAACTTTTGCTCAGGCGCGTGCATGCGGCTTCGATTTCGGTCGTCACGCCCGTGAGTGGATTACGCGCGAAAACATGCCGCAAATCATTCAGGATGCGGCGCTGATCACTACTGCAAACACAACCGTACCGGCTGAAATGCTGGCGTACATCGACCCGACTGTTATTGAGATCATGACGGCTCCACGTAATGCTCGTGAGCTGTTCAATGAAGAGAAGCGGGGCGACTGGACTACACCGTATTTTAAATGGCGTGCCGATGAGGTCACAGGTAGTACTGCTGCATACTCAGATTACGGACAGTTCGGCGTGTCAGGATTCAACGCAGAATGGCACACCCGTGAACAGTATCGCTTCCAGACAATCATTGAGTACGGTGATTTAGAGCAGGACATGGCATCGCAGGCGAAAATCAATCTTGCCGCCAGTAAGCAGCGTGCAGCCGCGACCACGATTGATATCGACAGCAACAAGTTTTACCTTCTGGGCGTGGCCGGAAAAGAGATTTACGGCGTACTGAACGACCCGAACTTGCCAGCCGCCACCACCCCGATTTCTGTTGACGGTGATACGGCGTGGGGCACTAAAGACGCAATTGCACGATACAACGATGTTATCAAGCTTTTCACTCAACTGGTAAACCAACTTAACGGCCTGGTAGATGAGAAATCCCGTCTCAAACTGGCTACATCCCCAGCGTTACGCGCTCTGCTGGCCGAACCAACCCAGCTTGGCGTGACTGTCATGTCAATGCTGAAAGAGTATTTCCCGAACATGGAATTCGTGTCCCTGCCTCAGTTGGGTGCGGCATATGCTCCTGCGGCGTCAGAAACGATGATGCTAATCGCCCCGTCCGTACTGGGTAATGACACCGGCCTGCTGGGATTCGGTGAAAAGCTGCGCATGGGTCGAATTGTTCCATCCCTGTCTTCATTCGCACAAAAAGTGACCGGAACCACATACGGGGGCGTTATCCGGGTTCCTGCCGCTGTAGCTCAAATGACCGGGATGGTGTGATATGGCGCGTCCGGCACGACAAAACACGGCCTCTTCGGAGGCTGTTTCTTTATCTCAGGAAAAAAACATGACAGAAACTCAGTCACCATCAAATTCCGTGCACGTTCGTCTGAAGCACTCTCACGGCATTGTTTTTGATATCTCAAGCGGCCGAAAAGTAGTTCTCCCCGGCAGCGATTTCCACCTGGTAGGTTTGGAAAAGGGCGTGCTGGAGTGCGGGTTCAGCAAAACCACCGTTCCGTCGAATGACTGGGACGAGGTTCTGGCGATGTACGGGAAAATGCCTCAGTTCCGTAATGGTACCCTCGTTTATGCGAATGACAGCGCCAGCGCCGACGACAAAGCAGCGGACTATAAAGACACACGTCACGGACTTGAGCCGGTTGATGTCGAAAACGACAAGACCATCAAAACCACAGAGGTTAGCTCCAGAGAGGCGTGACATGGCGATAGTCCTTTTTGACAGCGACGAGTTCACCGCCATCTACCCGCGTTTTGCCAATGTACTGACCCCTTCCCAGCTTGAAAACGCATTCGATACCGCATGCCTTATGCTCGATAACACCAACGGATCGGTCGTCCCATATGACCCGGATAATGGCGTTAAAGACAGAAAGACCCTGCTTTACATGCTCACCTGCCACCTGGCTACGGTTGCGCTGTGGGGCAATGGTCAGACCGGCCCGGTTTCCAGCGCGTCGGAGGGTTCGGTCAGTGTGTCATTTGCCGTGCCGGATGCAGCTAGCACGTCGTGGTTTAAATCCACGCCGTGCGGTCAGGCTTACTGGCAGGCAACGAGGAAGTACGTGGTTGGCGGTCGGTACATCGCACAGAAATATCATCATCCCTGGGGGTAAGCATGGCAACGATATCTGGTGGAGACAAGCTTGAAGCTGCACTGGCAGGCATTGGTGAGCGCATGAAGCTTCAGATGAATGTCGGCATCCTGTCGGGGGCGACCAACTCAGAAAATAATGAGCTAATCGCTCCTTATGCTGCCGCCAATGAGTTTGGCACCCCCGACATCCCGGCACGGCCATTTATGAGGAACACGGTCGCGGATAAGTCAGGCGAGTGGGCCGAGACCCTTGGGAAGCTAATCAGCAGGAAACCTGCTACGTCCGAAGGTATTAACAGGGCATTTAGCGTGCTAGGTGAGGTAATGGTGCAGGATATTCGGGACACCATTGAACAAATTGTCCCCCCACCGAACGCTGAACGCACGGTTGAAATGAAAACCAGAAAAGGACGCGCTAACCCCGCGCAAACACTGGTTGATTCGGGAAGCATGCAAAAGGCCGTGAACTTCGAAATTATCACCGGAGAGTAAGAATGAACCTGCATCAGATAGCGTCCGGGGCCATCGGTAACGTCAATCCGTTCATAAATGCCGTTGTCCGGGTTTATGCCGGTGAGACGGAAACCCCATCGGGGCGTGTCGAACCTACCTACACGGATGTTTCTGTGGGCGGGCAGTTGCAGCCTTTAAGTTGGCGCGACCTGCAACATCTGGATGGACTGAATATTACCGGCGTTGAAAAGAAATTCTACGTCAACGGTAATTTCAGTGCTGTCAACCGACCCGGGCGCTCAGGTGGGGACTTGTTAATCATTGGTGAGCAGGTGTGGATGATCCCGACTGTTATCGAGCTGTGGCCTGACTGGTGTTCACTTGCTCTTCGCCTACAGGAGGGATGATGACAGCAACAGTCACTCCGCTTATGGATAGGCTTTTTTATTCGCTTCGAGACTTTCTCACCTCACATGTAGCAGTAACCTCCTGCCGACAGGCGCAGCAGAACAGATCAGCTATGGCGGCAGGAAATTTTATTGTCATGACCCCGCTCGGAGTGGATGGCCTGTCCACAAATGCCGTGTCGTATCAGTTCGATCCTGATAACGGCATTAGTACAGAAACACACAGGCGAACAGCGTTATGGAGATGCCAGCTGGATTTCTATGGAGATTCAGCTCAGGAGTTTGCAAACATCATCTCAACGATATACCGCACGGATTATACCTGTGAATGGTTCAGGCGAAGCTCAGCTGAAAGAAATCTCCCGCTAATAATTCCAGTTTTTGCCACGGACCCTAAACAAATGACGATGATCAACGGAGAAGCTCAGTGGGAAAACCGCTGGACGTGCGACGTGCACTCACAAATTCCTTCGGCTGTCATTGTTCCACAACGATTTATGACAAATGCAAGCGTCACAGCGAACCTGATTGATGCCAATTACCCACCGGAGAATGTCTAAATGGCGATTCCTCTTTCCCAAATCGTTAAAATTCTGCCTGGTGTTTTGTCACCAAGCGGTTCGGCCTTGGACCTTAATGGTCTAATCATTACCGAAAGTGAATATGTCCCAACAGGGAGCGTGCTGAACTTCGCGTCAGCAGCTGAAGTTTCAGAATACTTTGGTGGCGCGTCTACCGAGTATTCAATGGCGACTATCTACTTCAAGGGGTATAAAAACTCATCCCGTACTCCGGGCAGCCTCCTTTTTGCCCGCCTTAACGTAGAATCCGCTCCGGCATGGCTCCGCTCCGGCTCACTGGCTAACATCACCCTGGAGCAGCTGAAACTTCTTTCCGGCGTCCTGACGTTAACAGTTGACGGAACCTCGCAGACCTCAGCAGCAATCAACCTGAGCGCAGTAACCAGCTTTGCACAGGCCGCTGACCTGATTGAAAGCGGTATTGGAGCAAGTGTTAGTGTCGAATTCGATACCACGCAAAAGGCATTCATCATCACTTCGGCAACTGACGGGGCAGATAGCACGATCACCTACGCCACCGGCGCGCTGTCCGACGGGCTGAAGCTGACAGCATCGACTGGCGCGGTCCTTTCGCAGGGCGCTGACGTGGCTGTGGAAGGCGATCTGATGGCTGGCATTATTGATGGCCATCAAAACTGGGCGGCATTCAGCACGTCATTTCCCGTAACCAAATCGCAGGCTGAAGCATTCGCTAAATGGGAAAGTGACATTGGCAATCGGTTTGCCTACGTCCCATTCACCCAGGAGGCGACTGCTCTTGCCAGTGGGTCTGAGGACACGCTCGTTTATGACATCATTAACACCTATCGCTACGGCGGAGTGATCCCTGTCTACGGCAGTTCTGTGCATGCTGCTAACGTGCTGGGTTTTATCGCCAGTCTCAACTTTAACCAGCTTAACGGTCGTCGGTCACTGGCGTTCCGTACTCTGGATGGATTGCTGGCAACAGTAACGAAGTCATCTCAGGCAACATCTCTTAAGGAGAATGGTTACAACTTCTTCGGTAACTACGCAGCTAACGCGTTCTCTACCGACCAGTGGTATCCGGGGTCCATCACCGGGGATTACAAGTGGGTTGACGCATACGCAGGTCAGATTTGGCTGAACGCAAATTTGCAGAAAGACATCATTACGCTGTTCCAGTCTGAAAACTATCTGCCCTATGCGACCGCCGGTCGAGCAGCTGTCGAGGCCAGCATGACGGCAACAATCCAGCAGTTCAAGTCATGGGGCGGGATCAGCTCTGGAACAGACCTGGACGACAATCAGATTATTGCGATCCAAAACGCCACCGGAATTGACCCAACCGAAACGCTAAGAGCATCAGGATATTACATCTACATCGGTCCATTCACCGCCGCGATGCGTGATAACCGTACGTCGCCGGAAGTTTACCTGTGGTACACGGATGGTGGTTTCATCCAGCAATTAACCCTGAACAGTATTGAGGTTGCCTGATGGCTAATTCACTGACCAGCGCAGACTGCATTATCAACCTTTCGGTCATTAACCTTTACCCATCAGGTTTCCGGCTGGAGCAGTTTGAAGCACAGAATATTTTCGATATGGGCGACACCGTTATGGCCGAGACAATTCGTACGGCTGATAACAAGCTCACAGGCGGCTGGGTGGCAGGGGACTTGCCCTGGACATTCCACCTCCTTCCAGACTCCCCATGCCGGGGCAAAATTGATACCTGGTATCAGACGCAGCGAACCACAAAGTCACTTTTTCGTTGCAACGGAACTGTTTACCTCCCATCGCTCGGTCGAAAGTTCGACCTGACAAACGGTATCTTCAAGTCATGGAAGGCCATCCCTTCAGCTGCACGAATCCTTCAGCCGATGGCTGGTTTAATCGAGTGGGAAGACATCGTTGGATCCGACTACAACCCGTCATAAGAGGCACAGATGGCACGCAAAGAGAAAATCTTCACAGTAACCGCTAATGGCCGGGACAAAGGTAAGCAGTTCAAGATCACCGAAATGTCAGCCCGGTCCGGCGAGGAGTGGGCTTTCAAGGTGGCAAGCGCCTTGATTAGCACCGGCATTCAGGTGCCAGACCACATCACCAAATCGCTGGTTGCCATGTCAGCGGAGAAACCAGGTGGCCCGGACGAAGCAGCACAGGAAATGCACGATTCAATTATGGGCTCTGGCATGGTTGCGCTGGCTAAGTTCGGCATCACGGCACTGGCGAAAGTTCCTTTCGAATACTCCAAGCCGCTAATGGACCAGCTCCTGACGTGCGTTGAGTACGTTGCCACTGCCAATGTGTCTATCCCCCTGGATGAATCACACATCGAAGAGCCAAGCACGTACTTCCGCCTGAAAGTTGAAGCCTTCAAGCTACACGTGGCTTTCTTGCAGGCCACCGCAGATTAGACCTGCCTATCCAGATCCCTGAAGAAGTAAGAGGCCTGGCACAGTATGAAAACGTGCCCCGCACCATTGCGTCTGTCGTATCAGGGAAGCTGGCAACGCTGCATGAACTGGATACTGTCTACAGCATTCAGGATATGTGGTGGCTAATCGAGATTCAGACCGTTGATAACAACAACAAATCAGTCGCCGGAGAGCAATGATGGCAGGAACAGTAATAGATGCTCTGGTTATCACTCTGGGGCTGGATGCAAGCGATTATCAGAAGAAGAGAAAGGAAGTAAGCGAAGGGCTAAAGGACACTCGCGATGACGCAGCCTCAACAGCCAAGGAGATGGAGACGCAGGGTAAAAAGGCTGCGACCTTCTTCTCAAGCATTAAAAATGAGCTGCTTGCTCTCGCTGGCGTCAGTCTGACGCTCGGCGGATTAAACTCCTTCGTTAAAAACACGACCAGCGACCTGCAACAATTATCAGTTCAGTCAAAAGCGCTGGGGATGTCAGCTCGTGAGCTTGATGGCTGGTCGCGTTCTGCGGAGGCTGTTGGCTCAAGTGCCGGGAAGATTCAGCAAACCCTGTTTAATATCAGGGATGCTGCTCTGGCCTTTAACAGTGGCGACCGCAACAACCCGCTATACGATGTAATGGCGATGCTCAATGGTGATACTGGAGTTACCTTCAATCCGGCCACTGACACCACTGATGAGATGATGCGTAAGTTTTCGGACGCGTTGCAAAAAGAGCAAAGAGAAGACCGAGCGCAGTACATCGGCAACAAAATTACCGGCAATGACGCAGCCCTTTATCAGGGTATGCGCAGCGGCGTGCTTCCAGACCTTGCCACGCAATATAAAAACTCATCACAAATCAGCGATAAATCTATAGCGGCGGCAGCTGAGTTTACGAAAGCATGGACGGATTTAGGCCAGAACTTCGACAACCTGAAGAACCAGATTTTTACTGACCTTATCCCGACAATCCGAACCCTTAACAGGCTTGTTAAAGAGTGGAGCCAAAGTGCGTCGGAAGCTTCCCCATTCTGGAAATCCTTCAAGGAGGATATGAAGGAAATCACCGGAATTGACCTTGGGAAGTGGTCACTTGTTGATGAACTAAAAGGGGTTAAATCAGGCTTCGAAGAACTTGGTCGGTCACTCTCGCATCTGGTCGCAGCTTTTAACGCCCTCAACAATGGGGACTTCTCCACTGCCGGTACAGAGTTTAAAAAAGCATGGTATGGGACCGAAGACGGGAAAGCATCAGGCCGGGATGCGCTGCCAGGTGTAACCAAAAACGCCACCGAAGCCTATAGCGACAGTGTTTACAAAAAGTTGAATGATACGCTGAATTATTACCTGCCAAGCTTCATGGGCGGCATGTCTGATGATGCTAAGAGCCAGATTGATGCTCACGAGCGCTCTAAGACGGTCAATGGACGAAATATCCAGAGCGATATCCCCGGCTCGTATGTGTCGCCTGAGGAGAGGGTGAGGCAGCAGGACGAAAGATCGTATTGGGAGACATCCAAAAATCTTCTTTCCACCATTGCCTCAGCGGTCGCACCGTACAGTGGATACCAGCCAAACGTCTCTCTTAACCCCCTTTCTGCGAAGTTGGGTCCGAAAGGCAAGGCCCTTCTTGATGCAATGTCTGGGGAATTTGGTCAAATTGAGGCCAAGTATGGCCTGCCAGAAGGAATGATGGCAGCCATTGCTACAGTGGAGTCTGGCGGAGATCCGTCTGCATTGGGCCCTAAAACCAAATACGGACAAGCAGAAGGAATGTTCCAGTTGATGCCTGGAACATCAAAAAGCCTTGGGCTGAATGGGCGAGATTCTTTCGACGCAAGCAAGTCGGCAGACGCTGCCGGGCGATACATGAGATGGCTCCTTGATCAGACCGGCGGTGATATGGAATCAGCGATTGCTGCGTACAACTGGGGTATCGGTAATGTCCAGAAGAAGGGGCTATCAAACGCTCCAGCAGAGACGCGCAGGTATGTGCCTGCGGTCATGTCTGGGCTAAGACCCGGTTCA
>Ga0256410_1001576_pt1 | contig 17085 bp, 15 predicted proteins | sample PhyWR1_FD_185983 | JGI IMG/M metagenome (GOLD analysis project Ga0256410, IMG submission 185983) | Leaf surface microbial communities from wheat plants in UC Gill Tract Community Farm, Albany, California, United States - DLSL W.R1 | ecosystem: Host-associated > Plants > Phyllosphere >... | reverse complement strand
CTGGCAGGAACGGTGCCAGACCAAATTCACGGCTCACCGCGGCTTCCGTTTCTTTTATAGAGGCATAGATCCGCTTAACGGTATCTTGCAGGTAAGCCGGGCTACGTTCGCCATCTCCCATAACACGTTCCCAATCCCACTGATCAACATACACCGAGTGGATCGGCGTCAGGCGATCCTCATCCGGACGTAGCGCCTTCATATGGGTATATACACCTTCACCTGCACTGAAATCGTTGTCACCCAAGGTTTTACGCTTCCATTTAGCCAGCGAGTGCACCACTTCAAACGTCGAATCTGGCAGGCTTTTTACTTTCACCTGAACAGCCTTCTCGCAACCAGAAAGGTTATCTTGAGTACCGTCGCCCAGTCGGCTGAGGATTGGAGCCTGCACTTCGATCAGTCCAAGCTGCTGTTCCAACTGGCGGGAGAAGAAGGATTTCACGAAGCTGATTTGTTGTTGTTTTTGGATAAACTGCTTTTTCATTGCTGTATCTCTTGAATAATCTGTCTAGTTGCCAATGATTAAGCAACAGAATGGCACCCGAATTCAACATCCATCAATAAATATTGCCTTTTATCTTTTAATCGTTCATTTTTAAGCGGTGATAATTCAACAATCAGCAATTTAAGGGGCATTTAGTGGCAGAAATTTATCAGATCGATAATCTCGATCGCGGCATCCTCAACGCCTTAATGGAAAATGCCCGCATGCCTTACGCCGAACTGGCAAAGAATTTTGCCGTCAGCCCCGGCACTATTCATGTGCGGGTGGAGAAGATGAAACAGGCTGGGATCATCACCGGAACGCGGGTTGACGTGAACCCAAAACAGCTGGGCTACGACGTCTGCTGCTTTATCGGCATCATTCTAAAGAGCGCCAAGGACTACCCTTCGGCGCTGAAAAAACTCGAAAGTCTGGAAGAAGTAGTGGAGGCCTATTACACCACCGGCCACTACAGCGTATTTATCAAGGTGATGTGCCGCTCGATCGATGCACTGCAACAGGTACTGATCAACAAAATCCAGACCATCGACGAGATCCAGTCAACGGAAACGCTGATCTCATTGCAAAATCCCATCATGCGAACCATTACGCCTTAATAGACGAACTTACTCACAGCCCATAGCTCAATATAAGGCCGTGGCGCTGTGTAAGATTGGCAAATTTTTCATTTAAATTCAGCCTTGTGGATAAGACTCTTTCTTGCTCAGAAGATAAGCGATAGAACATTTAAAAACTTTTATTTACTTGTAATCTCATAGAATTATAGATGTCATTCTTACACGTGTAGGAACCAGACGACATCTTCCGTTACGCGCTCTTATATACCTGGTGAATCATTTAAAATATTATTCTCTCACTTTTTAGAACAACACTTTGATTACGCACGTTGATAGCAGGCGTGGCAAGCAAGGGAGAGATCATGGTTTATATTGACAGCGATAGCATTAACAAACTCAGTCTTATGGTATTGAGTAAATATAAAAAAATCGCTTTATTTCTAGCTGTATTGCTTTTACTGTGCGGTACTTTATGCTTACTCATTCCTGTATATTCTGGTATTGCTTTAAGCTATCTAATAGGAAGCTTATTTATTATTTCAGGGATATATTCCTTCGTCAGTGTATTTGCTTTTAGAAAAAACACCTCGAGTTTTTTTTCATTGTTTCTATTTGGAATTATCTATATTTCCCTGGGGGTTAGTTTTCTATCAAGCCCGATGGTGGGAATGAATATTCTTTCAATGCTCATCTGCATTCTATTTTTGCTAGGAGGTATGAGTCGCCTGACGACAGCATTTAAAAATAGTGAAATGATTGGGCGTTACTGGTGTATTTTTATCGGGCTCCTGGATTTTGCTATTGCATTTCTCTGGCTAAGTGCAGGTGAATATACATCATATATGTTAACCGTAATGTTAATCGGTCTTGAAATGGTGTTAACTTCATGGTTTTTCTTCATCCTTAACTATGGTTTTAACCATCATAAAGACAGACAGTCCATCGCTTAATTTCGAACCCTACTCAATATTAATCAGGAGATAGTTATCGTGACTAAATTTACTAAAAATGTTCTTATCGCTTCAGCTCTGGTTGTGGCTAGTATTAATGTTGCCAATGCAGAGGCCACGAATAAAACAACGCCACAGGATATGACTTGCAAAGAATTCATTGATCTTAACCCTAAGGCGATGACTCCCGTAGCATTCTGGGTAGTCAATAAAGATAATGTTTATCGGCAAGGTGACTATGTTGATTGGAATGAGGTGGAAACCATCTTCGTTCCGCAGGTCATCAAAGCCTGCAAGCAAAAACCTGAAAGTAAGCTAGAAGAATTTAAGCAATGGTTTAACGAAATAAAATAATGCCATCAGATAAAGTCAGCTATCTACGATAACTGACTTTATCTGTATAACAAGAATTCCCCCCCCCTTAAATCCAGAAAACACTCTCAGTTGGAGTCTCGGGAATTTTACTGTAAAAGCCTGAAGGATTTTCGCTAAAAAAATAACATTCACATTGTTGTTTTTTATAAGAGGAAGATAAATCATGCCTACAGGCATAGCAGCAAAAGATAGCAATCAGAAATTAGGTCTTTTGGCATTAGTTGCTATCGTCGTCAGTTCGATGATTGGCAGCGGCGTTGATGGGCTACCACAGAATATGTCCGCCAGTTCAGCAGTGGGTTCTGTGGCTATAGCTTGGCTAATCTGCGGTTTCGGAATGTTTTTCATTTCTCGTACATTTATTATTCTTTCGGATATTCGTCCAGACCTACAGGCTGGCATCTACATGTATGCTCAGGAAGGCTTTGGTACCTTCTGTGCATTTATTGTAGTATGGGGCTATTGGCTGATGACTATTTTCAGCAACGTCGCCTTTGGTATCATGGTGATGGATACGCTGAATTATTTTATCCCGGGAGGTTTTAGCGGCGGAAATAATATCCCTTCAATTATTGGCATATCAATTCTCATCTGGGGATTCAATTTTTTAGTGTTGTCTGGCACAAGACTGGCAGGTGCGGTAAATATTATAGGGACATTAGCAAAACTAATACCTCTAGTTATATTTGTGTTCGTTCTGGTTTATTTTCTTAACGTAAACGAACTCACCAGTAACATCTGGGCAAACAATCCTTTATTCCCTAAGGAGTATCTAGGCTCGGTATTCTCCCAGATAAAGTCTCCACTCGATGTTGCTCTATGGTGTTTTATTGGTGTTGAAGGCGCTGTTGCGTTGTCTGGAAGAGTAAAAAACAAAAAAGATGTCGGAAGGGCAACCTTAATTGGTTTTATTATTTCACTTATCATATGTATCTTGATTTCTATCCTGCCTTTCGGGGTCTTGACTCAAAAACAACTGAGCGTGATCGCCACGCCATCAACGGCAGGGATCCTGAAGATTGTTGTCGGCGAGTGGGGCGAAAGACTGATTAATATTGGTGTGCTGATCTCGGTGTTAACCAGTTGGTTAGCCTGGACCATGATTTGTGCAGAAATCCCTATGGTTGCAGCTCAAAATTCAGCCTTCCCAGAAAAGTTTGCTAGACGAAATCATCAAGGAGCGGCATCGGTTTCGCTATGGGTCAGCAGCGCTTTAATGCAGCTTGTGGTTTTGATGGTCTACTTTTCAAGTAACGCCTGGATAGCCATGCTCTCGATTTCAGCCTTGACAGTTTTACCTGTCTATCTGCTGTCCACCGCTTACTTATGTAAGTTATGTATCAATGGTGAATATAATAATTATTCTCGTAATGGCCGTATCAGTGCTCTAATCAGTGGTGTGATAGGGCTGTTATTTTGCTTATTTATGTTTTACGCCAGCGAGCCGAAATATCTTGCCATGGTGCCAATGCTATTAACGCTGGGATTACCGTTATTCTTTTGGGCACGTATCCATGATGGAGGAATAAAAAACATATTTAAGGGTAATGAAATGAAAATTTTATTATCATTAATCGCTCTTGATGCATTTACGGGTTTTCTCTTTATGAATGGCACAATAAAGCTATAACCAAATTTTTGTTGTTCAGATGTCTTGTCGCCTATTAATCGGTTACTACTAATTTATTCATTAAAAAAGGTAATTAATCATGAAATTTAATCACAATATTTTGTTTGTATCCTCTCGAGGATTAAAAGAAGATCCCCCCGCGATACAAGCTCTCGAAGAGCTCAACGCGGCGGTTAAAGCCAGAGGGTTTACCACCTTCATTGTGGATCAGATTAGCGATGCAGTGAAGGTTAGTAATGAAAGCCAAAAATACAGTGCGGTAGGGATTTACTGGGACCCAAGCAACCCTAAAATAGGTGTTGAATGTCAGGAGTTCATTGATATTTTTCGTAAGCGAAATGCCACTGCACCTCTTTTGTTATTATCTAAAGACAATGTCACTGATAGGGTTCCCCTTGCTATACTCAAAGAGGTAAATGAGTATATTTATTTATTTTCCGAAACCCCAACCTTCACTGCCAATCGTATTTATACGCTTATTCATAGATATGCTGAAAACCTGCTGCCGCCTTACTTTAAAACGCTAAAAAACTTTACCGAAGACGGCGACTATTACTGGGACTGCCCTGGGCATATGGGCGGTATGGCCTATTTAAAGCATCCTGTCGGTACTGAGTTTATCAACTTCTTCGGCGAAAACATGATGCGGGCCGATATCGGAGTCGCTACAGCGGAAATGGGAGATTACCTCATTCATGCTGGGCCGTCCAAAAAATCAGAAAACATCGCCGCAGAGCTTTTTGGCGCTGATTGGACGTTTTATGGCGTTTCCGGCTCATCCGGCTCTAATCGTATCGTGGCTCAAGGGGCGGTCGCAGCAGATGAAATTGCCATTGTCGACCGTAACTGCCATAAATCGCTAAATCATGGCCTAACGCTTTCCCAGGCACGCCCGGTCTACCTTAAGCCCACGCGTAATGCCTATGGGTTGATTGGCCCAATACCGACTCAGCGCCTGAAAAAAGAAAGTATTGATGAGTTGATCGCCAAAAGCCCGCTGACTTCAGATGCGGTAGACACATCGCCTACTTATGCGGTTGTCACTAACTGTACCTATGATGGTTTCTGTTACAACGTTAATGATGTGGTGAAATTTCTGGGGGCCAGCGTACCACGCATTCATTTTGACGAAGCCTGGTATGCGTATGCCCGTTTCCATCCGATGTATAAGAACCGTTTCGCAATGGACGTTGAAGACAATCCCGATCGTCCGACCATTTTTGCCGTGCAGTCGACCCACAAAATGCTGCCTTCTCTATCAATGGCCTCAATGATCCATGTGAAAAAAAGCCACCGTGCTCCGCTGGATTTTGATGATTTTAACGATTCATTCATGATGCACGGCACCACATCTCCTTTTTACCCGATCATTGCTTCAATTGATGTAGCGGTAAGTATGATGCAGGGAGATTCCGGACGTTCCTTGGTACAGGAGTCGATCGATGAAGCCATTGCGTTCCGTAAAGCCGTCGTTTCCGTTAAACGCCAGATTCGTGAACAAGAGGGCGAATCAGCCTGGTTTTTTGACGTTCTACAGCCGGCGGAGGTTCATGATAAGGCAACAGGTAAACAGTACAGCTTTGAAGATGCTCCGCTTGAGCTACTCAACCAGGGTCCTGAATGTTGGGAATTATCTGCGGGCGATAGCTGGCACGGCTTTCACGATGAAGATCTGGTTGATACCAATAGCATGCTTGATCCGGTAAAAGTCACCATTACCTGCCCAGGCATTAACCTGGATGGTAGTTACCAAGAACAGGGTATACCAGGCTATTTGATTACCAAATTCCTCGATGACAAAAGGATTGAGATTGCCCGTACCGGCGATTACACGATCCTCATTCTGTTTTCTGTTGGTATCACCAAAGGAAAATGGGGCACGTTAATTGAAAGTCTGCTGACCTTTAAAAAACTCTATGACTCCGATGCGCTTGCCGTTGATGCTATTACATCTTTGAAAGGTCTATCACCACATTACGATAACTTGACCCTAAAACAACTCTGCCAGCAAATGCATGAAAAAATGCGCGAGCTGGATCTGATGAACCACATTAATCAGGCGGTTAATACCGACCCTGAACCGGTGATGACTCCATCTGCGGCTTATCAGAAAGTGCTGCGCTATAAGGCGGAACATATCCGCCTGGATGACTTTTCTGGCCGTATTGCCGCCAGCATGTTGGTCCCTTATCCCCCAGGTATTCCAGTATTAATGCCAGGTGAACGTCTTCCAGAGGGCGACAAAGGCATTATGGGCTATCTGCGTGCTTTACAGGACTTTGATAAGCACTTCCCAGGTTTTGAACATGAGATCCAGGGTGTCAACGTTGATGAAAATGGTGATTTTTGGGTAAGAGCCATCATTGAAGATGAACGCAAAGCCGTAAAACGGCCGGAACAGCTCAGTTTCAAACGCCGGGTGTCTCCAACAATTAAAAAAGGTCGTCAGTAACCAGGTTGTTATCTCTTCAACCCGATCCTGTGGGACCGGGTTGAAGTTTATTCCGATGTAAGGGTGTTATTATGTCAAACCAATCTTCAACGTCAGCGACTGCTGACGCCGCAAAACCAGAGAGTGAGCACAAGCTCGGGCTGATTGCATTAATCGCGATTGTAGTAGGTTCTATGCTGGGGGGGGGCGTGTTTAGCCTTCCCCAAAATACGGCGGCAACCTCGGCAGTAGGGCCGATCATTATCGCGTGGCTTATCGCAGGTATTGGTATCTACTTTATCGCGAACTCATTTCGCCTGTTGTCCGATCTCCGTCCTGACCTACAGGCGGGCGTCTATATGTATGCCCAGGAAGGTTTCGGTTCATTTATTGCTTTCAACGTCGCCTGGGGATACTGGCTGATGACAGCGTTTGGCAACGTCGCCTTCGCCGTTATCTTAATGGATGCGTTAAACCAGTTTTTCCCCGGTGTATTCACCGATGGGAATAACCTCAATTCTATTATCTGCGGTTCGGTTTTGATTTGGGGTTACAATTTCCTGGTCTTGTCGGGGACGAAAGTTGCGGGTTTTGTGAACACTATCGGTACCATCGCCAAACTTGTACCATTGGTGCTGTTTGTTGTCATACTGGGCTTCTTAATCAATTATTCTCAGCTGTTTAGCAATTTTTGGGGAACCGCGCCACAAATCGTTGAAGGAGTCGGCAACCACGCTAAACCCGTATCACTGATGTCGCAAATTCTTGCCCCTATGACGGTAACACTATGGGCATTTATTGGCGTAGAGGGCGCCGTCGTTCTTTCTGGTCGCGCCAAAAACAAGAAAGATGTTGGTAAGGCCACGCTGCTGGGCTTTTTGTTGGCACTGATCATCTACATACTGATGTCAATATTACCGTTTGGCGTTATGCCGCAGGCAGAACTCGCTCAGGCCAGTAATCCTTCAACTGCAGGCGTCCTGGCGAAAGTGGTCGGTCACTGGGGCGGTTGGTTAATGAACGTAGGACTGATTATTTCAGTACTGGCAGGCTGGCTAGCCTGGACGATGCTCTGCGCTGAAATTCCCATGGTTGCCGGGCAAAAAGGCGCTTTCCCACGGGCTTTTGCGCGTACCAATAGCAAACAGGCCGCCAATGTTTCCCTTTGGGTCAGCAGTTTTGTGATGCAGGCCGCGATGTTATTAGTCTATTTTTCTAATGACGCGTGGAACACGATGTACAACATCAGTGCGTTGATGGTAGTGCCTGCATATATCACTACGACCTTGTATATGGCGAAAATTTGCCTCAATCGTGAGTATGATCAGTATGCCAAAAAGGGGCGTAAATTTGCCCTTGTCAGCGGCATTCTTGGCGTCATATTCTGCCTGTTTATCCTTTATGCCAGCCAAATCGAGTATGTGGCGCTGGTTCCCATTCTGCTTACCTGCGGGCTACCGGTATTCATATGGTCTCGTAAAGAGAAGGGCGACAATCAGCCGCTGTTCCAGAATAAAGAAATTTTTTATCTGGCTATCCTGTTGCTGCTTGATGCCATCGTCATCTGGTTGCTAATGATGGGACGCATCACGCTATAACCGATCTTTTGCCCCCTAGCACGGGAGAACTTAGGGGAGCAAAGCTGCGAATTGATGACCTTAGGCTTCATTGAAAGAACCAGTGTTTAAGAAATTGGTGACATGGTCAACCATAGCCGTGGTTGATCATGTCATCATACCGCCAGTAACGCCTGCTTCTGCGCTCATGCACAGGGCTTTCGCCTCACCCTCTATCTTATCCACCAGCTAAAAAAGAAAACTTATCCTCATACAGGAACAACCACGGCAAGGTTGGCATGATGACTTCAGATCCCACCCTATGATTTTCTAGCTATTTAAATCAATCAATTATGAGAAAATAGCACCATTATTGTGTCTGATAAACTGTTGATGCTGTTGGTGGATCCAGGTTACCTCGATCGTTATACCCATATTATCCACAGGTAGATCCCAGCTGATTCACAGAGTACAATACGGCCTCTTGAGTTTAAGGTTGGGATCATTCATTCATGGCAGACATCACTCTGATCAGTGGCAGCACGCTTGGCAGCGCAGAATACGTGGCTGAACATTTGGCCGAGAAACTCGAAGCAGCAGGTTTCTCAACGGAAATGCTGCATGGCCCTGAATTGGATGAATTGACGCTGTCAGGCCGCTGGCTGGTGGTTTCCTCTACTCATGGTGCCGGTGATTTACCAGATAACTTGCAGCCAATGTTGGAACAACTGGCAGAGCAGCAACCTGATTTATCGCAGGTGCAGTTCGGTGCCGTTGGTTTGGGCAGTTCTGAGTACGATACCTTTTGTGGTGCGATCAAACAGATCGACGATCTTTTCCAGGCTCGTGGAGCGAAAAGGATCGGCGATCGTCTAGAGATCGACGTGACCCAACATGAAATTCCCGAGGATCCTGCCGAAGAATGGCTGAAGAATTGGATTATTTTACTCTGATTCGGTTAAAGATCGCGCGAACGATTGTGTATAACTAGGCTTGAAAGCAGGGTATAAGCGGTAGTTATCCCAATAACAACCGTCGTACGCTTTCTGTCCTGTGGATAACATGCCATTTAGATCCCAGCTTATACTGGCCAGGATCACCGATCATTCACAGCAAACGATCCTGCTTAATCGGCTGATCTTTATCTGGAATAATCACTTATCCACAGAGGATCGTGATCCTAATAAGAGATCTAATAAAGAGATCTTTAAATAAAAAAGATCTTCTTTTAATTACCTAAGATCCTGACCGCTTGGTCGATCGACTAAACTTGAGTAGAATCCTCCCCCCAGGGCAAACAACGATCGTTCGCAAGTACTCCGAGGTGCTGTTCCATGTTTTATCCAGAGCAATTTGACGTCATTATCATCGGTGGTGGCCATGCCGGAACCGAAGCCGCCATGGCTGCGGCACGTATGGGACGTCAGACTTTATTACTGACCCACAATATCGACACGCTGGGACAAATGTCCTGTAATCCGGCGATCGGTGGTATCGGGAAAGGGCATCTGGTCAAGGAAATCGATGCACTCGGTGGGCTGATGGCCAAGGCGATCGACCAAGCGGGTATCCAGTTTAGGATACTAAACGCCAGCAAAGGTCCAGCAGTGCGAGCTACGCGCGCTCAAGCAGATCGCGTCCTGTATCGCCAAGCCGTACGCACCGCATTGGAGAACCAGCCCAACCTGACTCTCTTCCAACAACCGGTTGAGGATCTGATCGTCGAGAACGATCGAGTGGTGGGTGCGGTGACCCAAATGGGGCTGAAATTCCGTGCCAAAGCGGTAGTACTGACCGTAGGCACCTTCCTGGATGGCAAGATCCACATCGGCTTGGAAAACTACAGCGGTGGCCGTGCTGGGGATCCTCCGTCGATCTCTTTGTCACAGCGTCTGCGTGAACTGCCTCTGCGTGTCAATCGCCTGAAAACGGGTACACCACCCCGTATCGATGCACGCACTATCGATTTCAGCGTTCTGGCTGAGCAACATGGCGATACGCCAATCCCAGTGTTTTCTTTCCTGGGCAACGCCAGCCAGCATCCGCAACAGGTGCCGTGCTACATTACGCACACCAATGAAAAAACCCATGACGTGATCCGCAATAACCTCGATCGTAGCCCGATGTATGCCGGGATCATTGAAGGGATCGGCCCACGCTACTGCCCATCGATCGAAGACAAAGTGATGCGCTTTGCCGATCGTAATGCGCACCAGATCTTCCTGGAACCTGAAGGGTTAACCAGCAACGAGATCTACCCGAACGGGATTTCCACCAGTTTGCCCTTCGACGTACAAATGCAGATCGTTCGTTCGATGGAAGGGATGCAAAATGCCCGTATCGTCCGTCCTGGCTATGCCATCGAGTACGATTTTTTCGATCCACGCGATTTGAAACCATCGCTGGAAAGCAAATTTATCCAAGGGTTGTTCTTCGCAGGCCAGATCAACGGCACCACCGGTTATGAAGAAGCTGCTGCACAAGGCCTGTTGGCCGGATTGAATGCCGGGCGTTATGCCGTTGAAGACGAAGGCTGGTCACCACGCCGCGATCAGGCTTACCTGGGGGTACTGGTGGACGATCTCAGTACGTTGGGCACCAAAGAACCGTACCGCATGTTTACCTCACGTGCCGAATACCGTTTGATGCTGCGTGAAGACAATGCCGATCTGCGCCTGACGGAAAAAGGCCGCGAGCTGGGGCTGGTTGACGATGAGCGCTGGCAGCGCTACTGCGAAAAGCTCGAGCACATCGAACAGGAACGCCAGCGTTTGCGTGATATCTGGGTGCATCCGCATTCAGAGAACGTCGAGCAGGTTAACGTCTTGCTGAAAGCGCCTCTGTCACGTGAAGCTAACGGTGAAGAACTGCTGCGCCGTCCGGAAATGGATTATGCTCAACTGACAGCGGTGGCCACTTTTGCTCCTGCACTGGCAGATACCGAAGCCGCTGAGCAAGTGGAAATTCAGGTAAAATACGAAGGCTACATCGCTCGCCAGCAAGATGAGATCGACAAACAGCAGCGCAACGAGAACACCGTGTTGCCGCTGGATCTCGATTATCGTCAGGTTTCCGGATTGTCCAACGAGGTGATCGCCAAACTGAACGATCACAAGCCTAACTCGATCGGCCAGGCTTCGCGCATTTCCGGTATTACACCTGCAGCGATCTCCATTTTGCTGATCTGGCTGAAAAAGCAGGGCTTACTGCGCCGCAGCGCATAAAATCCGTTCACCGAGTGGCCGTTTGCCTATCTGCTGAGCAAACGGCCACTGACATCACCTCAAGCCTGAATTATCATAGACTGCCTTAGTGAGCAGTTGCAGATTGGCCTGTTGTTCCACGCCTGTCAGAGGACTCTGTTGTGCAAAAAAAATTGGATTCGTTGCTTGCCGCAGCTGGAATTTCGCTTCCCGATCAACAAAAGCAGCAATTGTTGGGTTATGTCGCTATGCTCGACAAGTGGAACAAGGCTTACAACCTCACTTCTGTGCGCGATCCGCAGCAAATGCTGGTGCGTCATATCATGGACAGCATCGTGGTGAATGCTCATCTGACGGGTTCTCGCTTTATTGACGTTGGTACCGGCCCTGGTTTGCCAGGCATTCCGTTGGCTATAGTGCGGCCCGATGCCCATTTCATCCTGTTAGACAGCCTGGGCAAGCGCGTACGCTTCCTGCGCCAGGTACAGCATGAGTTAGGGCTGAACAATATCGAACCGGTACAGAGCCGCGTAGAAGAGTTTGTGGCAGAACCGCCGTTTGATGGTGTGATCAGCCGGGCTTTTGCTTCACTGCAAGACATGTTGGCTTGGTGTCACCATCTGCCAGCCAAAGGGCAGGGGCGTTTTTATGCGCTGAAAGGGGTTTGCCCACAAGATGAGTTGGCCCAGTTGCCAGAAGGGGTTTCTCTGGAGTCGGTGGTACGTTTGCAGGTGCCGGAGCTGGATGGCGAGCGCCATTTAATCGTCTTAAAAGCCCACTAAAGCCAAATCAGAATTGTTTAGCATCAAATAATCAGCGATTGGTGTAGGGTACAGAAGGTAAATAGCAAGCAGGCTAATCAGATAGGTCCTCTCCTTCGTTTATTTACCTTTAATTAACATTATGATGTCAAAAATGCATCATTCCAGTGGGTGATAGTCACGTTAGCAACAATGTGTGAAAGATTCCGATTTGCTGTCAGTGTTAATTGAGTGTTGCTTTATTATTCCTGTGAATGTCAATAAAAGGTTTTTACGGGGTATAAGGATTGTTTTTGAACGGTTACGTTGTAATGATCTGATTTATAATATTTTTTGATCGCCCAAAAAGCTAAAGACCTCGGTCGTGAACCTGGGCTATAACTCATTAATAGTCAGTATTGTGATCGGTTGCACGTTTCTTACAGCAACCGTGGAATAGTCAGACAAATAAATGCGAGCGATTATTCCGACCATTTTCTTGTGAAAATAGCCCGAAAAGGGGAAATTTAAATAATTGTTCACCTTTTCGCTACTTATCGATTGAATTCGTTGGAGTGGCCCGTATAATTTGCACGTTTTTTGCTGCTTGACTCAGAACCGCAAAGGCAGTTTTATACGTCGGCATACCCCCTCAGGGGTACGGAGAGAACAAACGTCATGTCTGTGTCCCTGTACAGCGGAAAAGTTGCACGCAAGTTGCTGTTGCTGCAGTTAATGACTTTTGTTTTGATCAGCGCTGCTTTCGGCCTGAAAAGTCTGGAGTGGAGTGGTTCGGCACTGGCAGGTGGCCTGGCTGCCTGGTTACCCAATGCCATGTTTATGCTGTTTGCCTTGCGTCATCAGGCACAGACGCCGGCACCCGGACGGGTTGCCTGGTCGTTCGCCATTGGTGAAGGGCTAAAGGTCGTGATCACCATCGTTTTGCTGATCGTGGCGCTTGGGGTGTTCAAAGCGGTGTTGATACCGCTTGGCCTGACCTATTTAGCGGTGTTAGTGGTGCAGATAGTGGCACCCGCCGTGATTAACAGTTACCGAAATTAACTAAATAAGGGTAGAGGCATCATGTCTGCAGAGGGATTCAACAGTCCACAGGAGTATATCGGTCACCACCTGACGCAGCTTCAGGTCGGGACTGGTTTTTGGTCGATTAACCTCGACTCGATGTTTTTCTCCGTCGTCCTCGGGGTGGTTTTTCTGGCTATTTTCCGCAAGGTAGCCAAAAACGCCACCAGTGGTGTTCCCGGCAAGCTGCAAACCGCCGTTGAGCTGATCGTTGGCTTTGTCGACAACAGCGTCAAGGATATGTATCACGGCAAGAGCAAGGTGATTGCTCCGCTGGCGCTGACGGTGTTCGTCTGGGTGTTCCTGATGAACCTGATGGACCTGATCCCGGTTGACTTCCTGCCGTATATCGGAACCCAGCTTGGTCTGCCAGCATTGCGTGTCGTACCTACCGCTGACGTGAACATCACGCTGTCGATGGCGTTGGCCGTATTTGTCCTGATCCTGTTCTATAGCATTAAAATGAAAGGCATTGGTGGGTTCGTTAAAGAGTTAACCATGCAGCCGTTCAACCACCCGGTATTTATTCCCATTAACCTGATCCTTGAAGGTGTCAGCCTGCTGTCCAAACCTGTTTCACTGGGTCTGCGACTGTTCGGCAACATGTATGCGGGTGAGTTGATCTTCATCCTGATTGCTGGTCTGTTGCCGTGGTGGTCACAGTGGATGCTGAGTTTGCCTTGGGCAATCTTCCACATCCTGATCATTACGCTTCAAGCCTTTATTTTCATGGTTCTGACGATTGTCTATCTGTCGATGGCGTCTGAAGAGCACTGATTTTCTTAAAACACTTGCACTATTAAACTGAAACAAACTGGAGACTGTCATGGAAAACCTGAATATGGATCTGCTGTACATGGCTGCCGCTATTATGATGGGGTTAGCGGCAATCGGTGCTGCGATCGGTATCGGCATCCTGGGTGGTAAATTCTTGGAAGGCGCTGCACGTCAACCTGATCTGATCCCGCTGTTGCGTACACAGTTCTTTATCGTTATGGGCCTGGTTGACGCCATCCCGATGATCGCTGTTGGTCTGGGTTTGTACGTGATGTTTGCTGTCGCGTAAGTAGGGTTCACACTCTACAAAGAAACCACATTATTAACTTTTAAAGAGGCATTGTGCTGTGAATCTTAACGCAACAATCCTCGGCCAGGCTATCGCGTTCATCCTGTTTGTCTGGTTCTGTATGAAGTATGTATGGCCGCCAATTATGGCTGCCATCGAGAAGCGTCAGAAAGAAATTGCTGATGGCCTCGCTTCTGCAGAACGTGGCAAAAAAGATTTGGACTTAGCGCAAGCCAATGCGACCGACCAGCTGAAAACTGCCAAAGCGGAAGCCCAGGCGATTATTGAGCAAGCAAACAAACGCAAGGCTCAGATCGTGGACGAAGCGAAAGCAGAAGCCGAGCAGGAACGTAACAAAATCGTGGCGCAGGCTCAGGCTGAGATCGAAGCCGAACGTAAGCGCGCTCGTGAAGAGTTGCGTAAGCAAGTCGCGATGCTGGCAATTGCCGGTGCCGAGAAGATCATCGAACGTTCCGTGGATGAAGCTGCTAACAGCGACATCGTTGATAAACTGGTCGCTGAACTGTAAGGAGGGAGGGGCTGATGTCTGAATTTATCACCGTAGCTCGCCCCTACGCCAAAGCAGCTTTTGACTTTGCCGTTGAGAACCAAAGCGTAGAACGCTGGCAGCAAATGCTGGCGTTTACTGCTGTTGTCACGCGTAATGAACAGATGGCGGAACTGCTTTCCGGTGCTGTCGCACCTGAAACCTTGTCCAACACGTTTATTGCGGTTTGTGGCGATGAGCTCGACGAACATGGCCAGAACTTTATCCGTGTAATGGCCGAAAATGGGCGTTTACTGGTCCTTCCTGCGGTGCTGCAACAGTTCATCGAACTACGCGCCGCGCTGGAATCCACCGTCGAAGTCGAGGTGCTCTCATCGAGCGTACTGAACGACACACAGCAAGCCAAGATTATTGCTGCGATGGAAAAACGTCTGTCACGCAAAGTTAAGCTGAATTGCAAAATTGACAAGTCTGTACTGGCCGGTGTCATTATCCGTGCCGGTGATCTGGTGATCGATGGCAGCGTACGTGGCCGTCTCGAGCGCCTGGCAGACGTCTTGCAGTCTTAAGGGGACTGGAGCATGCAACTGAATTCCACCGAAATCAGCGAACTGATCAAGCAGCGCATTGCTCAGTTCAATGTAGTGAGCGAAGCTCACAATGAAGGTACCATCGTTTCCGTTAGCGACGGGATCATCCGCGTACACGGTTTGGCCGAGGTTATGCAGGGCGAAATGATCGCACTGCCAGGCAACCGTTACGCAATTGCATTGAACCTGGAGCGTGACTCTGTAGGTGCCGTGGTAATGGGTCCGTATTCGGATCTGGCCGAAGGCATGAAGGTAAAATGTACCGGCCGTATTCTGGAAGTTCCGGTTGGCCGTGGCCTGCTGGGCCGCGTAGTCAACACTCTGGGCGCACCTATTGATGGTAAAGGCCCGGTTGAAAACGACGGTTTCTCTCCGGTTGAAACTATCGCACCTGGCGTTATTGAACGTCAGTCTGTTGATCAGCCAGTACAAACCGGCTACAAATCGGTCGACGCCATGATCCCAATCGGTCGTGGCCAGCGTGAGCTGGTGATCGGCGACCGTCAAACCGGTAAAACCGCCCTGGCGATCGATGCGATCATCAACCAGCGCGATTCTGGCATCAAATGCGTTTACGTGGCTATTGGCCAGAAAGCGTCCACCATCGCTAACGTGGTGCGCAAGCTGGAAGAGCACGGCGCACTGGCTAACACCATTGTGGTTGTGGCTACCGCGTCAGAATCCGCTGCACTGCAATACCTGGCGCCATATGCCGGTTGCGCAATGGGCGAATACTTCCGTGACCGTGGTGAAGATGCGCTGATCGTATACGATGACCTGTCCAAACAGGCCGTTGCTTACCGTCAGATCTCCCTGCTGCTTCGCCGTCCACCAGGTCGTGAAGCTTACCCAGGCGACGTATTCTACCTCCACTCCCGTTTGCTGGAGCGTGCTGCGCGTGTTAACGCAGACTACGTTGAAGCCTTCACCAAAGGTGAAGTCAAAGGCCAAACCGGTTCACTGACCGCTCTGCCGATCATTGAAACCCAGGCGGGTGACGTTTCCGCGTTCGTTCCGACCAACGTAATCTCGATTACCGATGGTCAGATCTTCCTGGAATCCAACCTGTTTAACTCCGGTATTCGTCCGGCGGTTAACCCGGGTATTTCCGTATCCCGTGTGGGTGGTGCAGCACAGACCAAGATCATGAAAAAACTGTCCGGTGGTATTCGTACCGCTCTGGCACAGTATCGTGAACTGGCTGCGTTCTCTCAGTTCGCTTCCGATCTGGACGATGCAACGCGTAAACAGCTGAGCCACGGTCAGAAAGTGACCGAGCTGCTGAAACAGAAACAGTATGCGCCGATGTCCGTCGCACAACAGTCTCTGGTGCTGTTTGCCGCCGAGCGTGGCTACCTGAACGACGTAGAAGTGGCGAAAGTCGTCAGCTTCGAAGCCGCTCTGGTTGCTTTTGCGGATCGCGAGCATGCCGAACTGCTGAACCACATCAACCAAACTGGTGCTTATAACGATGAGATCGAAGGCAAGCTGAAAGGCATCCTCGATACCTTCAAGGCAACCCAGTCCTGGTAACGCATAGCGGCCTGCCGTTGCAAGACGGCAGGCCGCTGGCAATGAGGAGAAGCAGAGATGGCCGGCGCAAAAGAGATACGTAGTAAGATCGCCAGCGTGCAAAACACGCAGAAGATCACTAAAGCGATGGAAATGGTCGCCGCCTCCAAAATGCGTAAATCGCAGGAACGCATGGCGGCCAGCCGTCCTTATGCAGAGACCATGCGCGAGGTGATTGGTCACCTGGCTTTAGGGAATCTGGAATATAAGCACCCGTACCTGGATGAGCGTGACGTTAAGCGCGTCGGGTATCTGGTGGTGTCTACTGACCGTGGTCTCTGTGGCGGCTTGAACATCAACCTGTTCAAGAAGCTGT
>Ga0256410_1001566_pt1 | contig 17153 bp, 16 predicted proteins | sample PhyWR1_FD_185983 | JGI IMG/M metagenome (GOLD analysis project Ga0256410, IMG submission 185983) | Leaf surface microbial communities from wheat plants in UC Gill Tract Community Farm, Albany, California, United States - DLSL W.R1 | ecosystem: Host-associated > Plants > Phyllosphere >... | reverse complement strand
ACGCCGGATGCAACGGCACCCAGCTACAGATCTGGCTTGCTGAAAAGGGAATTACTGTCGAGCGTTCAACGGTAAATCGCTGGCTGCACCGAAACCGGCAGAATGGCTAAGTTCGCTAAACCGGCAACACAAGCTGCCTCAGTGATGAAGCAACTGCAGGGTGGCCGCATCAAATCGGTTAGCACCGTCCGCAACTATGAGTCACGTCTGAAACAGATCACGGCCTATCTCCAAGAGCAGCGCTTAGGCAGTCTGCGGGATATGACGCCTGTCAGCGCCTTGGGCTACCTGCGCGAGCGCGCAGCGGTCGTAGGCCAGAAGACGCTGGATATGGAGCGGCAAGCCCTCCAGTCGATGATGCAACACGTCACTCATCGACTGGAAGCAGGTAAAACCCTAGAAGTCATCAGAAGCACTGCCCCGAAATCCAAAACTGGGAAGCCAGGACAGCCAACACTCGGAAGGCGGCTAGCAGAGGAATCGAGGCTGTACTCCCGTGATCAGGTTGCACTGATAGTAGCCAAACAGTCCCCCCACAATGCTTTGGCCACTGAGATTGCGTATGCAGCAGGCCTACGAGCCCATGAATTGCTTACCCTGCGTCGTATCCATCATCAGGCACCGGATGAGCGCCCGGCACATGCCCTGAAGTTTGTTGGTATCCGTGACGAAACTATCAGTTATACCGTTTACGGCAAGGGTGGTCTGACCCGTGAAGTTCGTATTCCCATACCGTTGGCCAAACGCCTGGAAGCAACACGCCTTGCAGACCCCATCCGAACCACGGATCGAGGTGTTCACTATCAGCAGCACTACGGACTGGGCGGTGGTCAGCCCTGGAGTAAGTCCTTTGGTGCTGCCTCCAAAGCAGCTCTTGGTTGGTCAAAAGGGGCGCATGGGCTCAGACACAGCTACGCCCAGGAGCGATTGAGCACAGTGCAACGCTACCTTCCACGCGAAGAGGCCAAGCGCGTCGTGTCCCAGGAACTTGGGCATTTCAGACCTGAGATAACTGAGACCTACCTACGTTGACCGGGCCATATCGAGCTCGAGCCCAGAGCACTGATAACCTGCGCGCGTAGCGTGCATGCCGCAGGCAGCGCCGCGAAGGAGCGAAAGGCCGTTGCACGTATTTGCAGGAGTGTGCGGTTTTCTCGGCCTACAGCGACTGGAGGGGCGCTATCTCATGTTAAGGAGATAAGTCAGATCTGTTATCGGGTGCAGGGCGTTGCCCTGCCTCGGGTGTGGGGCGAGTAGCCCCGCGATCTGTACTCGTGCCGCGCCTTTGGCGCGAAGTGTGCGAGGCATAATATTCTTTGCCAACCTACGGACTAGTGAAGTGTGTGTTGATACCTCGAAAGTCTATTTTTATACCCGAAGGGGGAAACTGAATGGGGTTTAAAATTCCACTTATTATCAAGAGCTTCTTGCTCCTCTAGTGGTTACACGTCAAATAGGGCTCTTTGACTGCTAGATGAGTAAAAAATCTGAGCACACCATGGCTTACTGCTGTGGCACAGCGGTTCCAGGGGCGTTTCTTAGAGCGTAGGCGTGCCAAATCCTCCGCGAGAGCGGATTCGATCATAGGGCGAGGGGTTAACCGCTGCCTGTAGGCTTGTTGGCTAGGAGCCTATCCATTGCGCACTGCACTGCATGCCCTGTAGTTCTCTTTGAGGCGTCTACCGGTTGGCGCATAGATGACCTCGCAAGCGACTGAACGTTATTGCCAGTGACCTTCCGTGCTTCCTTAGCTTGCCAGCGATGGCGTGACACCTCACGGCGATGAAGCTCCAAGGAATGGCGCTCCATTTCAGCCAGCCGGCGTTGGCCTATCTCTCGCAACTCCGCATCGCGTCGTCTCTTAGCAGACTTTTGGACACGCTCGTATACATACCGCAGGCCTAGATCAGCCCAGAACTGTTTCGTGAATCTGACCAGTACGCGAGTCCGCACAAGATGAAGTCCGTGCGCGTCGGTCTCTTCCAGCCGTACGCGCTCAATACGGCGGTACACGTAACCTGCATCATCGAGAGTGGCTAACAGGCGACTGAGCACTGGTGCTGATATGCCGGAATCTGCTGCAATGTTGCACTGGGTGTTGAGAACAAACCGACCGTTCTCTCCATCGATGTAACCGAGCACGCCCGTTGCAAGATCAAGGCGCACGAGCAACTGTTCGCCAACTCGCTCTATGGCCTGAAACTTCTCTAACCGTGAACGCCGATCACCGTGCACGGTATCCAACCTACGCAGATACTTTCCGCGCAGGGCGGCAATGTTTCCCAAACGCGTATTAGCTGCGCGAATCAACGGGTTCTTGAGTTGTTGCTCTGTGAGATACCGAGGCGTAGCACGTTGCAGCGGCAGCTTTCTAGCCGCTCTACGAAGCGCGGAATGCGGATCTGCTGGATCGAGCCGAACGGCCCTTAACTTCGTCGCCATCTCTTACCGCCAAAATGACGGTACGCAATTTCAATACACATACCTGCCTCCCTTTTGCGAAAACTCGGGAAGCCTGGCGCGACTATGGACGGCACGGGGTTCCGCACCTAGAATAGGTCGTCCAGGTCTCGTATCCCGGCCCGCTAAAGCAGAGAATTCCCCGAGACCTAAGGCCGGAGCAGCGCCAACTGCGACCGACCCTTCAAGCCCCGCTATGCGGGGCTTTGTCGTTTCTAGGGTTGTGTGCCCTATGGCGATTTTCTTGCCTGCCGCCAAGCAGACGCGAAATTTTTAGAACCCGGTGGCGTATCGAGTTCATGAAGATTTTGCTAGTGCGGAGGCTATCATGCCAAAAAATGCATACGCAACTAAATAAAATTAATTTACCCATAGTCCTAGCTCTACAGCCCTGTATTTAAAGAGCTTGGTGCATTTAATAAATTTACCATATTTATGGTATTTAACATAAATATGGTAAATACCATAAATTTATTAATGGGCCCTTATAGAACTAAGATCGTATCCGTCCCTTAAGCCTGAGTATGGCAGAGGGTCAGTTCGGGTAGCTTTGGCTGAAAATCAGTCAAAAAAAAACGCCTAGTAGGGCGTTTTTTCGCAGGGTTCGGTTAGTGGCCTATCACGGCACATACTCAGTGGCCCCCCATTGCAGCCAAAGATGCAACGGGATTTTTGCTTTCCACACTCATTATCCGGGAGTTAAGACCGGCAGCTTCAAAGCCGCAGCCAAAGATGCTGCACGCATAGCATTCGATTTAGTCCGCTTCTCTAGCGTCCCTTAATCATCGTCATCGTCGCCAATAACCTCATTCCGCGAAACCCGCTCCAATAGTATCTGGAGTAGGTCAGGTTCCATTTCCTGCAACGCTAGAACACCAGCTCGTACGATATCTGAGCGCGAAACCTTGAGGTTACGAGGTACTAGAGTCAGTCGGTCAATCGCACGATTTACCTTTTTATCGAGAGAGAACATCGTCGGTGTAGTGTTCCTCAGTTCAGACACCTTTTTCGGAGGTCTGCCCCGACGACGCCCTGTAGGCACTGCTGGGATGCTCGATTTTACTGCCGCTCCTGATATGAACTCCTGCGCTACAGCATCGCTGTCCAGCGCAGGAGTATCTTGGCTAGCTGGCTTGCGAACTAGATCCTTCAATCCCATTTTGAGCTGCCCCACAGCTCGCTAGCGAGCATCTCGATTTCTTCAATTGCACGATTGTCAACTTTACTCTCCAATACGCTGCGGCCGTTCTCATCCGCGTCGTCATAGATGTTTCTAGCGGTTGTAATCGCTTCCAAAGGTTGAATCCCGAAAGAGGAGCAGGCGTCCTTAGCATCTAGGATACGCTGCACCTGGCTAGGCAATGCAGGACACTGGGTGATAACTGCACGAACGATTAGTGACGGGTTAACTGCTGTAGCCAGTTTGGCCAGATTCTCGACCTTGGGCAGGGTTTTTAGATCCCTTCGTTTGGGGCGGAAAGGGATCAACATATGAGTGGCCACGGTCATTGCCGAGCGCAGTGCCTCAGAGTCAGCGCCACCAGCATCAACTATGATCTGGCGATAGCGTCCTCGCAGATCCATAAGCGTTTGACGAATATTGCCGTGCGCCTGGACAACCGGAATAGCAGGTAAGTCTCCCTGATCGGCACGCTCCGCAGCCCAGTCTGCAGTGGTGCCCTGCGGATCTGCATCCAGCAGCAACACATCTCCGCCTCGCGCTTGGAGCCAGACGGCTAGGTTCTGCGCTAGGCAGCTCTTACCGCTCCCACCCTTCTCTCCACCTAGTAGCAAGATCATCAAGCAATCCCTTTTCAGCTGTTGTGTTATTTATAATATATATACTATTTACGATATATTAATAAAAACCTAACCTACCACTGAAATACCTGCCACGTAGAGGATTCTAGGTGACTTTGCTGTCCCCTACGGACAGGCTCGATGAGCTCACGCCTATAGCCACGCCTCACAGAGCATTTCCGCCTGATTGAGCACTAACTGCGCCGCTTCCTCGGCTTGATCCGGCGGGTACTTGTACTTGCGCAGAATCCGCCGTACCAGAATGCGCAGTTTGGCCCTCACGCTTTCACGGCTGCTCCAATCGACGCTGACATTAGCCCGTAGGCTAGCGGTCAGTTCGTGGGCAATTTTGGCCAGGATCTCGTCGCCCAGTTCGCGCACCGAGGCCTCGTTGTTGGCCAAGGCATCGTAAAACGCCAGTTCGTCATCGTTGAGCCCTAGCGCATCACCACGCTGGCTGGCGGCCGCGAACTTCTTGGCCATTTCGATCAGTTCTTCGATGACCTGAGCGGTTTCGATAGAGCGGTTTTGGTAGCGTTTGATCACATTGGCCAGTAGCTCGGAGAACTTCTTCTCCTGGGCCAGGTTGGTGCTGTAACGGCTCTTGATTTCGCCTTCGAGCAAACGCTCCAACAGCTCTACCGCCAGGTTCTTCTCGGGAAGATTGCGCACCTCGGCGAGAAACGCGTCGTCGAGCAGGCCGATATTGGGTTTATCCAGGCCCACCGCCTCGAAGATGTCCACCACGTCGCCAGAGACCACGGCATTGCCGATGATCTGGCGAATGGCCAACTCGCGTTCTTCGTCGGTCTTTTTCTGCTGACTCACTTCACGCTTGATCAAGATCACCTTGATCGCCTGGAAGAACGCCACTTCCTCGCGTACGGCCTTGGCCTCATCCAAGGTACAGCACAGGGTGAAGGCCTTGCTCATGGCCAGTGCGGTGTCAGCAAAGCGCTTCTTGCCGTCTTCCAAGCCCAACACGTGGTTGGCGGCTCCGGCGAGTAGCTTGTGTCCACCGGTGAGGAAATCGCTGTAATCGAAGCCATGCAGGAGGCTGCGCAGGACGTCGAGCTTCTCCTCCAGCACTGAATAGGCTTCATGGGCATCCACGGTCGGCCGCCCTTTGCCCTTGCTGCCGGTGTACTCCTTGAGCGCGGCTTTCAGCTCATTGGCGATACCAATGTAGTCCACCACGAGACCGCCCTGCTTGTCCTTGAACACGCGGTTAACTCGGGCAATGGCCTGCATCAGGTTGTGGCCTTTCATGGGTTTGTCCACGTACAGGGTGTGAACGCACGGCGCATCGAAACCGGTTAGCCACATGTCACGGACGATCACCAGCTTGAGTGGATCGAGCGGATCCTTGAAGCGTTTTTCCAGGCGTTTTTTGAGCTGTCCTGAATAGATGTGCGGTCGCAGCAAGGCCTTGTCCGACGCGCTGCCGGTCATGATGACTTTGATCGCACCTTTCTCCGGATCTTCGTCGTGCCACTCTGGACGCAAAGCGACGATCTCGTTGTATAGGTGCACACAGATCTCGCGACTCATGCCCACCACCATGGCCTTGCCGGGCATCTGCCCCATGCTCACAAGCCCCTGATTACGCTCCTCAAAGTGTGTGACCAGGTCGGCCGCCACGCTTTGAATCCGAGGCTCGGCCCCGACCACCTTTTCCAGGGCGGCCCAACGGCTTTTCAGCCGCGACTGCTGGTCGTCTTCTTCATCTTCGGCCAGCTCATCGACCTGATCGTCAATCGCGGGCAGTTCGCTGTCTTTCAAGGACAACTTGGCCAGCCGCGATTCGTAATAAATGGCGACGGTCGCACCGTCTTCGGTGGCCTGCTGCATGTCGTAGACGTGAATGTATTCACCAAACACCGAACGGGTGTCACGGTCTTCGCTGGACACCGGGGTCCCGGTAAAGGCCACGAAAGTGGCGTTCGGCAGTGCATCGCGCAGGTGCTGGGCATAGCCCACCTGGTAACGGGTCTGGCTCTCGGCAGTCTGCCCCTCTGACGTCTTCAGCTCGGCGCCAAAGCCATACTGGGTGCGGTGGGCTTCGTCAGCGATGACCACGATATTCGAGCGGTCGGACAGCACTGGAAAGGTGTCTTCATCCACTCCAGGCATGAACTTCTGGATCGTGGCGAACACAATGCCGCCACTGGGCCGGTTGGCCAGCTTGGTGCGCAAGTCATCGCGTGACTCCACTTGGACTGGCTGTTCGCGCAGTAGATCCTGGGACAGCGAGAACACCCCGAACAACTGGCCATCCAGGTCGTTGCGATCGGTGATCACCACGATGGTTGGGTTCTCCATTGCCGCTTCCTGCATCACCCGGGCGGCGAAACAGGTCATGGTGATGCTCTTGCCCGAGCCCTGAGTGTGCCAGACCACCCCGCCTTTATGGGTGCCGCCGGGACGCGAGGCACTGACCACCTGCTGAATGGCGGCGCGCACGGCGTGGAATTGGTGATAGCCGGCAATCTTCTTTACCAGCCGGCCGTCATCCTCGAACAACACGAAGTAGCGCAGGTAATCGAGCAGCATATTCGGCGCCAGGGCACCGCGTACCAGCGTCTCCAGCTCGTTGAATTGACCCAGCGGGTCAAGATCTTTGCCGTCGATGGTGCGCCAGTTCATGAAGCGTTCGGCATCGGCCGACAAGGAGCCCATGCGCGCCTCGCTGCCGTCGGCGATCACCAGGATTTCGTTGTATTGGAACAGGTCCGGGATCTGTTCCTTGTAGGTTTGGATCTGGTCGAAGGCTTTGCCCAGGTCAGCCTTCACATCCGCCGGATTTTTCAGCTCCAGCAACACCAACGGCAAGCCGTTGACGAACAGGAGGATGTCCGGACGCCGGGTATGTTTCGGCCCCTGGATGCTGAACTGATTGATGGCCAGCCAGTCGTTGGCTTTTACCTCAACCCAGTCGATCAGGCGCACGAAGTCGCCGCGAGTTTCGCCGTCTTTTTGATACTGCACCGGTACGCCGCTGACCAACAGGCGATGGAACAGGCGGTTGGCCGACAGCTGTACCGGCAGGCCCAGTTCGAGCACCTGCTTGAGCGCATCTTCGCGCGCGGCCAGTGGCACCTTGGGATTGAGCTTGGCCATGGCGCTGCGCAGGCGCTCGACCAAGACCACCTGACGGTAGTTGTCACGCTCAGGGCTCTCGCCGTCATAGGAGATAGTCGGGCCGTACACATGGGTGTAGCCCACCTCTGCCAGCCAGCCGAGGGTTTCCTGTTCCAATTGGTCTTCGGTCATTCCACTTCACTTCCTGTGTTCAGTTCGCCGGCCAGCTCCGCCTCGATCTCGGCAATGCTCGGCAGATTTCGGCCCAAGGTTTCGGGCAAATCGCGCAGCAATTGGTATTCGGCGACGCCGATGGGTTTGTCGATACCCGACAACGCGTACTCGGCCACCAGGCGATTTTGCTGTTTGCACAGCAGCAGACCGATGGTGGGTTTGTCGTCTTCGGCCTTGATCTGTGCATCCACCGCCGCCAGGTAGAAATTCAACTGGCCGGCGTGTTCGGGTTTAAAGGCTGTCGCCTTGAGCTCCACGACCACATAACACTTGAGTCGGGTGTGATAGAACAGCAGGTCGATGAAGAATTCATCACCACCGACTTCAAGGCGAAACTGTCGGCCGACGAAGGCAAAACCGGCCCCTAACTCCAGCAAGAAACGGGTGATATGACGGATCAGCCCTGCTTCGATTTCGCGTTCCTGGGCGTCGTGGCCAAGGCCAAGAAAATCGAACAGGTACGGGTCTTTTAGAGTTTCCTGGGCCAAGGCCGAGTCAGCGGCGGGTAGGCGGGTGACAAAGTTGGTGACCGCTGAGCCTTGGCGTTGTTGCAGGCGGCTCTTGATGTTCAGCTCCAAGGTGCTGCGTGACCAGCCCTGCAGGACGGTTTGTTGCGCATACCACTCGCGCTCGGCAGGACTGTCCAGCTTGGTCAACAGGGTCACCACATGGAACCAGGGCAATTGGTCAGCAGGCTGCTGACCAAATTGGCGATCCGGGCAATGCTGAGCGAAGAAGCGCATGTACTTGAGGTTGCTGGCTGACCAGCCCTTCATCTCCGGAAAAGCATCCTTGAGGTCGCGGGCCAGGCGCTCGATGACCTTGGCACCCCAGCCATGGGCCTCCTGGCGCTGTTGAATCTCGCCGCCGAGGCGGTGATACAGCTGCACCAACTCGGCATTGACGGCCAGCGCCGCCCGCTGCCTGGCCTGAGTGATGTCGCCTTTAAGCTGAGTCAGCCAGTCGGCGTAGCCCTCAGGCAGTGCGGTAATCGCTCCCTTGCTCATGCACAAATTTCCTCGACCATCACCTCGGCCTCCGGCAGACGCAGCTGGCCGGAGATCAGCCGGGGCAGTAGGGTATCGCGGAGTTGAGTGAGGGTTTGGGCTTGCTCAGTGTTATGTCTAAGGCTCGCGTAAAGCGGCTTCAGCAACTCACCAAATGCCAAAGCAATCTCTCTTGAAGGCATCAGGAAATTAATTCGCCACATATTCGACTGACTTAATTTGGCCTGAACAGCTCCAGTGATGAACGGAGTGATATTTGTTTGCTTGAGCGAAAGCATCAAATGTTCAGTGCTGACACCATTTTTTCCTTGAAGCACGTGAGCATGGTTGTTTACCCATAACCGCCCCCAGACATATTGGGTAATGGGGTATCCCAAAGGGTCAGCTACTGAGCCGTCCTCACCGCTTAACAGATAGATACCGTCAAAAAGGTAACCGTCAACCCAGTCCATCAACGCTGCAGCACCGTAATAGGGATAGTTCCCCTTCCGTTTGGCACGTTCTTGCCCGGCCAAAGGAACTCTCTGAGAGTCAAAAATTGAGGTAACTTCTTTTAAGCTTACATAGCTCCACCCTTTCGGTACCAAACCCAGCTCGCACTCTTCGAAACTCTCGGGAAACAGTGCTGCGGTGGCGGCATCCAGGCCTTCCGGCTCAAAACCTTCAGCCTTGGCGCGCACCGGGTCGAAATCGACGAACCAAGATTTGAACAGCACCTGCGCAATGGTTTCCAGAGTGTTGTTGGTTTCGCGGAGCAGCGTGATGCGGTCGTCGAGGGCGGACAGGAACTCAGCAATTAGGTCTTGTGTTTTTTTTGCTGGAAGAGGAACCGAAAGTCCATTAAGGATTGTTTTTGTTAGAAATTTTGTTGCTGAACCTACCGATAGCTCCTTCAGGTGCCCTACCAAGTCGGAAATAACGTAGTAAAAATATTTACAGCTCGTCCGTTTCTTATCGAGCGGCTCAATAACATAAGTGCGTTGATAGGCGTTGAATTTCCCGTTGTAGTGCTTTGTCGCGAATACGCCGTTTGCATTGTTTCCGGCAAGAATCACAGCTTCTGTATCAAAAGCGAAAGTATTGATATTTAGCGTTATGGGAGAGCACGTAAAAAACGGATAGCGCCCACCTTCTTCGGCAGCATTCGAATCCAGTTTTCCAGTCTTGAGACTGACAACATCCTCTAAGCGATGGGCTGTCCACTCAGAACTCATAACCTAGCCCCCCCAGCTTTTGGCGGATCAACTGATCGAGCTCTGCGCCCTTGGCCTGCTGTTCACCCAACAGGGCGGTGAGGTTCTGCATCTTGTCGGCAAAGGCTTCGTCGTCGTCTTCCACCGCCTCGGTCCCCACATAGCGGCCCGGGGTCAGCACATGGCCGTGCTCGGCGATTTCCGCCAGGCTCACGCTGCGGCAGAAGCCTGGGATATCGATGTATTCAGCGATTTCACCACCCACATCCAGCGGCACCCCACGCCAGTTGGCCACGGTCTGCGCAATGCGTTCGATGTCGCTGTCGAGCAGTTCGATCTGCACCCGACTGACGTTGCTCCCGAGCTTGCGTGCATCGATAAACAGTACTTCGCCGGGGCGAGCGACTTTCTGCTTGGCCAAAAACCACAGGCAGGCCGGGATCTGCGTGTTGAAGAACAGTTGGCCGGGTAGCGCGACCATCACCTCCACCACGTCGGCTTCAACCATGGCGCGACGGATGTCACCTTCGCTGTTCTGGCTGGAACTCATCGAACCATTGGCCAGGACGATGCCGGCCCGTCCGTTGGACTTGAGATGGAACAGCATGTGTTGCAACCAGGCGTAGTTGGCATTGCCTTGTGGCGGCGTGCCATAGACCCAACGCGGGTCGCCTTCGAGGCTACCGTGCCACCAGTCGCTGATGTTGAACGGCGGGTTGGCAAGGACAAAGTCGGCACGCAGGTCGCTGTGCTGATTGCGGATAAAGGAGTCGGCCGGCTCCCGGCCGAGGTTGAAGTCGATGCCACGAATCGCCAGGTTCATCGCCGCCAGGCGCCAGGTGGTCGGGTTGGATTCCTGGCCGTAAATCGAGACGTCACCGAGCTTGCCACCGTGGGCTTCGATGAATTTTTCCGATTGCACGAACATGCCGCCCGAACCGCAGCAAGGGTCGTAGACCTTGCCGTGGTGCGGGTTGAGCACCGCCACCAGGGTTTTGACGATGCTGGCCGGGGTGTAGAACTGTCCGCCGCGCTTGCCTTCGGCGCTGGCGAATTGGCCAAGGAAGTACTCGTAGACCTGGCCGAGAAGATCACGGGCTTTATTGGCATCGCTGCTAAAGCCGATGATGGAGATCAGATCGACCAGCTCGCCGAGCTTGCCATCGGGCAGCTGGGCACGGGCATAGCGTTTGTCGAGGATGTTTTTTAGCTGGGGGTTTTCCGCCTCGATCACCGCCAAGGCTTCATCGATACGCTTGCCGATATCGACTTGCTTGGCATTGGCACGGATGGATTCCCAACGCGCCACTTCCGGTACCCAGAACACATTCACTTCTTTGTAGTAGTCACGCTCTTCCAGCTCGCTGGCCAGCAGTTCGGCGTCGTCACTGCCCAGGTAGTAGTCGTCGTTGGCCTGGGCAAACCGCCGTTGCAGTTCGGCGCGACGACCGGCGAAGCTGTCGGAGATGTACTTGAGGAAAATCAGGCCGAGTACAAGGTGCTTGTACTCGGCGGCGTCCATGTTGGCGCGCAGCTTATCGGCGGTGGCCCACAGAGTTTTCTCGAGGTCTTGCAGGGTGCTGCTGGTGGCACTCACCGCTGCTTTGCGCCCCGGCTTCTTCTGTGGCTCAGGTTCTGCGCTGGGGGCGGTCTCGCTGGGCGCAAAACGGGCACGGGCCTGGTTGAGTGCCTGTTCAGCGAGGCTGCTGGCGGTCTGTTCGGCACCCTTTTGATCCGTCATGGACGATTCCCTACATTCGGCGCAGATGAGTTGCGCGACAAAAAAAATGAACACCCAAACACCGAAGGGTGGGGCGAAGATAGGCTGCATGATAACGGCTAGAAGATGTTCCGTCTGACTTCCTCGATGCGAGGGTGGCCGTCGGCCATCTCGGTTTCAATATGTGATAATGTCCTTTATCACATATAGGAAGGCATCCCAGCATGAAGCTCGACAAAGACCTGGTGCGCGAAATCCTGCTGGCCATCGAAGCGAGCAAGAACGACCCTAAAGAAGAGATCGACCTCGTCCTGAAAAATCGCTCGCCCCGAGAGATTTCATACCATGTGCTGCTGCTCACGGAAGCGGGTTTCGTCCTATCCCGAGATGCCTTCCCGACACATAACACCTCCTTTTGGCAGCCCACGCGACTTACTTACACAGGCCATGAATTTCTCGACACCGTCCGCGACGGCGAAGTCTGGGAACTGACGAAGAATGGGGCCGAAAAAGTCGGCAGTGCGAGCCTCAGCCTGATGTTGGAACTGGGCAAAGCCTACGGCAAGCAGGTGCTCAAGGAGCGCTTAGGGATCGAGCTGTGAGCGGACTCGTCCGGAGGGTCACGGCGCAGGTGCCGGCGCTGATCAGCCAGGCCGGCGAGCGCACGGGGACGCGCTTTTTGGAGTTTTTCACGGCCCATATTCGCAACCCGAACACGCGCAGGGCTTATGCCAGGGCCACCAACGAGTTTTTAACCTGGTGTCAGGCCGTGGGTGTGCCTGACTTGGGCGCCGTGGCGCCGTTGCATGTGGCCACCTGGATCGAGCTGCAGACACAAACGCTAGCGGCACCTTCGGTGAAACAGCAGCTGGCCGCGCTCAAGCATCTGTTCGACTGGTTGGTGCTCGGCCAAGTGGTGCCGCATAACTCAGCGGCGTCGGTGCGCGGGCCGAGCCATACTGCGCGCAGCGGCAAGACGCCGGTGCTCGATCCGTCCGAAGCGCGACAGCTGCTGGACAGCATTGATATCAGCACCCCAGCCGGCCTGCGGGATCGCGCCTTGATCGGCTTGATGGTGTTTTCGTTTGCGCGGATTGGCGCTGCCCTGGCGATGAAGGTCGAGGACGTGTACACGCAACACCGGCGGCTGTGGGTGCGCCTGCGCGAGAAAGGCGGAAAACAACACACGATGCCCTGCCATCATCTGCTGGAGGAATACCTGCAGGCTTATCTGGAAGGCACCGGGATTGACGGTGACCCGAAGGGTGCGTTGTTTCGCACCATTAGACGCGGTACCGGGCAGCTGAGTGCCACGGCGCTGCCCCAGGCCAATGCGCATGCCATGGTGCGCCGGCGCGCCTTGGCAGCAGGACTGCAGACGCTGATCGGTAATCACACCTTTCGTGCGACGGGAATCACCGCCTACCTGAAGAACGGCGGTACTCTGGAGAACGCGGCGGCGATGGCCAACCATGCCTCGACGCGTACCACGCAGCTGTATGACCGGCGCCGGGACGAAATCAGCCTGGATGAAGTCGAGCGGGTACGACTGGATCTCTAGTCCCGCACGGACAAGGCATACAGCATAGTAAATTAAGGAAAAGCCGCGCCATCGGTCGGGGGTTTTTAATCGATTAGTCTCGAATTACAAGGCCATGCTTCTCTTCTAGGAAGCTTAATATGCGTTCGATACCTGACATAACATCCAGCTGATTCGCACCGAAAGCATAGTACCCACTGCGCACGGCTTCATCAGATATATTGTCCGGAATAGTGAATGAACGTATTTTTTGCTTTTCGCCGTCAGTCTCACGGACTGTAAGTGGGTATCTAAAGCTGCGGCCTTCGGCCTCTCTTGATCCACCTGGGCCATAATTTTGGATGCTGCCGTTGTAGCATTCTTTGCCAAGAATACTTTCCAGTTGCACCAACAGTTTACGCCTCGATTTATGAAGTTTTTTTGGCATGAAGTTTCCTATATAGCCTTAAGATGAATCTTTCATAATCAGGATATTCAGGACCCTATCAGCCCATGCAATCATGGCTTTAAGGCCTAGAACTTATAGCCGAACTAATCTGTGATCATATAACGACGACAGTTTTACGAAAAACTATGGTGCTTCTTTCTTATAAAACTTATGTTCTTTATCAATAAAAACAACATAAAATGTATTTTTTTCGTAACAAAATCCATCCTTACAAATATTGTTTAGTATATCTGTAATCACAAATCCAACTAATCGATATTTGTTACCGAGTCTGAACCTCCCCCACATCGCATCATGTGGTACGTGAGTGGGATGTTTAAAATCTGAGGATTTTGGGAAATCGCCATATCTAGAATATACCGTTAATCCATTACCGCCGGCGTTTTCAGTCGACCATTCATTTAAAGATTTCCCAGAAAAGCTGACTAGCTTCTTCAGCAGTTTTTTTGCTTCTTCTTCGCTAAGGTCATCGAAAGAAGAACCATGCTCTTGCGCGGAATCAAAAAATTTGAAATTGAACTTCATAAATTTCATGAGTCCACAAGACTCAATTTCAGTTTTTGGTACAGTCTGTAAAAAGGCAGCTTTCCTATGATTAATGCTCATAGCTTTGGAACCCCGCCAATTAAGCCTTTAGCATAAATTGTAGAAATAGGTCTATCATTCCTAAGTATCTGCCCACCTATTTCATCGAGTCGATAGCAATAGCTTTCACTGCCCTCTTTGTTTACTAGTACAGTCCTGTACTTACCAAGTTTATCTATTATCTCTGTATTATGAGATGTAAAGATAAACTGTACACCCCTTGGATTTGTCTCTTTGCTATCAAAAAGGTCAATAATCATGGGGAGAAGAAGCGCGTGAAGATGTATATCGAACTCGTCTAAAGCAAGTACAGTACCAGTGTGCAAGGTAATCCAGTATAAGCCAAGCGCCATGAATAAATGTTTTGTACCACTGGACTGGTCGCGAAAAAACAAGTCGATGGTTTTTCCATCGTATGAATGTTTGAATATTGGTTTAAAATACTCTTCGCCTTCAGAATTAGTATCACTGACAATCTCTATATCAGAAATCCCCATATCACTTTTCTTTATGAAAGCACGTACAAACTCAAAAACAGATGGGTGGGAATGATAAAAGCCAGCTATCTCTCTAAAGTCATTCGTAAGACTGTTCATGCCACTACTGACGTTAACGTTAACGCCAAATGTATTAAAGAACTCGTAAATATTCTTTAAGTCAGTGAGGTCGTTAAAAAATTTAAAGTTACTTAAAGTGCTTATTATTGATGCGCTATCAGAAACTTGTATTTCTTTTGTGCTTTCAAGCTCTTTAATAGCATGAGTAACGTCTAGATTTTTTCTTTCAAGAATTGGAGTCCATTGCTTTATTTTTCTTGATATTTTTTCGCTTATTACTTTTTTGTTGTTTATTTCAACTTCATATTTATACTGAGTTCCGTTGACTTTGAATTCAGCAAAAATATAGGTGTTTTCTGAGTTCCCCATGAATGAAGAAACCGGTATCCTATATTTTTCTTTTTTTGAAGATGATATTATAAATTCATGTAGGAAACTAAGAACCTTGATGATGTTTGTTTTTCCGGATGAATTAGCACCCTTTATACCAACTAAAGTACTGTATTTTCTTCCGTTAGAAATGCTTTCTGGAACGTTATTGTCTAGCTCAAAGGATATAAAAGACTCTTCCCTGAAAGAGAAAAAATTTCTAAACCCGTAGTTGATTAGCATTTCGTTACCTTGGTTGCTTGCATTATCTGATTTTTCAAAATCGAATATTAGGACATTTCTGACTGAAAAAGCAATTCTGATAACTGTTCTTCGAATATTGTGTCCTATGTTCAATTGCCCCCCCACCGAGAGCGCGCTCCTTGGTGAAATCTAGCCAGGTCGCGGCGACCCTCCCGCACTTCTGGCGTAGGAAGGCGGTTTTTTATGTCCTGAAAAAAGCCCCGCCAAAGTGCGGGGCTGTGTGCTGACCGGCGATCACTGGGCACCTTTGGCTGCCTTGACCTTTGCTACCAGGGTGTCATGGATTACCGGCCATCTGACGGGCGTAATGACGGTCACTGAGATCCTTCTTAGGATCAGCCTTGACCCAATGCTCCGGCTTCGCACAATCCATGCAAGTCAGTATCTTTGTGTCCGCGCTAAGGCTATACAGGTGCGTTTGGGGGCCATCGCCAATCGTCAAACCAGCGTCCATAACTTCAAACCTTGGAACCTCGTGTCCCAGACGATAATCCATGTTCTCAAAGTTGAACGACCAGCTTTTGATCTGGCTTTTGCGCCAGATGGTCATAATGGTCAGCGGGTCTTTTTTCGTGGTGCGTTGGTAGACCCAGTCACCTTCATAAGGTGTCAGCTTCAGGGCTTGTGCATCACGTCGCCCTTGCTCCATGGCTTCCTTCTGCATTTTTTCCAGCGCTGCATTTAGCGCCTCTTCGTTCTTACGGGCTTGATCTTTTAGCATCTGATCTACGTCATATGGCCCCTTAGGATCATATTCCCAAACCAGATCGTCCTTCTTCAGGCTCATCACCTTGCAGTTAAGGCAATCAAGGCTTTGCTCATCGACGTTGCGCTTCATGGCCAGGCGCTTAGAGCCGTTCACCTCAAGAAGAAGTTTTCCATCTTTTACCAAGACCTTCATCTTACCGAACGATTTGATACCGCCCTTTCCATCGTCCGCAAAGAGCTCGGCTTCATCACCATGAATATTGAGAACTATCGCCACCTTCATATCTGAGTCTTTAAGCCGGTAAGCCCCTGTGAAGTCTTCGCTCCCACAGGCAGCAAGAACTGCACCAACAACAGCCACTACCACTAACTTGAAAAAAGTACGCATAACATTCCTTTCGTTCTATCGATGACGCTGTTTCCTAGCGTCCTGTGAGAGCAGATGGGAGCTGTAACCAAAAATAACCCACTTAAACCATGGTGTCATTTTGCCATCACCGCCTTCCGCCTGCCATTGAGCTCGGAAACGAATAATTCAGCCCGAAACGGATCCAGCCACAGCAGCAGGGGAATCCAGTACAGGCGCAGTACTGTTCCATCATTCGCAACGATCACAGACCGCGTCGAAGATGCCGACCAGACCAGCTCCGGACAGAGACAACTGACGAGCATTAACTCATCTAGGTCAGCGTTCATCATGGTCTGCCCCCTCCCGATGCTCCAGCCACACCGCCCAGCCACACAAAACGATGCCCAGCACCGTCAGCGCAACAATGCTCCACAGCGGCAGCCAGCGATGAGAACCGATCCAGAGCCCCAAGCCACCACAGAAAAGCGTCATCCACAGCCACTTCATCTCACACCTCAGATTTCGTTCGAGAGGCAAACGTTAACCGTGGGTCGAGGTGTGTCATCGCGGAACCACAAAATCGTCAGTTCCCCGGGTTGGATCTGAAGGTGCCGCGATGGTCTGCCAAGGGAACGGCAACGCCATTTCGGTGAATCGTGCATGCCGGCTGTGGAACTCTTGGGATTCCCAGTGGGTTTTCCGAGATATCCGAAAGCCTCTGAGTGAAATCTCAGTGGTGGGAGGATGAATCTCAGTGGTTTGCCAAGGTGCCGCTATGAACCGCAGTAGTTTGTCAGTGCCATCCGAAGGCTTTCCCAGGTAGGGCCCAGTGGCCTCA
>Ga0256410_1001550_pt1 | contig 17238 bp, 14 predicted proteins | sample PhyWR1_FD_185983 | JGI IMG/M metagenome (GOLD analysis project Ga0256410, IMG submission 185983) | Leaf surface microbial communities from wheat plants in UC Gill Tract Community Farm, Albany, California, United States - DLSL W.R1 | ecosystem: Host-associated > Plants > Phyllosphere >... | reverse complement strand
TCCCCACACATGCCCGACACATAATTACAAATAATTCTCGTTTAGCCTAACTCCGCGCCTTGTCATTCGTTTGAAGCACTGGACAACTTCATAACAACGACAAGGAGTCGGCAGCGATGTTCGCGCCCATCACCCGTTCCATGACCCTCACCCTCGGCCTGATCAGCAGCGCCGCAAGCCCGCAATTACTCGCCGATACCGAGCCCTCGGAAAACACGACCCGCTCACTGGAGCTGGGCAGCACCAGCGTCACCGCCCAGGGCCTGGGTGCCACGACAGAAAACACCGGTTCCTACACCACCGGCTCGACCAGCACCGCGACCAAACTCAACTTGAGCATTCGCGAAACCCCGCAATCGATCTCGGTGGTCACCCGCCAGGAGATGGACGACTTCGACCTCAACACCCTGACCGAAGCCATGCGCCATACCACCGGCATTGTGGTGCAGCACAACGACTCGGACCGGGTCAGCTATTCGTCCCGTGGCTACACCATCAATAACTTCCAGATTGACGGCATGCTCAACACCTTCAGCTTTATGAAGACCGATGCCGATACCATCATCTACGACCGTATTGAAGTGGTGCGCGGCGCCACCGGCCTGACTACCGGCGCGGGCGACCCGTCGGGCACCATCAACATGATCCGCAAGCGCCCCACCCACCAGTTGCAGGCCAAGGCCGGCGCCTCGGGCGGCAGCTACGACAACTATTACAGCTATGTCGATGTGGGCGGCCCACTTGCCTTCGACGGCCGCCTGCGCGGGCGTACCGTGCTGGCCTATCGCGACAGCCAATCGTTTCGCGATATCTATGCCCTCAAGCGCGAAGTGGCTTACGGCATTCTGGAAGCCGACCTGACCGACAGCACCGTCCTGGCAGTGGGTTATGACTATCAGGACAAACAGGTCAAGGGGTCGTCCTGGGGCACTACGCCCTACTGGACCGGATCGGGCGATAAAGCCAACTTTGGTCGCTCAACCAACCTGGCCACGTCCTGGAGCTCATGGCCGATGAAAGACAAGACCGCCTTCGCCACCCTGGACCAGCAACTGGCCCATGACTGGCATCTGAAAGCGGCCTATACCCATCGCACCAGCGATGCCGAGGGCAAGGTGTATTACGCTGGCGGCGGTTTCCCCAACCCCGATGGCACGGGGATGTCGGCCTATGCCAGCCATTTTATCGGCGAAGAGCAAATGACCGCCGTCGACGTCAATATCTCGGGCACTTACCCCCTGTTCGGGCGTGATCACGAATTGATGGTGGGTTACGGCCAGGCCAAGAACGACAACACCTCGCCGCTGATGGTTGATCTCAACGCCGATGATTACTACAAAATTCCCGATTGGCGAGACATGAGTTCGATCCCCAAGTATCAGGACCTCAATACCGGCATTGAAGGAAGTCATGACGTCATCAAGCAGAAGTCCGGTTACCTGGCCACGCGCTTTAACCTGACCGATCAATGGCATGCCGTACTGGGCACCCGGTATGGCAGTTGGCAGAGCACCAACACCGCCACGGCGTTCGTTGAAAACAACCCGGGAGCGCTCGGCAGGACCAAAGTTTCCCAGACCCAAAATGACATCATTACGCCCTATGCCGGCGTGCTCTATGACTTCACCGACGAGTTGACGGTCTACGCCAGCTACACCGATATCTTCAAGCCAACCACCAACAAGGATGCCAGCAACTCCTACCTTGAGCCGGTGGTGGGCAGTAACTATGAGCTGGGCCTGAAGGGCAGTTTCCTGCAGGAGCGCCTCAACCTGTCGACGGCAGTATTCTGGAGCAAGCAGGACAATGTGCCGGAAATCGACGATTCCGTGCCTCGCGGACCCAAGGGCGAGGAATATTACAAATCCGGTGGCAAGGGCAACAAAATCAACGGTTTCGAAGTCGAGCTGGGCGGTGAGGTGATGCGTGACTGGAACATGGTCGCAGGCTACACCTACACCCATTCGCGCAACGCCGCGGGCCAGCGCATGAATACTGCTGCGCCATTGAACCTGCTCAAGGTTTCAAGCACCTACCGCCTGCCAGGAGACTGGAGTGCCATGACCGTGGGTGCGGCAGTCAATTGGCAAAGCGATATCTATCGTGCTGCCAATCGCCCTACCGGCGAGAAAAATGACAAGGGCAACCCGATCACCTTCAAGGAAGACATCACCCAGAAGTCCTACACCCTGGTCGACCTGATGGCCCGCTACAAGTTTGACGAGCACGTTTCGGCGTCCCTGAACGTCAAAAACTTGTTCGATGAGAAGTACTACGAAAACGTAGGGTTTTATAACGGCGTGTTCTGGGGTGACCCGCGGACGGTGAGTGTTGGCCTGGAGTGGACACTGTAGGCAGGAGGCGCGCAAACCTTGTAGCCGTTGACGAGCAACGCGAGGCTACGTCCGCTTGCGCAGCCATTGTAAATCCGCAATCCATGATGTTTTTGAAACACCACGGTTGAATGGTTTTACGACTGCTTCGCAGCCGGACGTAGCCTCGCGTTGCTCGTCAACTGCTACAGGTTTTTCTACAGTTACAAATATTTGTTCCAGAACAACATGCGCCCGTGCGCCGGGTCGAGCTGGCCATCGCTGAAGCCGAACTTGCGGTAAGAGCCTTGTGCCACCGGGTTGCCTTCGAGCACCTCCAGGGTGATCTTGCAGCAGCCTCGTTCCCGGGCAATGTCCTCCACCTTGAGCAGCATCTTCTGGCTAAGGCCCAGACCGCGAAAGGTATCGACCACTGACACATCATGCACATTGACCAGCGGCTTGCCGGCAAAGGTCGAAAACCCTTCGAAGCAATTGACCAGCCCCGCCGCCTCACCATTGACGAACGCCAGCACACTGAAGGCATGGGACCGTTTGGCAAGTTCTGCGGGCAACTGCTCCAGCACGTCCGGCGCCAGCGCTTCGCCACCCCCCATAGGGTCTTGGGCGTAGTGGTTCAAGACGGCTCTGAGCGCTTGAGCATGAACCGGGTTTGTATAGTCTGCTTGCACTACCACGACATCCGACATTACGCGCATTCCTCGACGAATCTGGTCATTAGTATCTGTTGATCACAGCCTCAGACCTTAGCGCGGGCCCGGTCAGGCCGACAAGTACCGGCTTCACGGACCAGCAGAAGCGTCCAGCAGCGGCATCAGGCTGGCGAGTTGGTTCACAAAGCTGTCGGCATCGGTGTAAATCAGTACATGGCGAAATTGGGCATTGTCCTTGCGATATTCGGCTTCATCCGAAGCCCCTGCACCCACCATGCCCTGGCTGACCAGCAGCACGTCATACTCATTGCTGGGGGCGGCCTTCAGGCTGACCAGCGCTTCGCCATGATACAAAGGCGCGATCCGGTAATAACCCAGAATATTCAGCGCCCTTTCGATTTTCAGGGCCTGGTTGGGGTCTGCATCGGCAATCAGTATTCGTAGCGATTTTGTTGGCATCCTGACCTCATCATCCCTGTGATTGATTCGCTTGCGCATAACGTTCAAGTTCGTCCGCCAACTGCTCCATACTGCTGTGAAGTGCATCGACTGCGACAGTGAGTCCCTGTGGTTCGCCGGCCTGGCAAACCGCTTCCAGTTGTTCGCAACACTCAATCAGCTTCCTGGCTCGAACGAGCCTGCCGCCCCCCTTGATGCCGTGGGCCAACGCCGCCATGCCGGCATAATCATCCTTGACAAACAGCTCGATCAGAGCGGCAAGGTCCTGGCGGTTTCGGGTCGCCAGTTCCGCAAGCAGCCCCTGAATCATCGACTCATCCCCCTGACTCAACTGCTTGAGGTAAGTCAGGTCAATCTCATCGTCTCTGCCAGATTCGTCGCCATTGATGCCTTTCAGGCTTTGCACCTGGCCTGTGGCCAGGCAAGCACTCAAGTCCTTGAGGCTGATGGGCTTGAACAGGCACCGGTCCATGCCCGCCTCCAGGCAACGCTCAACTTCACCTGGCTGTGCGTTGGCGGTAAAACCAAAAATCTGGCAAGCCGCCCGCGCCAGTTGCGCCTCTTCGGCGCGTATTGCCTGGGCCAACTGATAGCCGTTCATCAGCGGCATTGAGCAGTCGGTAATCACCACATCGAAATACCCCAGCCGCCATGCCTTGAGGCCCAGCACACCATTTTCGGCGTCAGTGACGCGGTGCCCCAGGTAACTCAATTGCTGGGCCAGCAACATTCTGTTGGCCGGGTAATCATCCACCACCAAAATGTTCAACGACCGACCAATGCCCGGTTCTGGTTCATGGCCATCAACTGCGTGCTCTTCATGCTCAAGCACAGGCACTACCATCACGATGTCAATCTGCGTACCGAGCCCCTCCAAACTGTCGAGGTGCAACTGCCCGCCCATCATTTCGCAGAGTTCGCGGCAGATCACCAGCCCCAGGCCTGACCCCTGGCGGGCCGACTGGGTGTTGTTGCTGGCCTGCACAAAAGGGCTGAACAAGCGGCTCTGATCCTGCACAGAGATGCCCACGCCAGTGTCCGCCACACGCAAGCACACCGAAACATGCTGCGCATCGTGGGCGGGCTGCACCGTCAAGGTCAGCCTGACCTCGCCCTTGTTGGTGAACTTGATGGCATTGCTCAACAGGTTGGAGACAATTTGCTTGAAGCGTATCGGGTCAATCAGCACATCCACATCAGCCGCCGGGCTCGACTCACACACCAGGCTCAGTTGTTTCTGCCGCGCCCGGCCATCAAACATGCGTGTCACGGCCTCAACCAGTGACTTGATATTCGAACGCTTGGGGTTCAATGACAGATGACCGGACTCAATGCGCGCTATGTCCAGAATATCGCCAATCAAATCGAGCAACTCGCGCGCTGAAACCGACGCCACCTCAATGGCGAAACGATCAATGATGCCTTGATCGGCTTTTTTCATGGCCAATTCAAGCATGCCGATCACCGCATTCATGGGTGTGCGGATTTCATGGCTCATGGTCGCCAGAAAAGTGGTCTTTGCCCGATTTGCCTCATCGGCCCTCTGCTTGGCGGCATTCAACTCGTTGACCAATTGCTGGCGCCGCGCGATGACCCGCTGCAGGTAGGTAATCCAGGCAATCGCCACCAGCAACAAGGCAGCGGCAATGGTAAAGCCCTGGATGATTTCAGCCCGATTGCGCAGCCAGAAACTCTCGACAGGTGAGGTGTCAGTCCGCCAACGGCTGCTCAGCTCGCTCATGTCTCCAGGTGTCAGGCTGAGCAATGCCTTGCTCAATATGGCGCTCAAGTGCGGGTTGTCGTCAGCCGTGGCAAAGCCGATCTGTTCAGGTTGTGTGCCCACCGTGCTGGTGATTTTCAACTGCTTGGCAAAGCGTCGCGAAACCAGAAAGCGCGCGCTGGCCAGTGTACTAATCGCGGCATCGGCCTTGCCTTTGGCCACCATCTCAAGGGCTGCTGGCGCGTTGTCAGCGTCCACCACCGTAATATTCGGGTGGTTCTGCACAATAAACTCGCGCAACGCATTGCCACGCACCAATGCCACCCGCAGGCCCGCCATGTCATCCAGGGTTTGCGGGCCGTCAGGGCCAATGGGGGTGGTCAGTACAAAAGGAGTAATCAGATAAGGCCGAGTGAACGTCAGCTTGTTCTCCAGAGCGGTACTGCGCGTAATGCCACCCAGCATATCGGCCTTGCCTGACTTGACCAGCGCCACCACCTCCAGCACGGTATGCGCACGCACCGCTTCGAACTCGATGCCTGTGCGTACACTGAGGGTGGCCAACAGATCGGCAACCAGGCCCTTGAACTCACCCTGCTCATCAACAAACGACAGCGGCATAAACTGATCATTGATCGCCACTTTTATCCGCGGATGCTCAATCATCCAGCGCAGCTCACCGGCCGTGGGTTTAAAGTGCCAGGGATTGTTGATTTGCGGCCCATCGGCGCTCCAGCGCTGCAAAATGGTCATGCGGACACTGGCGGGTATCGCTACCAGGGCCGCATTGACCATGCGCAGCAAGCCGGGGTTGTCGCGGCGCAGGGCAAATGAAAACGGGTTGTCTTCCAGACGCGAAAAGTCGGCCAGCTGCACATTGTTCAAGTAGTTTTTATGAATCAGGTAGCTGGCGCTGATGAAATCCCCAAGATAAATGTCGGCCTGGCCAAATGCCACGGCACCGATAGCGGTCAGGGTTGAGGGGTACAACTGCAAGGTAGCCTTCGGATAGAAATCCTTGACCTTTTGTGGCGGCAGATAGTGATCAAGCATGGCAACCCGCAACCCCGCCAGATCAACTGGCGGACGCTGCCGGTTGCTGCTGCGCGTCACCAGCGCAGGCGAGTCGTCGGCATAGGCAAGGCTCAACACCAGCTCGGGATACTGCGCCTCAAAACCATTGGAGCTGCTCAGCAAGTCCAGCTCGCCGAGCTTCAGTGCCTCTATCGCCTGCGGCCTCGATGGGTAGCGCTTGACCTCAATATCGACATGCAGCAACTGCGACAGCAATTGCGCATAGTCGGCGGTCAGACCTTCGAAGTCCTGCCCGTTTACCGTCAGATCAAACGGGCCGTAGTCAGGTGCAGAGATGCCCAGGCGCAAGGGCCCATGTTGCTTGAGCCATTGCCTGTCAGACGGCTCAAGTACCACGCTGTAGGCTTCGACACTGGAGCGCCCCATCAGGTGCAACGTTTGCACCTGTGGTTCAGCCGCCGCAACAGCCAGCCCCTGGGCCAGCAACAGCCCGATGAGCCCCATACATGGAAGGGTTTTCAATTAAATCAAATCATTGCGTTTGGCAAAATCTGCCAGGTAAACCACCGACTTGATATTCAACTTTTCGATCAGTCGCGCCTTATAAGTACTGATGGTCTTACTGCTCAAAATCATGTCTTCGGCAATTTTCTTATTACTCAAACCACGAGCCAGCTGTTGCAAGATGTACAACTCGCGCGCAGACAAATGCTGAATCAATTCTATGTCACTCATACTTGCATCGCTGCTACGCACCGAACTGGCGGCCAAGTAAGGAAAGAATGTGTAACCGTCCATGATTATTTTTACCGCCCGCAACAATTCGGTGAGGTCCTGGCTTTTGGTAATAAACCCGGCCGCACCGGCTTTCATGCAGCGCTGTGAGTAAAACAGCGGCGACTGGGACGTCAGCACCAGGATGCGGGTTTCAATCCCCGACGCCCTGATTCTATTGATCACCTCAAGGCCATCCAGGCCGGGCATGGTGATATCTAGGATGATCAGGTCAACTTCATGCTTGCGCGCCAACTGAACCGTATCAGTACCGTTGGCAGCCTCGGCCACGACTTCGTACCCATTACTTTCCATCAGTACTTTCATCGCTGAGCGAATAAGTGAATGATCGTCGGCAATCAACACTTTCATACCCTTAGTCCTCTGACAGCAAACCGAGCGTCGGCGTATATCAGGCGCAAATACATCGTTTTGAATAGGTCTGGCGGCTGCAGGACCATTAACAACAACCTAATGAACAGTACCGAAAGTATAGGATAAATCCCGCAATCAGCACCCGAAGATCCCACACTATTAGAGTGCAACATATTGATACCCGTTGAAAGTCGAGCCGCGAATGATCGCCAATCGGGTTCGACTCACGAGAAGGGATTAAGCGATCTTTCTTGTAGGAATATGCTTAAAGTTTTTTATGGAGAATGCCAAACCACTGCGGTCTTTTGTTCTGCCAGCCTTTGACCCCACCACCTGGGTCACACCGACAGCAAAAAACTGCAGCCTTGGTCATCACATGCCGTGCCCAACCCTTATTGCCAGCCGAACCTGCGAATGTAGAAGCCTTTGACTGCCTGGGTCAGCAGCATGTACGCCAGCAAAATCATCGGCAGGAACACAAAGTACAGCGGCGGCAGCGCCTGCAGCTTGAAGTAGCCCGCCAACGGCCCCATCGGCAGGAAGATGCCCACCGCCATGATCACCCCCGTCATGACCATCAGCGGCATTGCCGCGCGGCTTTGCAGGAACGGGATTTTCGGCGTGCGGATCATGTGCACGATCAGCGTTTGCGTGAGCAGCCCGACCACAAACCAGCCTGACTGGAACAGGGTCTGGTGCTCGGGGGTATTGGCCTTGAACACATACCACATCAAGCCAAAGGTCAGGATGTCAAAAAGCGAACTGATCGGGCCAAAAAACAGCATAAAACGGCATACGTCCGCTGGCTGCCAGCGCTGTGGTTTTTTCAGCATTTCCTCATCGACGTTATCAAATGGAATGGCGATTTGAGACACGTCGTACAGCAAGTTCTGAACCAGCAGGTGCATCGGCAACATCGGCAAAAACGGGATGAACGCACTGGCCACCAGCACCGAGAACACATTGCCGAAGTTCGAACTGGCCGTCATTTTGATGTACTTGAGCATATTGGCGAAGGTCCTGCGCCCTTCCAGCACGCCCTCCTCCAGCACCATCAGGCTTTTCTCCAGCAGGATGATGTCAGCCGCTTCCTTGGCGATATCCACGGCACTGTCCACCGAGATGCCGATATCCGCCGTACGCAGCGCCGGGGCATCGTTGATGCCGTCGCCCATAAAACCCACGACATGGCCATTGGCCTTGAGCAAGCGCACGATACGTTCCTTGTGCGTCGGCGTCAGTCTGGCAAACACGTTGGTGGTCTCCACGGCCACCGCCAACTGGCTGTCGCTCATGCGCTCAATGTCGTTGCCCATCAGCAAACCTTGCTGTTCAAGGCCCACTTCACGGCAGATCTTGGCCGTGACCAGCTCGTTGTCACCGGTCAAGACCTTGACCGCAACCCCGTGCTCCGCCAGGGCTTTAAGCGCCGGCGCAGTGCTCTCTTTGGGCGGGTCAAGGAACGCCACATAACCGATCAACGTCAGTTCCTGTTCATCGCTCAGGCTGTAGGTCTCGCGCCCCTCGGTCATGGACCGCGCAGCCACGGCCACCACGCGCAAGCCCTCTTCGTTGAAGGCAGCGGTAACCTGGCGAATACGCGCCAGCAGTTCGTCACCAAGGGCTTCTTCCTGCTCGCCATGACGCACGGTCTTGCACACGGACAGCACTTCTTCCACAGCGCCCTTGCAGATCAACACATGCGGCTTGCCCTGTTCGACCACCACCACGGACATGCGCCGACGGGTGAAGTCGAACGGGATTTCATCGACCTTGCTGAAGGCCGTACCCACGTTCAATTCGCGGTGGACCTCGACATGCTCCAGCACCGCCACGTCCAGCAGGTTTTTCAAACCGGTCTGGTAGTAGCTGTTGAGGTAAGCCATTTCCAGAACATCGTCAGACTCTTGCCCCCATACATCCACATGCCGGGCCAGAAAAATCTTGTCCTGGGTCAGGGTGCCGGTCTTGTCAGTGCACAGCACATCCATCGCCCCAAAGTTCTGGATGGCATCAAGACGCTTGACGATGACTTTTTTACGCGACAGAAACACTGCGCCCTTGGCCAGGGTCGACGTCACGATCATCGGCAGCATTTCCGGGGTCAAGCCCACGGCAACCGACAGCGCGAACAGCAAGGCTTCAGTCCAGTCGCCCTTGGTAAAGCCGTTGATAAACAACACCAGCGGGGCCATCACGAACATAAAGCGGATCAGCAACCAACTGACCTTGTTGACCCCGGACTGGAATGAGGTTTCACCACGATCCGTCACCCCGACCCGTTGCGCCAGCGCGCCGAAGTAAGTGTTGTTGCCGGTGGTCAACACCACCGCCGTGGCTGCCCCTGAGACCACGTTGGTGCCCATGAACAGGATATTGTCCAGCTCCAGCGGGTTGCTGGTCTGGCTGTCAAACTGATGCGCGAATTTCTCCACCGGCATCGATTCGCCGGTCATCGCCGCCTGGCTGACAAACAGGTCCTTGGCGCTGAGCACCCGGCAATCGGCCGGGATCATGTCGCCGGCTGACAGCACGATCAGGTCGCCAGGCACCAACTGCTTGATCGGCAGTTCGATACGCTGCGCGCCCCTGATTTGCCGCGCTGCGCCGGAGAACTTGCCGAACATGGGCGAAGTATCGGCACTGAAGTCACGGCGCATCACCGTGGCGGTGTTGCTGACCATTTCCTTGAGCGCATCGGCGGCCTTGTTGGACTTGGCCTCCTGCCAGAAGCGCAGCAAGGTCGACAGCACCACCATGGTGCTGATCACCACGGCGGCCTGAATATCATCGGTGGCCAGGGAGACTGCTGCGAGCAAGGTCAGCAGCAGGTTGAAGGGGTTCTTGTAGCAATGCCACAGATGCACCCAGGGGCTGAGCGGCTGCTCATGTTCAACCTCATTGAGCCCGTGTTGCTGGCGTAGCGCGTCGACTTCGGCTTCGCTCAGGCCGTCGGTATGGGTGCCTAGATTGTCGATCAGGACCGCGCTGTCACAGTTGGCCGCCACCACCAGGGTTTGGGCCAGCGTCGGTGGCACTTCACGGCTGACCGTGGTGTTGGTCAGGCTGTCGAGCAAGGCCAGCCGCCGGAAGTGCCGGCCGATATGGCGGGTGCGCAAAAAGCCGGCGAAGAATTCTTTCAGGGAGAGTTTCATGGTGCTGCTCCTGCGCCGCCCGCGCTCACCCCATGCAGAGTACCTGCGCAGCCGGCATTGATCTGGGACCGTCGTTCATGGGTTGAATCTCGAGGGCGAGCCAAAAGGCACGCGCATGCAACGTGTTGCGACCTGCCACTGGGGGGCGTTGATCACATACGCTTGTGTGTCTATAAGTGGACTTGCGCAATCAGGCCGCCACAGCCCGATCAAGATGCCAGCTGCTTATGCGCGACGTGTTGAAGATTAAACCCTGGAAATGTTTGCGTTTTGCAAATCAGGAAGTTCTTCAGGCAGAGTTCAGGTTCATCACTGAAATGTCATGCAGCCTGATTTTCTAGCGCGATTCATGCGTTGTCCCATTGCCGGATACGGACCCGGCAATGCTTCATGGCGTTGACGATATGCTTCTCCACGACACTGCGCGACACCCCGAGGCGCTCGGCGATTTCGGGGTGCGACAGGCCTTCGATCTTGCGCAACAGAAAACACTCGCGACAGGCCGCCGGCAGCTCGGCCAGGGCCTTCTGGATCATGTCCAGGCGCTGGTCGTGGTCCATCAGCACCTGGGGCGAGGGGCTGAAAAACCGTTCCTCGCCATCCAGCACCTCCAGGGGCTCGGCCTTGCGCAGGTTGCTGCGCCGGTGGCCATCGATCACCAGGTTAAGCGCTGTGCGATACAAAAACGCCCGCGGTTGTTCGATCGGCTCGTCGCCGACACGCTCCAGCACCCGCACATAAGCGTCATGCACCACATCTTCGGCCGCCTGGGCATTGCCCAGCCTGGCACTCAAAAAGCCCACCAGTTCGCGATAGTAGTTTTCCAACAGAACTCCTGGCCGCAACCGCTGCGGCAACACTCCATGAGTGCGACAACCGATCTAATGGGATAGCGGCGTGATGATGGCACTTTTGCAGATGTAATTTATAGTAATTCTCATATAGATTTAAGCCCCCAAGGCTCGATCACTCCTCACCCTTTGCTACGGCACCCTCGATAGCCTCCGCTTGCGACGGCGATTCATGATTTGCCGTCAAGAGTGCTTTGCTTGAGTAGCGGTTTTTCCCACGGATAAGGACGGGGATACTCAACCTCACTCTTACGCACATCAAGGATGTCACCCATGACAATTCCAGCATTCGGCCTCGGCACTTTCCGCCTCAAGGGCCAAGTGGTCATCGACTCGGTCAACAACGCCCTGGACCTGGGCTACCGCGCCATCGACACCGCGCAGATCTATGAAAACGAAGCAGACGTCGGCCGAGCCATCGCCGACAGCGGCGTGGCGCGTGACGAACTGTTTATCACCAGCAAGATTTGGGTCAGCAACTTTGCCAGCGAGAAATTGATCCCAAGCCTTGAAGAAAGCCTGAAAAAACTGCGCACCGATCACCTGGACCTGACCCTGATCCACTGGCCGTCACCGGACAATGCCGTGCCGGTGGCCGAATTCATGGGGGCATTGCTCGAAGCCAAACAACGCGGCCTGACCCGGCAGATTGGCGTGTCGAACTTCACCATCGCGCTGATGCAAGAAGCCATTGCCGCCGTGGGTGCCGAACACATCGCTACCAACCAGATCGAATTGCACCCCTACCTGCAAAACCGCAAGGTGGTGGAATTCGCACAGAGCCAGGGCATCCATATCACCTCGTACATGACCCTGGCCTACGGCGAAGTGCTGAAAGACCCGGTGATCATGGCCATTGCCGAGCGTCATGGCGCTACACCGGCGCAAGTGACCCTGGCCTGGGCCATGCAGCTGGGGTACTCGGTGATTCCGTCATCGACCAAGCGCAGCAACCTTGAGAGCAACCTCAAGGCCTGCACGCTGAAACTGACTGATAGCGACATGGCCCAAATCGCCGCGCTGGATCGCGGCCAGCGCCTGACCAACCCGCAAAGCGTTGCACCTGTGTGGGATTGATTCTGCCTGAGTGAAGCCCCCGTAGCAGCTGCCGTAGGAACGAGGCTGCGTTCGGCGGCGAAGCAGTCGTGAAATCAATGGGTGCAGTGTGTCTGATACTCCTTAGAACTCAGCTTTACGGCCGCTTCGCGCTCGAACGCAGCCTCGTTCCTTCGGCAGCTGCTACGGGTTTGGTTATGTTTACAGGCCAAACCGCTGCAACTGCATTTCCTGCAGCCGGCTCAAGGTGCGGCGAAAGGCAAACTCAAGGTAACCCTGGGTATAGAGCTGATCCATTGGCACCTGCGCTTCAATACATACCGGCACCTTGCGGTCATAGCATTCGTCGATCAGGGCGATGAAACGTCGCACGCTGTCGTCGTATTTGGATAACTGCGGCAGCTCGCGATCCCCCGCCTCGACTTTCACCGCTCCGTCTTCCGTACCCCGGGCGATTTTGCCTTCGCGCTGCTCGGCACTCAGGCACGGCACATCACTGAGCAACATGACTGTGTAGCGATCACAAATCTCCATAAACTCAGTGGCCGCCAGCGGCTGCTCGCACAACTCATGAAAGTTGCACCACAGCACCCCACCACTGGCCTGCACCACGTTCAGCGAGCGATGGCCCACAGCAATGGGCTGGTCAGACACCGCCTGGCCCTCGGTCAAGGCCCTGAACACTGGTTCTATCGCACTCGGCTGGCCCGGCCCGGTCACCCAATAGCGCTGATGGGCAATGCCGGGATGCAGGCGGTGGTCTTCAATACCGTTCACCGCCACCACCTCCATATGCTTGAGGATCGCGGTGATACCGGGAGCAAAACGGTCACGGTTAAAGCCGTGGCCGTAGAGGTCGTCCGGTGGCTGGTTGGAGGTGCAAACCAGCACCACGCCCTCATCGAACATGACTTGAAACAGACGCCCCAGAATGATCGCGTCGGCAATGTCATTGACGAACAATTCATCAAAACACAGCACCCTCACTTCTGCGGCCAGGCCTTTAGCCAGTGTCTTGAGTGGGTCCGCTGTACCGGTCAGTTGAAACAGGCGCTGATGCACCCATTGCATAAAGTGATGAAAATGCTGACGCCGGGCCGGCACCTGCAGGCTTTGGTAGAACTGATCCATCAACCAGGTCTTGCCGCGCCCTACCGGCCCCCACAAATACACGCCATTGACCGATTGTGCTCCCGAGTGCAGGGCCTCATGGCAGCGCTGCAAGGCCTGGACGGCCACCCATTGGGCAGGGTCATGGACAAAGCCCTTGTGTTCGATGGCTTGCTGGTAGGCATTAAGGGGGGACTCGACATTCATACCGATAAGCGGCTCCTGAAGCAGAGCTATCAGTATGCCAGTTCGCACACCCGCCAGGCACTTGAAAAAACCCCAAGTGCCCACACATTGTTACCCATGTGGTAACAGAGCATTTTGCCATCAGCTATTTTTACTTTTACAAAACAGCGTAACCTTGCTCACATGACTTAAACATCTGTTGCACTTCATAGTCCGGTACTTCGTACGCACACGGCCCTGTTGCCGTGCGCCGTAACTTCTTCCCGCCTGATCGGCAAATGAAGTCAGTCAGTGTTAACTCTTGATTACTTTAGAGGCCATTTATATGAAAAACCTTATTGCACTCTTTCTCGCCGGTTTTGCCACACTGGCAGTTGCTGGTGAAACATCCACGACCCAGCCTTCTCCTGTAGAGCACTACAGTTACGGCACTAAGTTGGATATTGCCCGTGTGGTCAGTTTGTCTGCCATTCCCAAAGTGTGTGAAGTCGTACCTGCGACCATGGTCTATGAAGACTCCCAGGGTCAGCGCCACACCCTTGAATACCAGGTGATGGGCGACGGTTGCAGTACCCACTAAAGTTTAATGGTTGCACGCACGGATGCGACCCCAGCCCCCTCTTTGAGGGGGCTTTTTCGTGGTGTCCCGAGAAAATGCGGCGATTGTTACTGATCCGGAAAGACTGCTTGGCAATCTTTTGACTTTAATCAATACACGCTGCGCGTATTCTATGTACATCCCTCAACGCAACACTGAAACAGGGCACGGTACTTCGTGTTACGCCACTTCCTCGAAGGCGTAGCAACTTCGACCGCCACCATGGCAATTGAAGTCAGTTATTCGTGATTGTTTTAAGGTCTCATAAATGAAACGTTTGATCGCTCTTGCACTTATTGGCTTTTCTACCCTGGCGGCTGCTGACGAACTTCAGGTTACGCCACAACAGCAACCCGCCGTCGAGCATTACACTTATGCCACCGATCTGGACATTGCCAAAGTTATCAGCGTGTCACCGGCAGCCGACGTGTGTGAAGTAGTACCGGCACAAATGACCTACGAAGACCACCAGGGCCAACGTCATATTCTTGAGTACCGCGTGATGGGTAATGGTTGCAGCAACGGCTGATATTATCGCCAGGCGTAACTATCGCGAAAAAGCCCCCGTTTAACGGGGGCTTTTTTATGGACGGCATTGCGCGTTACTCTCGACACAAATCAATGGCAAGGAGCCACCCCTGATGCAGCCTCCACCCACACTCCAGACGCCGCGCCTCGTGCTGCAACCCCTGCAGCTCAGCGACGCCCCGGCCATTCAGCAACGCTTTGCCCACTGGCAGGTGGTGCGCTACCTGAACGCAGTCGTGCCCTGGCCCTACCCCGACGATGGCGCACAGCGTTATGTGCGTGACGTGGCGCTGCCGGCCATGGCCCGCGGTGAAGAGTGGCACTGGACGATTCGCCTGTTAGCGCAGCCAGATGAGCTGATTGGCAGCATCAGCCTGATGGATGCTGTCGACAACAACCGGGGCTTCTGGCTGGCGCCACAATGGCAAGGCCAGGGGTTGATGAGCGAAGCCTGCGAAGTGGTGGATGCCTACTGGTTCCAGAGTTTGCGCCGCGCCTGCATGCGCGTGCCTAAAGCAGCGCCCAATACGGGTTCACGACGTATTTCCGAGCGGGGCGGGATGCGCTTGATCAGCAGCGAGGAGAAAGACTTTGTCAGCGGCAGGTTTGTATGCGACCTGTGGGAAATTACCCGCGAGCAATGGTTGACCCGGCAGAAAACCTAAGGTGAAAAACACCCGGCCCTGTCAAAAAAACCGATCAGGGCCGGGTAGAAACGCTCAGTGCACGATTCGTTTCAGGTACCGAGAATCAGTCTTTCTTCTCGGAAATTACCTTACCGGTCGAATCGAAAATAATTTCGTATTCCAGGCCGTCGACCTTCTTGATGCCTTCGGCTTTCCAGATGCCGGCAGCCGGATCCTGGGCTTCGATTTTCTTGATCACGGTGTAGCCGTTCTTGTTCTTGAGAACTTCGACCAATTCCTTGGAGAATGCCCAGTTCGGATCAACAGGCTGAGCCATCGCTGCACCGGCACTCAACAAAGCAGCAGTAGTGATCACAGCAGCAAAGGTTTTCTTCAACATTGTCTTAACTCCATTAATTGATGTTGCGTCTGGTACTCAATGTGACTGGAACAACCGTAGCAGAGAAAATCCAGGCCATCGGGCTAAATGACAGGCTTTTGACATGGCTCATGTTCTCGTTAGCTCTGGCGCGGGGTTAGAATGCGCAAAACCAGGAATAACCAATGAGTCAAGCACGCCTCACAGAAGCCCAAAACGATGCCATCACCGAAGCTGCGGCTCAGTGGTGCATGCGTTTGCACGAGCCCGACTGCACCCGTCAGGAACGTGAAGCTTTTGCTGTGTGGCTGAACGCCAATCCCCTGCACGCGCTGGAATATGAAGCGATGCTGGAGATCTGGGGGGTCAGCGAGCATCTGGCACGCCCGGCCCCTGCTGCAGCCCGGGGGGTGGCACTACCTTCTGCCACGCGTCGCCGCACCTGGCAGCGTTTTGCCGTGGCCGCCGCCGTTACCCTGCTCGCTCTCCCCGTGGCGGCCTACAGCGGCTGGCAACTGGGCTGGGTGCCCAATGCCCATGAACGCTACAGCGCTGACGCCAGCGCCAGAACGGTGACCCTGCCCGATGGCAGCCAGGTCGAACTCAACCTGGGCAGCCAGCTGACCTTCAGTAATTACAAGGATCAGCGCCGGGTGACCCTGGGCAAGGGCGAAGCGTTTTTCAAGGTCAGCCACGATGCATCGCACCCGTTTCTGGTGCAGGCGGCAGAAGGTCAGGTTCGCGTTACAGGCACCCAGTTCAATGTATGGATGTACGAAGACCAGGTGCGGGTCACGCTGCTCGAAGGCTCGGTGCTGGTCACCAGCAACAAGCGCCTGAGTGGCGACGGCCTGCGACTGGAGCCTGGCATGCAGGCGCTTTACAAAGCGGGCGATTACGCCGCGCAAATCAACCCGACCGCGGCTGTCAGTTCCGAACTGGCCTGGCGCAACGGCAAGCTGGTGCTGGACAACCTGGCACTGGCCGACGCCCTGCCCCTGATCAACCGCTACCTTGATTCCCCTCTCTCCCTGGCAGACAGCGCCACCGGCAAACTGCGTATTGGCGGCGTGTTCAACACCCGGCAAATCGACCGTCTGGTGAGCTCCCTGCCCAAAGTGCTGCCGGTTTACCTGAGCCGCAATGCCGAAGGTCGAACGGTGCTGGGCACCCGCCCGGCCCTGTAGAACAACAGGGTACGGCCGTGACGATTAAAAAAATTTAATAATCGCCTAAAACCCCCGGCCACACTGATCGCGAACGCGATTGAGACTAATTCACGACAAAATTTCTACATTTGAATGTTCATGATTTCTGTCGCTCATTCGTCTAGTTAAGTAAGAGCATTTTTTTCTTTTCCTGATCAGGCTCTGAAAAGGAGTTTTTTGCATGCATAACCA
>Ga0256410_1001546_pt1 | contig 17260 bp, 17 predicted proteins | sample PhyWR1_FD_185983 | JGI IMG/M metagenome (GOLD analysis project Ga0256410, IMG submission 185983) | Leaf surface microbial communities from wheat plants in UC Gill Tract Community Farm, Albany, California, United States - DLSL W.R1 | ecosystem: Host-associated > Plants > Phyllosphere >... | reverse complement strand
AATTTGTCTGACGGCTTTAGCGCGGTGGTCCCACCTGACCCCATGCCGAACTCAGAAGTGAAACGCCGTAGCGCCGATGGTAGTGTGGGGTCTCCCCATGCGAGAGTAGGGAACTGTCAGACATCAAATTGCAATAACCCCGACCTTACGGTCGGGGTTTTTTGCATTTTGGGCCCGAAAAAAACCTCATCTGTTTCCTTCCTGCTTCAAAAACACCCTGTTTCAGCTGTATTTTTAGCCAATTCTTACTCATGTCCACCGTATCAGGGTAAAGGACAAAGGACGGTAGTGTGGGGACTCCCCAGGCGAGAGGCTGGGATTATTGAGTTACCTGTCATACTTCACGCTGCCTGGGTTTGCTGCAGCTCAGTCAGCCGAATCACATACTTGAGTATGCTCATCGGCTGCCTTCGCTTTACGCTTACAGACTACGCGAATTATTTAGGATAACGCCCTTTCTATGAAGGAAAAAACGACGTGGTTTGAGTGATTTTTAGCCAAATATTACTCACGCAATCGTGAGGATCTCGGCCTGTCATGGACTTAGCTGGTGGGATCTTTGGGCTCAATACCTTGCTGTTCTAGCTTATCAAGATGCTGTTTTCTGGTGAGCTCGGCTTCTTTACGTGCTTTGGCGGCGAGCTCTTCAACCTCTTCCTCGGTAACCAGTTCACTTGCTTCATGCATTTTTGCCAGCCCTGCGCTGATATCAGTTTCCAGTGGATCTTTGCTCATAGAAATCTCCTTTCCGAAAAAATAGACTCTATGAGCATAGTGCAATCACCGGCAGTATTTTTGATTATTTGCGCTACTGCCTGAATGGATGACATTGGTGAAGCTCTGGGTGATGAGCTAACCTCTATTCAGGCAACCCAATTAACTATGGCGCGACAATCAAGGCCATTCTATGACGAATTTAGCCGTTCCTCGGCCTACACCCAATGCTGGCGTATCAGAAGGCGCCAGATCGACAATAGTGTAATTGACATTAAAGTTAATATTAGACCACTGTACGGGAACGCTATATTTGTTGCCTGTTACAGAAAGATAATTGGAAGACCATGCACTATTCTCAAAGTAAACAGAACCCACTTTGTCATTAGTTGAAGTAAGTAATGCTAGAGCAGTATTCGCCCCCCCAATAGTAGAGGCAACAGGATTATCTGCCAGGATAGAAAATTGAAGATTTCCTTCAGTAGATTGACCCCCTTGGCTACAGTTTCCCCTAACGCTGATGGCTCCAGATTGGACCTCCGTCAGTTTCATCGTTTGCAACGCCGCCGTAGCAAAAATGGTCGAAGGAGTGGTGGTCAAATTACACAAGCGAGGGGGAGGTGCGACAATGTTAATTGTTCCAGTCGAAACAACGGTATATTTTCCATAGTTACAAGAAGGAATAACACCAATAGAGTTAGTGACAGAATAAGAACCCGGCACGGCATTCGGACCGACATATAGGCTAGGCACTAAAGAAAAAGATGTATCTGAAGACTCTAAACTTGAGTATTTAATAGCACTGTAGTTGCCAGGAGCAACATTTATTATAGTATTAGGCACGCCACTCATACGAGTATCAGGTACATTAGAAGAATAATGACCTGTTTCACTGAATATCGTTGTAAAACCACTGCCAACACCGGAACCGAATTCCTCAACCCAAGTGTTTACGAATCTATTGACTTGTCTCATAGAACCGGTGAAGAAGAGGACTACGTCTTCCGCTAGTTTGACGCCCATGTAACCTCCGCTTTCTCCCCAGGCTCCACTGGACACAACCCCGGTGAGCAGGTTACTTGAGTAAAGATAATTGCCACATTCGAAGTGTTGCTCATCATTACGCACTATTAAATCTCCGACCCATACCACGCCATCTCCTACAGAGTATGTCCCTGAAGGGGATGTGCTTGATATAGCGGTTCCTGTCGATACGATTAACAGGAAAGCTATTATCACATCACGTGTTATTCCTCTTATGTTCCATTTTGCCCACTGTTTTTGATACTCAGGCTGCTGTTGTCTCTGTCCGGCCTTTGACCAACATTTGGTTCGTTCATTAAGCCATGGCAGTTTTTCTTCGTGATTAGCTCTTACTTGCGGGGGGATATCGGTAACCGTCTCTTCCGTTAACCGAGCCCTCACCCAATTAAAGCCTTTTTCAATCCAACTAATAGGTTGTTCTTTGATGATTGTCATTTTGTCGCTCCAGCTCCTTCGGGTGACTGCTATCCATATTGTTTCTTCCGGGTATACTTATCTTATTCAATATATTAGTGCGCGAGGCTGAGGCCAGCCGGGTTATCGAACGAATGACTGGCCTGCTATGCTGACTTGTGGCTTCACGTCCGGCTCGCCACTGACACAGTGATAAGTCGCTTGCCCGATTAGGGTATCTGTTGTACTTGTCAAATGACTGACATCAAAGTTGACCTGACATTGTTGCTCTGCACTTCCCCCCCATTTGACCAGCAGACCACCCGTTGGCGGTAATCCGGTGAGATAGACTTGGCCTTCATCTCCAACAATACTGTTGCTCTGATTGGCAGCATCACTTGAGATTAATGTCGCAATGGCCCCAAACGGCACGTATTTCTCGCCCTGTTTTATAGTCATCAGCACTTTATAACCAATACGGGTGTTAAAGTTTGCTTTTACCACCGCGCCTTTCGTTGGGTAGACATTGATATTTGACTGGGTTAAATCGACATTGGGGGGAAGCGTGCTTGGGTCTAAGCCAATACTGTTTTTGTTATAATCCGACAGGTAAGGGGCTACGGCATAGCCACGCCAGTCGGTCACGGCGGTACCATTATTGACGCTGACACCACTTGCTCCTGGCGCACTCACCAGCGCGACTGAATCACCCATCGATCTCGAGAGCGTGATACCTTCCGAATGGACCAGTACGCCGCCACTGGCATTGATATTCAGGCTCTGAGTATAGGTGCTATAACTGTACCCGGTACTGACTGAGCCTTTACTGCCTTGATATCCGGCATTGAGGTTGCTATTAGCAGTTTGTCCCTGGTTACCCCAGCTTTGTGACGCCCCATAGGAGAGTTTACCGTCCAGCACATTGCCACTCAGGCCGGTGTTATTGCGCGTTCTGCCCTTATTATCATGGCTTACAGAATAGTTCGCATACATCGAGCGCATATTAGTGTCATGGCTAAAAAGGCTGAACGGCAGGCTGACATTTAAAGAGAGCTGACGGTTTTCCGGCCAGTCGCCGCGCGAATCTTTGATGCGGTCAATATTGTAATTCACACCATAGCTCACGCCCTTAATACTGTTGTTATAGCCAACCGCCATGCCGGTTAACGATCGGTCACTGCCCCAGTAATCATCGCGGTTGGCCCGCAGGTGTATTGATCCCATACTGCCCATTTGCTGGCTAAGCTGGGTTTGAAAACTACTGCGCCGGCGTTGCAATACCCAAGGGTTGACACCGTCTTCCAGTCGATAACCCTGACTGTTAAATTCACTGAAGCTATAAAAATCCTCGGTGGAATAACGCAATGCGGTTAAGTCCACCGAGGTACCGGTTGATATCATACTTTTCGAATAACGAACCCGGTACGATTGCCCTTTTTTTTGCTCGCGATGAGAATTATTGGCGTAGGAAAAATTTGAGGAGGAGTGCGTCACGTCGGTGGAAATAGCCCCCAGCTCCCCCAGTGACAGTCCAGTACCGGCACTCATCGCCTGGTAGTCTCTGGCCAGCACTACGCCACCATAGAGGGTGATGTTGTTATACAGTCCATACACCGCAGTACCCAGAATAAAATCTGAACGACGTGAGTTGGTGGTGAGGCTACCATCATAGCGGCCTGAGGCTAGTTCGTACTTCCAGCTGCCGGGGCGCAGCATTATCGGTAACGAAGAGTAGGGCACGATAAACTGCCGCTCTGTGCCGTCAGCTTCGGTAATGGTGACATCATAGTCCCCTGACAAGCCCGCCTGTTGAATGTCATTGATATTAAATGGGCCTGGGGCGACATAAACTTCATACACCACATTACCATTCTGGCGGACAGTAATACGGGCATTACTGTTTGCTATCCCAGTGATGGCCGGGGCATAGCCGCGCAACTGGCTCGGCAGCATCTGCTCATTTGACACCAGCTGTATTCCCTTAAAAGGAATGCCATCCAGCACATCACTATTGGTGTAGGTTTCCCCGATCACCAGACTCGATCTGAAAGCTTGAATATCACGGGATAGCGTTGTACTGCTGAATTGAGTCTGGGTACTTACCGAGGAGGCAGGATTCTGTTCTCCACTGTATTCAGAATGCGTGTGGGTCAGGGTACTGCGAAGCCGCCATGCCCCGGCATTTGCGCCAGCACGCACTGAGGCAAACAGATTGGTACTCTCCGTTTGGGATTGTTGATAACTATTACGGGTACGCCCTGCGCTGACATTATAATTCGCCATTAAGGCAGCGATCCCGTCTTCCCATAACTTGGGGTCAGTATAGCCCACAACATTCGGCTTCATTGCCACCTGAGGCACACTGATATTGAGACGCAGCCGTGCTAAGTCTAATGAGGTGGTGGCTTGTGGTATCACTGCATTTAAATCCGAAATCACTGCTGTTGCCGGTAATGCTTTTAACGCTGGCAACTGAGCCATATTTACCCCAAAGGTTTCGAGCTGTTCCGGCGTTAATTCGGGTGCTACCTGTCCTTGTGCGTTTTTTATAAACTGAAGCGTATACTGTCCCATATCCTGCTGATTAATAAACACTGAGACGGTATATTCACCTTCCGCTACGCTACCCGCCTGCGAAAAAACCGAGAGATCAACCTCGGAATACTCCCCTGCAACACCTAAGAAACTCGGATCAAAATAGTCGTCGGCGAAGGCCGGAGCGGCAGCCGTCATCAAGCACCAGGCCAATGGGTGATAACGAAAAAAAGAATATATAATTATTTTCCTGGCTGTTTTGCAGCACATTTCCATGGAATACCTCTGTCCAATTTGCGAAACAGCAGATCCTCGGCATGTTGTCGCAGAAAAAAATGGAGTCCTTTTCTTATCGGGTTAACGCTTAACTATCAGGGAGTTGTTTTTGGTAAACTTCGTCACTGACTCCCCCCTGATCGTTAATCACTTGCCACTCGATATGCTTTGGTGCGTCATTGAGAGTCAGTGGCCATTGTTGTTCACTGTAAGGCGCTACCATCCTGGTATGACCCAAATCAACAGCATGACTACCCACGGATAATCTGTCGAAAGTGACATAAAATGCGCCTGGGTTTTTAACCGTCATTCCGGTTTTCGTTGTCACAAATTGCAATTGATTATTGATAGCGCCCTCGTCGTATCTGGGGAGCGCTGCCGGGCGATAAAACAGTTTCACGTTATTTTGTACTGCGATAACCATTTGCGGAGTTGTCGATATCTGTGCCGATTTCTCGGCAGGGATAGCGGTTAATGCCAGGACGGCTATCGATTCGCGATCCTGTGTGTGCAAATTATTGTGTTTTAATCGCAGAAGTAACGTCGCTGTTTCCCCGGGTTCAATGCGTTGTAACGGCGGTAAGACGATAAGAGTACGACTGTTATCATCAGAGGCGGGTTGAGCCTGAGTGTCGAGTACGGACTGGTGTTCCAGCACGGTCTTATTGGGGGATGGTACCCAGGGTTGTATCCGTGCTTGCAGTAAATAAGCTTGCGAGCTGTTATTGGTCAGTTGATATGTCACCCCGTTAGTGGCGGTGGACGGGTAAATCACACGTGTGTTATGCAGAGTCATGCCGGTCATGCCATCTTGCGGGCTACTCGCCTGAGCTAAAAAACTCAAACTGCTCAATATTACCCAGATGCTGACTTTTATCCTCCCGCTGACGGCATACTCAGGATTAAGAATGTTCATTTTCCCTCTCCCTGCGCTGACAGATTTCCATGGTAACGAGGGCTCATATCACCAAAGTCGGTGATAGCAGACCATTCCACCTCGGTTCCTCGCCCGCTAAATGGGTAAGACTGTTGTGAAAATGGAGCAATCATCGGGTCATGCTGGCTGACATCCAGCAGTTGCTTATTGACAGTCACCTGAGCGAGGGTCACGTAATAGGGAGTAGGGTTACTGACCTCAATCCGTCCTCCTGCTTGCTGGAAGGTCAGCTTGCTGTAGGCTGACTCGGCATTCATCGGTAACCCAGCGGGTCGGTAAAACAGTTTGATGATATTGCGAATACCAATCGATATTTGCGCCATCGTCATATTTTGCTCTGGCTCATCGGTCTTGACGGAGGCAGGAATGGCTAAAAAGCTCAGGTAAAAAACCGATTCCCGGTCAGCAGGTAACTGTGTAGCACCATAGCGCACGACTAAAGCGGTGTGCTGGCTTTCCGATTCCAGGCGAAACAACGGCGGCGTGACCATAAAGGGTGCTGCCGTAATATCCTGCGGGTCGGGAGTATTCAGCACCGATGCCTTGACCAGATAGACTTGCGGACTATTATTCAGGATCATGACTTTAGCATTAGGCTGTTGTGCGTCAAAAACCACGCGAGTCTGGGCTAAACGCAATCCGCCTTTTGCGTGGCTTATCGGTGTATGCAGGATCCCGGCGATCAAGGCAAGAGCACTGAACCAGGCAGTACGAGACGGAAAAGGGTATCGATTCATCGTGATTTCCGTCCTAGTTATACACAAAGGTAAAAGTGAGGTTAGAGGTTAATACCCCTCCCCGTAAGCTGGCAGACGGACAGCTACCACAGCTTAAAATGGCATTGAGCAGCAAATTTCCGTTAAGAGACTCCACATTGCTACTCCCCCCTGACGTCGGCCATAACCTGTTATCTAGCTTTTTGTTACTGGCTAAATTGCTGTTCGCTGAAAACGCTGTGTTGCCTGAGGTGGTTAACAAAATGCCATAGCCAGTGGTGGTACTGCCGCTATTAACGAATAATGTTTTACCATTAATAAGCTGCGTCTCTCCGGCCACGGTGATGCTCGGTTGCATAAAATACCCCTGACAATTGCTCAGGTTTAGCAACAGGTCACTACGCTGATTTTCACCAGGGATAGTGTCCTGCGGAACCACTCCCTGGTTATAAGTTACGGTTGCTGGGGCGGTGATATCACAGCTTCCGCCATAAAAGATGGCCGTAAATTGAATATCTCGCTCAGCGCTCCCTGCCGCCTGAAGTTGAGAGGCGGGCAATAGCAGTCCGATGATGAGTGTTAGCAAAAAACGTGGGTATATGAGCGTCATTTATCGCCTCTCAGCCTTAAAAGCATTTATCTATCAAAAGGTCAGGATGTTATTTATTATTGATAGACAAAATTAAAGGTGAGAGAGGCATTGAGCACTCCGCCCTGCAGAGTGCTTGCGGTGCAAGTTCCGCAGCTGACCATCGCTTTAAGAGGGAGGGTGCCATTCAAGGTACTTGCCAGAGTACTGCTCCAGGTTTTTGTTACGGCAGCGATATTTTTAGTCGTCGCTAAGTTGGTGCTGGCGGCAAAGTTAGTGTTACCTGCGGTGGATAATAAAATGCCGTAACCTTTGCTGGTGCTACTGTTTGAGACAAATAAATTGGTGCCAGAGTCATTGTCAGCATCGCCGACAATACTGATAGAGGGGGTCAACCCGAATCCTTGACAGCCGCTGAGGGTTAAATCAAAAGTGTCTGAAATATCACTGGTTGGCGTAATACTCGCCGCGGAAATGGGGTCCCCATCCATTATGGATACCGTTGCAGGGACGGCGATATCACAGGCACCTCCGACAATATTGGCGGTGATACTGGTACTTGCTGATGTCGCTGCGAAGACCGGCGAGGTGATACTGAATACACTGGCCATTGCCGCCAGGCAAAGTGGTATCGCGTTGTTCTTTAATATTTTCATCCTGACATTTTCCTTAACGTGAGTTATTGAAAAAAAACATTAAAAGTAAGTGCTGAAAAAAACTTACCCGGTAATACATTCCCTTGAACCGGTCCGACCAAGCCGACCCAAAAAATCTCTTCGGTATGATGCTGGTTAGCGATATTTAATGGCGATAATGACAGTGTCATCCCTTGTTTAATGGCTTTTTCGGGGGCGTAAAACTCACTCAGGGAAGGGGGCGTTCCTTCACCGAGGCGTAACATAAATCCCACCCCATTAGGTTCACCATCCAAAAAAATGGCGTCAGTGGCGTAGGGGGTGTGGCCCTCTATGCTGAGTCTGGGAATGAGTTCGTTGGTTTTATCAGGGCAGGCGAGTTCAGCGCGCAAAGGTTTAATCTCGTGTGCCTCAGCAGCACCCTGAAACGCTGACGTGCGTTGGGGGCGAAAGGTGAGAGAGCTCGGTAAGCGAAGCTCACATCCGATATCGTCCGAGATAACGACCCTGATATCTGTCTGGGCGGCAAAAGCCATTGAACAGGTTGCCAGATAAAGGGATATAGCGTTCCTGACCAGGTTACTGGATCTTTCCATGAAATACCCCCATGCCACCATAGTCATTAATGGCTGTCCATTCGACGGTTCCTTGCTGAGGAGTACGGGAATAGGTCTGACGACTCATTGGCGCGATAAGCGTATTACCTTGCTTCACACTGATGGGGATGAGGGTATTAGCAATTTTTAATGAATTCAGCGTAATGTAATACGGGGAAGGGTTATAAGCGGTAATACCCTTTTCTGAACGAGTGAATATTAACGATCCCATCGCCTGCTGTTGTGACATTGCTAAATTCGCTGGACGGTAAAATAGTTTGATTATACTTCCCGTTGATATCTGAATGTTTCCACCAATATTGCTTTTGCTTTCTGCCGGGCCTTTATCGCTGGTTGGAATAGCGATAGCCCGAAAATAAAAAACTGACTCTTTATCTTGTGGTAATGAGACGTTTTTTTTCATCACTCGCACTTGATTCGTTGCGCCTGGCTCTAAACGAAATAGAGAAGGTGTTACCAGAAAAGGCGTCTCTCCTTGGTCACTATAGGGTGTGGCTAAAATTTGTGTACGGATTAAATAGGGTGTCGAGGAATCACTGGCGCTGACTATTCCGACACTTTGCCCGGAGGTATCATCTGAGGATGAAAAGATAATACGCGTGGCGTCTAACGAAATCCCCGCCCAGGATGACGCAGATAACCACAGTAAACCACCCGCGAATAAGATATTTCGCATGCACTATTCCCTCATTAGAGTCATCCATGAAGATAGGGCAATATACCCGCCATACTTCAAGTTACTTGGGCGTTGCATGCGTGAAGTTCACCGAATCACATAGTCTATCTATGCTCATCGGTTCTCTTCACTTTGCGCCTACAATTAACTCGAATTATTTAGGGTATAGACTGATGCCCTATCTGAATAGCAATGTATTTAGTTCACAATATAGGCCACTAAAATGGGGGCACTATAACTACCCGCTGCAGGCGTGAGCGTGGTGGTCGCCATACCGACGTTAAAGGTGTAACTCGCGCTGGTACTGGCTGCGCCAACAGAAAGTGGAACACCTTCTGTAATCACATTACCCGCGGCGTCTTCGATCATAAAACCCACAGTCTGAGCGCTTTCTGCCACGAAAACATTCTGTTCGGCATTGCCAGTAGAGGTGGTGCCTTGAATCACCAACTCTCCAGCCTCACCTGCTGTACAACCGGTTAAGGCGACTGGCATCGCGACGGTTTGGCTGCTGATCGTATTTATTCCCGTAAAACTCGCTCCAGCATCACCGACTTTAGTATTAAAAGTCCCAACGTTAAGGGTGGATTTACCTCCGTTAGGATTAATGGTACAGGTGGTTGAGGTCAGAACACCTTGCAAGGTGACTTCCCCATTTGCTGCGATGGCGTTGATACTGGCTGCAGAAATCGAAGCGAGCAATGCGGTACGGAGTATTAAAGATTTAACCATTTCATTTCCCTCATTAATGGATTAGGAATAAGTAATAAAAAATAATAACCAGCAATAGGTTATCACTGGTTATCATTTTTATATGTCCATTTGTCTTATTCCGTAGAGATTTATATCATAAGGAGGAGGCTTTTAAAAAGATAAATACTAGCAGTATCTTTTAATTCACTGATATTAAATGAAATATATTTACAGGAATAAATCTGGAATTTTATGGAGCCACTGTATAGAAAAATACATGAATCAATCAGTTTAATTGATTGGTAAGGGAGGTAAGGGAATAATGAGGAATAAATGATAAACACAGATGAAATATCGATAAATATATGATGTTTCTTTTGGTGGGTTAAATATAACTGGAGTTTTATAGATGAAATATCCAATATTTTAACGATTAATTAATAGAGATAATTTCCCAAAAAACATGGCAGAGCCAATATTAGATAAATGCCTGACCGCGGCAACGAAAATGGATTATACCGGTCATACTTCAAGTTGCGCAGGGTTGCTGGCGCTCATACGGCGAATCATAGAGTTTATCTATGCTCATCGATGGCCTTCTCTGTGCGCCTACCAGCAACTCGAATTATTTTGGGGGGACGGGAGCGGAAAGTGGGCGGGAGCTCAGTGGACAGGTTGGTGCAGGACTTTGCATACTTGCTGGTGTATTACTGGTATTAAAAAAGGCGCTTCCCCATGCCAGAGTAGCGCCTTTTCTATCAACAGCCTGACTGACTAGTATCAGTTCATGCCATATTTTTTCAGTTTTTTACGCAGGGTGCCGCGGTTGATACCCATCATTAATGCTGCACGGGTCTGGTTGCCACGGGTATACTGCATCACCATGTCTAACAATGGCTGTTCTACTTCAGCCAAAACCAGCTCATACAGATCACTAACATCTTGACCATTCAGTTGAGCAAAATAGTTCTTCAGCGCCTGTTTTACGGAATCACGCAGGGGTTTTTGGGTTACTTGATCCTGAGAGTTCACGGTAGAAACGGTCAGTACGTCGGAATTTACGCGTTGTTCGAACATAGTTCTGTCAGCTCTTTATTTCTGTTTAGGCAAAATTTTCGAAGTATGCCTCCAACGCCTCCAGCTGTTCGCTGGCGTCCTCAATGGCGTTGAATGTGCGCCGAAACTGGTCACTTGGAGCATGTTCCTGAAGGTACCAGGAGACATGTTTTCGTGCAATTCGGTAACCTTTAGCCTGACCATAAAAGTCATGCAGTTCCCGAATATGAGCACAGAGCAAGCGCTTAATCTCTGCCAGAGGCAGGGGAGGAAGCAACTCTCCAGTGTCCAGATAGTGCTGGATTTCCCGAAAGATCCAGGGTCTTCCCTGAGCTGCACGTCCTATCATCAAGGCATCAGCCCCTGTATAGTCAAGTACAGCTCTGGCTTTAAGCGGGTCAGTAATGTCACCATTCGCGATAACCGGAATGGAAACTTTCTGCTTAACTTCCCGAATACTGTCGTATTCTGCATGGCCCTGAAATAAACAGGCGCGAGTGCGTCCGTGAATTGTCAGTGCCTGAATGCCACAGTCTTCAGCAAGTTGGGCAATTTGTACACAGTTCCGGTGCTCCGGATCCCAGCCTGTGCGAATCTTCAATGTGACGGGTACATCCACTGCGTTTACCACCGTTGTCACGATATCCCTGACCAGACTCGGGTGTTGCAGCAGGGCCGATCCTGCCAATTTACGATTCACTTTTTTAGCCGGGCAGCCCATATTGATATCAATAATCTGGGCACCATTAGCCACATTAATACGCGCGGCCGCTGCCATTTCATCCGGGTCGCTGCCAGCAATTTGCACTGTGCGAATACCCGGTTCATCCACATGAACCATCCGTAAACGAGACTTATCACTTACCCATACTTCTGGGTTAGAAGACATCATCTCAGAAACAGTTAAACCGGCTCCCATTTCGTAACACAGCGTTCTGAAGGGTCTGTCTGTAATCCCCGCCATAGGCGCTGCAATTAGTCGATTTCTGAGCTGGTAATGTCCGATGCGCATGAGTTAAGAAATGACCATACTGTGTCTGCAAGGCGGCGTATATTACGCATTTTTCGCCTCAGATGAAAGGCCAAACTTTGAACAATATGCTTAAAACACTTAAATGATATTACAGAGCCATGAGAAATAATTAACATTAGCTATATAAAACAATACATTGAATGAAAATGACTGTTTTGTAAGCTATTAAATTTTCATGAAAATGAGTATAAATAAGCATCTTAGCAGCAGAACAATAGCAGATAACCCGCTGTATTATTGAACAGTTTTTGCTATTTTATGCGAACGAGCTCTCATTTTTACTCAACTCGTTCGCAATAAGACGACGACTTTTAGTCTTAAGCTTTACGACCCGTGATACGACACCACTCGTCTTTTTCCACTACGGGGTCGAGGGCGAAGATACCGTCATAGGCTTCGCATACTCCCTCTGCTTGTGTCGCCAGAACGCCAGACAGGCCCAATAGTCCCCCTTGTACAGGCAAGACGCTGATTAACGGGGCTAGCTCGCGTAGCGGGCCTGCCAGGATGTTGGCGACCACCACATCAGCCCGCATCTCTGCCGGTTGGTTCTGAGGTAAATAGAGCTCCAGCTTGTCAGACACGCCGTTACGTTCGGCGTTATCACGACTGGCCTGAATCGCCTGTGGGTCGATATCGATACCAATGGCTTTGGCTGCACCCAGCTTCAGAGCGGCAATCGCCAGGATGCCTGAGCCACAGCCAAAATCGATAATCGTTTTTCCGACTAAGTCGATACCGTCAAGCCACTCCAGACACAGCGAAGTGGTTGGGTGGGTTCCTGTGCCAAATGCCAGGCCGGGATCAAGCATCACGTTAACGGCGTCTTTATCGGGAACATCACGCCAGCTTGGACAAATCCATAAACGCTGACCAAAACGCATGGGGTGGAAATTATCCATCCACTCACGTTCCCAGTCTTTGTCTTCCAGTTGCTCGATTTTATGAACAAAATTCGCACTTAACAGCGGGCAGTGTTCAAGAATGGCAACCACTTCCTTCATGTCAGTTTCGGCATCATAGAGGCCAATAACATCGGTATCGCCCCATAAGCGAGTCTCTCCAGGCAGAGGCTCAAATACCGGCGTGTCATGAGTGTCCTGGAAGGTCACCGAAACAGCCCCGCTTTCGATTAGCGCATCACCGAGCTCTTCGGCATGTCCACCAGTGGTATTTATTTTCAGTTGGATCCATGGCATAGCGAAACTCTTTATTTATCAGTAGTGGGAACAATGGAATATTCAGGAACATCCTGACCAAAGCGATTACCTATCACGAATGCCAGCAAGCTGAGTAACAGTGACGGAACAATCGGATGGAAGCCGTAAAAGTGAATATTAAAACTGGCCAGTACGGCATACAGCACCGCACCGACTATCATGCCACTTAAGGCTCCCGCCGCGTTGGCCTTCTCCCAGTAAAGGCCCAGAACCAGTGGCCACAGGAAGACGGCTTCCAGCCCGCCAAAGGCGAGTAGATTAAGCCAGATTATCATCTCTGGTGGACGCCATGCTGCCAGCAGCAGCAACGCACCGAGGATCAAAGTACTGGCTGAGGAAAGACGCTTCAGTCGTGTTTCATTATTCACTTGATCCGGACGAATGTTCAGATAGAGATCTTTTACGATAGTCGCAGATGATTGTAGCAGTTGGGCATTGATCGTCGACATGATCGCAGCCATTGGCGCAGCCAGAAAGATCCCTGCGGCGAACGGGGGAAGTACAGTGATCATCAGGGTCGGGATCACCTGATCCGGGACATTGAGATCCGGAATTATGGCCCGGCCTAGAGCCCCAGCAAGGTGCATACCAAACATCAGAATAGCGACCACGATAGTGCCGAGAATGATCCCGCGATGAACGGCTTTACTGTCCTTATAAGAGATACAGCGTACGGCAGTATGCGGTAAGCCAATAACCCCAAAGCAGACGAGGATCCAGAAGGAACTCATAAATGCAGGTGACAAAATATCATCTGCCCCTTGAGGAGAGATAAGCTTAGGATCGATGCGTTCGAGCGTTTCGACGGCGTTATGCAGGCCGCCTGCGGCATACACAATAGCGACTAGCAGTAGAATGGTGCCAACCAGCATCACTATCCCTTGCATAGCGTCGTTGAGCACACTGGCGCGGAAGCCACCGAAGGCCGTGTAGAGGGCGATAGTCACGCCAAAAATGAGTAATCCCATTTCGTAAGGAATACCTGCCGCCGTTTCCAGTAAACGTGCTCCACCGATAAACTGGACTGTCATGGCGCCAATAAAAGCGACCAGTAAACTGAAACTGGCCAGCCAGACTAGCAGTCGACTGCGGTAGCGGGCATAGAGCATATCATTGAGCGTCACCGCATTATAACGGCGGGCAAGGATAGCAAATTTTTTCCCCAGCACTCCTAATGACAGCCAGACTGCGGGCAGCTGAATCATCGCAAGCAGCACCCATCCAAGCCCATACTTATAAGCCGCCCCTGGCCCACCAATAAATGAGCTGGCGCTGATATAAGTTGCCGTCAGGGTCATCGCCAGGACGAATCCGCCCATTGAACGATCGCCGAGAAAATATTCATTCAGGAAGTTACCCGTGCGGCGGCGGCGCATGGCGTACACCGATAGCCCAAACACGATTAGCAGATAAGCTATCAGAGGTAGAATCACTTCAGGATGCATTATCATCCTCCAGAGACATATCGCGGAAAATGACTTTTACCATTAGCCAGCACAGTAAAATAAACAGCAGTGGGATCAGTAAGCAGGACATTTCAAACCAGTGTGGTAAGCCCGTCAGGCCTTGAGTGTTATCGGGTAAATAGGCAGCCAGCAGCCAGCAGATAAGATATAGCAGCGTCAGCCAGATAGCCCAGCGTGCTTCTTTAGTGGCCTGAACAAAGCGCTTGTCCATGATAGTCTCGTACATTGGTAGCAAAGAGCGACGGTAATAGATCGCTGCAGATGGAAAATCAGAAAGGAAAGGGCCGGAAGTATCCGACCCTTTATTGACACTGTTCATGTTGAATAAAAACTTAGTCCTGGAGACCCAGTTTCTTTTCCAGATAGTGGATGTTGGTTCCACCCTTCTGGAAGTTTTCATCGTTCATGATCTTGGTCTGTAATTCAATGTTGGTTTTGATACCGTCGATGATCAGTTCTGCCAGGGCATTTTTCATACGAGAAATCGCGATTTCACGTGTTTCGCCATAGCAAATCAGTTTACCAATCATTGAATCGTAATACGGTGGAACGCTATAGCCAGCATAGATATGCGACTCCCAGCGAACACCAAAACCACCCGGTGAATGGAAGCGCGTAATTTTACCAGGGCTTGGCAGGAAGGTCGTAGAGTCTTCTGCGTTGATACGGCATTCGACAGCGTGACCTTTAACATGCACATCTTTTTGCTTAATGGTCAGTTTCTTACCAGAAGCAATCAGCAGCTGCTGTTTAATTAAGTCGACGCCCGTGATCATTTCTGTCACTGGATGCTCAACCTGAATACGGGTGTTCATTTCAATGAAATAGAACTCGCCGTTTTCAAACAGAAACTCGAAAGTACCTGCACCACGATAGTTAATGTCTACGCAGGCTTTAGCACAGCGTTCACCGATAGCACGGCGCAGTTCAGCAGTAATACCTGGCGCTGGTGCTTCTTCAACCACTTTCTGGTGGCGACGTTGCATGGAGCAATCGCGCTCTGCCAGATAAATAGCATTACCCTGGCCATCAGCCAGTACCTGAATTTCGATATGACGTGGATTTTCGAGGTACTTCTCCATATAGACCATATCGTTATTGAAAGCAGCTTTTGCTTCCGCACGGGTCATCGTAATGGATTGTTCCAGATCTGCATCGCTGCGTACGACACGCATACCGCGACCACCGCCACCACCAGACGCTTTAATGATTACCGGATAGCCAATACGTTTGGCGTGTGCACGGTTTTTCTCTGTATCGTCGTCTAATGGGCCATCAGAACCTGGTACACAAGGAACGCCTGCTTTTTTCATTGCATCGATAGCAGAAACTTTGTCACCCATCAGGCGAATAGTTTCGGCACGAGGACCAATGAAGATAAAGCCTGAACGTTCAACTTGCTCAGCAAAGTTGGCATTTTCAGATAAGAAACCATAGCCCGGGTGAATCGCTACTGCGCCCGTAATTTCTGCAGCAGAAATAATCGCCGGGATATTCAGATAGCTTTTTACCGAAGGAGCCGGGCCAATACAGACCGTCTCATCTGCCAGTAATACGTGTTTTAAATCGCGATCCGCGGTTGAGTGCACAGCGACAGTTTTGATGCCCAATTCTTTACAGGCACGCAGAATACGTAATGCAATCTCACCACGGTTGGCGATAACAATTTTATCCAGCATGTTCGCCTCGTTATTCGATGACAACTAGCGGCTCGTCAAACTCTACCGGTTGACCATTTTCAACCAGAATAGCTTTCACCACACCAGTCTTATCCGCTTCAATCTGGTTCATCATTTTCATTGCTTCAACGATACACAGAGTATCGCCAGCATTCACTTTCTGGCCAATCTCAACGAACGCTTTCGCGTCTGGAGTTGGGGTACGATAGAAAGTACCAACCATCGGAGAACGTACGATATGGCCACTCAGTTCTGCAGCAGCTGGCGCTTCCATAACTGGAGCTGCCGCAGGTGCGATAGCCTGAGAAAGACCTGGTTGCGGCGCATACATTGGTGCAGCATAGGCTTGTTGCATCGCTGGGAAACCAGTGTTAACCGGTGCACGACTGATGCGAACAGACTCTTCACCTTCAGAAATTTCCAGTTCAGAAATGCCAGATTCTTCAACCAGTTCAATCAGTTTTTTAATCTTACGAATATCCATGAGTCAGTTCCGTACTCTTGTTTAGATGGATTTTGACAAGCGTTTTACCGCCGTCTGAAGTGCATATGAATAGCCATCGGCGCCTAATCCGCAGATTACCCCAACGGCCTTATCAGATAGATACGAATGATGGCGAAACGGCTCACGAGCATGCACATTGCTGAGATGAATTTCGATAAACGGAATATCAACTGCCAGCAAGGCATCACGCAGTGCGACGCTAGTATGTGTGAATGCTGCCGGATTAATCAGAATAAAATCTATTGAATCTTTAGCCTGATGAATTCGGTCAATCAACACATGTTCAGCGTTTGACTGCAGGTGATCAAATGCAACGTTTAAGGCCTTGGCCTCTGTCTCAAGTGTATTAACAATTTCTGATAATGTCAGGCTGCCATACTTATCTGGCTCCCGAGTTCCTAACATATTCAGGTTAGGGCCATTCAAAAGTAAAATGTTAAATTTACACGACATCGTGTCGCCATCTCCTGCAATTT
>Ga0256410_1001543_pt1 | contig 17288 bp, 11 predicted proteins | sample PhyWR1_FD_185983 | JGI IMG/M metagenome (GOLD analysis project Ga0256410, IMG submission 185983) | Leaf surface microbial communities from wheat plants in UC Gill Tract Community Farm, Albany, California, United States - DLSL W.R1 | ecosystem: Host-associated > Plants > Phyllosphere >... | reverse complement strand
TGAGAACTTTGCTTCGCCACGTTGCTGCTCCTGGTCGCTTGAGCGACGGTGTTGTTACTGCGTTGCCTGGCGGTTTACTCGCCGTCCGGGCCACGCAGGTTTTCAAATTGGGACATGCCATCGGGAATCAGATTGCGCACGATCGCCGCAAAATCGGCATGCACCAGATTTTTTGCCCGGTTCAACAGCACCGGCAGCGGGCTCGAAGGCTCGTGCCGGGTGTAGTACGCAAGGATCTTGTCGAGGCTGCGCAGCACGTCATCACGGTTGGCGATGTCGCCCACCGGGCGCGGTGCTGCGGGCGCAGCGGCGAAGTCGACCGAGGGGGCATTGTCGTCACTGACGGCCTCGGGTTCGCTGCTGCTGTCGGTGCCGGGCACCGCTTGGTTGAGGATCTGCAGCGCCTGCTTGAGGGGCTGCTTCAAGGTGGTGAGGTCCACGCCCTGGGCGGAACCGACTTGTTCGTTGACCTGCTGCTCGATGGCCTCGCAGGCGGCTCGCGCGGCGCTCAGGGCGTCGCGGGTGGCTTGCAGCTGCTCGGGGTCGCTGTCGAGGAAGGCGGCGTTGAGCTGCTGCGCGCCCAGCTGTTCATCGGGGAAACTCATCAGGCCGCTGGCATTGAGCGCGGCGCGCAGGCTCACCGGGCCGAAGGTGCGCGAGCGCGTGAGGATGCTTTCGCGCAGCAGGCGAATGGTGGCGTCGCTGGTCAGGCCCGACAGCGCGTTGATGCGCACGGTGGGGTCGTTATCGTCGTCGGCATCCAGGCGCGGGTGCAGGTCGGCCCAGTACTCGCGCAGCAGCGCGTTGATCAGCGTGAGGACATCGGCCAGCCCGACCACACCCTGCAGGGCGAGGGAGCTTTGCAACAGAAAATGGGTGATGCGCAGGTCTTTGCTGCGCTGGAGCAAGTCGAGGCTTTGCTGCTGGATGCTGCGCCACTCCGGCGGTTCAGCGGGCAGGATCGAATCGCCCATGCTGCGCTCGGGTTGGCCCTTGGCATCACGCTCAAGTTGTAGAAATTGCGCGTCATATTCCATGTCTTCGCCACTAGGCGAAGTCGCGGAAACGGCAGTGAGCAGCAACGGCACATCCACTGAAATTGATCTCCCTATCAGCCCGTTAGATGGCGGGCAATTCATGCGTTAGTTGCCTGGGGAACTTTGCATGTTTTCTTGGTCATATAAGCGCAATGCCACTAGTGTGCCACCACTGCAATGCAAGAAGTTGTGCATTTTTGGTGTAGTACTTACGCCTTGTCAAGGTAAGCTATTCGCCCTCTGTGACAGATGTGCGGTGCTTAACAACCCGCGCGACTGGTGGGTCGAATGGCGCACCTGAATAGGATTTTTGTCATGCAGCCCAGTTAAGATCAGCGATCATGCTGGCATTGGCAGGTTGTAGCAGGTCGATTGCACGACCTGATGAGGAACTCTCGGGAACCGCTGTCCCGGGGGTCGACTGCGCGCGAAGTATCAGCAAGGAGGCAAGATGTCGCTGTGTTTGACTATCACTAGTTATCACAAGATTACCCCTGGGCAATGCGCCGAGAAGTCCATGAACCAGGGCTCGATGGCGATCGGCCGCAGCTCGGATAATGACTGGGTACTGCCGGACCCCGAGCGCCTGGTGTCCTCGCAACATTGCGTTATTCAATACAAAGATGGCCGTTATTATTTAACCGATAACAGCACGAACGGGGTGGAGTTGGTTAACGCCGCTATTCGTTTGCGCAGGGGCAACAGCGAACCCCTGCAAGATGGCGAGTTGATCCGCATCGGCGATTACGAGATCCAGGCGCGTATCGACTTCAACGTGCAGGCCGTCGACAGCCAGCCGTTTGCCGGTGAATCTCCGAACAGTTTCGAAGCCTTGATGGGCGCCGTGGTCAGCCAGCCAGCCGCCACGCCGGTGATCGCGCCGCAGTTCCACGGCGCCTCGTCCATGGACACGCTGCCGGACCTGTTCGACTTCCTCAACCCCACCGCCGTGCCGCCGCCGACCGTGGCGGACCACGTGCCTTCCGAGCAACACGATTTCCGCCCGCCTACGCCGGTCACCGTGGAAAAACCCGTGGTGTCGGGCGCGGTGATTCCCGAAGACTGGGACCTGTTTGGCGACACACCGGCCCCGGTCGCGCCGCCACCGCCGCCGCCAGTCATCCAGCCGCCACCGGTGGTCGAACCGGTCGCCGATACCCAGCCACAACCCGACCTGCTGCAAGCCTTCCTGCGCGGTGCCGGCCTGGACCAGTTGCGCCTGGACAAGGCCCAGGCCGAAGCGCAGATGGAAAGCATCGGCCGCAGCTACCGGCTGATGGTCGAAGGCCTGATCGATGTGTTGCGTGCCCGCGCCAGCCTCAAGGGCGAGTTCCGTATGCAGCAGACGATGATCCAGCCCGCCGAAAACAACCCGTTGAAATTTGCCCCCAACGCGGACGAAGCCTTGTTGCTGCTGCTTCGTCATGGAAACCAAGCGTTTATGGCGCCGGACCTTGCCGTGCGCGACAGTTTCGACGACCTGCGCGCCCACCAGCTGGCCGTGATGGCCGGCGTCGAGGCGGCGATCAAACACCTGCTCACACGCTTCGAACCGGCGCAGCTGGAGGAGCGCATGGGCAAGCCCGGCGGGCTCTCGAGCATTTTCAACGGCTCGCGCCAGGCCCAGTACTGGCAGCAGTTCACCGAGCTTTACAGCAATATTTCCCGCGAGGCCCAGGAAGATTTCCAGGACCTGTTCGGCCGCGAATTCAGCCGAGCCTACGAAGAACACAGCGCACGCCAGCGGCGTTGAACCGCAACACATGGATTAAACGGATAGCTAAGCACGTCATTGAGGACGCAGGATGATTCCCAGGTTTTTACTCGCAGTCGCCACACTGCTGCTGACGGCGTGTGCCAACGACACCGCCAAACCCGAGGCTGCCGCTGAGGCGGACGCGGACACCGCCGCCATCGAGCTGCACTTCCACGCGATTGCCGGGCTGAACCCGGGCGCCAACGGCCAGGCCGCGCCGGTGCGGGTGCGCATCTTCGAACTGAAAAACGCCGCCACCTTCGGCCGCTCCGACTACTTCGCCCTGGCTGACCGTGCGCAATCCACCCTCGGCCTGGACCTGCTGGACCAGGACGAAGTGATGGTGCAGCCCGGGCAGCAACTGAGCATCCAGCGCGACCTCGACCCGTCCACGCGCCAGATCGGCCTGCTGGTGGGTTACCGCGAGCTGGACCGCGCGCAATGGCGCACGGTAATCAGCGTGCCGGCGCGCCAATACACCGAATACCAGATCAGCCTCGATGTGCGTGCCGTGCGCGCCGACGTCGTGGTTCCCCCATCCAGCCCTGCCCAATAAGTAGCAATCGGAGCCCCCATGTCCTGGAACAATCGCGTGGTCTGGTCGGAAGGCATGTTCATTGGAACGCAGCACTTCCAGCAGCATGACCGTTACCTGGAAAACCTGATCGACGCCCGCAGCCGCCCATTGTCCGCCGGCAGCTGGGGTTTCTCCGAGTTGCTGATCGACCAGGGCCTGCTGACCCAGGGCAAGCTGGCGATCGTGTCGGCGCGCGGCCTGTTGCCCGACGGCACGCCGTTCAATATCCCCCAGGATGATCTGGCGCCGAGCCCGCTGAACATCGACGACAGCCTGCGCGACGGCCTGGTCTACCTGGCTTTGCCGCTTAAACGCGCCGGCGCCCGCGACACCGTGGACGCCGGCGAAGCCCTGGAAGCCGCGCGTTACGTGAGCCAGGTGCGCGAAGTGCGCGACGACAACGCGCCGTTCGAAAACCGCGCGCCGGTGGCCGTGGGCTCGCGCGCCCTGCGCCTGCTGACCGCCCAGGATGGCATCAGCGATTACGCCGCCATCGGCCTGGTGCGCATCAAGGAAAAACGCGCCGACCGCGCCCTGGTGCTGGATGACAGCTACATCCCGCCCGTGCTGGACGTGGCCGCGAGCAAGCCGCTCACCGCATTCCGTAGCGAGCTGCTGGGCCTGCTGCACCAGCGCGGCGAAGCCCTGGCCGGCCGCGTGGTTGCCTCGGGCGCCGGTGGCGCGTCGGAAATCGCCGACTTCATGCTGCTGCAACTGGTCAACCGCGCGCAGCCATTGATCCAGCATTTGAGCCAGTTGAGCCCGCTGCATCCGGAGCGCCTATTCAGCGAACTGGTCAGCCTGGCCGGTGAGTTCTCGACCTTTTCCACCGCAGGCCGGCGACCCCAGGAATACCCGCAATACCAGCACGACGACCTGGCCCTGAGCTTCGCTCCGGTGATGGCAGCGTTGCGTGAAGCGCTGTCGATGCTGATCGACAGCAAGGCCACGCCGATCCCGATTGTCGAGAAGGCCTACGGCATCCACGTGGCCATGCTCGCCGACAAAACCCTGCTCGACAGCGCCAGCTTCATCCTGGTGGTGCGCGCCGATGTGCCCGGCGAAACCCTGCGCTCGCGCTTCGGCCAGCAGAGCAAGGTCGGCTCGGTGGAGCACATCCGCGACATGGTCAACCTGCAACTGCCGGGCATCGGCCTGCTGCCGTTGCCGGTGGCGCCGCGCCAGATCCCCTACCACGCAGGCTCCACCTATTACGAGTTGGACCGTGGCAGCGAGCACTGGCAGCAGTTGAACAACTCCGGCGGTTTTGCCTTCCATATCGCCGGGCAGTTCCCGGGCTTGAACCTCGCCTTCTGGGCGATCCGAGGATAAACCGCGATGCATCCCAATGATGATGACCGCACCCAGTTCATGCCGCGCCCGGGTGGCCGCGCGCCGGAGCCTGCGCGCGTAGAACCGTCTCCTCTGGCGATGCCGGCAGCGCCGATGCTCACCGGTAAAAGCCAGGGCCTCAACCCGCTGGAAAGCGCCGCCGGCCCGCTGTTGGCCTTGCTGACGCGGCTGCGCAACACCATCGCCCACCCGGCGCCGGCGAGCCTGCGCGCGCAATTGCTGGCTTACCTGCGCCAGTTCGAAGAGCGCGCCGAAGCCGCCGGTGTGGCACGCAACGAGGTGCTGCTGGCGCGTTATGCGCTGTGCACCGCGCTGGATGAAGCGGTGCTCAGCACGCCGTGGGGCAGCACCAGTGATTGGGGTAAGCAGAGCCTGTTGATCACCGTGCACAACGAAGCCTGGGGCGGCGAAAAAGTCTTCCAGCTGCTCGACCATTGTCTGCAAAGCCCGCGCGAGCGCCTGTACCTGCTGGAGCTGTTGTACCTGTGCATGTGCCTGGGTTTCGAAGGCCGCTACCGCGTGATGAACGACGGTCGCAGCCAGTTGGAAGCCTTGCGCGAACGCACGGCCGCGGCGATTCGCAGCGCCCGTGGCGAGCACGAGCGTGAGCTGTCGCCGCATTGGCGCGGCGTGACCGTGGCCCGTGATCGTCTGGCGCAGTTCATGCCGCCGTGGATCGCCGTCGCCATTGGCGTGGCGCTGCTGCTGGCGTTGCTGTTCACCTTGCGCCTGCTACTGGCGTCGCAGGCAGAGCCGGTGTTCAAGAATATTCATGCCCTGGGCGAGATCCCGGTGCAGGCCATCGACCGGCCGGTGGCGCAGCCCAAGGTCATCGAACGGCCGCGCCTGGCGGGCTTCCTCGCCGAAGACATCAAGGCCGGCCGCGTGGCGGTGGAAGATAAAGTCGACCGTTCGGTGGTCACCATTCGTGGCGATGAGCTGTTCGCGTCGGCCAGCTCCAGCATCGTCGACGACTACCAGCCGCTGATGCTGCGCATCGCCGACGCGATCCGCAAAGTGAAGGGCCAGGTGCGCGTTACCGGGCACAGCGACAATCGCCCGATTGCCACGCTGCGCTTCCCGTCGAACTGGGCCTTGTCCGAGGCGCGCGCCAAGTCGGTGCTGGAGATTCTGGCGGCCAAGACCGGCCAGGGCGAGCGCTTCAGCGCCGAAGGCAGAAGCGACACCGAGCCGCTGGCCACCAACAGCACAGCCGAAGGCCGCGCCCGCAATCGTCGGGTTGAAATCACCGTATTGGCGGAGGGCGTCGAGTGAAGGCGTTTTTCAGTTTCATGATTCGCTGGGTGATCCCCGTGCTGGGTTTGATCGCCCTGAGCCTGATCATCTGGTTTGTCGGGCCGTTGCTCGACGTATTGATGCCGCAAGGGCGCCGTTGGGCGCTGATCATTCTGGTGTTTGCGGTGTGGATCGCCTACCGCGTGTTCCGCATCATCCAGGCGCGGCGCCAGGCCGCTGAAGTGATGCGCAGCCTCGCCGCGCAAACCCCGGCCGACCCCAACAGCACCGCCACTGCCGAAGAGCTGTCGACCTTGCGCCAGCGCATGGACGAAGCCCTGGCCTTGCTGAAAAAGGCCAAGCTCGGCGGTGACGAGCGCCGCAACCTCTACGAGTTGCCGTGGTACGTGATTATCGGCCCGCCGGGTTCGGGCAAGACCACCGCGCTGGTCAATTCCGGGCTGCATTTTCCGCTGGCGGCGCAGCTGGGCGCCGGCGCGGTGCGTGGCGTCGGCGGTACGCGCAACTGTGACTGGTGGTTTACCGATCAGGCCGTATTGCTCGACACCGCCGGCCGCTACACCACCCAGGACAGCAACTCCACGGTGGATAAAGCCGCGTGGCTGGGCTTCCTCGACCTGCTGAAAAAGCAGCGCTCGCGCCGGCCCATCGATGGCGCGTTTATCGCCATCAGCCTGTCGGATTTGCTGCTCGGCACCGACGCCGAACGCGCCGCCCATGCCGCCGCCATCCGCCTGCGTATCCAGGAGCTGTACACCCAGCTGGGCGTGCGTTTCCCGATCTACCTGATGCTCACCAAGCTCGACCTGGTGCCGGGTTTCATGGAGTACTTCGACAACCTGAGCAAGGAAGAGCGCGCCCAAGTGTGGGGCATGACCTTTGCCCTGGACGACGGCAAAAACAGCGACAGCCCGCTGGCCCACTTGCAAAGCGAATTCGCCGGCCTGGAGCAGCGCCTCAACGAACGCCTGGTGGAACGCCTGCAACAGGAACGCGACCCGGCGCGCCGCGACCTGATCTACGGCTTCCCGCAGCAGTTCGGCGCATTGAAGGATTGCCTGCAAAACTTCCTCGAAGGCGTGTTCAAACCGAATGCCTTTGAAGAGCGCGTGCTGCTGCGCGGGGTGTATTTCACCAGCGGCACCCAGGAAGGCAGCCCGATTGATCGCCTGATCGGCGCCATGGCCCAGAGCATGAACCTGGACCGCCAGCACTTGGCGCGCCAGAGCGGCACCGGACGCAGTTACTTCATTGAAAAGTTGTTCACCGCCGTGGCGTTTGCCGAGCGTGGGCTGGTGGGTGTGAACCCGAAGGTCGAGCGCCGCCGCAAGTGGGTCGCTCGCGGTGTGCTCGCGGCTACCGTGGCCTTGGTGGTGGTCGTCAGTGGCTTGTGGTGGGTGAGTTACCGCGCCAACCAGGCGTATATCGCCCAGGTCGATGAAAAGGTTGCGCCCCTGGGCCAGACCGTGCAGAACCTGAGCCCGGCGCAGCGTGAAGTGCTGGCGGTGTTGCCGCTGCTCAACGCGGTGAAGAACCTGGCGGGCGACTCGCCGAGCTGGTCCGAGGGCCTGGGGCTGTACCAGGGCGATATGCTCGAAGCCGAATCCGCCAGTGTCTATCGCAAGCTGTTGATTGCCGTGTTCGCGCCACGCCTGGTGACGCGTATCGAAGAGCAGTTGCACGGCGGCGGTACTTCCGACTTCCTCTACGAAGGCCTCAAGGCCTACCTGATGCTCGCCGACAGTGAGCATTACGACCCGGACTTCATCAAGGCCTGGATCGCCCTCGACTGGGACCGCAACCTGCCACGCGATTTGCCGGCCGACCAGCGCCAGGCATTGACCGGGCACTTGCAGGCGTTGTTTGACCGCCACCCGCCGAACGCGCGCCTCGACCCACGCCTGATCGACGACCTGCGTCGCCAGCTGCAACAACTGCCGGTGGCCCAGCGCGTGTATGACCGAGTCAAACGCCAGAAGCTACCAGAGGGCGTTTCGGACTTTCGCATCAACGAAGCCGCCGGCCGTGACGCCGCGCTGGTGTTCAGCCGCAAAAGTGGCAAGCCGCTGGGCGAGCCGTTGAGTGGTTTCTTCACCGCCAAGGGCTATCGCCAGGCATTCCTGCTGAGCAGCCTGAACCAGACCGGCACCCTTGCCGAAGAGCAATGGGTGTTGGGTCGCGAACAAGCTGACCAACAGAACGTGGTGAGCCTGGCCGCCGATGTGCGCCGCCTGTATTTCCAGGATTATCAGCGCCAGTGGGATGCGCTGCTGGCGGATATCGACTTTGTGCCGATCACCAGCGTGGCCCAGGCGGCCGATGTGCTGCGGGTGATTTCCGGGCCGACCTCGCCGCTGAAAAAACTGCTGGTGGCGGTGGCCAAGGAAACCGACCTGCAAGCCGAAGAACGCCAACTGGCCGCCAAGGGCGTGCCGGTGGAAGGCGGCGTCGACAAGCTCAAGGAACGCCTCGGCAGCTTGCTTGGCCAGGAGCAACCGACCGCCAACGCACCCCAGGCGGCGGACGATCCGGTAACCGCGCACTTTGCCGAACTCAACAGCATCGTCAGCAAGAATGAAGGCGAACCGGCGGCCATCGACGGCCTGCTGGCGGACATGAACGCGCTGTATGTGCAGGTCAGCGCCATGGTCGGCGCCAGTGGCGACGCGTTGCTCGGCGAGGCCAAGAACCAGGCGGCGGCTGCGGCCACGCGGGTCAGCCTGAATGCCGAGCGCCAGCCGCCGCTGGTGCAGGGCATGGTCAAGTCGGTGGTCAACTCCACCACCAACAGCATGATGGGCGGCGTGCGTAACCAGCTGAACGCGGCGTGGGTCAGCGAAGTGGTGAATGTGTATCGCCAGTCGTTGGCGGGGCGTTATCCGATGTCGCCGGGCAGCTCCCGGGACGCGACCCTGGATGACTTCGGCCAGTTCTTCGGTGTGGGCGGGGTGATGGACAACTACTTCCGCAAATACCTGCAGCCCTACGTGGACACTTCCACGCAGACCTGGCGCTGGCAGCCGGGCGCGGCGCAGAAGCTCGGGATTGCGCCGGGCGTGCTGCAAACTTTCCAGCGCGCGGCGACGATCCGCGATGCGTTCTTCCGCTCCGGTGGCACCCAGCCCATCGTGCGTTTTGAACTCAAACCGGTATCGATGGACCCGACCATCACCCAGTTCCTGCTCGACCTCGACGGCCAGCAACTGAGCTACGACCACGGCCCGAGCCGCCCGGTGGCGATGCAATGGCCGAACCCCGGCAGCATTGGCGTGGTGCGCATCTCGATCATGCCGCCGTCTGCCAGTGGCCGTTCCGGCGTGACCCTGGACGGCCCATGGGCCTGGTTCCGCCTGCTGGAGCAATCGGACCTCAGCGCCGGCAACTCGCCGGACCGCTTCAACCTGCGCCTGCGGGTCGACGGCGCGAGCATTGCCTACGAGCTGCGCGCCAACAGCGCTTTCAACCCGTTCAAGAGCCGTGTGCTCAATGGCTTCAGCCTGCCGGAGCGGCTATGACGACGTTGGGTTTCTACGGCAAGTTGGCCAGCCGCGGTGACTTTGTCAGCCGCGCCTTGCCCCAGAGTTTTATCGGCCCGTGGGACAGCTGGTTGGCGGCGGGTTTGCTCGCCAGCCAGAACAGCCTCGGCGGCGATTGGCTCAACGTGTACCTGGTCAGCCCGTTGTGGCGTTTTGTACTGGCGCCGGGTGTGTGCGGGCCGGACGCGGCGGCGGGCGTGGTGATGCCGAGCATCGACCGCGTGGGGCGCTATTTCCCGCTGGCGGTGGTGACGTTGCTGGATCACGACACCAACCCCGCGTCCCTGGTGGGCGGCTCGGATACCTGGTTCGAACAGGCCGAAGAGCTGTTGCTGAGCACCCTGGATGCCGGCGCCACCTTTGAAAATTTCAACGACGGCCTCGACACCCTCGGCTTCCCGGCCAGCGAGCCGCGCGCCGTGGACAGCCGTTTTGCCGGCCTGCAACGCGTGGCCGCCACCGTACCCCATCAGCGCATGACCGCCCTCGCCGAACAGGCCTGTGACGGTGCCAGCCTGTGGTGGGGCCGTGGTTCGCAGACGATTTCCCCCGGTTTATTGCGGTGCCAGGGCCTGCCTGCCACCGGCGATTTTGCGCAGTTTTTGCTCGGACAAGAAGGTGTGGTGTAGATGGGGTCGATGTATAAATCCGCGAGCAAAAGCCATGTGGGCATGGTGCGCCAGGTCAATGAAGACGCGTGCCTGGACCTGCCGGAAAACCGCCTGTGGGTGGTTGCCGATGGCATGGGCGGGCACGCGGCCGGGGATTATGTGAGCAGCCTGATCGTCGACAGCCTGCGCAGTGTGCCGGTGGGGCGTTCGCTGGACGAATACACCGCAGCCCTGCGCACCGACCTGGTCCGTATCAATGCCGCTGTGCGTGAAGAAACCGCCAACCGTGGCGTGACCATGATGGGCAGCACCGTGGTCGTCCTGGCGGCGCGCGGCCTGCGCGGCGTGTGCCTGTGGGCCGGCGACAGCCGCCTGTACCGCCTGCGTGACGGCGTGCTCGAAGGCATCTCCCGCGACCACAGCTACGTGCAAGACCTGCAAGACAGCGGCCTGCTCAGCGAGGCCGATGCGCGTGTGCACCCGCGCGCCAATATTGTCACCCGCGCAATTGGCGTGGAGGCCCAGCTGGAGCTGGCGGTGGTCGACCTGCTGATCGCCCCCGGCGACAGCTACCTGCTGTGCAGCGACGGCCTCAACAAAACCGTCGAAGACCATGAGATCCGTGAAGTGCTCAGCCACGACGCGCCGGATGAGATCGTGCGCAGCCTGGTGCACCTGGGGCTCAATCGCGGCGCGCCCGACAACATCACCGCCATTGTCGTGAAGGTATCGGCATGAACATCCTGATTCCCGGCTATGACATCGACGGCGAAATCGGCGAAGGCGCCATGGCCAGTGTGTACCTGGCGACCCAGCGTTCGCTGGAGCGCAAGGTGGCCTTGAAGGTGATGGCAGCGGCGTTGGCGGCCGACCCGAGCTTCTGCGAGCGCTTCCTGCGCGAGGGCAAGACCCTGGCGCGGCTGTCGCACCCGCACACGGTGACCATCCATGACATCGGCAATGTCGGTGAGCTGTATTACATGGCCATGGAATACCTGCCCAACGGCACGCTCAAGGAGCGTATTGCCGCTGGCCTGACGCCGGAGCAGGGCGTGACGCTGATCCGCCAGATTGCCTCGGCGCTGGGTTATGCCCATGCCCAGGGGCTGGTGCACCGCGACGTCAAGCCGGCGAACATTCTGTTCCGCGCCGACGGCACGGCGGTGTTGTCGGACTTTGGTATCGCCAAGTCCCTGGACGACCGCACCCAGTTCACCCAGGCCGGTTTCGCCGTGGGCACGCCGAGCTATATGAGCCCGGAGCAGGCGCGGGGCCAGGAGATCGATGGCCGCGCCGACCTCTACGCCTTGGGCGTGGTGCTGTATGAAATCCTCGTCGGCAAGCTGCCGTATAACGGCACCGATGCGCTGTCCACCGCGCTGGCACACCTGACCGAGCCGCTGCCGGAACTGCCGGTGCACCACGGGCGTTACCAGGGCGTGCTGCGCAAGCTGTTGGCCAAGGACCCGGCGGAACGCTTCCCGGATGCGGCGGCGTTGCTGCTGGCCTTGGATAACCTGCCGAGCGAATCGGCAGAGGCCACGCTGGTGCGGCCGCTGCCGATTCCGATGAGTTTCGACCTGGCGGGCATCACGCCGGAATCCATCGAGATTCCGACGGCCAAGCCCGAGCCGGTGCGCCAGCCGGTGGTGCCGCCGACCCAGCACAGCGAGCAACGGCGTGGGCCGGTGCTGGCGTTGGCGGCGGTGGCCGTGGCTGTTGCGTTGGCCATTGGCGGCGCGAGCTATTGGTGGTTGAGCGGCAGCGATGAGCCGGCCAAGCCGCCGGCCGCCGTGGTGCCCGCCGTGACACCGCCGCCGGTTGCCGAAGTGGATGGCGGCCAGCGCCCGCTGTTGATGGCCGGCAAGAAAACCCTGTTCCAGCGTGTGCTGAGCAAGCCGGGCGCCAAGCTGTCCCATGACGCCGGTGGTGCATCCAGCGAAGGGCTGCCGGCGTTTTCCGTCCTCTACGTGTACCAGCGCAAGGACGTCGACGGCCAGCCGTGGGTGCGCGTCGGCGCCGCCACCGATGGGCGCAGCGACGGTTGGTTGCCGGCCGCCCAGGTCAGCGACTGGAAGCAGAGCCTGGTGCTCAAGTTCACCGAGCGCTCGGGCCGGGCGCCGGTGATGTTCCTGCGCCAACCCGGCGAGGTGGAAAAGCTGCTGGCTGACCCCGCCGCCGCCAAAGGTGTGTTGGCCAAGGCGCAGCAAAACCGCGAAGACAACGGCCAGGTCCTGGCCCTGGAACCGACGGCCAGCGCGGTGCCGCAGAACCAGTTCTACCTGTTGCCGATTTTCGACTCCAAGGAGAGCTTCGACGAAAACGGCCAGCCGGTGCAGTTGCTCAATGTGGCCTCCATCGACCCCGGCAGCGCCGCCGCCAAGCCGGCTGCTCGCGCGGTTGCGGCCAACGCCGACGCCTTCCGTACTGCCGTGGTCATGGTGGTGGACACCACCGTGTCGATGCAGCCGTATATCGACCAGATCCGCGACGTGGTGCACGAGCTGCAAACCCGCATTGCCGAGCGCGGCGAGTTGGACAGTGTCAGCTTCGGCATGGTCGGGTTTCGCAGCAGCATCAAGAAAACCCCGGGCCTGGAATACACCGCCAAAACCCTGATCACCCTCGACCAGGGCCGCGACCCGCAACGCTTCCTCGACATGGCGCGGCAGGTCAAGGCCTCGACTGTGTCCAGCCATTCGTTCAACGAAGATGCTTTTGCCGGCGTGATGCAGGCCGTGGACGGCATGGACTGGTCCGGCTACGGCGGGCGCATCATCCTGCTGGTCACCGATGCCGGCGCGCTGCGCAAGAACGACCCGTTTGCCGCCACGCAGATGAACGAAGCCGAAGTACGCCAGGCCGCGCTGGGCAAGCAGATCAAGATCTACGCCCTGCACCTGCGCACCGACGCAGGCAAAAAGACCCACGCCGGTGCCGAAAGCCAATACCGCATCCTTACCGCCGACGCCAACCCGCAGATCGGCGACCTGTACACGCCGGTGCCCGGTGGTGACGTGCGCAAGCTCGGTGAGCGGGTGGATGAGATCGGCAGCGTGTTCGCCAACCTCGTCCATCAGGTGCGCAGCAACACGCCGCAGCCTGTGCCATTGCTGAGCAGCGCGCCGAGCCTGGCGGACAAGTCCGCGGCAGTCGGCTATGCGATGCACATGGACTTCCTTGGCCGCAAAACCGCGAGCCAGGCGCCGCAACTGGTCAGCGCCTGGACCGCCGACCGTGACCTCACCAACCCGGCGCTGCCGGCGTTCCAGGTGTGCGTGATGCTGACCAAGTTGCAGCTCAACGACCTGCAACAGTCGCTGAAACTGATCGTCGATGCGGCGCGCAAAACCCAGAGTTCACCCAAGGATTTCTTCCAGGAAATCGCCAGCGCCTCGGCCTACATGAGCCGCGACCCGCAAGCCCTGCGCAAGGGCGGCAACCTGGCCGACGGCGGCCTGCTCGGTGAATACCTGGAAGGCCTGCCGTACCGCAGCAAGTCGCTGAACATGACCCAGGACTTGTGGCTGTCGTTGAGCGTGGCCGAGCAGGAAGATTTTATCGACGAGCTGGACTCGAAAATCCGCCTGTATGAAACCTTCCACAATGACCTGGCCAACTGGGTCCGTTTCGGCGATGCCGAGCCGGGCGACGCGTTGTACCGCGTGCCGTTGTCGACGCTGCCGTGATGCTGACCCTGAGCGCGGTGCACAAGAGCCGGGGCCTCGGTAGCCAGCGCTATAGCCTGGTGATTCCGGCCTTGCAGCTGCGCGCGGGAGAGCACGTGGCGATTGTCGGGCCGAGCGGCTGCGGCAAAAGCACCTTGCTCGATCTGCTCGCGCTGGTGCTGGCGCCGGACCAGATCGGCCGGTTTGAATTCTATCAACAGGACATCGGCGCGCTGTGGCGCGCCGACCAGCAAACCAGCCTGGCCGCGCTGCGCAGCCAGCACTTGGGCTATGTGCTGCAAACCGGCGGGCTGTTGGGGTTTCTCGATGTGCGCAGCAACATCGCGCTGTCGCGCCAACTGCTGGGCCTGAAGGATGACGGCAGTGTGGCGCGCCTGGCCGAGCAGCTGGAAATCAGCGACCAGTTGGCGAAGAAGCCGGCGGCGCTGTCAGTCGGCCAACGCCAGCGCGTGAGCTGCGCTCGCGCCCTGGCCCATGCGCCGCAATTGGTGCTGGCGGATGAGCCGACCGCCTCCCTCGACCCATTGAACGCCGAGCGCGTGATGCACGCCTTGCTGGCCCAGGCCCGCGAGCACCGCGCCGCCTGCGTGATCGCCACCCATGACGAGCCTTTGGCGCGCGCCAGTGGCTTGCAGGTGCGGCGCATCAGTTGCCGGCGCGACGCTGACGGCGGCGTCACTGCCACCCTCGGGGAGGCGTGCTGATGCGCTTGCCTCTGGTGGCTTCGCTGGCCTGGCAGGACTACCGCAACGACGCCTGGCTTTCGGCCTGTTCGGTGCTGGCGCTGGTGGCGGTGATCGCGCCGCTGCTGGTGTTATTTGGCCTGAAATTTGGACTGGTTAGCAGTTTGACCGAACGTTTGCAGACCGACCCTGCCACCCGTGAAATTATTCCGCTGGGGGGTGGTCGATTCAGCAGCGCAGTGATCGAGCAGCTTAGGCAAAGACCCGATGTGGCGTTTGCCATCCCGCGTACGCGGCAGATTGCGGCGACGGCGCAGGTGGGCGCACTGGTGTTGGAAATGCTGCCAACGGCGCCTGGCGATCCGTTGCTGGGCGACTTGCCGGTGCCAGAGGGCCTCGACCAGATCGTGTTGAGCCACACCGCCGCCGAGAAGCTTGCGGCGCGGCCGGGGGACCTGTTGGAAGCCCGCTTCGCCCGTCAGGTAGCCGGGCGCGTGGAGGAGCAGCGCACACGGGTACAGGTGTTGGCGGTATTGCCACTGGAAGCTTTCGCCCGCGACGGTTTGTTTGCTGATTTGGGCTTGCTGGAAGCGGCGGAAGATTACCGCGATGGCCGTGCGGTGCCTGCGTTGGGTTGGGAGGGTGAGACGGGCGTGAACGAGCAGCGCGTGTATCCGGCGTTCCGCTTGTACGCGGGCAGCCTCGCCGATGTGGAGCCGCTGCGGGTGTATTTCGCCGCGCAGAACCTGTTGGTATCGACCCAGGCAAACACCATCGCCCAGGTGCAGTCGTTGAGTCGCAACCTGTCGATTGTGTTCTGGATCATCGCCGGGTTGGCCTTGGCCGGAGCGTTTGCGGCGATCTTCGCCGGGGCCCTGGCCGCTGTGGCGCGCAAGCGTCGGGAATTGTCGGTGTTACGTCTGTTGGGGTTTTCCACCGGCGCGCTGTTGTTGTTTGTGGTGATACAGGCGTTGTACAGCGCAGGGTTTGCCGCCGTGCTCAGTGCCGGGCTGTATGGCTTGGCCGAGGCGGGTTTGAATCATTTATTTGCGCAGGTGCCGGGCGAATACGCCAGCCATCTGCTGGCGCGTCATTACGCCCTGGCCCTGGTTGCAGTCCTCGGCGTGAGCGCCGTGGCGGCGGCCTGTGGTGGTTGGCGAGTGGCGCGTATCCAGGCTTCTGAAGGAATCAGAGATGTATAAGTTACTGGGCGCCGCCGTGGCGCTGAGCCTGGCCTCGCTGGCCTGGGCCGATGAAGCGAGCGATAAGCTCGACAACCCAAAACCGTTGACCGGCGACGTCAGCCTGCCGCTGCCGTGCGAAGGCAACATGGTGTTTCGCTACGCCTACGTGCTGGCCCAGGGCACCCTGGACGACCGCGAGATCAGCCTCGGCTACCCCTTTGCCGAAGGCGAAGCCGGCTACCAGCAGTCGTTTATTTCCGGCTACCGCCGCGACTTCATCAACGGCCAGTTCACCCTCAAGGACTTGCCCAAGGAGTGGAACAAAGTCATCGCGCCCTTGATGCCGAAGACCGACGCCAAGACCCCGCTCAAGCCCATGCTGTACTTCATCGGCAAGTACGAAGTGACCGCGCGTCAGTACGCCCAGGTGATGTCCCAGGCCCAAGCCCTGGCCAGCGGCGAACCGGCCCCGGCCTGCGAGGCGCCGACCGGCATGGCCGGGCGTTTGCCCAAGGTGAAACTGTCGCGCTTTGAAGCCGAGCGCTTCTCGGCGGTGTACAGCGCCTGGCTGATGAAATACCACCGCGACCTGCTGCCGGTGAGCGGGCGCGGTTCCTCGGCGGACGACGGCGGCCTCGGTTTTGTGCGCCTGCCCACCGAAGTGGAATGGGAATTCGCCGCGCGCGGCGGCCATGCCGTCAGCCGTCAGGACCTCGAAGGGCGGCTGTTCCCGCGCCGCGTCGAAGGCAGCGACAGCGACGGCCCGCTCGGCGACTACGCGGTGTTCAACCAAGTGGCCGGCGGCACTGGCCAGGCGGCGCGCTTGATGCCCATCGGCACCAAATTGCCCAACCCCATCGGCCTGTTCGACGTGATCGGCAACGCCGCGGAAATGGTCCAGGAATCCTTCCAACTGGTGCACGCCGGGCGCCGCCAGGGCACCTACGGCGGCTTTGTGGTCAAGGGCGGCAATTACCTGGAAGGCGAGGGCACGCTGTTTACCGGCATGCGCCGTGAGTACCCGCTGTTCGCCGCTGATGGCACCGAGCAAAGCAACGAGACCACCGGGTTCCGCGTGGCGATTGGCGCGCTGTCGGCGCCGCGCTCGCGTTACAAGGAGCTGTTTGCGCAGTGGCAGAAAGAAGGCCGCCTGGCCGCGCTGACCGACGCCATCGACGACGCCCAGGACCCGACCAAACGCCTGGACAGCATCATCGCTGCCAGCGCCGACCCCAAGCTGCAAGCCGAGCTGGGGCTGGTCAATGAAGAGCTCAAGCGCAACGTCTCGCTGATCGCCCAGCAACGCGAAGAAGCGGCGGGCAACCTGATTCAGTCGGCCGCGTTGGTGGCCGAAACCATCGCCAACTACAACATCCGCCTGGCCAACCTGCAGAAGAGTCGCCAGCAGTCCCTGGACAACAAGGACGCGGCCAGCGCGCAGCTGTTCGACATGGCCATCGCCAATGGCCGCAGCGCCCTCGACGGCGCGGTGGCGATCTACATCGACAACCTGGCCACCGGCACGCGTTACACCGATGCGGTGATCCAGGCGCAGTTTCAACGGATCAAGGAAGAGTTGGATCGCAAACCGGTGCTCGGCAAGAG
>Ga0256410_1001531_pt1 | contig 17431 bp, 12 predicted proteins | sample PhyWR1_FD_185983 | JGI IMG/M metagenome (GOLD analysis project Ga0256410, IMG submission 185983) | Leaf surface microbial communities from wheat plants in UC Gill Tract Community Farm, Albany, California, United States - DLSL W.R1 | ecosystem: Host-associated > Plants > Phyllosphere >... | reverse complement strand
TCCAAAGGCACCAAAGAAGGCACTCAGGCCTGCGTTTCACTGACCACCCAGGTGCTCCAGGACATTGCCAACAACAACAAAGGTGGTGAGTAACCCCTTTGGGTTGGCCTTCTGCGTCAGAAAGGCGTAGACTCCGCTAGCTTGCTGGTTACACACAGCAGGCATCGGGGCCGTTTAGGATTCGACGCCGGTTGCGAAACTCTAGGTGCATGCCGAGTTGGTAACAGAACTCGTAAATCCACTGTTGCAACTACTTATAGTTGCCAATGACGAAACCTACGAGGGTCAAGCTCTCGCAGCGTAAGCTGCCTTAGCCATCCTCCTGGTACCTTCGGGTCCAGCAATCACTAGGGGATGCCTGTAAACCTGAAGTGATTGTCATATAGAACAGGATCGCCGTGCAGTACGTTGTGGACGAATCGGCTAAAACTTACACAACTCGCCCAAAGCACCCTGCCCTTCGGGTCGCTGAGGGTTAACTTAATAGATACGGCTAAGCATGTAGTACCGACAGCGGAGTACTGGCGGACGGGGGTTCAAATCCCCCCGGCTCCACCAAATAGCTGTCCAGACCTGTCCCAGACAGTCTGAGCAACACCTCAAGAAGCCCGCCTCGTGCGGGCTTTCTTGTTTCTGGCTATCCGTCTCTGTCTGCCCTTTCCTGTACCGCGCCCGAAAATACCGGAAACACTCAGCACGGTGCGCTTTACATAGGGTGATGTTGGACAGCTTATGCTGGTTCTTATCGAGGCGCTGACCGAAGGATTCGTACTATGCCAGGCCTCCCCTTCGCCTCGAATGCTGACTCCGTACCAGACGAATTAATCAAAATCTCTTCCGTACTGCATTTCCCGTGCATTATGGAAAAAACACAACCAATAGCCCGATTTTTCGTACGCAAAATGTGGCATTGTCAAATGCCAATCCGGGATTTTCGACATTACTATACGTCGCCACCCTAGGATTAAAATGATAATCAAAAACACAAAGGTCTAAAAAAGCCTTCTTTTGGACTTGGTGGCGTGTGTAATTTCCTTTCGGGCAAATGCTGCCCCAGCACATCAGTGGACGTTGGGTGAACCACCAGCACGTTCAGGAGATTTCGACTGTGAGAGTTGAAACAGTTAGGTTTTTAAAAAAATACGCATCAGATCTAGCGCTGGATGAGCCCATGATTGTCACGCAAAACGGTGTGTCTGCCTACGTTGTGGAGTCTTACGCAGAGCGTAAACGTCGCGACGAAGCAATTGCCCTTGTGAAATTACTCGCAATCAGCTCCCGGGATTATGCTCAAGGCAAACACTGTTCTACTGAAGAACTGAAAGCACGTCTGAGCAGGAGGTTTGCCAAAACATAACAATAGGCAGGCTTAAATGATATCACCATCAGACCGTTACACCGTTATCTACACCCACACAGCCGAACTAAGCTTCGAAGACCAAATTGAACATCTGGCCATCTTTCAAGGCATCGACTCTGCATTTAAACGCGAGAGTTGCTCGCTTGACGTTGCTGAGCAAAAGCTCGCAACCCACCCGAAGGGCTACAAAATCAGCCCGCAAGCCAGTGAATTAGGTGTTCTGCATTACCATGAACTCAACACAGACAGATTGCGGTTCTTCTACGAAATCATAGAGGACAAGCTTCTGGTTGTTGTTCACTTGGTACTGGGTGAGAAACAGAGCATAGAAGAGACGCTTATCCGCAACTGCCTGCTGCTACCGCTCCGTCCTGAATAGCCATTGATAGTGAGTCAGCGATCCTCTTTTCCGCTGCACTTTCACACCCCCCTCACATTGCGAGAAATTCGCCAACCGAAGGGAGCTGCGTGTGATTCGTAAGGGAACGGTGAACTGGTTAATCTGAGCACAGTAAAATACGCAACGACACTCGCGGGACATATGCTCATAAATTTGACGACTACATCAAGCGCTGAAGTTATCCCCCATCTGTCTATCGAATGATTGGCGAATTAGACCGATGACGTAGGGCAGCTCGTCCTTGCTAGCGAGGCCAATCTCAACGTCCCCATTACCCCAGCGCCCAAGGTTAGTCACATCGAGGCACAAGCCTTTGGGATCATCGATCTCTTGGAAGGGCATGTTGAGCGACAGGCGCAGACGTTTGGCCTGCGGCACCACATCGACAAAGTTGGTTTCCGCTTTGAAGGCAATATAGAGCTTGAGCACTTCTTCGTTGACGCAAGGATCAAGCTCCAGAACCGCGGTACGCAAGCATTCAAAGAGTTCGCGCATGAGGCCAGCACCCAGGAAGGGATGTTCCTCAATGCTGTACTGCTGGCCAGACTGAATCGTTGTCGGGCGATAGGCGTCCAGAATATCAGCACCTACAATCGGCGCGCTCCAAACCTTTGTCGCCTCAATTGCTAAGCGATCAGCGCGAGACTTGATCGCCTCTTCGTTCCATACCTGGACCTGTCCCAAGCCTTTGTTAAGCTTTAACGGACTTTGCGCAAAGCCTACAGGGTTGCCATCTTTGTCAGTCACTTGGTCACGTTTATAGTTAAAAGGATGATCTCGATACTCGCTGTTATAGCCTGTAAGCGTGAGGTTACCCAAGGTATGCAGCCAGGTCTGTTGAACCGTCTGCCAGTCTGGCCCCAACTCCTGTCGCCACTGCGTGGACAGTTCAGGATTCTGCGGCAAGATGTGCTCGATGGTGTAATCCTCCACCATCACGCGCTCCTTGCGGCCGTGGTTCTCCAGACGTCGTAACCAGTAGCTACGGCTACGGAAGTTATAGAGATCACGCTGTTTGAGTTCTCGCTGAAGTTCTTCATCGGCCGGAAAGCGCCGATAAGACGGCAGAAGCAAGAAAGCGGCTTGAACGCTCTCCAAATACCGATCCTTCTTCAGCGTGCGCGATAGTCCAGCGAAAGTCTTGTTTAACGAATTGGTTGGGATGGAGCACACCGCACGACGGAAAACGTAGCTTTCGACCAACCGAACCACCTGATGTAGCTCATCGACACTGAGCCGCCCCTGCTTGTAGTCATGATAGACATCGAGCAGGAAAGGATAGGCCACGTCGACCTTGAGCTCCCGTAGGTCATGGAAGACCTGCTTCAGCAGAGGCTGCGACTCTGCGCCAAGTGCAATGGCACAATAGTAGGTCGCATAGCCATGGATATCGGCAACCAAATCGGAAATGTTACCGGCGAGGGTACCCGCATAGAGTTTAAAAGCGACATACACCTCTCGGACATTAGGGATTTCCCCAGTTTTGGCTGTCAGATAGTGACGCATGAACGCATCAAAATGCACCGTATAAGCTGCCTGCCCAAAACCCTTCTCCATCGGACGCCAGTAGCTTTTGTAGAGCTCTGTCTGCAGGTTGGGCTCCAACCCCATAAGGATGTAGTTACGGATCAAATCAGCCTGACTGAGCTCCAGCCCAGTCGAGTTCATGCTCTCGAAGATCAGCTGGGGGTTGTCCTGGGCGCGATCCAGCGAGACATCGACAATCACTAGTTTTGCCAAACCCTCACACACTGCGTCTAGCTCGTTGTGATGTTGCGTCAAGAGCTCCCGGAAAAGCTGGTAGTTCTCATAGACACGCGTACTGCGTTCGGCAGGCATGGGCGTGTCTTTAAGGATTGCGCGGAGCGTATCGTTGTCGGTTTCAGAAAGGATCAGCTTGAAGTGGCGCTCACCATCCTCATCAGGATTGAGTAGGTAGTAATTGCGCAGCTTCCGGGGAGAAAAGGCCTCCAATAAATCCTCGAACGGATCTAATTTTTCAGGGACCAGAACTTCAAGATAGCTGGCCAGTGCGGCAACCAGCAGGGTACTCGTGGTCAATCGCTGCTGCCCATCGATGACCAGCAAGGCTTCCTGACTGGTGACTGAAGACAATGCACGCTCAATGTAAACAATGGAGCCTATGAAGTGCGCGTTAACCTTTTTATTACGTCCGGCCCGCAGTAGATCCGCCCATAGCTGACGGCACTGAGCTTCAGTCCAGGAGTAATTGCGCTGGTAAATCGGAATAACAAATTGCGGTGATTTACGCAGAAACTTGAGTAAGTTGGCTTCAGTAGCTTTCATTATTTCACCAGTTCCATCAACTTCCTAAACCCATCCACCACGTCGTACCTCACCTGTGCTGAGGTGATCTTGGCGAAGAACTTACGGGCGCAAGCGATTTTGGAGGCTTCGATGGCACGCAGATCCATGCTGGACATTGACCCCTTGGTTTCGGCGACAAAGTAAACGTGCTTCACCTTGCCCTCTTGGAAGGCAATAGCCCAATCTGGGTTGTAGTTGCCGACCGGCGTGGGGATGAAGAAACTCTTCGGCAATTTGGCGTACACAACTACTTCGGTACTGGCGTCCAGTTCTTCGACGAACTTACGTTCGACGCTGGAGTCGGTGAACACGTAGTCGTAGACGTGGTGCTTGGCTTCGAAAGCCTTGCTGAAATCGTCCTTGGGTTTCTCTGCAGTAAAAATGTCCGAGCTATGGGTTTCATCTACTGGATCGTAGGCGATGTGCTCGACAATGGCCGTAGCCTTCTGCTCATTGATCAGCGTAGCGGCCTTGGCGATGAAGTCTTCCGGGTTGGTTTTGTACTGGCTGAAGATTGCCACGTTGATGTCTTTAAGGATGCTGGCAATGGTGCTGCGTGTTAGCTGGGTATCCTCGGCCAGATTGCCGATCAGATCGTATTTCACCGCCGACTGAACGGAATGGTTGTATTTTTCGGTCGAGCTTTCGGCGATCTTAAAGGCCGTGCCGCTCTTCATATCGTCGAAACCGGCGTTCTCCAGCTGGCTGCCGCGCTCAATAATGTACTGCATCGGTTTGACCCGCAGCTCATTATCCAGGGCCGCCACGCATTTGCCCACCAGCTCATCGGTTTCAAAGTGAACGGTGTAAGCAGCCTTGCGGTTGATCTTATTCCACAGCGCCTGAAACTCTTTCTTCTCGAAGTTCGAGTTCAAGGGGTTGATCTTGGCCTTGCGGTCATCGCCAATCTCCGGCATTTGCGCCGCACTGAATACGCTATCGATCAACTGGAACACCTGGGCGGCATAGGGCTGTAGCTCAGCCGGCAGCTCTGCCAGTTGTTCTTGTTTTTTGGCCTCGTGGTAGGTCAAAGTGATCTGATCGTTGTCATCGGTGTAGTCGTTTTTCAGCAGGTACTTGTAAATCTGCTTGGCCAGTTGCGCAGAGACCTCAACGTCGCCAGTTGGGGTTTGTAAAAACTTACCTTTGAAGTAACTCTCGGTGGCCTCACGCGGCCGTGCCGACAAAGAGTCGCTGATGTCCTTCTGCAGTGCGCTAACAAAATCTTTGTAGCTTTCGCTGGCTACCACCGTCAGCTCGTTGATTTGGTGCACAGTGGCCGGGTCATCCATACGGTCACCCAGCTGGTTGACGGCCAGACGCATGCCACGACCCACCTCTTGGCGCCGGGAGATGCTGTTATCGCTGTACTTTAAAGTGCAAATAACGAAAACGTTGGGGTTATCCCAGCCTTCACGCAAAGCCGAGTGCGAGAAAATAAATCGCACCGGTTCGTCGAACGACAGCAAGCGTTCCTTATCCTTGAGGATAAGGTCGTAAGCAGCCACGTCGTCGGTCTCAGTGGCTTTTTTGCCTACAGTGGGATCGACTAAGCGTTTGCTCTTCTTGTCGATAGAGAAGTAGCCATTATGGGTCTGGCGTACCTGAATACCCTTGAGATAGCGGTTGTAGGGCGTGTCTTCCAGCGTCATCACGTCGGTGAGGTAAGCGTTGTACTCCTCCTCGAAGATCTGCGCGTATTCGCCGGGTAGCTCGCCGTTTGCGTCGTACTGGCGGTATTTGGCCACCTCGTCGATGAAGAACAGCGACAGAACCTTGATGCCCTTACTGAACAGCATCATCTCTTTTTGAAAGTGCGCCTTTACCGCCTCGCGGATTTGGATGCGGCGCATGGCGGCCTCATCCACGTTACCCACGGCCTCTCCAGCAACCAGCTCGACACCGTTGGTAAAGCTCAACGTGTCGATACGGGCGTCGATGTCAGCAACCACGTAGTCTTTGTACTGATCCAGACCACCGGACAGGTCGTAGAGATTATCGTTGCGACGAAGCTTGCGCATCACCCGCTTGATCCCAGTACTCTGCTTAATCTCCATCTCGACCCGCGCCACAGGCGATTTGGTCGAGACTTCGATGTCCTGTAGGAACAGGTAGGCATTGGTGCCGGTCAGGCCTTTAACCGTAATGCCCCGCACGCTAATCTTCTTCACTAGCTTCTGGTTATAAGCGTCCAGCGCGTCGAGGCGGTGGATTTTGTTGTACTCGGTTTTGTGCGTAGCCGAGTAGCGCACGATCATCAGCGGATTGAACTCGCTAAAGGATGCCAGCGTTTTGGCCCCTTCCATCTTCTGCGGCTCATCGAGAAACAAAATCGGTCGGTTAGCCTTGATTACGTCGATAGGCCGACGAGACTGAAAGTCATCCAGCTCGTCGTAGATACGACGCTGATCGGCACCACGGGCCGCGAACGCCTGCACGTTGATAACCATGACATTAATGCCGGCATCTGAAGAAAAGCTCTCCAAATTGTGCAATTGCTTGGAGTTGTAAATGAAGAAGCGCGCCTTCTTACCATATCCCTCAAAAAAGTGATCAGCAGTGATCTGCAGCGACTTGTACACGCCCTCACGGATAGCAATGCTCGGCACCACGACGATAAACTTGCTCCAGCCAAAGCGTTTGTTCAACTCGAACATGCTCTTGATATAGCAATAGGTCTTACCAGTACCTGTTTCCATCTCAACATCGAGATTGATGGTGCAACCTGTATGTTTGTCGTTAGCTAGGACGGTCGATAATGGTAGGTTCTGCCGGCGCTGTACGGCCTGGATGTTTCCCAGCAACTGCGCTGCGCTTAACAGCAGTTCCGCATTTTTGAAGCCAGCCTCAACAGGGTCAATCAGCTTAGTATCGAGCAGATCGATCTGTTGCGGAGCCACCGAGGCGAAATGCTTAGCTCCAGGGTCAACACGATAACTCACGCCCGAAGATTTTGGCTGACCAGCAAAGCAGTCGGATAAAGCGTCTACCGCATAAGTCTGATAGGGCTGGACTTTAAATTTCAGTTTCATATTCATCAGCCCCCTATAGCGTCTTGATTTCGGTTGCCGGCGACAGCAGTTTAAATACCTGCTCGACGTTGATTTTTACACTATCACTGGCGAAGCCCGCATCTCGGAACACCACACGTAGCGGCTTATACCCGGCGAGCTGTTTGACGAAGTCTTCGTCGATACCGATATCGAAGCAAGCGAGCAGTGCATTGCCGTCAATGAAAAAAACGGTTTTATCGAAGATAACTTGCTGACTTATAGGAAGGGCCAGATCTACTCCCCAATCGAGCAGTACCTGAAACAGCAAGTCTTCGGAGGTGCGATCTTCGCGAATATTTTCCACTTGACCGGAGATCAGGTCCTGACTCACCGCATCCGGAGTGTAGTACACCTCTTTCATATTGGACGTGTCGACTTTTAGGACGCGAAACCCAACATCTAAATTATCTATGCCCTCCCTACCAGAGCCGTTCTTTTTAATTAGAGCTCCAGCCCGCCGAATACGCTCCTTACTAATTTCAGATATAAATTTTATCCCATTTTTGTAAGGCTCTGACTTCTCACTACATTGCTCGGGCATCTGAACCAGAATAAATTTACGCTTTTTATTTTCTTTTGCATTTAGCTCAAGCAAAGCATGCGCGGTAGATGCAGAACCAGCAAAAAAATCGAGGAAAATATCGTCATCTTCAGTCAAAACCAGAGGAATAAATCTTTGTAGAAATTTAATTGGTTTCGGATTTTCGAAGACGGTCTTGTACTCAGGAAATAAGCCTCTCAAATCATAAGCACCCGACCTACCATCAATATCAATTACACTCGAAAGTTTCTCTTGATACTCATACGCATATGTCTTTAGTTCAATAAGTTTTGAATGATCTTCACCAAAAATAATTTTATCCGTTGCCAAAAGTCTCTTCATGGTTTCCGCAGGGAAGCGATATCCCATGAGCGGTTCAACACATGCATGTCCAGTGACAGGATGTACCACGTCGTATCGATAGCCCTCTTTACCGGGGTTATGCACGCCACGGATCCCAGCAAAAACTCCCCCATGATCAATGTACTTATAGCCATCAAGAGGCCAGAGCTGGGCCTTATTCGCTCTAAACCAAGAAGAGTAGGCCTCCTTAAGATCTTGCTCGTTTTCGTACATCGCTATTAATTCAGCTCCTTTCTTTACAAGAACATCCTTAACATCAGAAATACTAGACTTCCACACTGGCGAAACAAGCAATTTATTTCGGCAACAAACTAAAACATATTCATGCTCAACGGCAATATTGGTTGGATTATTGTCAGTAGCATTTTTCCACACAAGGCGCCCTAAAATATTTGCTTCGCCAAATATTTCTTCGCAAATTTTCTGAAGGCTATCCACTTCATTATCATCGATAGAAATAAATATGACGCCGTCCTCACGCAGAAGATTACGTGCGAGTTTTAGCCTAGAGTACATCATCGTAAGCCAGTCGGAGTGTCTTCTGCCATTTGCCTCAGTATTAGCAACAAGCTTACCGCCAAAGCTGTCTCTTTGACTTGATCGCTCCAGATACTCCTGAGTATTCTCAGAAAAATTATCGCTATATATGAAATCGCTTTTGGTATTATAAGGTGGATCAATATAAATAAGCTTAACCTTATTAAGATAAGCCTCCTGAAGAAGCTTGAGCGCCTCTAAGTTATCGCCCTCGATAAATAGGTTTTTCGTGACATCAAAGTCGACACTTTCACTCCGGCAAGGGCGCAAAGTCTTTGCAATCGGTGCATTCGCGGCCAGAAGCGCTTCGCGTTTACCCGGCCAATTCAACTGATAGCGCTCTTGCGGTCCCTCAACAATGGAAAGGGAAAGCTCTTGACGAAGCAAATCGAAGTCGATGACCCTTTTCAGTTCGCCAGTAGCACTCCTAGCTTCGGTGATGCAGTTCGGGAACAACTCGGCCAGCTTGTCTACATTGGCATCAGCCAGGTTTGGAGAATGCATCTTCAACTTGTCCATGGGACGTCCTGTAATTCTTAAATTCTTGGTTGCGAACTGGCGCTTACGCGCTCAGCTGATCAATTTGGGTATTCAGCGCCCGCAATTGAGCGTTGAGCTCCACTTTGCGGTTGAACTGTATTTCTTTGCGCAAGCGCGCCTCCAGCTTGCACTGTTCGCCTTGCAGGCTGCGCAGCTGAGTCAATCGCTGCAGCTGCTCTAGCAGGCTTTCACCGAGTCTCGCCGGCTGCGGAAGCACGCTGCGTAGCAGTTGTTCGTAAAGGGCATGCAGATCCAGCGCCACCGGCAGTGGCTGACGCTCGGCATCAGCCGCTAACCAGACTCCGGCGAAGTAGCCATCGATGACCCACTTACTGGCATCGGCTTCGCTCGGGCGTTTAAAGGTCGCCACCATGCGGGTGCGCTGCTCATGGTGCAACTGAAAGATGACCGGCAGTGGGATAACGCGATCGATGGCGCGCAGTACATCCTCATCCAGTTCAGCTGTTTTCAGTGCAATGTCGAAAATCTGAATTTCCACGACACTGCCCCGCGCCGGCAGGTTAATGGTTTCCGGGGCCAGCTTGTAAGCCCAGGTAATTTGCTCGACTTGGGCAACAAATTTATCGCGCAGTGCTGAGCTGACAGCTCCCCGTTCGTAAATTTTGTTCTTAGCCACCACGCGGCCAACCTTGGCCTGCGGCGGAAAACTAAATAGCGCTGGCGTAACTGCCGGAGTGACTGCGACCCGGCTCATGCCACGTCCTGAATGACGATGAAAGTAATCAACTCGAAATCATCCAGCCCAGAGATAGTGTCGACCAGCGCGGTGGTCCTACCGCCGCTAAATAGACTGTCGATGTCTTTCTCTTCCTTCACATCAATCATTGAGCGAATCGCTTGGTCGAGTAGGTTGGAGTAGGCGCGCATGTTACGCCCGTCCTGGGTAGACTGATTGAACCGCTGGTAGGCATCACTGATCGGCTCGCTGTGGCCCTTACAGGCGCTGCGAGCCAGGTCCAACAGACGCTTGGCTTCTGTCTGATCGCTAATGATCTGCCCTTCCAGACTGATATAAATCAGGTAGAAGGGATGCAGGCGGTTCTGTTGATTGAGGCTGGCGCCGTGCTTGCGATTGCGCAAGGTAAAGATTACGCCGGGCACCAAGCCAAGTTCCTGCCGTGCCGGCACGACGGCGTGTAAGCCACTGGGGATGCTGCCGAGGTCACCATTGGCCTTAATGTAGCTGAGCAAATCCATGCGAAAATCATTGAGGCCGAGGTCGGTGATGGAGACGCCGGTCTTGATGTCTTCCATCTCAATCACTTCATCCTGCAAACGTCGTAGCTGCTCCTTACGGTAGGCCACGTCGTTGGCCTGGGCGCTGAGCACGTTGTCGTCACCGGTGGCTGTAACATCAGCAATCATCATGCGGCTTTCAACCCGCTCTTTGAGGTTGATGTACTCGTCGAGGCTGATGTCTGGCCAGTAGTTGACCAACTGGATGCTGGCGTTCTGCGAGCCGATACGATCCACCCGGCCGAAGCGCTGGATGATGCGCACCGGGTTCCAGTGAATGTCGTAGTTGATCAAGTAGTCGCAGTCCTGCAGGTTCTGGCCTTCGGAGATGCAGTCGGTGCCGATGAGGATGTCGATTTCACGCGGCTCGTCCGGGTAAATCAGCGCTTTTTCTTTCGAGCGCGGCGAGAACAACGTCAGCAAACCTTGGAAGTCATAAGTTTGGCGACCGCCTGGCATAGTGCCGAGAGTGGATTTGGGTGCATCGCTGCCGGTGACCTTGCCGGAGTGCACCTTGTGAGTGCTCAGCAGGTACTCCGCTAGGTTGTCGTAGAGGTAATTGGCGGTATCGGCGAAGGCGGTAAAAATCAGCACCTTGCGATTGCCAGGATTGATCGGCGATGCCAGCTTGCTGGTGATCTGGGTTTTCAGGTGCTGCAGTTTGGCGTCGTCGGCTGGTGTGACCTTGGCCATTTCAGCCAGCAACTCTTCAATGAAGATCAGGTCGCCTTGCAGGTCTTGCTCCCAGGACGGCACGTCCATGTCTTCCAAGCTGATTTGAATTTTCTTACCAATTGTAATGTCTTCGGGCAACGGTAAATTATCGTCGTCAAAATCGGCATCTTCAAAGGCAGCGGTAACGTCGGCGAAGTCACTGGCAAGGCCGGTTCTCTTGAAAGTGGCGATTTTATCCAGTGCGTTCCGATGCGTGTTTTGCAGATTTTTCAGGGTCAGGCGGAAAGACTCGACTGAGCTTTCCAGGCGCTTTAGCAGGTTAGTGGTCATCAGCGCTTGCAGGCTTCTCTCACGGTCGACCTGTTTGAGTTTGCCTTTACCTCCCTCCACTTCGGTGTCGTATATCTCTTCGTACTTTTTCAACCGGCTGGGCAGGATGTAGCTAACTGGCGCGTACACGGCGAGCTTAAGCAGCGACAGCTGATTGAAGATCTCGTTGAAGCCAATGACGTCACCTCGCGGAGTCAACGGGCAATGAAACGATAGGGGCTTGCGGCGCTCAGGGAAACTGCCGATGTCGGCGGTGTTGTAGAATGTCTCGATATGCCGGCGCGAGCGGGCAATGGTGACGCTGTCGAGCAGTTCGAAGAAGTCGAAATCAAGGGTATTGAGAATCGCAGCTGCAGTACGTTTTTCCGGTGGAAGAGCGGTCCACACATTAAAGGCTGCCTGGGCGCGACGAAAAATACCGTCGATGTCCTTTTCAGAGCGCAGCTTCTTGCTGAGGTTGTCGCTGTCGCCCTCGTAGGCCAAGGCCAACTGGTTGCGCAAGTCGCTGAAACGGTTGTTGACCGGGGTGGCCGAGAGCATCAGCACTTTGGTTTTCACACCTTGGCGAATGACCTGGTTCATCAATCGCTGGTAACGGGTCTCTTTGTCTTTATAGATATCGTTGTTACGGAAGTTGTGCGACTCATCGATCACCACCAGGTCGTAGTTACCCCAGTTAACGCGATCCAACGGAATGCCCAACGACTCACCACGGGTGCGGGTCAGGTCAGTGTGGCAAAGCACGTCGTAGTTAAAGCGATCCTTGGCAAAGATGTTGGTCTTGAGGTTCTGGTTGTAGTTGCGCCAGTTATCGGAGAGCTTCTTCGGACAGAGCACTAAAACGGACTTGTTACGCAGTTCGTAATACTTGATCACAGCCAATGCGGTAAAGGTTTTACCTAGGCCTACGCTGTCGGCCAGGATGCAGCCGCTGTAGGTTTCCAGTTTGTTGATCAGTCCGGTGGCCGCGTCGCGCTGGAAGTTGAACAGCTTTTGCCAGATCAGACTGTCCTGATAGCCGGTGCGGTCATTGGGTAGCACATCCTCATTTATGTCTTCCAGGAACTCGCGAAAGATGTTGTAGAGCATTAGAAAATAGATTCGCTCTGGGGCGTTCTCCTGATAGACCGAGGCAATGTGATCGCAGAGTCGACCCGTCACATCTTCAAGCTTTTCCGGGTCACTCCAAATCTGCTCGAACAAGTTGAGGAACATGCCAGTGTGGGCCGGTTCATCGAAACGGGAAACGATGTTCGAGAGCGCGCCACCTTTCTGGTAGCCGAGATCGACAGCTGTAAATCCCTGAACGGGCATAAATACAGCGTCACCCGACTCAGCCTGTGAACCGATAAAGGGCTGCATCGGAGCCTGAGCACGGTTGGAACGGAAGGTAGCCTTGCGGCGTATCCAGTCTGCACACTCCTTGGCGATAGCCTTTTGAGTAAGTTGATTCTTCAACTGGATCTCAAACTCACTTCCGGTGAGGCTGCGCTCACGCTCTGCCTTGGGGATATAGAACTCGCGCTGCTCCTTCTTGATCTTGTCGCTGACCTCATTGGGGACGAAGGTCGGCGAGGTGAAGATGAACTCCAGGGAGTCTATGCTCTCCAGTTCCTTCTTCAGCGCCACGTAGGCGTAGATCGAAAAGCACGAAGCAGCGATCTTCAGCTTCGAACCCGGCTTAATCGTACCTTTGAGGCTTTCACCAAGCAGGGTATTGATGTTGTCGATCAGTTCCATATGAAGGATTCCCTTTATGCGAGCTGAGGGGGATTATCATGGAGCCTGCGACGAATATCACGGATTACTAGCCAGCAAAGTGCCAGGCACCCAGTTTCAACCCAATTTGCCCTGTCACATCCAGTAAAAAAGGCCAAAACTCAAAAATAAAGCACACCATAAGCTTAAGTCATTATGTTGAAAGCTCGGTTCAGATTACCCCGCTCCACCAAATAGCTGTCCAGACCTGTCCCAGTCAGTCTGCGAAACACCCAAGAAGCCCGCCCCGTGCGGGCTTTCTTGTTTCTGGCGATCCGCCACTGTCTGCCCATTCCTGTACCACGCCCGAAACCACCTGAAACACTCCGCACGGTTGCGCTTTCCAAAGGGTGGCGTTACCTTTTTGTTGTCGCTGCAAATTCAGCGACCGGGTTTAGCGGCCCGGTTAACAATAGGCGCACAGGCGCCACCATAACGATTGCAGGCGCTTTTTTTGTGTCCGCATATCTGTATTATGGCGGCTGTGCGTGGGAGGCCTTCGGGCCTGCCGGGTTCCTATTGTCCCGGTCCGCTAACCTGCGCACAGCTGCCACCCTCTTTCGTTTAGCGGCGATTCGTGGCAGCTCCTCAACAATAGGAGTTACGCCAAATGAATCACGCACGCAATCCGTTCAAAATTTGCGCCGAAGCTTATCGAGCCATGGCCCTCGCCGCATTACACACCAACTCCTGCCTTGCCACCCGCCACAACTCCCTAGTTACCAGAAGAGGTGCCCTATGACCTCTCCAGCCATGATCCAGACCGTCGGTGGCGCCAACTTCGCCAAATGCAACGCAGGCGACCAGCGTCTATTTACCGTCAATCCCGGTGTCTCAGGCGAAGAAGCTCTGCAGCACGCCTCTCTCCTTATGAACTGCGTCAACACCCTCACCTTCCTCGGTGCAATGGATGATGGCAACGAAGCAATGAGGTGGGCTTCGCACTATCTCAGCGAAATGGCCAAAGCACTTGTCGATGATGTGACCCTGGGGCTTCAACAGGTTCAGGATGGTGGTCTATGACCTCAAAAAGCCTCTGTTCACGGTGATCAAACGGCCAATACACCTTTTGAACTCCGAGTTAAGGGCTATCGCGTCCACTTCAAAATAGGCGGACACCATCGACCTTAATTTGAGCGTTCAGAAGGTGTGTTGATCGTTCCCTTACTACCAGTACGCTCTGAGACCACAAGATTGTGCAAGGTCCTCCAAGGAACAGGCACGGGGAGAAAGCACTGAATATTAGCGCTTATAGCCTTGTTAGCTGCGCAGCTAATGATAGGATAAGGGCTAAGATTTAGCGGAAATGGTATTTTTTTCTGTGCAGCTAAGAACGAGGGAATGGCTAAGTTTATGGATCGATATCAGCATTCTGGATCCGAATTCAAAGAGCAGATACTGGAAGAGCTTAGGGTAGTTCTTAGCGAAGCCTTGGGCGCTGACGCAAGGGTTCGCACTATGCCGGGCCTCCCCTTCGCCTCAAATGCTGGCTCCGTACCTGACGGATTAATCGAAATCTCTACCCCCAGCAAAATACTGATGATCTATGTAGAGGTTAAAAAGAACGTCTACCCCCGAGACATCAGAGATGCTGCATGGCAGCTCAATAACTCCATGCGTTATCGGGATACTCACTACGAAGCCATTGGAATGATGGCAGCAGAGTCTCTCAGCCCGGGAGCTAAGCAGGAGCTTCGATCTCAAAATATTGCCTCTTTTGAGCTGGGTGGAAGCCTCTATCTGAAGCACGACTGCTGGCTAATCAACATAGAAAAAGCGTCCAAACGCGCTAAAAAAACCGCCCATGGTATTGAGCTGTTTACTGACGCTCGCGAAAGTGTGATCCACGCGCTTCTGATGAATAGCAATGAGTGGCTTAGGGGTGTCGAGCTTTCACAGTTGGCTGAAACTTCCCCGTACACCTGCTCCCTGGTTCTGCAAGAGCTGACTCTGCGTGAGTGGGTGGATTCTGTGGGCGGCGGTCCCAGCAAATGGAGAAAGCTCGTCCAGCCGGAAAAGCTTTTGGACGCTTGGGCTGAGCAATGGCAAACCCGCAAGGAGAGACAAACAAAATGGTACACATTTGTCGAAAATCCTAAGCATCTGCTGAGCTATCTTGCTGAGCAGATAGATCGCCATGGGGTGGATTTTCGTTGGGCATTTACTGGCACCGCTGCCGCTAATGCTGTTGCTCCATTGCTGACTAGCACAGACAGTGTAGAAATCATCGTACCCAAAGGTTATGCCGAAAAGATGGCGTCCGTACTTGATCTAAAGCCAGCCACCAAAGGCGCTAACGTTACGCTCATCGAGCGAGAGGCTGCGAGCCTGCTCTACCGAAACAGTCATCCAGAATATCCAGCCTACTTCGCAAGTATGTACATCTTGTACTTGGACCTATTGGATGGCCGTCGCCGGAATAAAGAATTGGCCGAGCACCTCAGGAACCATTTGGAGTCTCTATGGGCAAGGAACCAAAGCCACGTACAGCCGCAGGCTACAACGCTGACGTGACTCTTGCGTGCGAGCGAACGCTCCTCACGCTACTCAGCGCGTTTGGAAGCCTGAAGGACACGCTGCGGTTGGTGGGAGGGCTAGTTCCGCGTTACCTCACGCCAGAAACCCCTCCGGAAGTGCCGATGCATGCTGGCACTTCGGATGTGGATATAGTGTTGAATCTGGAAATCTTGGCTGCAGGTAACGAATACGCCAGCTTGGCCAAGCAGTTAAACGCTCGAAGGTTCGAGCGCTGGGTCGAGAATGGCCAGCCGACATCCTGGCGGTGGCGCAGAAAGGTCGATGAGCACGTCGAGGTCGTCGTTGAGTTTCTTCGTGATGCCGGCGATGAACCACCTGGTAAGGCAGTCAGCGTCAGCGGTGAGTCAGTGTCAGCGCTAACCATCAAACACGCCAAGATCGTGCACGATTGGTATCAGGAGAAGCATGTAGGTGCTCCATTGCTTGACGGCGCAGGGGTTTCAGTCGATGTGGTGCGTTTTGCAGACGTGCCTGCGTTTGTCATTCTGAAAGCCATTGCCCTGGACCAACGGCAAGAGAATAAGGATGCAGCGGATCTCATCCATGTGGTTCGGTACTCCGGCTCACTGCAGCATGTGGCTAAGCTCTTCGTTGATCGCATTCGCACTGGTCAGCATCAAGAAGCCGTGAAGGAGGGTATGACTGCGCTGGCCCGCCGCTTCGGTGATGATGAGTTCGGTGAAGGTTTTGAGAAGGTTGGGCCAGTCGCATACGCCCGGTTTCATGGCAGTGAGGACGAGGATGAACTGATCGGCGCGCAGCGTTACGCAGCGGGCTTGATTCAAAAACTGCTCGTTGAGATTGATGCCCAGTTGGCAGCAATTTCCTGACCTTCGTAGCAGCTCTGCTTCAATCGTTCGCCCACAACGATTCTCTGCGCTTAGCAACTGATGCCCGATGCGGTAAACGAAGACGCCCCGTCCACCCTGCCCCCCAAAAATAGTCTAAACGAACGATGAGCCCCTCCCCCAGTCAGGCCGAGCATCAGCTCAGCGCCAACCCAACCGGCAGACTGAAATTAAGGGGGGCATGATGGATATCAAACAATTGCTGCTTGAGCGTGAGCTCAATGCAGTCCTTGCTCGCTATGCACGGGCTTGCGATCAGCGCGACTGGTCAGCCATGGATGATGTTTTTATCCCGGAGGCGACTGCCGACTATGGCGGTTTGCATCAGCTTCAAGGTCGCGGGTCGATTGTGGCCATGATTCGTGTGCATCTGGATGGCTGCGGGCCTTCGCAGCACTTGCTCGGCAATCTGTTGGTCGAGTCCAGCGATTCAACAATCGTGAGCCGCGTGTATGTGCGGGCCGCCCATCGCGGCGCCGGCAGTATGCAAGGCTTGACCTATGAATCGCTGGCCGAATATCAGGATCGCTGGGTGTCAACACCACACGGCTGGCGTATTGCCCATCGGCGTATGGATATCAGTCACGAGCTGGGATGCCGCGATGTCCTGCGCCCGGCCACTGAAAGCGCGCAGGGTTAAGCACTCTGATATTTCAGGCAATCGGTATCAATGGGTCCGCTGCCGCCCACGCCGCGTCACGGTTGGCTGCCGGCGGGTAGATCCATACCGTATTGATCTGTGTTTTCAGCGATTTGCCTTCCTGGCGGGTCAACTTGACCTGGCGATCCCAGCCTTCGGTGTAGACCGCTCCCCAGCCACCCAGGTCCAGGCAGGTGACGTACTTGGGCTGGCGGTAGGCAACCGGGGCTACACCGAGCATCTGCGCGGCGACGTTATTGCCC
>Ga0256410_1001515_pt1 | contig 17596 bp, 13 predicted proteins | sample PhyWR1_FD_185983 | JGI IMG/M metagenome (GOLD analysis project Ga0256410, IMG submission 185983) | Leaf surface microbial communities from wheat plants in UC Gill Tract Community Farm, Albany, California, United States - DLSL W.R1 | ecosystem: Host-associated > Plants > Phyllosphere >... | reverse complement strand
GTCATTGAAGTATGTGCCGAGGCGGGGGTCGAGGTACTGACCCTGTTCGCGTTTTCCAGTGAAAACTGGCAGCGGCCTGCCGCTGAAGTCAGTGCCTTGATGGATCTGTTTTTCAGGGCGCTGCGTCGTGAGGCCAAGCGCCTCAACGAAAACGAGATCAGCCTGCGGATCATTGGCGACCGCTCGCGCTTTCATCCCGATTTGCAAAAGGCGATGCGTGAAGCGGAAGCAATGACAGTGGGCGAAGGCCGCTTTGTCTTGCAGATTGCCGCCAACTACGGTGGCCAGTGGGATATCGCACAGGCCGCACAGCAGTTGGCACGTCAGGTCCAGGCAGGGCACTTGCAACCGGAGGATATCACTGCGGGCTTGCTGCAAACCTGTCTGGTAACGGGCGATCTGCCATTGCCCGATCTGTGTATCCGCACCGGTGGCGAGCACCGCATCAGCAATTTCCTGCTGTGGCAGCTGGCCTATTCCGAGTTGTACTTCTCCGACCTGTTCTGGCCGGACTTCAAACACGAGGCCATGCAGTACGCATTGGCTGATTTCGCTTCTCGCCAGCGCCGCTTCGGTAAAACGAGCGAGCAGGTTGAGGCTGGAGCCCGGGTTTAATGCTTAAACAACGAATCATCACTGCACTTATCTTGCTACCCATTGCCTTGTGCGGCTTTTTCCTGCTCGAGGGCAGCGGCTTTGCGCTGTTTATTGGCCTGGTCGTGACCCTGGGTGCCTGGGAATGGGCGCGTCTTGCCGGTTTTGAGGCGCAAGGTGCGCGGGTGCTGTTTGCTGCGATAGTGGCTGTGCTGCTGTTTGGCCTGCACCTCTTTCCTGATCTGGCACCCTGGGTGCTGGGGGCGGCGATATTGTGGTGGGCGGCAGCGACCTATTTTGTGCTGACCTTTCCGCAATCGGCCGTTCACTGGTCGAGCATTGCCAGCAAGCTGGTCATTGGCCTGTTGATCCTGTTGCCGGCCTGGCAAGGTCTGGTCCTGATCAAGGCGATGCCGCTTGGCAACTGGCTGATCATGGCAGTGATGGTTCTGGTGTGGGGCGCAGATATCGGCGCTTATTTTTCCGGACGCAAATTCGGCAAGCGCAAGCTCGCCCCTAAAGTCAGCCCGGGCAAAAGCTGGGAAGGCGTTTTTGGCGGCTTGTTGCTGAGCCTGCTGATCACTGCCGTTGTCGGGGTGGTGCGTGGCTGGAGCGCTTCGCAGATGTTTGCCGCGTTGGTGGGCGCTGCCGTAATCGTATTGATATCGGTAGTCGGCGACCTTACGGAAAGCATGTTCAAGCGCCAGGCCGGGATCAAGGACAGCAGCAACCTGCTGCCGGGTCACGGTGGTGTTCTGGATCGCATCGACAGCCTGACGGCGGCGATCCCTGTATTTGCTGTATTGCTGTGGATGGCGGCTTCATGAGTCGTCCACAACAGATTACTGTTCTGGGTGCTACGGGCTCTATCGGCCTGAGCACCCTGGATGTTATTGCTCGTCATCCCGAGCGCTATCAGGCGTTCGCGTTGAGCGGCTATAGCCGTCTCGACGAGCTGCTGGCCTTGTGTGTCAAGCATCGGCCGCAAGTTGCCGTGGTCCCCCATGAACAGGCTGCCAGCCAGTTGCAGGCTGGCCTGCGCGCGGCCGGGCTGAACACTGAAGTGCTGGTGGGTGAAGAGGGCTTGTGCCAGATTGCCTCGGCGCCTGAAGTCGATGCGGTCATGGCGGCCATTGTCGGTGCCGCAGGCCTGCGCCCGACACTGGCGGCGGTGAATGCTGGCAAAAAGATCCTGCTGGCCAATAAAGAAGCGCTGGTGATGACCGGCGATCTGTTTATGCAGGCCGTGCGTCGCAGCGGTTCGGTCTTGCTGCCCATCGACAGCGAGCACAATGCGATCTTCCAGTGCTTGCCTCAGGATTTTGCCCGCGGCCTGGGTAATGTCGGTGTTCGTCGGATTTTGCTCACTGCCTCTGGCGGACCGTTCCGTGAGACGCCGTTGGCCGAGCTTGAGCACGTCACGCCGGATCAAGCCTGCGCTCATCCCAACTGGTCGATGGGGCGCAAGATTTCGGTGGATTCGGCGAGCATGATGAACAAGGGCCTGGAGCTGATCGAGGCCTGCTGGTTGTTCGATGCGCGTCCGGACCAGGTCGAGGTGGTGATCCATCCGCAAAGCGTGATCCACTCGCTGGTCGATTATGTAGATGGCTCGGTGCTGGCCCAGTTGGGCAACCCTGATATGCGCACGCCGATTGCCAATGCCCTGGCCTGGCCTGAGCGGATTGACTCGGGTGTAGCGCCGCTGGACTTGTTTGCGGTGGCGCGGCTGGACTTTCAGCGCCCTGACGAGCAACGTTTCCCGTGTTTGCGCCTGGCGCGCGAGGCCGCGATGGCGGGCAATAGTGCGCCGGCGATGCTCAATGCGGCGAACGAGGTTGCCGTGGCCGCCTTTTTGGACGGGCGAATCCGTTATCCGCAGATCGCGCGTATTATCGAAGACGTATTGAATAGCGAGCCAGTTGTGGCTGTCGACGAATTGGACGCGGTATTTGCCGCCGATAGCAAAGCCCGGATGCTGGCTGAACAGTGGTTGAGTCGTAACGGCTGAAAGTGGTGTTTGCCGGAACCGGACAGAATCGCGGAGAAAGTAGATGAGTGCGCTCTATATGATTGTTGGCACCCTGGTGGCATTGGGGGTGCTGGTCACTTTTCATGAATTCGGTCACTTTTGGGTGGCACGCCGTTGTGGCGTCAAGGTTCTGCGCTTCTCCGTGGGCTTCGGTACGCCCTTGCTGCGCTGGCATGATCGTCAGGGCACCGAGTTTGTCGTGGCAGCCATCCCGTTGGGTGGCTACGTCAAGATGCTCGATGAGCGTGAAGGCGAAGTGCCTGCTGATCAGCTCGATCAGTCGTTCAACCGCAAGACCGTAGGCCAGCGCATTGCCATTGTTGCGGCCGGGCCGATTGCCAACTTCATGCTGGCGATGGCGTTCTTCTGGGTGCTGGCAATGATGGGCAGCCAGCAAGTGCGGCCGGTTATCGGTGCGGTAGAGGGCGGCAGCCTGGCGGCGCAGGCCGGTCTGGTTGCAGGCCAGGAAATTGTATCTATTGATGGCGAGCCAACCACAGGCTGGTCCAACGTCAATCTGCAACTGGTTCGCCGTCTGGGTGAAAGCGGCTCCTTGCAGGTTGTGGTGCGTGAGCCGGGTACTACCGCCGAGGCGTCCCATCAGTTGGTGTTGAAAGACTGGCTCAAGGGTGCCGATGAGCCTGACCCTATCAAATCTCTGGGTATTCGCCCGTGGCGGCCCGAGTTGCCGGCCGTTCTGGCAGAGCTCGATCCGAAAGGTCCGGCCCAGGCTGCCGGGCTTAAAACCGGTGACAAGCTGTTGGCCCTCAACGATCAGGCCGTCAAGGACTGGCAACAGGTCGTGGACTGGGTTCGCGTACACCCTGAAGCCCGTATTGTTGTGCATGTCGAGCGCGACGGGGTGCAACTGGACATTCCACTTACCTTGGCCGCTCGCGGTGAAGGCAAGGCGGCAACCGGTTATCTGGGGGCCGGGGTCAAAGGTGTCGACTGGCCACCAGCGATGATCCGCGAGGTCAGCTACGGCCCGCTCGCAGCAATCGGGGAGGGGGCCAAACGCACCTGGACCATGAGCATTTTGACGCTCGACTCCCTGAAGAAAATGTTGTTCGGCGAGCTCTCGGTAAAAAACTTGAGTGGACCGATAACCATTGCTAAAGTGGCGGGCGCTTCTGCCCAGTCGGGTGTTGCTGATTTCCTGAATTTCCTGGCTTATCTGAGTATCAGCCTCGGGGTTCTGAATTTGTTGCCCATACCTGTACTGGATGGGGGACATTTGTTGTTTTATCTGATCGAGTGGGTGCGTGGTCGCCCCTTGTCGGATCGGGTGCAGGGTTGGGGAATGCAGATCGGTATCAGCTTGGTGGTCGGGGTGATGTTACTTGCCTTGATCAACGATCTGGGCCGTCTGTAAACGCTTCGCTGAATTGCGAATCTGCCGCATTTTGCGGCAGTTTGTTTATTGCCAGTTGGAATAAGAAAGGACTTCATGAAACGTCTGCTGCTAACTGCGGTTCTCGCCGTACTGATGATCGCCGAAGTTCACGCCGAGTCCTTCACTATCTCTGATATCCGTGTCAACGGCCTCCAGCGGGTTTCCGCCGGTAGCGTGTTTGGCGCGTTGCCTCTGAACGTGGGTGAAGTAGCGGATGACCGCCGTCTGGTGGAATCCACTCGTGCGTTGTTCAAAACCGGGTTCTTTCAGGACATCCAACTGGGTCGTGATGGCAATGTGCTTGTTATCACGGTTGTCGAACGTCCTTCCGTCTCCAGCATCACCATTGACGGCAACAAGGCGATCTCCACTGATGACCTTATGAAAGGTCTTAAACAGTCGGGCCTGGCCGAAGGTGAAATCTTCCAGCGCGCCACCCTTGAAGGCGTGCGCAACGAACTGCAACGCCAGTATGTTGCCCAGGGCCGCTACTCGGCGACGGTAGACACCGAAGTGGTGCCCGAGCCGCGTAACCGGGTTGCCTTGAAGGTCAATATCAACGAGGGCACGGTTGCCGCGATCCAGCACATCAACGTGGTGGGCAACACGGTTTTCCCTGAGTCCGACCTGGTTGACCTGTTTGAACTCAAGACCACGAACTGGCTGTCGTTCTTCAAGAACGACGACAAGTACGCACGTGAAAAACTGTCGGGTGACCTTGAGCGTCTGCGCTCCTACTACCTCGATCGCGGCTATATCAATATGGATATTGCTTCGACCCAGGTATCGATCACGCCTGACAAGAAAAGCGTCTACATCACCGTTAACGTGAATGAAGGCGAAAAATACAATGTTGGCGAAGTGAAACTGAGCGGTGACCTCAAGGTTCCGGAAGATCAGATCAAGTCGCTGCTGCTGGTTCAGCCGGGCCAGGTGTTCTCGCGCAAGCTGATGACCACCACCTCGGAGCTGATCACCCGTCGTCTGGGTAACGAGGGCTATACCTTCGCCAACGTCAACGGCGTACCTCAGCCAAACCCTGAAGATCACACCGTGGCCATCACCTTTGTGGTCGATCCGGGCAAGCGTGCTTACGTCAACCGCATCAACTACCGCGGCAACACCAAGTCGGCTGACGAAGTGCTGCGTCGCGAAATGCGCCAGATGGAAGGTGGCTGGGCATCGACTTACCTGATTGACCAGTCCAAGGTCCGCCTTGAGCGTCTGGGCTTCTTCAAGGAAGTCAACGTCGAGACTCCGGCAGTGCCAGGCACTGACGATCAGGTTGACGTGAACTATGCAGTAGAAGAGCAGGCGTCGGGTTCCATTACCGCCAGCGTCGGTTTTGCCCAGAGCGCAGGTTTGATCCTGGGCGGTTCGATTACCCAGAACAACTTCCTGGGTACGGGCAACAAGGTCAGCATTGGCCTGACCCGCAGCGAATACCAGAGCCGCTACAACTTCAGCTATGTCGATCCGTACTGGACAGCTGATGGTGTGAGCCTGGGTTACAACGCTTTCTACCGCACTACCGACTACAAAGACCTCGACGTTGACGTAGCAAACTACTCGGTGGACAGCCTGGGTGCTGGTATCACCATGGGCTACCCGATCAGCGACACATCGCGCCTGACCTATGGCCTGACTGTGCAGCAGGATGAAATCAGCACCGGCCAGTACACCGTTGACGAGATTTTCGACTTCGTTAACCGTGAAGGCGACAAGTACCTCAACTTCAAGGCATCGGTCGGCTGGTCTGAATCGACCCTGAACAAAGGCGTATTGCCGACTCGCGGCAGCTCGCAGAGCCTGGTGTTTGAAACCACCATTCCAGGCAGCGACCTGCAGTTCTACAAGCTGGACTACCGTGCCCAGCTGTTCCAGCCGTTGACCGACACCTACACCATGCGCCTGCACACCGAGTTGGGCTATGGTGATGGCTATGGTTCCACCGAAGGCCTGCCGTTCTATGAAAACTACTACGCGGGTGGCTTCAACTCGGTACGTGGCTTCAAGGACAGCGCTCTGGGCCCACGCAGCACCCCAAGCCGTGGTGCTGGTGTAACCGGTAACGTAGGCACCATCGCCGACCCGGACCAGGATCCGCTGCCATTCGGTGGTAACGTGCTGATCCAGGGTGGTGTGGAAGTGTTGTTCCCTATGCCGTTCGTCAAAGACCAGCGTTCCCTGCGCACCTCCGTGTTCTGGGATGTGGGTAACGTGTTCGACACCAACTGCAAGGGCGATACCAAGGATTGCGATATCGGCTTCAGCAACCTGGCCAGCTCTGTGGGTGTGGGTGTGACCTGGGTGACTGCGCTTGGCCCGCTGAGTTTCAGCTTGGCCATGCCGATCAAGAAACCGGATGATGCCGACACTCAAGTGTTCCAATTCTCCCTCGGCCAGACTTTCTAAAGCCTGACTTCAGATACAGACAACGGATTTTTTAGGAGTGCATCGTGCGTAAGTTGACTCAATTGGTTCTCCTGGCTTCGGTTCTAGTGGCTGGCCCGGCTTTCGCCGACATGAAAATTGCCGTGCTGAACTATCAGATGGCATTGCTTGAATCGGACGCCGCCAAGCGTTACGCCGTAGATGCCGAGAAGAAATTTGGCCCGCAACTGACCAAGCTCAAAAGCCTGGAAAGCAGCGCCAAGGGTATTCAGGACCGTCTGGTAAAAGGCGGCGACAAAATGCAGCAGGGCGAGCGTGAGCGTCTGGAGCTTGAATTCAAGCAAAAGGCCCGTGACTTCCAGTTCCAGTCCAAGGAACTGAACGAAGCCAAAGCCGTTGCTGACCGTGAAATGCTGAAACAGCTGAAGCCGAAACTGGACAGCGCTGTTGAAGAAGTCATCAAAAAAGGCGCCTTTGACCTGGTGTTCGAGCGTGGTGCTGTGATTGATGTTAAACCTCAGTACGACATCACTCGCCAAGTTATCGAGCGCATGAATCAGCTGAAGTAATTATGACTGCGACTATAAAACTCGGCCAATTGGCCGAGTTCCTCGGGGCCACCTTGCGTGGCTCTGCGGAGAAAGAAATCACTGGGCTAGCCACTTTACAAGAGGCTGGCCCAGCTCAGTTGAGCTTTCTGGCCAACCCCCAGTACCGAAAATTCCTTGTCGACTGCCAGGCCGGAGCTGTATTGCTCAAGGCTGCTGACGCCGAAGAGTATCCCGGTGATGCCCTGGTTGTGCCGGATCCTTACCTGGCTTATGCGCGGATTTCCCATCTGTTTGATCCCAAGCCCAAAGCCACTGCCGGCGTTCATCCATCGGCAGTGATTGCTGCTGACGCGGTGGTTGACCCTGCGGCGAGCATTGGTGCGTTTGCCGTCATCGAAAGCGGTGCGCGCATCGCTGCCGGTGTCACGGTGGGCCCTCATTGCTTTATCGGGGCGCGTTGCGAAATCGGTGAAGGCGGCTGGCTGGCTCCACGCGTGACGCTTTATCACGATGTTCGCATCGGCAAGCGCGTGGTTATTCAGTCGGGCGCAGTGCTGGGCGGTGAAGGCTTTGGTTTTGCCAACGAAAAAGGCGTGTGGCAAAAAATCGCGCAAATCGGTGGTGTGACCATTGGTGATGATGTCGAAATCGGTGTCAACACGGCCATCGACCGCGGCGCCCTGGCCGATACCGTAATCGGTAATGGGGTCAAGCTGGATAACCAGATCCAGATCGCGCACAACGTTCAGGTCGGTGACCATACGGCCATGGCCGCATGTGTCGGGATCTCGGGCAGCACCAAGATCGGCAAGCACTGCATGCTGGCAGGTGGTGTCGGTTTGGTGGGGCACATTGAAATTTGTGACAATGTATTCTTGACTGGCATGACAATGGTGACCCACTCGATTACCGAGCCTGGCGCCTACTCTTCCGGTACCGCGATGCAGCCGGCCGCCGAGTGGCGCAAAAGTGCGGCACGTATTCGTCAGCTGGACGATATCGCCCGGCGATTGAAACAACTGGAAAAGCACGTCGGTAAGTGACCCCCGGCGGTAAAGCTTCTTCAAAAGGTTAATACAATTTCCATATCAAGCGTGCAGAGCCATTGGTTTGCTTCCTTGATTTGCTAGAGGAGCGCGCCTTAGTCGCGCGCGCCCAATCTTTATTACAGGCTTCCCCACGAAATGATGGACATCAACGAGATTCGCGAATATCTGCCCCACCGTTACCCGTTCCTGCTGGTGGACCGAGTGGTGGATCTGGATGTCGAGAACAAGCGCATTCGTGCCTACAAGAATGTCAGCATCAATGAGCCTTTTTTCAACGGTCACTTCCCGGCCCACCCGATCATGCCGGGCGTGTTGATCATCGAGGCCATGGCTCAGGCAGCCGGCATCCTTGGTTTCAAGATGATGGACCTCAAGCCGGCTGACGGTACACTTTATTACTTCGTAGGTTCCGACAAGCTACGCTTTCGTCAGCCTGTGCTGCCAGGTGATCAACTGATCCTTGAGGCCAAGTTCTTGAGCTGCAAGCGTTCCATCTGGAAGTTCGAGTGCCAGGCAACGGTTGACGGCAAGCCGGTATGCTCGGCTGAAATCATTTGTGCGGAACGCAAACTATGAGTTTGATTGACCCTCGCGCAATCATCGATCCGACGGCCATTTTGGCCGACGACGTCGAGGTCGGCCCTTGGTCGATCATCGGCGCTGGTGTGGAAATCGGCGAGGGGACTGTGATTGGGCCGCATGTGATTCTCAAGGGCCCAACCAGGATCGGTAAGCACAATCGCATCTACCAGTTTTCTTCGGTAGGCGAGGACACCCCTGATCTGAAGTACAAGGGTGAGGAAACTCGCCTGGTGATCGGTGACCACAACGTGATTCGTGAAGGTGTCACCATTCATCGCGGCACCATTCAGGACCGCTCTGAAACCACGCTGGGTGATCACAACCTGGTAATGGCCTATGCCCATATCGGCCATGACAGCGTTATTGGCAATCATTGCATCCTGGTCAATAACTCTGCGTTGGCAGGCCATGTGCACATGGGTGACTGGGCCATCCTGTCCGGTTTTACCCTGGTCCATCAGTTCTGCCACATCGGTGCGCACAGCTTTTCGGGCATGGGCACTGCCATTGGCAAGGACGTTCCTGCATTTGTAACCGTGTTTGGCAGCCCTGCCGAAGCACGCAGCATGAACTTCGAAGGCATGCGTCGTCGCGGCTTCAGTGACGATGCCATCCATGCCTTGCGTCGTGCCTACAAGGTGGTTTACCGCCAGGGGTTGACTGTTGATCAGGCGCTTGCAGAATTGGCCGAGCCTGCTGCACAGTTCCCGGAAGTTGCCATGTTTGTAGAGTCCATACGCTCTTCCACTCGCGGCATCACGCGCTAGTCATGGCCAGATTGCGTATCGCGCTGGTAGCGGGTGAGGCCTCGGGCGACATATTGGGTTCGGGGTTGATGCGGGCACTCAAGGCCCAGCATTCTGATATCGAATTTATCGGCGTGGGTGGTCCATTGATGGAAGCAGAGGGCATGAGCTCCTACTTCCCGATGGAACGTCTGTCGGTGATGGGCCTGGTTGAAGTGCTGGGTCGCCTGCGTGAATTGCTCAAGCGCCGCAAGCTGTTGGTTCAGACCCTGATCGCCGAAAAGCCCGACGTGTTTATCGGCATCGACGCCCCCGATTTCACCCTCAATATCGAACTTCAATTGCGTCGTGCCGGGATCAAGACCGTGCATTATGTGAGCCCGTCCGTGTGGGCGTGGCGGCAGAAGCGCGTGCTGAAAATCCGCGAAGGTTGCGATTTGATGCTGACGTTGCTGCCATTCGAGGCGCGCTTTTACGAAGAGCACGGTGTGCCCGTGCGTTTTGTCGGGCATTCGCTGGCAGACACCATTCCTCTTGAGGCCGACAAGGCCGGTGCGCGCGCCGAGTTGGGCCTGCCTGACGGGCCGTTGGTCGCCTTGATGCCGGGTAGTCGTGGTGGTGAAGTTGGCAAGCTTGGCGGGTTGTTTCTCGATGCCGCGCAAATAATCCGCCAAGCTCGCCCTGATGTGCGCTTTGTGTTGCCTTGCGCGAACGCAGCGCGTCGTGAGCAGATCGAACAGTTGCTGGTGGGGCGCGACCTGCCGCTGACCTTGCTCGACGGCCAGTCGCACCTCGCGCTCGCGGCCTGTGATGCGGTCTTGATCGCATCGGGCACGGCCACTCTTGAAGCCTTGCTGTACAAGCGGCCGATGGTGGTGGCTTATCGTCTTGCGCGTCTCACGTTCTGGATTCTCAAGCGTCTGGTCAAAAGCCCGTATGTGTCGCTGCCCAACTTGCTGGCCCAGCGCATGCTGGTGCCCGAGCTGTTGCAGGATGCAGCCACGCCTGAGGCACTGGCCCGCACCTTGCTGCCTTTGCTTGAGGGTGGTGAAGAGCAGACCCGCGGCTTTGACGAAATTCATCGCACCTTGCGTCTCGACGCTTCCAATCAGGCCGCCAAAGCGGTACTGGACCTGATTGCACAATCCAAATGAGTAAAGTAACCATGCAAATCGGCTTGGACTTCAATCTGGTCGAAGACCTCGTGGCGGGTGTCGATGAAGTGGGTCGTGGCCCCTTGTGCGGTGCTGTGGTAACGGCCGCCGTGATTCTCGACCCCAATCGGCCTATCGCCGGGCTCAATGATTCGAAAAAGCTCACTGAAGCCCGTCGCGAAAAGCTCTTCGACGAAATTCGTGAAAAAGCACTGAGCTGGTGCATTGCCCGGGCCGAAGTCGAAGAAATCGACGAGCTGAACATTCTGCACGCCACCATGCTGGCCATGCAGCGCGCTGTTGAAGGACTGAGCATTACCCCGAAACTGGCCATGATCGACGGTAATCGTTGCCCCAAGCTGGCCATGCCAGCCGAGGCCGTGGTCAAGGGCGATAGCAAGGTACCAGCAATTGCCGCGGCATCGATTCTGGCCAAGGTCAGCCGTGACCGCGAAATGGCTGCATTCGAGCTGCAATACCCTGGCTATGGCATTGGCGGGCACAAGGGTTACCCAACGGCCGTTCATCTTGCAGCCCTTGAGCGCCTGGGGCCTACACCGATACATCGCCGTTCGTTTGGTCCGGTGCGTCGTGCTTACGAGGCCCTTGAAGGCCTTTAGCCATAAGGCTGATGTTTTTGCCAAGGCCCGGTACAATCCGGGCCTTGTTGTTTCTCAAAGCTTATAGACAGGATCACCATGCCGGCTTCATTCGTTCACCTGCGCCTGCACACTGAATACTCCCTGGTCGATGGCCTGGTGCGGATCAAACCGCTGATCAAAACTCTGGCCGGCATGAATATGCCCGCTGTCGCGGTGACCGATCAGAACAACATGTGCTCCCTGGTCAAGTTCTACAAGGCGGCCATGGGCGGCGGCATCAAGCCGATCAGTGGTGCAGACCTGTGGCTGTCGAACAAGGACCCTGAAAACCCCCTCAGCCGTATCAGCCTGTTGGCGATGAACCCTTTGGGCTATCGCAACCTGACCGAGCTGATCTCCCGTGGTTACATCGATGGCCAGCGCAATGGCCAGGTCATCATCGAGCGCGAGTGGGTAGCCGAGGCCGCCGATGGCCTGATCATGCTGTCGGCTGCGAAAGAGGGCGAGATCGGTGTCGCGCTGATCAGTGGCAACACTGAAGAAGCCGAGACCCTGGCCCGAGAATGGATGACGGTGTTCCCTGACCGCTTCTATATCGAAGTGCAGCGTACCAAGCGTCCCAATGACGAAGAGCATCTGCATGCGGCTGTGGCCCTGGCAGACAAGATCGGCGCGCCGCTGGTGGCAACCAACGATGTGCGCTTTATCAGGCAACAGGACTTTGAGGCTCACGAAACCCGCGTCTGCATTGGTGAGGGCCGGGCACTGGACGACCCGCGTCGCTCCAAGAATTACAGCGATCAGCAGTATCTGAAAAGCGCCGAGGAAATGGCCGAGCTGTTCAGTGACTTGCCTGATGCTTTGGCAAACACGGTTGAAATTGCCAAACGCTGCAATATCGAAGTAAAGCTGGGCACTCACTTTTTGCCCAACTTCCCGATCCCTGATGGCATGACCATCGATGAATATTTCCGCAAGGTGTCATTTGACGGCCTGGAAGAGCGCCTGAGCGTTCTGCTGCCCAAAGACACCACCGAGGATTACGACACCAAGCGTCAGGTGTATGTCGACCGGCTGAATTTCGAACTGGATATCATCATCCAGATGGGGTTCCCGGGTTACTTCCTGATCGTGATGGACTTTATTCAGTGGGCCAAGAGCAATGGCGTACCGGTAGGACCGGGCCGGGGGTCGGGTGCCGGCTCGCTGGTGGCCTATGTACAGAAGATCACCGACCTTGATCCGCTGGAATACGACCTCCTGTTCGAACGATTCCTTAACCCGGAACGGGTATCGATGCCCGACTTCGACGTCGACTTCTGCATGGATGGTCGCGACCGGGTAATCGAGTATGTGGCCGAAAAATACGGACGCAACGCGGTAAGCCAGATCATCACTTTCGGTTCGATGGCCGCCAAGGCGGTAATCCGTGACGTGGCGCGGGTGCAGGGCAAGTCCTACGGCCTGGCGGATCGTCTGTCGAAGATGATTCCGTTTGAAGTCGGTATGACCTTGGAAAAAGCCTTCGAGCAGGAGGAAATCCTGCGCGACTTTATCAAGGTTGATGAAGAAGCGGCCGAAATCTGGGAAATGGCCCGCAAGCTTGAAGGCGTTGTACGTAACGTCGGCAAGCACGCCGGTGGTGTGGTGATCGCACCGACCAAACTGACTGACTTCTCGCCGATTTACTGCGACGAAGAGGGTGGTGGTCTGGTTACCCAGTTCGACAAGGATGACGTTGAGTCTGCTGGCCTGGTGAAGTTCGACTTCCTCGGTCTGCGGACCCTGACAGTGATCGACTGGGCGTTGAAAACCATCAACCGCGATCGCGCCAAGGTCGACGAGCCGCCGCTGGATATCGCCTTTATCCCGCTGGACGACAAGCCGACCTACCAGTTGCTGCAAAAGGCCGAAACCACCGCGGTGTTCCAGCTCGAGTCGCGCGGTATGAAAGAGCTGATCAAAAAGCTCAAGCCCGACTGCCTGGAAGACTTGATCGCACTGGTGGCCCTGTTCCGTCCAGGGCCGCTGCAGTCAGGCATGGTTGATGACTTTATCAACCGTAAGCACGGCCGTGCCGAACTGGCGTACCCGCACTCCGATTATCAGTACGAAGGCCTCAAGCCGGTATTGGCACCCACTTACGGCATCATCCTGTATCAGGAACAGGTGATGCAGATTGCCCAGGTCATGGCCGGGTATACCCTCGGCGGCGCTGACATGCTGCGTCGGGCCATGGGCAAGAAAAAACCTGAAGAAATGGCCAAGCAGCGCGGTGGCTTTATTGAAGGTTGCGCCAATAACAATATTGACGCTGACCTGGCCGGTAACATTTTCGACCTGGTGGAAAAATTCGCCGGTTACGGTTTCAACAAATCCCACTCCGCTGCCTACGGCCTGGTGTCGTACCAGACCGCCTGGCTGAAAACCCACTACCCGGCGCCATTTATGGCCGCGGTACTGTCGGCGGATATGCACAACACCGACAAGGTGGTGATCCTGATCGAAGAGATTCGCAGCATGAAGCTGCGTCTCGATGCGCCGGATGTGAATGCCTCGGAGTTCAAGTTCACGGTGAACGATGAAGGCCGGATCATTTATGGCCTGGGGGCGATCAAGGGGGTGGGCGAGGGGCCTGTCGAGGCCATTACCGAGGCGCGTCAGGACGGCCCGTTCAAGGATTTGTTCGATTTCTGCGCCCGGGTTGACCTCAAACGTATCAACAAGCGTACTCTTGATGGCCTGATCCGCAGCGGTGCCCTTGACCGCCTGGGGCCGTTTTTCCATGACGAGCCCAAGGCCTGGCAAGCCAACATCGACCAGAACCGTGCGGTGTTGCTGTCGGCGCTGGAAGAAGCGATCAAGGCAGCCGAACAAACTGCGCGCACCCATGACAGCGGGCACGCCGACCTGTTTGGCGGGTTGTTTGTCGAGGCTGATGCGGACGTCTATGCCCACCACCGCAAGGCCAGGGAACTGACGCTCAAGGAGCGACTCAAAGGCGAGAAGGACACTCTGGGCCTGTACCTGACCGGCCATCCGATTGACGAGTACGAGGGCGAGATCCGCCGCTTTGCCCGCCAGCGCATTATTGATCTCAAGCCAGCCCGTGATACCCAGACCGTTGCCGGGATGATTATCGCGTTGCGGGTGATGAAGAACAAAAAAGGCGACAAGATGGGCTTTATCACTCTCGATGACCGTTCGGCGCGCATTGAAGCGTCGTTGTTCGCCGAGGCGTTTCATTCGGCGCAGTCGCTGTTGCAGACTGATGCGATGGTGGTGGTCGAAGGTGAAGTCAGCAATGACGACTTCTCCGGTGGCCTGCGCCTGCGGGTCAAACGGGTGATGAGCATGGAAGATGCACGCACCAGTCTGGCCGAGAGCTTGCGCCTGAAAGTGAACCGGGACGCGCTCAAGGGTGATCAGTTGCGTAATCTGGGCGAGTTGCTGAAAAAACATCGCGGAGCCTGTCCTGTCACCATGGAGTACACGGGCGAAGAGGCCAAGGCCATGCTGCAGTTTGGCGAGACCTGGCGGATCGATCCGGCAGACAGCTTGATTCAAGCCCTGCGTGACCAGTTCGGGCGAGACAACGTCTTCCTCCAATACCGTTGACGGTCAGGGGCCATAGCTGCGCCCTGACCTCGACCTGAATTTTTAATCTCGACCTGAGAGCGCCTGTCCCTTAAGGTAGGCGCGATACAGATCAACCGGCTGCCCCAGCTCGGTTAGAAACGCCAGCAATTGCTGGGTTTCAGACCCTCTGGCATGCTTTGCCGCCGACCCAAGACGGATGCTTATGAACCCGAATTTTCTTGATTTCGAACAGCCGATTGCTGACCTGCAAGCCAAAATCGAAGAGTTGCGCTTGGTTGGTAATGACAATTCGCTGAATATCAGTGATGAAATCTCTCGTCTGCAAGACAAAAGCAAAACGCTGACTGAAGATATTTTCGGCAAGCTGACCAGCTGGCAGATTGCCCGTTTGGCCCGTCACCCGCGTCGTCCCTACACGCTGGACTACATCGATCACATCTTCACCGAGTTCGATGAGCTGCATGGCGACCGCCACTTTGCCGATGACGCTGCCATTGTTGGCGGTATTGCCCGTCTGGACGATCAGCCAGTGATGGTGATTGGTCATCAGAAAGGCCGTGAAGTGCGTGAAAAGGTACGACGCAACTTCGGTATGCCGCGCCCTGAAGGCTACCGCAAGGCCTGCCGTCTGATGGAAATGGCCGAGCGCTTCAAGATGCCGATCCTGACCTTTATCGACACGCCGGGTGCTTACCCGGGTATCGACGCCGAAGAGCGCAACCAGAGCGAAGCCATTGCCTGGAACCTGCGCGTCATGTCGCGCCTGAAAACCCCTATCATCGCCACCGTTATCGGCGAAGGCGGTTCGGGCGGTGCATTGGCCATTGGCGTGTGCGACCAGTTGAACATGCTGCAGTACTCGACCTACGCGGTGATCTCGCCGGAAGGTTGCGCCTCCATTCTGTGGAAAACCGCCGAAAAAGCGCCGGACGCAGCTGAAGCCATGGGTATCACTGCCGAGCGCCTGAAAGGCCTGGGCATCGTCGACAAGGTGATTGGCGAGCCATTGGGCGGCGCGCACCGTGACCCGGCTGCGGCTTCTGCGAGCATTCGTGCCGATCTGATTTCCCAGCTCGACATGCTTAAGAAGCTGGATCACGAAGCCCTGCTCAAGCGTCGTTATGATCGTTTGATGAGCTACGGTCTCTGATACCTGATTAAAACCGGCCCTCACCCCAACCCTCTCCCGGAGGGAGAGGGAGCTGATTGGTGGTGTTCTCGCTACCGCGTGCGGTCAGTCCCCTCTCCCTCCGGGAGAGGGCTAGGGTGAGGGGCTTTTAATGGCTGACATGTCAACTCTACTTCTGCAAGCCCTCGGCCCCTGGCGCAACGCCAAGGCCTGGCACGTCGCGCTCTCCGGCGGACTCGATTCCACCGTTCTGCTGCACCTTCTCGTTCAATTACGTAAAACCCACTCATTACCGCCTATCACCGCTGTCCATGTGCATCATGGCCTACAGGCGGCGGCCGATGCGTGGCCAGCCCATTGTCAGGCACTGTGTGAGGGGCTTGGAGTGCCCTTGCAGGTTATTGCCGTGCAGGTGCAGGCGGGAGCAAGTGTCGAGCGTGCGGCGCGGGATGCGCGCTATCAGGCGTTTACGGCGATCACCGGTGTCGAGGAGGTGCTGCTGCTCGGGCAGCATCGCGATGACCAGGCTGAAACCCTGTTGTTTCGCCTGTTGCGCGGGGCGGGGGTCAGCGGTCTGGCGGGCATGCCGCGCCAGCGTCGCCTGGGCGCAGGACACCTGTGCCGGCCTTTGCTGGACGTGTCCCGCGCCCAGCTTGAGTCATATGCCCGAACACAGGGGCTGAGCTGGATTGAGGACCCGTCTAACACCCAGACAGATTTTTCCCGCAATTTCCTGCGCCATGAAGTCCTCCCGATCCTCGCTCGGCGCTGGCCCCAGGCGGCTGCCAGCATGGCCCGCAGCGCAGTGCACTGTGCCGAGGCGCAGGGTTTGCTGGATGAACTGGCCCAGCAGGATTTGCACGCTGCGGGCTCTACCAGCGAGTTTGCCTGGCTTGGCTTGCCCTCCCTGGAACTGACCGCCATCGCCAGCCTGTCACCTGCCCGTCAGCGCAATGCCTTGCGTCACTGGCTGTCAGCCTTCACGTCATTGCCGGACACCGACCATTGGGCGGGGTGGGATGCCCTGCGGGATGCCCGCATCGATGCGCAGCCGATGTGGAAGCTCGCAGACGGCGAGTTGCATCGTGCCGGTGGGCGTATTTGGTGGCTGGCCGGCGAATGGTTGCACCAACCGATCGCCCCGGTGTTGTGGCCCTGTCCTGATCAGGCCCTGGCGCTGCCGGGTAATGGTCGTGTGCATTTTGTCGGGGATATCCCGGATGGCCCTTTGCAAGTGAGCTATCGTCTAGGGGGCGAAGTGATGGCGCAGGCACAGCGCGGTCATCGTGATCTCAAGCGGCTGCTCAACGAGCGAGGTGTTCCGTTGTTTGCCCGTGGCAGATTGCCGCTTCTGTACCGCAATGAGCAGTTATTGGCCGTGGCAAACCTCCCTGGACTGGACTCCAGCCCCTGTGGGCACTGGAAATTGCAGTGGCTGCCAACTTCGAGCGATCAAGGTTTGAGCTGAAAGGGGGTTTCCGGTAGACTACGCTCCCTTCTTGATACAACTTCTGTGGATTCACCAGAATTGCAGATGTTGCCGATTACCAAGCAGTCTTTGCTGGGCGATTTTAAAAAAATGTGTGGCTTGCATCGAACCGGTGGTTTCCATCGGTCTGTTTCAACGCAGCAGTTTTTCGAAAGGTGCACTGTGACTAATGCTGGTGATTGGGGGCTTCGGCCTTCCTTCGCTTTCCCCGGCGGCTCTGACCGCTTTAACGCAGACTTCTAGGGTTTTTCATGACGCGCTACATCTTCGTCACGGGC
>Ga0256410_1001514_pt1 | contig 17597 bp, 15 predicted proteins | sample PhyWR1_FD_185983 | JGI IMG/M metagenome (GOLD analysis project Ga0256410, IMG submission 185983) | Leaf surface microbial communities from wheat plants in UC Gill Tract Community Farm, Albany, California, United States - DLSL W.R1 | ecosystem: Host-associated > Plants > Phyllosphere >... | reverse complement strand
GCGACAATGACGATACGCTGAATGCTGAACTGCGCGCGCTTTTTCCTCTGGCTCGGTCTGAATCGGCTGATGGGGAATTTAGGGCTCGTATCAATCGGGTGATCAGCAGTCTTATGCATCATGACAAGGCGCTTGAATTGCCACTGGATATTCGCGGGACAGCGTTTCAGCAACAGGTCTGGCAGGCGCTGCGGGCTATACCTTGCGGGGAAACTGCAAGCTATCAGCAGATCGCGAAAGTCATCGGCAAACCCAATGCGGTACGCGCGGTGGCGAGTGCCTGCGCCGCCAATAAGCTGGCAATCGTGATCCCGTGCCACCGCGTAGTGCGTCGCGATGGCGCGCTGGCCGGCTATCGCTGGGGAGTTGAGCGTAAGGCGCAATTACTTAAACGCGAGGCCAAAATTCAGGAGGAGTAATGCTCGATTTATTTGCTGATGAGCAGCCCTGGCAAGAGCCGCTGGCGCCGGGGGCTGTCGTTCTTCGCCGCTTAGCCGTTGCCGGTGCCGCCACGCTTTTACGTGATATTGAAGCGGTGGCGGCGCTCTCACCGTTTCGTCATATGGTGACGCCAGGTGGTTACACCATGTCGGTGGCGATGACCGGCTGCGGTGGGCTGGGCTGGACGACCAACAATCGCGGTTATCTCTATTCCCCTGTCGACCCCGTCACTCACCGCCCGTGGCCGCCGATACCCGAGGCATTCAATGCGCTTTGTTGTGAAGCGGCTATTGCGGCGGGATATCCCGATTTTCAACCCGATGCCTGCCTGATTAACCGTTATGCACCGGGCGCAAAACTGTCGCTGCATCAGGATAAAGACGAACCCAATCTGCGTGCGCCGATTGTTTCCGTGTCGTTGGGATTGCCCGCAATCTTTCAGTTTGGCGGCTTACAGCGTAACGACCCGCTAAAACGCCTGATGCTGGAGCACGGTGATGTGGTGGTGTGGGGCGGCGAATCACGACTGTTTTATCATGGCATTCAGCCACTTAAACCGGGTCAGCATCCCCTGACGGGAGAATACCGATACAACCTGACCTTCCGCCGGGCTTCCAATAGCGAATAAAAATAAGAATTATTCTTGATGTGAGCGTCGGGCAGTTTACACTGCTGGCTGTTTTTTCTTGCCCGGATTGCTTTGCATGCAACTACTTTTACTCGTCTGGCGTCAGTACCGTTGGCCATTTGTCGCGGTGATGGCGCTCAGCCTCGCCAGCGCCGCGCTGGGGATTGGCTTAATTGCCTTTATCAACGTGCGTTTGATTGAAATGGTCGACACCTCATTGTCGGTGCTTCCCGAATTTCTGAGTCTGCTACTGCTGCTGATGGCGGTGACGCTGGCGTCGCAGTTGGCGCTCACGACGCTGGGACACCACTTTGTTTATCGCCTGCGCGGTGAATTTATCAAACGTATTCTGGACACGCAGATTGAGCGCATTGAACAGCTCGGCAGCGCGTCACTGTTGGCCGGGCTGACCAGCGACGTGCGTGCGATTACGATTGCTTTTGTGCGTTTACCGGAACTGGTGCAGGGGATCATTCTCACTTTCGGATCTGCGGCTTATCTTGCCTGGCTATCGACAAAAATGTTAGCCGTGACGGCGCTGTGGATTGTCGTCACTATCTGGGGCGGCTACATGCTGGTGGCGCGCGTTTACAAGCATATGGCCGTGCTGCGCGAAACCGAAGACAAGCTGTATAACGATTATCAGACGGTGCTCGAAGGTCGTAAAGAGCTCACGCTTAATCGTGAACGCGCCGAACACATTTTCAATAATCTCTACATTCCCGATGCCCGCGAGTACCGCCATCACATTGTTCGCGCGGATACGTTCCACCTGAGCGCTGTGAACTGGTCAAACATCATGATGCTGGGTGCGATTGGTCTGGTGTTTTGGATGGCGAACAGCCTGGGATGGGCGGATACCAACGTGGCCGCGACGTACTCGCTGACGCTGTTGTTCCTGCGTACACCGCTGCTGTCTGCGGTAGGCGCGCTGCCCACGCTGCTTAGCGCACAAGTGGCTTTCAGAAAGCTCAATCAGTTTGCTCTCGCCCCCTTCAGGCCTGAGTTCCCGCGCCCTGAGGCGTTCCCTGAGTGGAAAACGCTGGAGCTGCGCAACGTCATGTTCCGCTACCAGGACAATAATTTTGCGGTAGGCCCGGTGAACCTGACCATTAATCGCGGGGAGATGCTGTTTCTGATTGGCGGCAATGGCAGTGGAAAATCCACGTTGGCTATGTTGCTGACCGGGCTGTATCAACCTCAGTCGGGTGAAATTTTGCTGGATGGTAAACCGATTTCCGCGCAAAAACCGGAAGACTATCGCAAGCTGTTTTCAGCGGTCTTTACCGACGTGTGGCTCTTTGATCACCTGTTAGGAACGGAAGGTAAACAGGCTAATCCTGAACTGGTCGAGAAGTGGCTTGAACAGCTGAAGATGTCGCACAAGCTGGAGCTTCAGGACGGTAAAATCCTGAACCTTAAGCTGTCGAAAGGGCAGAAAAAACGCGTAGCGCTGCTGCTGGCGTTAGCTGAAGAGCGCGACATTATTCTGCTGGATGAATGGGCTGCTGACCAGGACCCGCATTTCCGCCGCGAGTTCTATCAGGTGCTGTTGCCGCTGATGCAGGAGATGGGCAAGACAATTTTTGCTATCAGCCACGACGATCACTACTTTATTCACGCTGACCGGTTACTCGAGATGCGTGACGGTCAGTTAAGTGAACTGACGGGTGATGAGCGCGATGCCGCCTCGCGTGATGCGGTCGCGCGTACCGCCTAGCAAACGCAAGATGTCCTCATGTCTGCCCTCTCATCCACCGGGAGGGCGGAAATTTACGTAACCGCATTTTTTTCCCCTATTTTTCCTCTGTTTATTATCATTTACATATCCCCGCGCTATTCTTACTGCCAACTCATTTTATGGATTAATGATTGATGTCTGTCATAAACAAAAACAGCGCAAGGCTGCGCGACCAGGAGCGTGCCCGACTCATCTGGCTCCTGACCACGGATAAAGCCGTCACATCGACGCTATTGGGCAAACTCACCCTGGCTGAGCAATATGACGTCGGCACGCTGGCCGACGATATTGCTGAGGTAGGGGCGTTAGTTGCTCATCTGCCTCCGCCGGATCTGGCCGATACCCTGGAAGCGCTGCCTTCGGAAGAGCGCCACGCATTATGGCGGCTGGTGCAGGTCCATGAACGTGGACAAGTCTTACTGGAAGCGTCAGAGAACGTCTGGGACGATCTTATCGAGGATATGAGCGACCGCGATATTCTCGAGGCCATGCAAACGCTCGATATCGACGAGCAGATCTATCTGGTGCAACACCTGCCGCGTAACCTGACGGGCCGCATGCTGGCTTCACTGCCGGCGGAAGAGCGCGCGCGCGTGCGCCAGGTGATGAATTACGCGAAAAACAGCGTCGGCGCGATCATGGAGTTCGAGGTGATTATGGTTCGCCCGGACGTCACGCTGGCAACTGTGCAGCGCTTTTTGCGTCGTCGAGGCAAGATGCCGCAGAACACCGATAAACTGTTCGTGACGTCGCGAGATAAAACTCTGCTGGGTGAACTGACGCTGCAAACCATTTTGCTGAACGGCAGCCAGCGTCAGGTGAGCGAGGTGATGGAAACGCAGCCGATGATTTTCTCCCCGGAGGATGACGCGGAAAAAGCAGCGCGAACCTTTGAACGTGACAACCTGATCAGCGCCGCGGTAGTCGATTCGGTGGGCAAATTGATGGGTCGCGTCACCATCGATGAGATCGTTGATGTCGTCTATGAAGAAACCGATAACGACATGCGTGCGATGGGGGGCTTGAGCGCGGAAGAAGATGTCTACGCGCCCGTGAGTAAAGCGGTCAAAACGCGCTGGGCGTGGCTGGCGGTAAACTTATGCACCGCGTTTATTGCGTCGCGCGTCATTGACGGTTTTGAACATACCATTTCGCAACTTGTGGCTCTGGCCTCCCTGATGCCCATTGTCGCGGGAATCGGCGGGAACACGGGCAACCAAACTATCACCATGATCGTGCGCGCGCTGGCGCTGCAGCATATTCAGCCGGGGAACTTTAGCTTCCTGATCTTTAGAGAGATGGGTGTTGCGCTGATTAACGGTCTGGTCTGGGGCGGGATTATGGGCTGTGTCACCTGGTGGCTCTACGGTGATATGGCGCTTGGCGGCGTGATGACGCTGGCAATGGTGCTCAATCTGCTGATGGCTGCCGTGATGGGCGTTATCATCCCTCTGACGATGACCAAACTGGGGCGCGACCCCGCAGTGGGGTCGAGCGTGATGATCACCGCCATTACCGATACCGGCGGGTTCTTTATTTTCCTTGGGTTGGCGACGATTTTCCTGATGTAACAGCGTGCTTGAGTTTTAGCCGGGCGGGAATGATCGCCATGATGATTATCCCGCCCACCACGCCAATCGCCAGATTGCCCGTATAAACGGTGGCAGCCACGGTCACCAGCATCACCAGCGTTTCCGCAATCGGTGCGCCTTTAACCGTAGTCGGCTGAACGCTGTGCCAGTTAAAGGTCTTAAAGGCGACGATCGCCATAATCCCGGCCAGCACCGCCATGGGGATTTTGGCCATGACATCACTCAGGGCGGTCACCAGTACGAGCAGCACCAGCCCAGCGGCGATTGTTGAAACGCGGCTGCGGCCTTTGCCCATCTCGACGTTAACGATGGTTTGTCCAATCATCGCGCATCCGGCAATCCCCCCGTAAAACCCAGACATGATGTTCGCTACGCCAAGGCCAATACTTTCCCGGCGTTTACTCGAAGGCGTTGCGGTCAGCTCATCCACCAGTTTTGCCGTCAGTAACGACTCCATCAGACCGACGAACGCGATACTCAATGCGCACGGCCAGATTATGCTCAGCGTTTGCAGATTTAACGGTACCAGCAACTGGGTAAAGCCCGGCAGGCCACCGCTCATGGAGCCTTCGTCACCCACGGTCGGCAGAATTTGTCCACTGAACACGGTGAATAGCGTCAGGAGGACAATCGCAATCAGCGGCGACGGAACGCTTTTAATAAAGCGCGGCACCCACAGAACGATCAGGAGCGTCAGCACAAACAGGCCGACAATCAGCGGGCTTTTGGTCCAGAAATGGGGAACCTGCGCAAAGAAAATCAGCACCCCGAGAGCATTAACAAACCCGGTCATCACGGGCTGCGGAATAAATCGCATCAGGCGCGCCATACCGAGAACGCCAAACAGAATTTGAATGATCCCGGCCAGGATCACCGCAGGCAAAATGTACTGCACGCCATGCTGAGCCACCATCGGGCCGATGACTAACGCAATGGAACCGGCGGCGGCAGTGACCATCGCCGGACGACCGCCCATTACGGAAAGCGCCAGACACAGCACCACCGACGCAATCAGACTGACTTTCGGGTCAACGCCCGCGACCACGGAAAAGGAGATCACTTCAGGGATGAGGGCCAGCGCCGTAATAACGCCCGCTAAGGTTTCACGCATGAACAGTTTCGGCGAACGCAGGGCGTTCGCAACGCGGCCATCATCAGGCGTCAGGGCAGAGGAGTGTGGTATTGACATAAAATTCGCAGGTTAGGGCAGGCTTCCGTGCGCGCGATCACAAAGTGCAGCATAGTAGCCAGAAAAGACGCGTTTTGCCAGTCGGCAAAATAATACCCTTATAAACATTCCATCATTAAATTTCACAATTACAATAATTTCGTAACCTTTAAACGCGAGTTGATAATTGATACCGTTGCCCCGCAGCTTATTTCACCTGCAATTCCACGTACAAACCAAGACAACAAGTAAGGCATAAATGATGAAAAAAATGACTGCCATGCTCTTCTCTATGGCGGTGGGGCTGAACGCTGTCTCCATGACCGCGATGGCCGATGCGCCGAAAGAGCAGGAAACGGATGTCCTTTTAATTGGCGGCGGTATCATGAGCGCCACTCTGGGAACGTATCTGCAAGAATTACAGCCGGACTGGTCAATGACCATGGTTGAACGCCTCGATGGCGTGGCAAAAGAAAGCTCGAACGGCTGGAATAACGCCGGCACGGGCCACTCGGCACTCATGGAACTGAACTATACACCGCAGAAAAAGGACGGTTCCATTAGTATCGAGAAGGCCGTTGAGATCAACGAAGCCTTCCAGGTTTCACGCCAGTTCTGGTCACATCAGGTCAACAGCGGCGTGATGCACGACCCGCACTCATTTATTAACACCGTGCCGCACATGAGCTTTGTATGGGGCGATCAAAACGTGAACTTCCTGCGCGCACGTTACGCCGCTTTGCAGCAGAGCAGCCTGTTCCGTGGCATGAAGTTCTCTGAAGATCATGCTCAGATCAATGAGTGGGCACCGCTGGTCATGGAAGGGCGCGACCCAAATCAGAAGGTTGCAGCAACACGTACTGAAATCGGCACCGACGTTAACTACGGCGAAATCACGCGTCAACTGGTTAGCGCCTTGCAGAAAAAAGATGACTTCCATTTGCAACTCAGCACCGAAGTGCGCGGCTTTAAGCGTAACGCGGATAACAGCTGGAGCGTGACGGTTGCCGATCTGAAGAACAACGAAGCAGAACACGTCATTAAGGCGAAATTTGTCTTTATCGGCGCGGGTGGCGCAGCGTTAAAACTGTTGCAGGAAACCGGTATTCCAGAAGCTGACGACTATGCGGGCTTCCCGGTCGGCGGACAATTCCTGGTATCCGAGAATCCGGAAGTAGTGAATCGTCACCTGGCGAAAGTGTATGGTCAGGCTTCTGTCGGTGCGCCGCCAATGTCTGTGCCACATATCGACACCCGTATGCTGGACGGTAAGCGCGTGGTGCTGTTTGGGCCGTTCGCCACCTTCTCCACCAAATTCCTGAAAAATGGTTCGCTGTGGGATCTGCTCAGCTCCACCACCACGTCTAACTTCATGCCGATGGTGGATGTGGGCATGGATAACTTCGATCTGGTGAAATACCTGATGAGTCAGGTGATGCTTTCCGATGACGATCGTTTTGCGGCACTGAAAGAATACTATCCGCAGGCGAAAAAAGAGGACTGGCGCTTATGGCAGGCTGGTCAGCGCGTGCAAATCATCAAGCGTGACCCGAAAGAAGGCGGCGTATTGCGTCTTGGCACGGAAGTGGTGAGCGATAAAGACGGCACGATTGCGGCACTGCTGGGTGCCTCTCCGGGCGCATCAACAGCCGCGCCAATCATGCTGCATTTGATGGAAAAAGTGTTTAAAGATAAAGTTGCCAGCCCGGAATGGCAGGCGAAACTGAAAACCATTATTCCGTCTTACGGCACCAGGCTGAACGGTAACGTAGCAGCGACGGAACAAGAGCTGGAGTCCACCAGCCGCGTTCTGCAGCTCAAGTATGAAAAACCGCAAACGGCTGTTGCTGCGCCACAAGCTCAACCGCAGCTAAAACCTCAGCCGGACTCTAAACCGGTCGCGGATATCGCACTCTGAGTATAAAAAGCCGGGTATCGATACCCGGCTTTATTTTTAACGCACGACTGCGTTTTCGATTTTCTCTTCCGCTTTCCAGACCCGATATTTCACGTCGATATTCTCAGGCGTATACACCACGATCGGTAGCTTGCTGTTATAACGCAGCAGACTATTATCACCCAGATACGCCGTCACAAACTTCTGCGTTTTCGTGTTTTCCGGACAAGCCATCATAGTAGATACCGGAGAGGTGACGTTATCGAAGACGTAATAGTCATAGCCCCAGCCTTCCAGCGTTTTGCTTTCCAGTTTGCCGCCAAGACGATGCTGGTTGCAGTCTACTTCCAGATTCTGGCCAATCAGCAATTCAACCTTGTAACCGGACTCATCATCCTGAGCAGGGAGCTGGATAACCTGGCGCTTCATCCCTTTGTCGGCCTGCGGCCACGGGGCGATTTTTTCCAGCGGCGCATTTTTCGGCGTCTCACTGGCGAACGCGCTGGTGTTCATGCAGACAGCGGCGAGAAGGGCAATAGCAAATTTAGGTGCGTTTTTCACAGTCATTCCTTGTATGTCAAACGATCGGTACAAGGCTAGCATAGCAAAATGTGAATCTTGATATTATTTACTCATATTTTCATATTAAACGGTATATGTGCCTGGTTATTTTGTCTTTTGGTGGCTGTAAATGCTGATATGGAACGAAAGAAGTGAACGTGTTAGGGTTAGCAGCAAATATTGTTATTCATCTGTGAAGGGAAGAGAGACATGATGGTTCGCGCTAAGCTTAATACGCCCGAGGGCAGAAAATTTTTAGTGGCACTTTTCGTTGTGTTTATGATTGCCGCGACGTGCGTGGGTCGGGCGACCATTGTCGGGGTGATCGAACAATACAACATTCCGCTTTCGCAGTGGACCACCAGCATGTTCGTGCTGCAATCGGCGATGATCTTTGTCTACAGCCTGGTCTTTACGGTTCTTCTTGCCATTCCGTTGGGGATATTTTTCCTCGGTGGCAGTGATAAGAAATAAGTCATTAGACATAAAAAAACCAACCCTGAGCGGTTGGTTTTTTTATGTCGTAATTTTGGTCGGCACGGAGAGATTTGAACTCTCGACCCTCGCCACCCCATGACGATGCGCTACCAGGCTGCGCTACGTGCCGTTACCGTAGAAATTTATACTAACCTTTTGCAGAATGAATGCAAGTCTGCGTCACGCTAACTGACTCATTTTTAATCAGTTAGCGATAAACCGTTTCTCGTCAGTCAGCACCTGAAGGAGCAGACTCAACTGCGGTTTCTGGTCATGTATTTTCTCGCCCTGCAGATTATACGTCTGGTAATTACCGTTGCTGCTGAGCACTAAGGTTATTGCTGGCGTCGTCACTGCCAGAGTATTTCCGTTGGCTGCCGTCACCCAGTTGTGGCGACGCGTTGCGCTGAAAATATCCTGCCCCTGCGAGTACTCATTCGCCGGTGTGCTGACGTGCAGCAACCGCTGCATCAACGTCGTCATAATATCTTTATGATCGGTCAACATGCTGATGCGTTGTGCAGGTGTGCCCGGCCAGTGAACAACCAGCGGGACGTGCAGGTTAGGGCGCGACCAGTCCATTTCTTTTGTCTCATCACCCAGCGGCACACCGTGGCCTGCTGTAATGATCACCACGGTATTATCCAGTTTGCCGGATTCACGGAGTGCGCTAATGACGCGCGCGATCTGTGCGTCGACATCACCCGCCGCACGGCTGTAACGTCGGGTAAAGCCTTTCTGATTGCTGTCATCCAGCGTCGTGCCGTTAAACGCAACCCAGGAGAACCAGCGGTTATCTTCCTGCGCATAGCGATTCAGCCAGTTTACCCACTGATTCGCTGTTTTTTCGTCGGACTGACTCTGCGCAGCAGGCAGCGAGAAGTCGGATAACAACGCCTGGCGATAAAGCGGGCTGCTGAAACCGTCCGATGAGAACAGCCCCAGTTGATAACCCTGCTGATTAAGAGAGGTAATCAGTGCCGCTGGCGTACGGGAAGACAACACACCGTCCATATAACCCGCAGAAATGCCATAGAACAGACCGAAAATGCCTGCATCGGTGCTATTCCCGGCGCTCATATGTTGCGTAAAGTTAATGTTCTGCTCGGCGAATTCAGCCAGCGCGGGCATCTGTTTCTCATAGCGAGAATAATTGAGACCGTCGACGGTAATGAGCAAGACGTTCTGGCCTTGTCCCATATCGCGATAGCGCAAATCACTCAGAGGATACTGTACCGATACGGCCTCTGGATTGCCTTGCTCGACCAGACGACGCTGATATTCCTGCGCATCAAGCAGCCCGTGTTTTTCAAGGAAGCGACGCGCCGTCATCGGATAGGAAAGCGGCAAGTTGGCGCGCTGCATGGTAATAGGGCGATAGAAGTTGGCATCAGCCCAAATGTACATCACATGCGAGCTGATAAACGCCACGAAAAATAGCGCGGCGACAGGTTTGGCGTAGTGACGCCGACGCGTCAGGCTACGGAGTTTTTGCCAGCTCCATGTGGCAAACAGCATCTCAATCAGCAGAATAATGGGCACGCTGATAAACATCAGCTGCCAGTCACGTGCGGTTTCGTTCTGGTCGGGGTTAATCACCAGTTCCCAGACGATGGGATTGAGATGCAGGTGGAAACGTGTGAAGACTTCGCTGTCGATAAGCAGCAGCGTCATGCCCGCAGTGGCAAGGATCGCGGATAAAAACCGCATCAGCCGCTGCGACATGACGATAAACGTCAGAGGGAAAAGAATCAGCAGGTACGTGGCGAACACTAAAAAGCTAAAATGCCCAACCACGCTTATCCAGGAGTATACACGCCCGGTTAGCGTCGTCGGCCAGTCGGCCACGAACAGATAACGGCTGCCCAGCACCATGCCCAACAAAATGTTGAACAAGGCAAACCAGTGCCCCCAGCTAACCATCTGGGAGACTTTTTCGCGGTAGCGCTGACGATTCGTCACCATAAACTGTTGTTCGTTTCCCTTAATGCGCCTGATCGTTGCTCACCGAGGACTGCAAAGCCTGGACGAATGATTTTGCGATCGCCTGACGTTGAGCCGGAGCAACGCTGGTATTGATAAGGTTGGTGACCATATTTCCCAAAACCATCAGAGAAAGATCGGTCGGCGTTTTGTTTTTTTCAAGTACGTTGGCCAGCTCACTGAGCAGGTGTTCAACGTGTTCATCACTATAGCGGGAATGTTGTGGCATAAATCGAAATCAGTTTGTTGATGAAAGGGCAACATATTACCGTAGCAACAGCTTTTTTTCCCCTTTTTTATCTGCCGTTCTTCTGTTGCACAGATCCGAAGGGGGTGATTGAATACCGCCCGGTCTAAAAGGAGAGTTTATCATGAGTCTGGATATCAACCAGATTGCGTTGCACCAGCTTATCAAGCGTGATGAGCAAACCCTTGAGCTGGTGCTGCGCGATTCGTTACTGGAACCAACGCCTACCGTTACGGAAATGATGGCGGAATTACACCGTGTTTATAGTGCCAAAAATAAAGCCTATGGCATGTTCAACGAAGAGAGCGAGCTGGCGCAAAGCTTGCGTTTACAGCGGCAGGGCGAAGAGGATTTCCTGGCATTTAGCCGGGCGGCGACAGGGCGTCTGCGCGACGAACTGGCGAAATATCCGTTTGCGGATGGCGGTATCGTGCTGTTCTGCCAGTACCGTTATCTGGCGGTGGACTATTTGCTGGTCACCGTGCTGAACAATCTGAGCAGTATGCGTGTGAATGAGCAGCTCGACATCAGCTCCACGCACTATCTGGATATCAATCATGCCGATATCGTGGCACGTATTGATTTGACCGAATGGGAAACTAACCCGGAATCCACGCGCTACCTGACGTTCCTGAAAGGACGTGTCGGGCGCAAAGTGTCAGACTTCTTTATGGACTTCCTCGGTGCCAGCGAAGGCCTGAACGCGAAAGCGCAGAACAAAGGGTTGTTGCAGGCGCTGGATGATTTCACCGCAGAGGCACAACTTGATAAATCTGAGCGCCAGAACGTGCGTCAGCAGGTTTACAGCTATTGCAGCGAGCAGTTGCAGGCCGGCGAAGAGATTGAGCTTGAATCGCTGTCGAAAGAGTTAGCGGGCGTTAGCGAAGTCAGCTTCCAGGAATTTACGGCTGATAAAGGCTATGAGCTGGAGGAGAGTTTCCCGGCAGATCGCAGTACGCTGCGTCAGTTAACCAAATTTGCCGGCAGCGGCGGCGGGTTAACCGTCAATTTTGACGCCATGCTGCTGGGTGAGCGCATCTTCTGGGATCCCGCAACCGACACGCTGACCATCAAAGGGACGCCACCGAATCTGCGCGATCAGCTGCAGCGTCGTACGTCAGGCGGTAAATAGCCGCCATAAAAAAACCCCGCAGCGCGGGGTTTTTTCTCAACCTGTTGGCGATTAAGCGCGAACGAAGTCGACGTGAGACAGTTTTGGCTTGAACGGGTGACGCTGAACAGCCTGAACTTTCACTTTTTCTTCTTTACCATCGATAACGATAGTCAGAACTTCAGTGTAGAACCCTTCTTTGGTCTGCTGGTTCCAGACTTTATCCTGTTCCAGTTCGATAGCAACTGGAGCGGCTTCGCCACCATAAATGATAGCCGGGAACTTGTTAGCTGCGCGCAGGCGGCGGCTCGCACCCTTACCCTGCACTGCACGTACTTCTGCATTGATAGTGAACATTGATTTCTCTCTGTAAATAAGTCCTGCTACAGGCGACCCAGCAGCAGGTAAGTGTTCTGCCTCACGGATGTGAAGCGGGCGGCATTTTATACTCAAACGCACTTTACATCAATCAAAAGTCCCTTTAACCCCGCAATTCATTGGCCCGGCGGAAACGTCCTTCGTAGTCGAACACTTTCTCACGCACCTGCCAGAACTGGCCTTTTTTACGGGCGACAACAAAATCAGGATGGCGCAAAAACGCCTGCTGGTGGACGATATCCGCGACGGTAATCCAGCGCAACGGCACGCCAGGCGTTCGGGTATGCGGGCGGATAAACAGCTGTTCGAACGCCGTGCGCTGAGCGGGCGTGTGCAGCCGGAAACGTTCGCTGACGTCCGCGCCGTCTTCGTCGTAATAGGTTATTTTCAGCCACTCGCCTTTGTCATCTGCACCGGGTTGCAGCGCCATACCGGAGCAGCGCAATACCAGCGCATCTTTGAGCTTCAGCGCGGCTTTCAGCATGTCATCAGGGTCGACCAAAACGGTGTCACATTCCCGACATCGTCGCGCGGCGATATCATTTTCAGCGTTGCACTGCGGACAGTTTTTGAAGCGGAAGCGAAAATCGCACTGTTCGCGATGGCCTTCGTCGTCCTCAAACCAGCCCTGACAGCGGCGGCCAAAATGCTCAACAAGCGTGCCCTCAGCGGTCATTTTTCCCCAAAAGGTGTTGGCAAAACCGCAGGCCGGGCAAAAAACTTGTACCGGAACATTGCCGCTTTTGCCTTTTGGCGTGCCCACTTCGGGCGAATACAGGTCGTGCGGATTACCGGCGTAATCGAGAATCAGGCAGTCAGTTTTTCCGGGGGCCAGCCGTAATCCGCGCCCGACGATTTGCTGATACAAGCTGACGGATTCAGTGGGGCGCAGAATCGCAATCAAATCGACGTGTGGCGCATCAAATCCGGTGGTCAATACCGATACGTTCACCAGGTAGCGGAACTGCTGCGCTTTAAAGGCCTCGATGAGCGTATCGCGTTCCGGGCTGGGTGTTTCACCGGTAATCAACGCGGCGTCGTTTTTCGGCAGCAAACCGGTGATTTCGCGGGCATGCTCCACGGTGGCGGCGAAAATCATCACGCCTTTGCGTGTCTGAGCAAACTCTTCAATTTGGCTGATGATATGTGGCGTAATGCGCTGCTGCTTTTTCAGCTCCAGATTCATGTCCGCTTCGCTAAACAGCCCATTGCTTTGCGCCTGTAAGCGGCTGAAATCATACTGTACGACGGGCATATCCAGACGTTCAGGTGGCGTCAGATAGCCGTGTTTGATCATGTAGCGCAGCGGCAGTTCATAGATGCAATCGCGAAACAGCGCTTTATCATCGCCACGCACCATACCGTGATAATGAAACTGATAAATCCAGCCTTTGCCCAGACGAAAGGGGGTAGCGGTCAGCCCCAGTAAACGCACCTGCGGATTCACTTCCTTCAGGTGCGTCAGAATCTGCTGATACTGGCTGTCGTTGTCATCGCTGATGCGATGGCACTCATCAATAATCAACAGAGAGAACTCGCTGCGGAACAGCTCAAGATTGCGCGCCACCGACTGAACGCTTCCAAAAACGACCTTGCCGTGGCTCTCTTTACGTTTGAGTCCGGCAGCGAAAATGTCCGCCTCCAGACCCAACGCCAGGTATTTAGCGTGATTCTGTGCGACCAGCTCTTTGACGTGCGCCAGCACCAGCACGCGGCCACGCGCCAGTCGCGCCAGCTCAGCGATGACCAGGCTTTTTCCTGCGCCGGTGGGCAGGACAATCGCAGCCGGCTCTTTGTGTTTGCGAAACCAGGCGAGCGTCGCGTCAACGGCTTCCTGCTGATAGGGGCGAAGTGTAAAAGTCATAGGTTCTCGTTTTGGTTCTCTCGCATTAGTATGCCACGAAACTTTTTCCCTTGAGTGGCGCAGATAGGCCGCTATACTGGACAGTTCTTGACTGCTTCTTTTTCGGACATGTTGTCCGACTTCCTGCACCTTTAAGGCTAATTAGATTTCATGCGACTTGATAAATTTATCGCTCAGCAACTCAGCGTCAGCCGCGCTATTGCCGGACGTGAAATTCGCGCCAGCCGCGTTACCGTGGACGGCGATATTGTGAGAGACAGCGCGTTCAAACTCCTCCCGGAACATGACGTAGAGTTTGACGGTAACACGCTGACCCAGCAAATCGGCTCACGCTATTTTATGCTCAATAAGCCGCAAGGCTACGTCTGTTCGACGGATGACCCTGATCACCCGACGGTGCTTTATTTCCTTGAAGAGCCGGTCGCGCACAAACTGCATGCGGCGGGGCGTCTGGATATTGATACGACCGGTCTGGTGCTAATGACCGATGATGGTCAATGGTCGCACCGAATTACGTCTCCGCGCCACCACTGTGAAAAAACCTATCTGGTTACGCTTGAGTCGCCGGTCGCGGATGACACGGCTGAACAATTCACCAAAGGCGTTCAGCTGCATAATGAAAAAGATCTCACCAGGCCCGCAGTGCTTGAGGTTATTACGCCTACCGAAGTGCGTTTGACCATCAGCGAAGGGCGCTACCACCAGGTGAAGCGGATGTTCGCCGCCGTGGGCAACCGTGTGGTTGGCCTGCATCGTGAACGCATTGGTGAGATTGCCCTCGATCCGGAACTTGAACCCGGTGAATATCGCCCGTTAACGGAAGACGAAATTGCCAGCGTTGGCATGCCGCCACGCTAATTTCAGGAGCACACGGTGACCACCAGGCCACACTCATCAATTAGCATCGTCTTTATCCTTGGCCTCCTGGCCATGCTGATGCCGCTGTCTATCGACATGTACTTGCCTGCGCTGCCGGTGATTTCCGCGCAGTTCGGCGTACCGGCGGGCAGCGCGCAAATGACACTCAGCACCTATATCCTCGGCTTTGCCGTCGGGCAATTGCTGTACGGCCCAATGGCGGACAGCATCGGGCGCAAGCCGGTGATTCTGGGGGGAACGCTGGTGTTTGCCGCGGCGGCGGTGGCGTGCGCACTGGCGCAAACAATCGAACAGCTGATCGTGATGCGTTTCTTGCATGGTCTGGCGGCTGCGGCGGCGAGTGTGGTGATTAACGCTCTGATGCGCGATATCTACCCGAAAGAAGAGTTTTCGCGCATGATGTCGTTTGTCATGCTGGTTACCACCATTGCGCCATTGCTGGCACCCATGATTGGTGGGGCAGTGCTGGTATGGTTTAGCTGGCATGCCATTTTCTGGATCCTGGCGATCGCCGCGCTGCTGGCGTCGGCGATGATCTTCTTCTTCATTGATGAAACCTTGCCGGTGGAACGTCGGCAGAAATTTCACATTCGCACCACCATCGGCAACTTTGCCTCGTTGTTCCGCCATAAACGCGTGTTGAGCTATATGCTGGCGAGTGGTTTCAGCTTTGCAGGAATGTTTTCGTTCCTGAGTGCCGGGCCCTTTGTTTACATTGAGATTAACCACGTTTCGCCGCAGGACTTCGGTTACTACTTCGCATTGAACATTGTGTTCCTGTTCGTCATGACCATTATCAATAGCCGCTTTGTCCGTCGTGCCGGGGCGCTGAATATGTTCCGGGCGGGCCTGTGGATCCAGTTTGTGATGGCGATTTGGATGGTGTTCACCGCATTCTTCGACGTCGGTTTCTGGGCGCTGGTGGTGGGCGTGGCGGCGTTTGTCGGTTGCGTGTCGATGGTTTCATCGAACGGGATGGCGGTTATTCTCGACGAGTTTCCGCACATGGCAGGAACCGCCTCGTCGCTGGCAGGCACGTTCCGCTTTGGGATCGGTGCGATTGTGGGCGCGTTGCTCTCAATGGCGACGTTTAACACCGCCTGGCCGATGATTTGGTCTATCGCGTTTTGTGCCACCTGTTCGATACTTTTCTATCTCTACGCCAGCCGGCCGAGAAAATCAGCGCATTGATAAATGAAAAGGGACCAAAGCGGTCCCTTTTTTGATGCGCGTCAACCAAACCGATGTTTGTTTACCCCGTGATTGTTTCTTTTTTGTAAAATCTATTTATGTAAAAAGTCACATCGTTGTAGTTAAAAAGGTTGAGTTAGATCGCAGAAACGGGTACATATAGCGCCGAAGCGAGCCTGTAACTTACATAATAACGCCCTGAAAAATGAGATACCAAAGCCCGTAACATAAGGCTGTAAGCGTTTCTCATCAAAAAAAAGGCAGGTCAGCAACGATGTGTTACTATAAATGTAAATAAATTGTGAAGGCTTTTTGCTTCCGGGGAAAGAACGTGAATACATTACAGCTCTCCATCGTCCATCGCCTGCCACAAAGCTATCGCTGGTTGGCGGGTTTTGCAGGTTCGAAGGTTGAACCGATTCCGCAAAGTGGAAACGACAGTGAGAATTGCCTCGTGGCGCTGAAATTACTCAGCTCCGACGATGAAAATGCGTGGCCGGTTATGGAGCGCCTGAGCCAGGCCTTGACGGATATCGAAGTGGTCAGCTCTATCGTGGAATGCGAAGGTGAACCTTGCCTGTTTGTTAACAGCCAGGATGAATTTGCCGCCACCTGCCGCCTGAAGAATTTTGGCGTCGCCATCGCTGAACCGTTTTCCCGTCAGCAACCTTTCTAAGCCTTAACGCAAGGCTAACAGCTGGCGTGTGTATTCATGTGTCGGTGCGGCAAACACGCGCTGGCAGTCACCTTGCTCGACCACTTCCCCCTGACGCAGCACAACTACCTGATGGCACAACGCGCGCACAACCTGCAAATCGTGACTAATAAAGATATACGCCAGCTGATGCTTTTCCTGCAGCGCTTTCAGTAACGCCAGGATTTGCGCCTGCACGGTTTTGTCGAGCGATGAGGTGGGTTCATCCAGGATAATCAATTCCGGTTTCAGGATCAGCGCCCGTGAAATGGCGATACGCTGACGCTGCCCCCCAGAGAAGGCAGCCGGATAACGAAAGCGAGTCTCCGGATCCAGTCCGACTTCTTCCATCACGCGAATGACTTCTTCTTCACGCTGCCGGGCGCTTAGCTCTGGCCGATGCACGCGCAGGCCTTCTTCAATAATTTGCAACACGTTGAGTCGAGGGTTGAGTGAGGAATTGGGATCCTGAAAAACCACCTGCATCCGATGACGCACGGGCAACATCTGTCGCCGATTCAAGCCGTGCAGCGGTTTTCCATCAAACAGGATGGCTCCCTGTGAGGCAATTAACCGCAGCAGCGCCAGCCCGGTGGTGCTTTTACCCGATCCCGACTCGCCGACTAAACCTAGCGTTTCGCCTGGCCGCAGTGAAAAGCTGACGTTCTTCAGCACATGATTTTGATCGACAATACGGCGGAAAACCCCTTTCCGCACAGGGAACGAGACGGCAAGCCCCTCAACG
>Ga0256410_1001513_pt1 | contig 17598 bp, 15 predicted proteins | sample PhyWR1_FD_185983 | JGI IMG/M metagenome (GOLD analysis project Ga0256410, IMG submission 185983) | Leaf surface microbial communities from wheat plants in UC Gill Tract Community Farm, Albany, California, United States - DLSL W.R1 | ecosystem: Host-associated > Plants > Phyllosphere >... | reverse complement strand
GACGGCGGCAAACCGCTGCCAAACACGTGGGAAAAGTTAACGCCGCCTTTCTCGATGACATGGCCGTTTTCAATGACCCGTGTGCGGCCGCCGCCACCGGCAGGGCGCTGCCACGCATCTTCAACGAAGCGCGAGCCGCCATCTTCGGTTTCCAGAGCGTTGCAAATACGGTCTTGAAGGTCGAGCAGGTAGGCTTTTACAGCCTCGGTGCGAGTAGTCATGACATCACCCAGATTAAGTCAAAGCTACGCGGCACATCGTTCGTAGCGGGGCCGGCGGCAAAGGGCCGCTAGCATAACACCGCACCCCGCCTCATCGCAGTTGACGAAGGTCACGCTTCAGCGTTGGATAGAGCCCTCGTAAAATCAGCAAGGACTGTGCAGATGGCTAAACGTATCCAGATTCAGGCCCACGGCGGCCCTGAAGTGCTTGAGTTTGTCGACTTCCACCCCGCTGAGCCGGGCCCGCAGCAGGTGCGGGTGCGCAACCAGGCCATTGGTCTGAACTTTATCGACACCTACTATCGCGGCGGGCTGTACCCGCTGGCGCAGCTGCCATCCGGGCTGGGCAACGAAGGGGCCGGGGTTGTCGACGCCGTAGGCAGCGATGTGCATAACGTACAAGTGGGCGACCGCGTGGCTTACGGCACCGGCCCGCTGGGTGCCTACAGCGAACTGCATGTGTTGCCGGCCGCCAACGTGGTGAAACTGCCTGAAGACATTTCATTCGAGCAAGCGGCGGCGGTGATGCTCAAAGGCCTGACGGTGCAGTACTTGCTGCGTCAGACCTATGAACTCAAGGGCGGCGAAACCATTCTGTTCCACGCAGCGGCTGGCGGTGTGGGCTCGATTGCCTGCCAATGGGCCAAGGCGTTGGGCGTGAAGCTGATCGGCACCGTGAGCTCGCCCGAAAAAGCCGCACTGGCCAAATCCCTGGGCGCTTGGGAAACCATCAATTACAGCCATGAAGACGTGGCTCAGCGTGTGCTGGAACTGACGGATGGCAAGAAAGTGCCGGTGGTGTATGACGGCGTCGGCAAGGACACCTGGCTGACCTCGCTGGACTCCCTGGCCCTGCGCGGCCTGATGGTCAGCTTTGGCAACGCTTCCGGTGCCGTGACGGGGGTCAACCTGGGGATCTTGTCGCAGAAAGGCTCGCTGTACGTCACCCGGCCAACCCTGGCGTCTTACGCCAACAGCGCCGAAAACCTGCAAACGATGGCGGATGAACTGTTTGCCATGATTCGCAGTGGCGACATCAAGGTTGATATCAGCCAGCGTTTTGCGCTGAAGGATGCCGCCCAGGCACAGATTGAGCTGTCCTCGCGCCGCACCACCGGCTCGACCATTTTGCTGCCGTAATTCCCGCCAGCTCGCTCCTACGGATGGCAGCGTTTGTAGGAACGAGCTTGCTCGTGATCTTTTGATCTGTGGCCGTGACCGCAGCAATGGATGGGCCGAAGACGAGGCGGCCCCTCCTATGGGGTTTTGCCAGGGTTTACGCGGGGCGCACGACCTTGCCGGTCGCCAAATCACGAATCAGGCTCGGGTTTTTACGCCCGCCCAAGTTACCGCCCAAGACGTGATCGATTTTTCCACGAAAGTACTGCTCCACTTTCAGCCGCGTGCGGGCCGCCGGCAAACCGGCCGGGTTGGCTGACGTCGAGACGATGGGCCCCACCAACGCACACAGCTCCCGCACCAGCGGGTGATCGCTGACACGCAAAGCCACGGTGTCGTGAGCACCGGTAATCCACTCCGGCAGCAGGCCTTGGTGCGGCACCAGCCAGGTATTGGGCCCCGGCCAGGTGCTGGCCATCCGGTCGAGCCAGGCCTGCGGGAAGTCTTCAAACAGAAAGTCGAACTGATGGATATTGTCGGCCACCACAATCAGGCCTTTATCCACAGGGCGCGACTTGATCGCCAGCAAACGCTCGACCGCGTCTTCATCCCACGGGTCACAGCCCAGCCCCCACACCGCTTCGGTTGGGTAGGCAATCACCGCGCCGGCCCGAATGGCTCGAGCCGCTTGTTGGACGCGCCAGGTGCTGATCATCGAATATCTCCCAAAAAGTACTGCGCGCAGTGTACTTAGCTGGGTCGAGCAAACCAACGCCCGCTCTCCAGCACCACATGGCCCTCCAGCTCAAGCTCGGTCAACGCCGCCAATAGCTTGGGCAGTTCCCAGCCACTGGCGCTGGCCAAGCCTTCGCTGGTGTAGGGTGCCGCCTGCAACAGTTGCACTAACGGGTGACCACTTGGCGTAAACAGCTCGGTGGTGGGGAGCGGCAGCGAACGCCAGCCGCGCAAGCCTTCCAAAATATGCTCGACGGTTTCAACCAGGGTCGCGCCTTCGCGAATCAATTGATGACAACCCCGTGCACCGGGGTGGTGAATGGAGCCCGGCATGGCATACACCTCACGGCCCTGCTCGGCCGCAAGGCGCGCCGTGATCAATGAGCCGCTGGCGACACTGGCTTCCACCACCAGCACGCCCAGGGACAGACCGCTGATGATGCGGTTACGCCGTGGGAAGTTGCCCGGCTGTGCCTCGGCGTCCAACGGGAACTCCGAAACCACGGCGCTGCCACCCTCAATCATCGCTTCAGCCAAGGCACGGTGGCGCTGTGGATAAAGTTTTTCCAGCCCTGTGCCCAACACCCCAATGGTCTGCCCGCCAACGGCCAAAGCCCCTTGATGCGCGGCCCCGTCAATGCCCAGCGCCAGCCCGCTGGTGATCACAAAACCGGCACCCGCCAGGGCCCGCGAAAAAGCGGCGGCGGTGTCCATGCCAGGCTTGGATGCCCGCCGGCTGCCCACCATCGCCAGCTGCGGCTTTTCCATGATCGAAGGGCTACCCGCCACAAATAACAGCGGCGGCGCGTCGCACAATTCACTCAATAACGCCGGGTAATCGGCCTGGTCATGCAACAGCACATGCTGCTTGCAGCCCTCAAGCCAGCGCAATGCAGCGCTGGCACCGTCGCGCACAGCGGGGCTGCGCCGGGCGTCGCAGCTCGCGGCAGGCAGGCCCAGCGCTCGCCAGGCGCTGGCTGGCGCACTCAGCGCCGAGCAGGCCGAACCGAAGGCGCTGAACAGGGTGTAATAGCGGCGTGGGCCCAGCTCGGGCAAGCGATGTAAACGCAAGCGGGCTTCCAGCTCGGCCGGGGAAATGTCGGGTAGTGGCATGGGATCATCCTTGATCGGTTCAGGCGCGGTTTCGACCGGAACAAGCTGTGGATAAGTCTGTTGACAAGTTGTTTGGAAGCCGGGGGTAAAGCCCGGTTGCGCGCTTGATCAATCCTTGAAAAAACGTGCAGAACCCCAACCTTAGTTCACGGCTACACATCGGCGGCGTGCATTGATTTCAAAATGCGACGCCTCGCACCAGGGCAGCAGGTGGCCCTGCGCGCCGGGCGACTACAAGTCGTTTCATCCGTGGGTGAATCCCTTTATTATGTGCGTTCGCGTGAAACGCCAGAGCCCCGGCGGGCCCTCTCTGAAGGAGACGTTTTGCACAGGCTGTGCCGAGTCCTCAGGACCTCCCGCCAGCCACTTATGAATCTTTCACACAGTGCATCAATCAAACTTATGGCCATTTTAAACATCCTCGAATTTCCAGACTCGCGACTGCGCACTATCGCCAAACCCGTGGCGGTTGTGGATGACGAAGTCCGTCAGTTGGTCGATGACATGTTTGAAACCATGTACGAGGCTCCTGGCATCGGCCTGGCCGCCACGCAGGTCAACGTGCACAAGCGCATCGTGGTCATGGACTTGAGTGAAGACCGCAGCGAACCGTTGGTCTTCATCAACCCCGAGTTCGAAGCGTTGACCGACGAAATGGAGCAGTACCAGGAAGGTTGCCTGTCTGTTCCGGGTTTCTACGAAAACGTTGACCGCCCGCAGCGCGTCAAAATCAACGCGCTGGGCCGTGATGGCAAACCGTTCGAAATGATTGCCGAAGGCCTGCTGGCCGTGTGCATTCAACACGAATGCGACCACCTCAATGGCAAGCTGTTTGTCGATTACCTGTCTAACCTCAAGCGCGACCGGATCAAGAAGAAGCTGGAAAAACTGCACCGCCAGAACGTTTGATCCTCGGCATAACCCTACGCCTGTCTCGGACTCACTGTAGGAGCGCGCTTGCCCGCGATCTTTTAAAAAGATCAAAAGATCGCGAGGCTAGCGCTCCTACAGGGTTATTCCCGCCTCCCCCCATTCCAAGTGAGTAATCCATGACTGAGCCACTGCGCATCGTCTTTGCTGGCACCCCAGAATTCGCCGCTGAACACCTTAAGGCGCTGCTCGACAGCCCTTACGAGATCGTCGCGGTTTACACCCAACCGGATCGTCCGGCAGGGCGTGGGCAAAAGCTGATGCCAAGCCCGGTCAAGCAGCTCGCGCTTGAGCACGCCATTCCCGTCATGCAGCCGCCCACACTGCGCGCACCTGAAGCCCAGGCCGAACTGGCCGCCTTCAAGCCGGATTTGATGGTGGTGGTGGCCTACGGCCTGATCCTGCCGCAGGTCGTGCTGGATATTCCACGCCTGGGCTGCATCAACAGCCACGCCTCGTTGCTGCCACGCTGGCGCGGTGCGGCACCGATCCAGCGCGCCATCGAAGCCGGCGACGCCGAAAGCGGTGTGACCGTGATGCGCATGGAGGCGGGTTTGGACACCGGCCCCATGCTACTCAAGGCCGTGACGCCGATCACCGCTAACGACACGGGCGGCAGCCTGCACGACCGGTTGGCCGAACTGGGCCCGCCCGCCGTGCTCACGGCAATCGCCGGCCTGGCCGCCGGTACCTTGCCGGGCGAGGTGCAGGACGACGCACTGGCCACCTACGCCCACAAGCTGAACAAAGACGAAGCCCGCCTCGACTGGAGCCGCCCGGCGGTAGAGCTGGAGCGCCTGATTCGGGCCTTCAACCCGTGGCCGATCTGCCACAGCACGCTCAATGGCGAGGCCTTGAAAGTGCTGGCCGCGCACCTGGCGGACGCCAAAGGCGAGCCGGGGCAGATTCTCGCGGCCAGCAAAGACGGCCTGATCGTCGGTTGCGGTGAAGGCGCGCTGTGCCTGACGCGTCTGCAATTACCCGGCGGTAAAGCGCTGAGCTTTAGCGACGTGTTCAACAGCCGCCGTGAGCAATTCGCCGTCGGTACTGTTTTGGGCGCAGCCCAATGAACCCGCGTCTGGCCGCCGCCAAGGCACTGACCGCCGTTCTGAACGGCAAAGCATCGCTCAACAGCTCGTTGCCGCTGCAACTGGACAAGGTGGAGGCGCGCGACCGCGGCCTGACCCAGGACTTGGCGTTTGGCACTGCCCGCTGGCAGCCGCGCCTGTCGGCACTGGCCAACAAGCTGTTGCAAAAACCCTTCAAAGCCGCCGATGCCGACGTTGAAGCGCTGTTGCTGGTAGGCCTGTACCAACTGCTCTACACCCGTATTCCGGCGCACGCCGCCATTGGCGAAACCGTGGGCTGTGCCGACAAGCTGAAAAAACCGTGGGCCAAAGGCCTACTCAACGCCGTACTGCGCAACGCCCAACGCGAGAGCGAAGCCTTGCTGGTCGAGCTGGAGCACGACCCGGTGGTGCGCACGGCCCACCCGCGCTGGCTGCAAAAGTCGCTGAAAGCCTTCTGGCCTGAGCAATGGGAAGCCATTTGTGCGGCCAACAATGCCCACCCGCCCATGATCCTGCGCGTCAATCGTCGCCATCACCGCCGCGACGCCTACCTGCACTTGCTCACCGAAGCGGGTATCCAGGCCCAGCCCTGTGCCTTTAGCCAGGACGGCATCGTGCTGGCCGAAGCGTGCGATGTGCGCAACTTGCCGGGCTTCGCTGAAGGCTGGATCAGTGTGCAGGACGAAGCGGCGCAACTGGCCGCCGACCTGCTCGACCTGGCCCCGGGCCAGCGGGTACTCGACGCCTGCTGCGCACCAGGCGGCAAGACCTGCCACATCCTTGAAGTGGAGCCCCAGTTGGCGGGCGTGGTGGCCGTCGACCTGGAAGCCAAGCGTTTGGTGCGCGTGCGTGAAAACCTTGAGCGTCTGGGCCTGAGCGCCGAACTGATCGCCGCCGACGGCCGCGACACGGCAACCTGGTGGGACGGCAAGCCGTTCCAGCGCATCCTGCTTGATGCCCCGTGTTCCGCGACCGGTGTTATCCGCCGTCACCCGGACATCAAGTTGACCCGCCAACCGGACGATATCGCGGCGCTTGCCACCTTGCAGGGCGAACTGCTCGACGCGCTGTGGCCTACGCTGGAAGTAGGGGGCGTGTTGCTCTACGCGACCTGTTCGACGTTGCCGACCGAGAACACTCAGGTTGTTGAAGCATTCCTCGCCCGTACTCCGGGAGCCCGCGAGCTGGATATCGCGGGGCCGTTCGGCATCAAGCAACCCCATGGGCGCCAACTGCTGGCCCAAGAGGGCGGCCACGACGGTTTCTATTACGCCAAACTGATCAAGATCGCCGCCGCTCGCGGCTAACCGAGCACTGAGGCTGACGGCATGAAAATCATCATTCTGGGCGCAGGGCAGGTCGGCGGTACGCTGGCAGAGCATTTGGCCAGTGAAGCCAACGACATCACCGTGGTCGACACAGACGGTGACCGCCTGCGTGACCTCGGCGACCGTCTTGATATCCGTACGGTGCAGGGCCGGGCCTCGCTGCCCAATGTGCTGCGCCAAGCGGGTGCCGACGACGCCGATATGCTGGTGGCGGTGACCAACAGCGACGAAACCAACATGGTGGCGTGCCAGGTGGCCTACACGCTGTTTCACACCCCGACCAAAATTGCCCGCGTGCGTGAGTCGGCATACCTGACTCGCGGTGAAGAGTTGTTCGACAACGACGCGATTCCGGTCGACGTGTTGATCAGCCCTGAACAAGTGGTGACCAACTACATCAAGCGGCTGATCGAACACCCCGGCGCTTTGCAGGTGATCGACTTCGCCGAGGGCAAAGCCCAGCTGGTGGCCGTGAAGGCCTACTACGGCGGCCCGCTGATCGGCCAGCAACTGCGCCAGTTGCGTGAACACATGCCGAATGTGGACACCCGCGTAGCGGCGATTTTTCGACGGGATCGGCCCATCACCCCACGCGGCGATACGATCATTGAAGCGGACGATGAAGTCTTTTTCATCGCGGCCAAGGGCAATATTCGCGCAGTGATGAGCGAAATGCGCCGCTTGGACGAGAGCTACAAACGCATCGTGATTGCGGGCGGCGGGCAAATCGGTGAGCGCCTTGCCGAAGCCATCGAAAGCCGCTATCAGGTCAAGATCATCGAAATGAACCCGGCGCGTTGCCGGTATTTGTCCGACACCCTCGACAGCACCGTGGTGTTGCAAGGCAGTGCTTCGGATCGCGACCTGATGCTCGAAGAGAACATTGCCGACGCGGACCTGTTTTTGGCACTGACCAACGATGACGAAGCCAACATCATGTCGTCATTGCTGGCCAAACGCTTGGGCGCGAAGAAAGTGATGACCATCATCAACAACCCGGCCTACGTGGATTTGATCCAGGGCGGGGAAATTGATATCGCCATCAGCCCGCAACTGGCCACCATCGGCACCTTGCTCGCGCACGTGCGCCGAGGCGATATCGTCAGCGTTCACTCACTGCGCCGGGGTGCCGCCGAGGCCATCGAAGCGATAGCCCATGGCGATTCAAAGTCGAGCAAGGTGATTGGCCGCAGTATTGGCGATATCCACTTGCCGCCGGGTACGACCATCGGCGCGATTATTCGCGACGAAGAAGTCTTGATTGCCCACGATGCGACGGTCATTAACGCAGGCGACCATGTGATTTTGTTCCTTGTGGATAAAAAACACATTCGCGACGTGGAGAAGCTGTTCCACGTAGGGTTGAGTTTCTTCTAAGGAGACACGGATGGTGGAGTCACTGGAAAAAATGTTGGCCAAGGGTGTGGATAACTCACTGCTGCGCTTCGGCTTGGGCAAGGGTTACCTCGACCTTGGGGATAACCTCAAAGCGGCGGAGCATTTACAACGTTGCGTGGCCTTTGACCCCAAGTATTCCGCGGCCTGGAAACTGTTGGGCAAGGCACAGTTGGCCGCCGGTGAGCGTGCAGCAGCGCGCAGCGCATGGGAGCAGGGCATTGCCGCAGCCCAAGCGCACGGCGACAAACAGGCCGAAAAAGAAATGACCGTCTTTCTGAAGAAGCTGGATAAGCTCTTGTAGGAACTTGCTCGCGATCTTTTGATCTTTTTGAAAGATCGCGAGCAAGCTCGCTCCTGCGGGAGGGCGTGTCAGTACCAGCGCGCCTCGCCCGGCGGGCGTTTTTTGAAGCGTTTCATGCTCCACATGTACTGGCTCGGGTAGGCCCGCACATATTTCTCGACCACCTGGCTCATGGCGGCGCACGAGGTGGCTGTGTCGGTGCTGTACATGGCCTCGGGGGCCGCTTCCAGGATCACTTTAAAACCCGAACCGTCCGGCAAGCGCAACGCGTGCAGGAACACCCCCACCGCTTTACCGCCCGCCAGCATGTTGGGTACAAACTTGCTGGTCAGGGCCATCGTGCCCAGGAACGGCACGAAAATACCCGCTGATTCGGCCGGCTCAGGGTCTGCCGGAATGCCCACCTGACCGCCTTTACGCACTTCCTTGATGACACTCAAGATGCCTTCTTTGGTGGAGGCGGCCACGCGATTGCCCAACTGTACGCGCTGCTTTTGCAGCAACTCGTCTACCGCCTTGAGTTTGGGCGGGCGATAAAAAATGATCGGTTTGCACTGGCTGCAATAGAAGTGGTTAAGCACCTCCCAGTTGCCCAGGTGGCTGGTGATACCGACCACACCTTTACCGGAGGCGAGGGCGTCTTTGAGCACGTCCAGGCCTTCGACTTCGCGCACCAGATCGATGGAGCGCTGAGCGGGCCAGATCCAGGCACACGCGCTCTCGGTCAGGCTTTTGCCGATGTCTTTGAGGCTCTGGCCGACCAGTTGCTCACGAGCGACCGGGTCCATGTCCGGGAAGCACTTGGCCAGGTTGATCCGCACCACATCACGGGAGCGGTTGGGCAGTTTCCACATCAGCCAACCAATGGCGGAACCCACGCGCTGTACCGCACCCCACGGGAGCATGGCAAACACTCTTAAAGCCCCGACCAGCAAGGCACCTTTAAACTTTTCCACAGGGTTTTCCCACTCCAGACAAAATGATTCTGTAGTCGCTGACGACGCACGAGGCTGCAATGGGTTGCGCAGCGCACCCGCTATTGAAGGCCCTTTTGGGCCTGATCGCAGCCTTTGGCAGCGACTACAGGGTTCATGGCTGCATCTTAACCGCCCTTAGACAGCTCAGCGTAGCGGTCGCACGTGGTGGCGTGGTCCATGACCATGCCGCTGGCCTGCATGAAGGCGTAGCAAATGGTCGGGCCGACGAAGGTAAACCCGGCTTTTTTCAAGCCTTTGCTCATGGCCTCGGCTTCGGGCGTTACCGCCGGGAATTCATGCCGTTCGGTGAAATGGTTGATCTTGGGCTGGCCCCCCACAAACGACCACAGGAAGTCGACGGGGTCTTCAAGCGCCAGCCAGGCTTGGGCATTGCGCCGCGCGCCGGTCACTTTCAAGCGGTTGCGCACAATCCCCGGATCCAGCAGCAAGGCCTCGATTTCGGCGTCCGTCATCACCGCCAGGCGCTGTGCATCAAAGCCAAACATGACCTTGCGATAGTGCTCACGCTTGCGCAAAACCGTGATCCACGACAACCCGGCCTGGAACCCTTCGAGCAATAACAACTCGAAGAGCGCATGCGCATCGCGCAACGGCACGCCCCACTCTTGATCGTGATAGGCCGCGTACAGCGGGTCGTCAGGACACCAGAAACAACGTGGCATATAGGCTCCAAAAGGTGGTGGCGCGACCGAATCGGGTATACTCCCGCTCTTTAAATCGCAGCCCAAGAAACAGGTGAATTTGTGAGCCAGCCTACGCCAGCAGTGCGTACCTTCCAAGACTTGATCCTCGCCCTCCAGCAATACTGGGCCGAGCAAGGTTGTGTGGTGCTTCAGCCCTACGATATGGAAGTGGGCGCCGGCACATTCCATACCGCTACGTTTTTGCGCTCTTTGGGCCCAGAAACCTGGAACGCCGCTTATGTGCAGCCCAGTCGTCGCCCGACTGACGGCCGCTACGGCGAAAACCCGAACCGTCTGCAGCATTACTACCAGTTCCAGGTGGTGTTGAAGCCCAACCCGCCTAACTTCCAGGAGCTGTACCTCGGTTCGCTGAAGCACATCGGCCTCGACCCGCTGGTTCACGACATTCGTTTCGTTGAAGACAACTGGGAATCGCCCACACTGGGTGCCTGGGGTCTGGGCTGGGAAATCTGGCTCAACGGCATGGAAGTCACGCAGTTCACCTACTTCCAGCAAGTAGGCGGTATTGAGTGCTACCCGGTAACCGGCGAAATCACTTACGGCCTTGAGCGTCTGGCGATGTACCTGCAGGGTGTAGATTCCGTCTATGACCTGGTATGGACCGACGGCCCGTTCGGCAAAGTGACCTACGGCGATGTGTTCCATCAGAACGAAGTCGAACAATCGACTTACAACTTCGAACACGCCAACGTCGACAAACTGTTTGAGCTGTTCGACTTCTACGAAAGCGAAGCCAAGCGCCTGATCGAACTCGACCAGCCGCTGCCGCTGCCAAGCTACGAGATGGTGCTCAAGGCCTCTCACACCTTCAACCTGCTGGATGCGCGCCGGGCCATTTCCGTGACCGCACGTCAGCAGTACATCCTGCGTGTGCGTACCCTGGCTCGCTCGGTGGCTCAGGCCTACCTTGAAGCGCGTGCCAAGCTCGGCTTCCCGATGGCTCCCCCTGATTTGCGTGATGAAGTGTTGGCTAAGTTGGAGGCTGCACAATGAGTGCTCAAGATTTTCTGGTTGAACTGGGCACGGAAGAACTGCCGCCAAAAGCCCTCAATACCTTGGCTGAAGCTTTTTTGGCCGGGATTGAAAAAGGCCTGAAGAGTGCTGGCCTGAACTTCACCGCGAAAAAAGCCTACGCCGCACCGCGCCGCCTGGCCGTGCTGCTGACCCAGCTCGACACCCAGCAGCCGGACCGCAGCATCAACATCGACGGCCCGCCACGTCAGGCCGCCTTCGACGCCGAAGGCAACCCGACTCAGGCTGCCCTGGGGTTTGCCAAAAAGTGTGGCGTGGACCTGAGCGAAATCGATCAGAGCGGCCCCAAGCTGCGCTTTAGCCAGGTCATCGTCGGTAAGCCGACCGCCAGCCTGCTGCCGACCATCGTTGAAGACTCGCTGAACGACCTGCCAATTCCCAAGCGCATGCGCTGGGGGGCTCGCAAAGAAGAGTTCGTGCGGCCTACCCAATGGCTGGTGATGCTGCTGGGCGATGACGTCGTCGACTGCACCCTGCTTGCGCAAAAAGCCGGTCGCGATTCCCGTGGTCACCGTTTCCACCACCCGGAAAACGTGCGCATCACCGCGCCAGCCAACTACCTTGAAGACCTGCGCAAAGCCCACGTGCTGGCCGACTTCAACGAGCGCCGCGAGCTGATTTCCAAGCGTGTGGCCGAGCTGGCCACCTTGCAGGAAGGCACCGCCATTGTGCCGCCAGCCCTGCTCGACGAAGTGACCGCACTGGTTGAATGGCCTGTGCCGCTGGTGTGCTCATTCGAAGAGCGCTTCCTCGACGTGCCTCAAGAAGCCCTGATCACCACCATGCAGGACAACCAGAAGTATTTCTGCCTGCTGGACGTTGATGGCAAGTTGCTGCCGCGCTTTATCACCGTGGCCAACATTGAGAGCAAGGACGCGAAGCAGATCATCTCGGGTAACGAGAAAGTGGTTCGCCCACGTCTGACCGATGCCGAGTTCTTCTTCAAGCAAGACAAGAAGCAAACGCTCGAAAGCTTCAACCTGCGCCTGCAAAACGTCGTTTTCCAGGCCCAACTGGGCAGCGTCTACGACAAGGCCGAGCGCGTCTCCAAACTGGCGGCGTTCATTGCTCCGCGCATCGGCGGTGACGCTCAACGCGCCGCCCGTGCGGGCCTGCTGTCCAAGTGCGACCTGGCCACTGAAATGGTCGGTGAGTTCCCGGAAATGCAAGGCATTGCCGGCTACTACTACGCCCTCAACGATGGCGAGCCTGACGATGTCGCTCTGGCGCTGAACGAGCAATACATGCCACGTGGGGCAGGCGCTGAACTGCCGACCACCCTGACCGGTGCAGCGGTGGCCATTGCTGACAAGCTCGACACCCTGGTGGGCATTTTCGGCATCGGCATGTTGCCAACCGGCAGCAAAGACCCGTATGCCCTGCGTCGCGCAGCGCTGGGTATCTTGCGCATTCTGATCGACAAAAAGCTCGACCTCGACCTGACCGAAGCCGTGAACTTCGCCGTCAGCGCATTCGGTACCAAGATCAAATCGGCCGGTTTGGCTGACCAGGTACTGGAATTCATCTTCGACCGCCTGCGGGCACGGTATGAAGACGAAGGCGTGGACGTGGCGACTTACCTGTCGGTGCGTGCCTTGCAGCCGACCTCGGCACTGGACTTTGACCAGCGCGTGCAAGCCGTACAGGCTTTCCGTCAGTTGCCGGAAGCCGCTGCACTGGCTGCAGTGAACAAGCGTGTGTCGAACCTGTTGAGCAAAGTCGAAGGCAAGGTCCCGACGCATATCGAAGCCAAGTTCTTCGACAACGCCAGTGAGTTCTCGCTGTACTCGGCTATCCAGAAGGCTGACGAAGCCGTACAGCCAATGGCTGCAGCCCGTCAGTACAACGAAGCCCTGACCCGTCTGGCGTCGCTGCGCGAGCCGGTGGATGCATTCTTTGAAGCGGTGATGATCAACGCTGAAGACGCAAGCGTGCGGGCTAACCGCTATGCGCTGCTGGCACGTTTGCGCGGCCTGTTCCTGGGCGTTGCTGACATTTCCCTGCTAGGTTGAGGAACTGCTGTTGAAACTGCTGATACTCGATCGGGACGGCGTGATCAATTACGACTCCGACGCTTACATCAAGTCTGTCGAGGAGTGGCTGCCACTTCCCGGCGCGATCGAGGCGATTGCGCAGTTGAGCAAAGCTGGCTGGACAGTGGCCATTGCCACTAACCAGTCCGGCATTGCCCGCGGCTACTATACTGTTGCCACCCTGGAGGCCATGCATGCACGGTTACGTGCATTGGTGGCCGAACAGGGGGGCGAGGTTGGCCTGATCGTGTATTGCCCGCACGGCCCTGATGAGGGCTGCGCCTGTCGCAAACCCAAACCCGGCATGTTGCAGACGATCGCCGCCCACTACGGGGCCGATTTACGTGAATGTTGGTTTGTCGGTGACAGTTTGGGTGACTTGCAGGCCGCAGAAGCCGTCGGTTCACAGCCAGTTTTGGTTAAAACCGGCAAAGGGCCGAAAACATTGGCCAAAGAATATCCGGCAACGACGCTGATTTTTGACGATCTGGCGGCGGTTGCCGCAACACTTATCCACCCCATAAAGCAGGCTTGAACAGCGGCTGGCACCCGTTGCCCCCTTGTTCACCCCAGCTTTATCCGCAATGGTAAAAGTCCCTATGTCGATCCTGCAGGCCATCAGAACTTTTTTCTTTTACCTGCTGTTGGGCACCAGTTCTCTGCTGTGGTGCACGCTGAGCTTTTTTGTAGCCCCTTTTCTGTCATTTCCGGCACGTTATCGCTTTATCAACGTGTACTGGTGCCGCTGCGCGCTGTGGCTGACGCGGGTGTTTCTGGGCATCAAGGTGGATGTGAAAGGCGCTGAACATATCCCGCAGCGCCCGTGCGTGATCCTGGCCAACCACCAAAGTACTTGGGAAACCTTTTTCCTCTCGGCTTACTTTCAGCCGTTGAGCCAGGTGCTCAAACGCGAGCTGCTGTATGTGCCGTTCTTTGGCTGGGCAATGGCGATGCTGCGCCCGATCGCCATTGACCGTGAGAACCCAAAGGCTGCGCTCAAGCACATTGCCAAGAAGGGCGATGAACTGCTCAAAGACAATATTTGGGTACTGATCTTTCCAGAAGGCACGCGTGTGCCATTTGGCCAGGTCGGAAAATTTTCCCGGGGCGGCACCGCGCTGGCAGTCAACGCCGAGTTGCCGGTGTTACCGATTGCTCATAACGCGGGCAAGTTCTGGCCTAAAACGGGCTGGGCCAAACAACCTGGAACCATTCAAGTGGTGATTGGCGAGCCCATGTACGCCAATGGCACAGGGCCACGCGCCATTGCCGAGTTGAACGACCGGGTACAAGCCTGGAATGAAAACACCCAGCGGGCCATGGGTTCATTGCCGCCTGTATCGACTCAAGAAGACACCGCCGTGAGCTGAGCGAATTGTGGATAACATGTGTGCAAGTTTTGGATTTCTTTCAAAAAACACATGTAACCCAATGTTTTATAAGCTTATTTGTCGGTATGACTTTTAATCGAAAAACGTGCATAAGTTTTTCCAAGACACAAAAAACCGACCATCATCAGGTCGGTTTTTTTGTGTCTTATTTGTAGGAGAGAGCTTGCTCGCGATCTGTTGATTGTTAAAAGATCGCGAGCACGCTCGCGCCTGCTGTGGCGGGTGGCTCTATACCTTATCGATATTCACGTGTCGGGTTTCCTTGAGGAACAACATCCCCACCACAAAGCTGACGCCGGTAATGACGACCGGGTACCACAGCCCGTAGAAAATATCCCCGGTGTAGACCACCAGCGCAAAGGATACCGTCGGCAGGAACCCACCAAACCAGCCGTTACCAATGTGATAGGGCAGGGACATGGAGGTGTAGCGAATACGCGTCGGGAACAGCTCAACCATCACGGCTGCGAGAGGGCCATAAGTCATGGTAGCGATGAGGGTCAGCATCACCATGATCAACACCACCATGGGCTGGTTCACGGCGCTTGGGTCGGCTTTCGCCGGGTAGCCGGCGGCGGCCACGGTTTCGCGCAGAGCGGTTTCGTTAAAACCGATGATCTTTTCTTCACCCACGGTGACCAGTACTTCGGCACCCGCCGGTGCCGCCTGGGAAACGTAAGGCAAACCTTGTTTGACCAGGAAGGTTTTGACCTTGTCACATGGGCTGTCAAAACGCGCTTTACCCACAGGGTCGAACTGGAAGGTGCAGGTGGCCGGGTCGGCAGTCACCACAATGGGCGACTGACGGCTGGCCGCATCAATCTGCGGGTTGGCGTAGTGGCTCAGGGCTTTGAACAGCGGGAAGTACAGCACGGTGGCCAGCAACAGGCCGATCATTAAAATCGGTTTACGCCCGACTTTATCCGACAACCAACCAAAGAAGATAAAGAACGGGGCGCCAATGACCACGCTGATAATCAGCAACATGTTGGCCTGAGCCGGGTCTATTTTGAGCATTTGGGTGAGGAAGAACAGCACATAGAACTGCGCCGCATAAAAGGTCACCGCCTGGCCCGCGTTGATGCCGAACAGGGCAATCAGAACGATTTTAAGGTTTTCCCATTTGCCGAACGATTCGCGGATCGGCGATTTACTGGTTTTACCCTCAGCCTTCATTTTTGCGAAAGCAGGCGACTCATGCATGCTCATGCGGATCCAGGTCGAGATGCCCAGCAGCACGATGGACAGCAGGAACGGCAGACGCCAGCCCCACACCTCGAACTGATCGCCGGTGAGGTAGCGGCAGCTCAGCACCACGAGCAGCGACAGCAGCAGGCCCAGGGTGGCGGTGGATTGAATCCAACTGGTGTTAAAGCCGCGTTTGCCCGGCGCAGCGTGTTCCGCCACATAGGTCGCCGCCCCGCCATATTCGCCGCCCAGCGCCAGACCCTGGAGCATGCGCAGCACCACCAACATGATCGGTGCGGCAATGCCGATACTGGCATAGGTGGGTAGCAGGCCTACCGCAAAGGTAGAAAGACCCATCAGAACAATGGTCATCAGGAAGGTGTATTTTCGCCCGATCATGTCGCCCAGACGGCCAAACACCAAGGCCCCGAACGGTCGCACCAGAAAGCCGGCAGCGAAGGCCATCAAGGCAAAGATAAACGCGGTGGTGTCGTTAACCCCGGAAAAGAACTGTTTGCTCAGAACCGTCGCCAACGCGCCATACAAGAAAAAGTCATACCACTCGAACACGGTCCCGAGGGATGACGCAAAAATAATTTTTCGTTCTTCACGACCGGTTTTTCCCTTGGCAGGAGCCGCGGCCGATTGTGCGATGGAGTCCGACATATGCTATGTCCTCGGCCCTGTGGGCCACAGTGATTATTGTTGTTGTCCACTGTCGGTTTCGAATGACTACTACCGAAACCACGACCGCTTATGCGACCGTTGTTGCTGTTTCGCGGGTACTGCCTGTGAGTGTTTCAGGGGGGTGATGGGGCGGTGAGAGGATCAATTGCGCCGCTTTTTCACCGATCATCAGGGTCGGCGAACAAGTATTGCCTGACACGATGTTCGGCATGATCGACGCATCCGCGACGCGTAAACCTGCAATGCCGTGCACCCGCAGCTCGGCGTCTACCACCGCTTCAGCGTCCTGGCCCATGCGGCACGTGCCCACCGGGTGAAAGATGGTCGTGCCGATCCGGGCAGCCGCTTCGTACAACTGTTGTTCGGTTTGCAGTTCCTTGCCGGGGAGGTATTCCTCAGGGCTGAACATTGCCAGGGCAGGGCTGGCCACGATGTTTCGGGTGATACGGATCGCATCGGCGGCGACTTTGAGGTCATCGGGGTGGCTCAAGTAACGCGGGTCGATCAGCGGGGCATCCGCCGGGTTGCTCGAACGGATATCGACACGGCCACGGCTTTTCGGCCGCAAGTTACACACCGAGGCGGTAAAAGCCGGGAAGGTGTGCAACGGCTCGCCGAAGCGCTCCAACGAAAGAGGCTGAACGTGGTACTGCAAATTGGCGGAAGGCTGATCAGGGTCAGATTTGACGAACGCACCCAGTTGGCTAGGGGCCATCGCCAAGGGACCACTGCGGTCGTAGGCATAGCGCAACCCCATGCCGATTTTGCCCCACAGGCTGTTGGCGACCTGGTTGAGGGTACGCGCCCGGCTCAGTTTGAAAATCAGGCGCAATTGCAGGTGGTCCTGCAGGTTTCCACCCACGCCCGGCAGTTCACGCTGAACGGTTATCCCCAGGCGCTCCAGCAAGGGTCGCGGGCCAATGCCCGAGCGCTGCAAGATCCCGGGCGAACCGATGGAACCCGCGCACAGGATAATTTCGCGCTGTGCGCCAAACGCATGGTCGGCTCCTTGCCAACGCGCGCACACTTGGGTTGCGCGCCCCTGATCCAGCAGCACTTTGTCGACCTGAACATCGGTCAGCACGGTTAAGTTCGGGCGTTTCAACACAGGGCGTAAAAAAGCCTTGGATGCATTCCAGCGCACACCGGCCCGCTGGTTAACCTGAAAGTATCCACAGCCCTGATTGTCACCGCCGTTGAAATCACTGACGGTGGCAATGCCACGTTGGGCCGCCGCCTCACGGAATGCATCCAGAATCGGCCATGAATAGCGCTGCTGCTCGACCCGCCATTCGCCATCACCGCTGTGAAACTGTGAATTACCGGCGAAGTGTTTCTCGCTGCGTTTGA
>Ga0256410_1001502_pt1 | contig 17680 bp, 17 predicted proteins | sample PhyWR1_FD_185983 | JGI IMG/M metagenome (GOLD analysis project Ga0256410, IMG submission 185983) | Leaf surface microbial communities from wheat plants in UC Gill Tract Community Farm, Albany, California, United States - DLSL W.R1 | ecosystem: Host-associated > Plants > Phyllosphere >... | reverse complement strand
ATCTCATCAGGAATGATGATGTCATAAAGTCTGGAAAACTTTCTCTCTGCCAAATCCGCACGGAAGACTTGCCATCCACCGGAAGTCTTTTTAACAGCAAGGTGGCGACCAAAAACATTATAAATCAGCATAGAATTCGCCCTGTCAGGTCATGCAAATAGAGTATGAAAGCATCATAGCTACAATGGTGAGAGAAAGTCTAAATTGGGGATACTGGAGGTAAGTGAAAATCGGCTAATTGACTGTTTGAATAGCAATTTTTGATTTGAAAAACAGGCAAAAAAAAGACCGAATACTAATATTCCACAATAAAATCAGTAACATAAAAATAAAAATGGCTTTTTTGTGGCGACGCAGTTAATTGCTATCGAAAGAAATGACTTTCTGATCGTAGTTTATCGTGGCTTAGTCAGCATCAAGAAATAACATTAACAATGTTATAATCGCTAAAGTGACAAAATATAATACCGGTTACAAGATAGCTAGTTAAGATTTTGCAGAGCAATCTATAAAGCGCCACAATGACCTAAGGAACTGATATATAACAATTAAAATAACAAAAATGTTCACTTTGACTCATGTTGAGTTTATGATAGTGTATGATTTTTAATATTTCTTAAAATTAATAAAGGATTATCATGGATTCTAATCTTATATCTATTTCAAAAATATTTACCGAGAAGCTATTACGTATACCTGATTATCAACGCGGTTATGCTTGGACCAAAAAAGAAACTTCAGAATTCTGGAATGATTTAGCTTATCTTGAAAACGATAAAAATCATTATGTTGGTGTATTGACTCTTGAAGATGTCCCTGATGAAAATATAGCTCTATGGATTGAAGATCACTGGATAATCCGCTCTAAAAGTTATCACCCATCCTATATAGTTGATGGGCAGCAGCGAATAACCACTATTGTTATTTTAATTCAGTGTATTATTGAAGAAATAAAATCTCGTGGAGATAACATTGAGCTTAACTACACAGATATAAGTGACATACGAAAAAAATATATTTTCGAAGAGAAAAGTAAAACAAGTTGCCGCTCATATATTTTCGGCTATGACAAAGATAATCCAAGCTATGAATTTCTGAAAAGAAAAATATTCATGGAAGACTCGGTTAATTCCGTCAATATTGAAAACACTATTTATACACAAAACCTATCAAGTGCAAAAAACTTCTTTATTGATAAACTTAAAAGTATGTCAGTAGAAGAAATAGAAGTTACATACAAAAAAGTCACCCAACACTTGCTTTTCAATATTTATTCATTAGATGAAGAAATAGATACATATGTTGCTTTCGAGACAATGAATAATCGAGGAAAGCCTCTGTCACACTTAGAATTACTCAAAAACAGATTGATTTATCTGACAACAAAGATAGATGAAGATGATGAACATAAAAGTTCATTGAGGCATTCAATAAATGAATGTTGGAAAGCAATGTACCACTTCCTTGGTAGAGATATGTCTAAAAGGTTAGACGATGATACTTTCCTCTATCACCACTCCACTGTTTTTTTCAAGGATTTGCTAGCTGCGGATGCAAATACTGACTTGGAAGATTCTCCACGTGCTCAAATTTTCGGGATTGATTTATCAAAAGAAGAATACCATGATTTCAGAAATTTTGACCATGTCTATTATCATACAAACAATAAAAGCATGTTGCTGGATGATATTTTTTCAGCCAAACCAATAAACGATGAAACTCGGCATCATGTAATATCTATCGATGCGATAAACGGTTACGTGAAGAACTTAAAAAAATCCGTTGAGATATGGTATTACATCCATAATCCGTCACAGAGTAATTTTGACGTGGAAATTTCAGAATGGATTTTAAAAATAATAAAATTAACTGGCTGGCAGTCTACTCGCATTATACTTTTGGAAGTACTAAGCAACCATTATAATGAAAAAAATGATGTTATATTTTTCCTCAAAAATTTAGAGCGCTTAATGTTCATTCATACAATGCTTTATCGCTTCCATATGATTGAATCATCGACATTCATTCCCCTGGCACTTCACCTAAAACGCTCTAAAAACCTTAAAGATTGTTCTGCCAAGATTAAAACACAAGCTGATCTTCTTATTAAGAATGATTATGTTGGCTTCAAACAAAACTTTAAAGATGGTGATTTTTATAACTGGCCTGGGATTAAATACTTCTTATATCAATATGAATATAAGTTAAAATCAGAAGTTAGAAGTGAGAGATCGAAGCTTTCTTGGGACGAATTCCATAAATCAGAGAACGATAAAGATTTCAAGACAATCGAGCATATATACCCGCAAAAACCTAATCGAACTTATTGGGCGGAATTATACAAGGGACTTTCTATAAAACAGAAAAAACAACTAAGAAATACACTTGGTAACCTTGTGGCACTTTCACACGGAAAAAATGCATCTTTATCAAACAAACCTTTCCCTGAAAAGAAAAAAGATTATAAAAATGGTTGTTATAGTGAAATTGCATTAACAGAGTATGATAATTGGGGTAAAATTGAAATACAAAAAAGATCTGTTGAACTGATGTACTTTATGGATATGCATTGGGAATTAGGTTTTTGCCCTCAGGGGATTATAAAAGACAAAAGCAAACGAGAGGCTTTTTATTTGGATTTTCTAAATCTGAATTTTTAAAATTACATTTTCATGAAAAAATGAGCTATGAATTAAATCCTTTCATGGCTCATGTTAGTACGAATTAATATATTCATAAAAATCAATTAAACAGTCTATTATATTGCATTTTCTAAAATAACTATTACTAACCCTTTTGCTAGTACTTCGTTTGTTGAGCACTCAAACACGCCATCTTTACCGATGACGCGCAGTTTATTACCAGGTCGTTTAGAAACGGCATACACATCTAAGGTGCCATCAATATCTAATAGCCAGGAGCCATTTGATAACTCTTTGTCGCCCATTTCAATCAGCCAAGATGACTTGCCACTACGCACATAATTCAAGCTTTTAAGGTTGACGCCAGCAGGGACAAAAGACTGATCGACGTGGCAATAACCATCGTCAGCTAGTTTTCCAGCTAAGAGTATTTTCTTGTTGATCAAAAGAACTTCTGGGTTAGCTATTTCACCGTGCAAGGGAATAGACATTTCTCCCGTAGCCAACCATTCAAGTGAAGCACCGGTATCTAAAGCGCAAGTTATCACAACATCACCAGGGAAATACTCTCGGCGAACCCAAGTACTTATAGTTCCTGTTGATATAGCCAGATACTCACTTAATTCCTTTTGAGTATTAAAACCGTACGCTGCCATGACTCTCTGAAGGACAGCTTTTCCTCCAGTTGAAAGCATCTTTTCAATCAGTGCCTTACCTTTTTCATATCGAGAGGGAACACCTTTAGGCACCTCATGACCAATGTTTGCATTTGCAAATTTACCGGTGACTAGCCAATTAAGATCTGTACCAGTATCTAAGGCACATTTAATGATTGGGTTACCTGGAACGCTACCACGCTGAAGCCAGCCGCTTATGTTATTGGCCGGAATAGCGAGCGCCTCAGCTAAGCTTTTCTGAGAACTCACTCCATAAGCCGTCATTAATCTGTTCAGGATTTCTTGACTATCCATCTTTTCGCCAATCATAAATGCACCGAAGTGATAAAAAAACATTTACCAAATCGCTTTTACGATCTAAAGTGACAACACACCACATGTTACACAGTAGAACTCAAACGACAGAAAGGAGATTTTGCTTTATGTCTCATCAGAATGCAATTCAAGTACCTGCCGATAAGACGCCGTTATCTAAGGAACTGGTAAACTCTGTAGTATCCCAGTTGCTACCGGCCTTGGAGTCAGCCCTGTCTGCAACTATTGTGAACTCAATAAGTTTGCAACTGACCACACTCGCTAACTCACCGACAATTTCTAAAAAAGATTTTGCTGCAATTAACGGCATCAGCTCCGCTGTCCTCGAAAAGTGGATCGCGAACGGTGTTGTACTTCTTGCCCCAACCCCTTCAACCACAATCACCCAGCAGCGCAAAAACCGCAAAACAGGTCAAATGCAAACTGTTGTTATGGAACGTCATGGCAATGCCCTGATCAATCTTGAGGCCTGGCGTGAGAAAAACCGTCAGCAAGCCATCAAATGCCGTTACATAAATCGTTGAGTCAGATTATTCAAACTAGCAAGGACTAACAATGTTTGATTATCGCGTTTCCAAACACGCTCACTTTGACGATGCATGTAAGGCATTCGTGAATCGTCATAACCTTACTGAACTTGCCGCGCTGATGGGAACTAAACCCCAAATCCTACGCAATAAGTTTAACCCTGAGCAACCTCATAAACTTACCTGTGAGGAAGTTCTTTTAATCACTGATTTGACTGAGGATGCCGCCCTTCTCGATGGCATGCTGGCACAGATAAATTGCCTGCCGTCAGTTCCGGTCAATGAGATTGCTACTTCTAATCTTTCAACCTACGCACTACAAGCAACTGCCGCCGTTGGTTCTATTGCAGCTGATGCGGTGAAAGGGGGTACGGTCAGTTCTCAGCGTCGAATGTCCTTACTCGAAGGTGTTAATGCTGGTATTCGCCATCTGTCACTGATCGGTTTAGTTGTTCAAGGCCGAGTGCAGGCATCCCCTGCCCTGGCATCTGCGGTTGGTGCTATTGCAAGCGTCACGACAAATGGGCTGATGTGAATATGGCTGTTTCTATTGCTCCATTTTTAAAACAGCAAAGTCCTTCTCGCCATTTCGGCCATGGTTGCATCGAATTGCCAGGTGGAAAGCGTTGGAACCCTTCAATGTCACAAGCCACTGCCCCGCAGGCCGTGAGAAATTCAAAACCGCTTTTAAAGCGTCTGTTTAGTTGAGGTGATTATGTCTTTAGTGAATGAAGAACATATTCAAATAGGCAAGAAACATCTCTCCAGAATTAAAGAGATGTTTGAATTCAGAAAGAATGTAGCGCAGGAAACATTTGATACTCAGCCGCTGCATATGCGTAGAACAATCTGTTTTCATGCTGGCTTATCTCGTCGCCATCTTGAGATGAAGTTTGCTGAATTAACGCCGACGGAAAGGCATCAAGTAGTTGCGGCGCTAAATTCTTTACTTGGTTTAACTGAATCACTGCCGAAATTTATCAGTGATGATGATTGCAAGATAAATATTAAACACTAACCCGTATTCAAACTAATTGGCGTCAACTCGCCGGGCATTCGTTTGCCCAAAAACAGGAGTTCTGCATGAAAAATATGATTGATAACACCCGTCAGAATATTGTTGGTTTGTCAGTTATGGGCGTTGATTTAGCTTCACCAGAACACGATTACACATCAGTTCTTGATTTGTCGTTGATGCTGGACACTGCTCGTAATGAAGAACGTGCCAATAGAGCGTTGGTATTTGCTGGCCGCCTGGAAGCGATTGCCAGTTTTATCCTCAAACGTGAAATGACTGGGATTGAAGCTGCAGAAGCACTCCTCATTGAAGCTAACCGAATCCAAAATGAAGCGGAGGCGTAACAATGGCTGATGTGATCGACACCGCCCAGGAACGCGCTGACCTCATTCTTTCCGCCCAAATCCAAGCCGCCCGCGCAACTGTTGCGGGCATTTCCGCAATGTTTTGCTTCGACTGTGACCGCCCGATACCGGAGGAACGCCGTGCAGCTCTGCCAGGGGCTGAGCTTTGTGTCTGTTGCAAAGAACTCGCTGAGTTGAACGCCAGACATTACAGAGGCAATAAGTGATCGTTCTCTCTGTGGCGTTACTCATCCTGGCCGGTATCAATGCGGGCTATTTGGTCATTGATATCAAAGACGGCATGTAATGCAGGCCAGTCGCTTCACTCCGCAAATTGAAACGCCCAAAGTCTGGGCGTTTCCCTGGAACAAACCACTCCAGGCCGTTTCTGGCCTGGAAAGACCGCTTACCCGTGCTGAATACGATCAGGGGCAAGCTGTTTTAATCAGAGTAAAAAACCTCTCTACCGACCTGCGGGAAATATTCACAGGTCGCCATGCGTATCTGCTGAAAACGCAGGGCATTCATGCCGCCAATAAATACCTGGTTTATACCCTTGGTCTCAGCATCCTTCCCCGTGTCGAAGCGGTCAATGTGACTCACGCGATGAACGTTAAAGCTTCTATGAAATTCATGTCTGAGGCAGACACCTATCACGGTCTGCCGAGCATGAGCGATAAACCGCTGCGCCGATTCGCTCAGGACATCGCCGGACAACTTAAAGAAATCTATGAAGAACGTTGCGATCAGTTGCTTGCTCAGCACAACGGGGATAATTCGATTTTGTTCGAGAGTGATACCCAGTGCGAGCTATATAGCGAAATCGCCGGTATGGCACAGGCTTTTAATGTCACGCCGATGTACTGGACAAGGTTTTGCAAAGGCAAGCTGGATGCCGTTTCTGCGATCGCTGCCGTGTCGCGCCTGGTTAATCCGGAATGGTGGTTACGCCATTTTAAAGGCCAGCGCACACGCTGGCGTGAATCTTTACTGATCGCCATCGGCAAAGTGAACCGTGATGCTTCCCCGTATGCCAGTAAGCAGGCTATCCGTGAAGTACGTGCGCGCCGTCTGTCGAATCTCGACTACCTAAAAAGCTGCGACCTGGAAAACATCGAAACCGGCGAGCGTTTCAGTCTGATCGAAAAAGTGATGGCGAGTATTTCAAACCCTGAAATCCGCCGCATGGAGCTAATGAGCACGATCGCCGGCACCGAAAAATATGCCGCTGCAAATGGCGACGTCGGGATGTTCCTGACCATCACCACCCCTTCTAAATATCACCCGACTCGAATGGTGGGTAAGGGCGATAAAAAGCGCGTTCAGCGAAATCACGCCTGGGACAAAGAAGCCTATACCCCGAAAGATGCGCAGCGTTATCTGTGCGGGATCTGGAGCAAAATGCGCACCGCGTTCAAGGATAGCGGCCTGTCAGTTTATGGGATGCGCGTTGTCGAACCCCATCACGATGCGACGCCGCACTGGCACATGATGTTATTCACCAAGCCCGCTATGCGTCAGCGGGTGATCGATATCATGCGCAAATACGCCATGAAAGAAGACGGTGACGAACGCGGCGCAGCTAAAAACCGCTTTGACTGTAAATACCTGAACCGTGGTGGCGCGGCTGGCTATATTGCTAAATACATTGCAAAGAACATCGACGGTTACGCACTGGAAGGCGAGCGCGACCACGAAACCGGCGAGTTGTTGACAGATTCCGCTGCCGCTGTCACCGCTTGGGCTGCTACCTGGCGTATCCCGCAGTTTCATCCTATCGGCCTGCCTACCATGGGTTCCTACCGTGAGTGCCGCCGCATCCGTTCCATCTGTCTGACTGAAACATTTGACGAAGAAGTGGAAGCCGTTCGCGCTGCTGCTGATGCCGGTGACTTTATGGCGTACATGTCAGCCCAGGGCGGGGCAAATGTTCCCCGTGACGAGCAGACGGTGCGTGTCGCCCGCCGCGTTGTTGATGAGCTGAACGCATACGATGAGGAAGTGAAAAAGGTTGTGGGTATTTTCGCGCCTCACCTGGGCGACTCTCGTGTTTATGAAACCCGAACAACTCAATGGCGCATCGTTTCTTCCGCCGTTGACGTTGAGGTTTTGACTTTAAAAAGCGCCTCCGGCGCGCCTCGGAGTCCTGTCAATAACTGTGGGTTAGGAGGAAACAAAACGGCCGCGAATGGGCGCGATAACCCTGCTGGGAGCGTCACCACAGCGACCACTTCTGACAACTTGCGAGTTATTGACTGGACAGACACTGCCGCCGTGAGGGCGATTGTGGCGCGTATACGTGAAGAAACGCCGAAGGTGAGTAAATCACAGCGAAGTTTTGACCCAACAAAGGGTCGCGATGTTGCCCCATCAGCAAGATTAACGCCTGAAGAACGGGCGCGATTGCCTCAGATTGAACAGGAATTGCTTAAAAACGATATCAAAGCTCAAAGATGGGAGCTGGAAGCATTAACCCGGGGAGCCAAAATCAGTTTTGGTGATGTTGTGATCCATCATCCCCCTCTTATGGACTGGCAGGAATTTTATGACGACTAGGACCGTTTAAACATTCATCTAAGCTATTGGTTAAAAAGTAACATTCAGTTTTTAATGGAATTTGTTAAGAAATGGTAATATTATACTGTATAAATAAACAGTGCATTGGAGTGAGTAATGGAATCCTCTCATGAGCTAAAGATGGCTTTGATAAAAATCCGGCTTATGGCTGACATCGCACAGTCAGGCCAGTGCAGAAATGACGAGTACGCATTGGTGATGGAAATGATCTCTGATATGGCCGACAGCGTTCTGGATGAAGAAGACACGCAATCAGTGCCGTTCTCTGTTTACGACGATGAAGAATAGCCAGGAACGCGGGCGATTTCTCTTTGATAGCTCTGCATGCAGTGGGTGCATGATTTTGCATTGTGATCGCCCTACTCTTTTCTCCCCGCGACACCAGTGCTGGCGTGGATCACAGTGGATCACGCAACTGCATCAAAAGCGACCTATAAAGCGGGCAGGCGTGGCGGGGATAGCATTGCGCGCAGAGATTTATAGAGCAAATGATGTATCGAGAAACCGAATCGTCGTTTCTAAAATGTACCGAAGTTAATCAAGCCACGATAGAAGTATTTTCAACATCTGCAAGTCCCGTACACCCGAGAGTAGCTCATCCAAATAGCTGGTATGATGAGGTCGCAGCAAAGGGATAATTCAGGTACAATCATGCGTGATATTGCGCCTGAAAATGAATGACACTTAGACTTAATGAGAGCCAAACCTGCTATGCACAAGATGGATGAAGATAACGACATCATTGAACTCGAAGATCAAGATGAACTTGAGTTAACTTCACATCCCCATCAGATGGGAACGGATACCGAAGTTCGCATTGCAAAAGAGCAATCTAGCGTCTTTGAGTTATTGCGCCGCGAAGGTCGTGGGCAGCTGGTGCTTGCACCTGATTTTCAACGCAAGATTGTTTGGGATAGAAAACATCAGTCTGAGTTAATTGAGTCCATCCTAATGGGAATACCAATTCCTTTGATTTATCTCTTTGAAGATGAAAATGGGGTGCGACAAATTATTGACGGGAAACAACGAATTTCAGCATTGAAACGTTATATTAATAATGAATATTCGTTGACTGATCTCTCAATGTTACCAGATCTGAGAGGAAAAAAATTCGTTGAAATCCCTCCTTTGTTGCAGGCTAAAATTGAAGATTGCCAATTGCACTCTTATGTTATTCAACCACCAACACCTGAGTATGTAAAGTTCAATATATTTGAGCGCGTAAATCGTGGTGGGATTAACTTGAACAAACAGGAAATGCGCCATGCTCTTTATCAAGGTAAGGCAACACTATTGATACAATTTTTAGCTGAGCACAGGTCTTTTAAAAGGGCAACAGGTGATGGTGTAAAATCTGATCGAATGAGAGATCGATATCTTATATTACGATTCGTTGCATTTTATCTTCTAATGTCAGGACAGCTACCTGGTGTTGTGTTTCGCTCAGACATTGATGCTTTCTTGGCGTCTGCCATGAAATTTATTAACTCAAAGGCCGACGAAGAACTTTTAAATAAAATTAAGATTGTTTGTATCACTGGTATGATTAATATTTACAGCACTCTCGGAACAGAGGCATTTAGATTCGCATCGAAATCTGGTGTTAAGAGGCGACCTATTAATATGGGGCTTTTTGAAGTGTTAGTCATGATTTTTAGCCAGATTGAATTAAATCGTTTGCCTGATCATTTTTATTTGAAACAACTCATAGAAGAATATAAAAAAAACCTCGATGAACTTGGCGTTTTTTCAGGAGCGATCGACACAACAGAATATGTGAAAATACGTTTTGAATTTGCTCGAGAAATGATTACAAGGATAAAAAATGATTACGAAGATTGATATCCATGGTTTTAAAAGCTTAGACTCAGAGAGTCTTCTTTTATGCCCATTAACAATATTAACTGGAATAAACTCTTCTGGTAAATCGAGTGTACTTCAAGCGCTAATGCTTTTAATTAAGCATAGTGCATCTGGCAATGAATATAGTATGGAAGATGTAATACGTTTTTTAGCCGATTTTTCTATAATTAGAAATAAAAAAGTCAATGCAAAATCAATTATTATAAACATTCTGGATGATAGTGCCAATTCTCATTCATTGACTTTAGATGCTGAAAATAGAGAAATTGATAGCCATCTAACCTACCAATATGAGCCTAGAATAACTGGTGGGGCACCTGAGTTACTTTATCTAAATGCAAACCGTCTAGGTGCTCAAGAAATGGTTCCTGTTTCTGAACGCCGCGTCGGCGGTGCAGGTGAGTATTTATTTTCAACCTTCGATAAAATGAAGCACTTGCCCGTACCTGATTACTTGGTAAAGGCAAGTGAATCTAAGACTCTTGCTTATCAATTATCATATTGGTTGAAACTCATTACCGGGACAACCTCTGAATTACTTACCGAAAAGGTGGGAGACCAAGTAAAAGTAGCCTTTACCTTAAAAGAGCTTGAAGGTAATGTTTCTCCGTTGAACCTTGGCGCCGGAATGAGCTTTATTGCGAAAGTATTGATTATTTGCCTAATGGCTAAAAAAGGCGATCTTATTTTACTCGAAAATCCCGAAATCCAATTACACCCTAGAGCACAAGCTCATTTAGCAATTTTCTTGGCATTTATCGCGAGTAGGGGAATTCAAGTCATTGTTGAGACACATTGTGAACATTTGATTAACCGGTTAGCGTACCAAGTTTATGACGACGAAATATCTTCAGCAGAAGTCGTTGTACATTATAAACCTAGTGTTGATGAATCATTTGTCTCATTATTGATCGATGATAGTGGTGATTTTACCGATCTAGAACATAATAAGACTTCGTTTCCCAAGGGATTTTTTGACGCAACATTAGCTGAATTAATGGAAATGAGATAACATGCTAGGGAATATTGTTCTTGATACCACTTTATTAGTTGAATATCTAAACCATACAGGCTCTAAGAAATATAAAAAATTACTGAGAAAGCTATCTTTTCCTTATTCCATTAATAAAAAACAATGGGTGGAAGCCCATAGACTAGGATTAAATCCGTTAACGTACGAGCGGATACTTCCACAATTAATGAATGAGGGAGAGAAAGATGATGATCTCCCAGACTTAGCAATGAAATCAGCACTAAAGGTAATTTTAACTGAAGATACAACGAAAGCACTTCCTTATGTGCATTATAAAGATGGTATGATTAATAATTATGTAACTATAACATTAGGTGCAAATGAATCTCGAAGTAATTTGAAAAAATACTTACAAATATTATGTTGGAATGCATATAAAATAACAATTTGTGATAATTATTTTGCTTCAAATTGGGAAAGCAATCAAAGCCTTTTTCACTCAGTTTTTCCAAGGGAAGATTTGGTTATTGAATTCGCAGATACTCCTGTAGGTTTAGGTGTGGTCGTAAATAGCACTAAGATAACAGATCTCTTTGTTAAAAGTATTTATGCAGGTTGGTCAGTGCAACTCACAAAGCAACAAAAGTATCTCAACTGCCATGACCGTTATTTGCTAATAGAAATGCCTGGGCACAAAGTGGAGGTTTTACTCTCAAGTGGATTTGATCATATATGGAAGACTAACCCCAAGGAGCTAACCTGCGTTTTCTGCAGCGTACCTGGATAAATATAATTATGCGGCGCAACCACCTTGAGAATGAAGTTTATATATTAGGATGTAAAGCGCCTGATTTATTATTACAAAAATATGTGAGTTGCCATATTAAATAAGACACTTATGTAGCGTTGTTGGTCTGCAAGTGCTCCGATATTTCCTTTAGTTTTATGAGTGTATAAAATTGAAACCGAACTGACTCTCATAACTAATTGAGCTAATTGAGTAAAAGATACCAAATTCTGTATGAGTAGTTAAATTAAGGGGTATTGCTTAGCAATAGATGATAATTCTTGAATTGAATAACTTCTTCTCCGTTCCAGTAACTCAACACCTTCATTCTCTCCTGCAGCGGCGTCAGTTCGTTCCTAACGAACACCTGCGCCGCCTTCTCAACATCCCCAAACCCTCCCGCATTATCAGGAATGATCCCCATCATCTGCGGTGGAACGCGATGCGCGCTCAGCAGGTCATCACGGCTGGATTTCTTGATGTTGAAGAAATCATCCTTAGTGGCGACCTCACTCAGAGGCAAAATCTGAATGCCGTCTTTCTTACCGTTCGGCGCGTACATGAACAGGTTGCGGAAGTTGCCCAGGCCTTTGGTGTCCCTCATTGCCTTACGCATTGAATCGATGTCACTGCTGCTCTGGGCGGCGTCGGTCATATACAAGATGTAGCCGGCGTGCGCGCCGTTTTGGTAATACTTGCGGCGGAACAATGTGGCGGCCTCGTTGAGCCAGGCAGAGTTCAGCGCACTCAGGTATTCCGGAAGACCATAAATCTCCTGGTTAATGTCTGGTTCGATCAGGTGGAAGATGCTGCCTGCTGCGAACTGGTGCGGTTCTTTCCATCCTTGCACAAACCAGTAAGTCCCCTCTTCTACTCCGCGACGCACATATTTAGCCGGCACGGCTTCAAATCGCAGCGGTTCGCCGAGCTGATTGCGGATCAGTTCCAGGTACGCATTCCCAAACACCAGATAATCCAGCGCAAATTTGCTGAACTCCTGCTGGCTCAGCAATGGATGCGGGATAAATGTTGAGGCGAGGATATTGCGCTTCACGTAAATCGGTGAGCTGTGATGAACGGCGGCGCGAAGACTGCGGGCAAGTCCGTCGAAGCTGACCGGCGGCTCATACCAACGGCCGTTGCCGGTGCACTCGATGTAATCCAGAATCTCGCGGCGGTCTAAAACCGGCGTCGGATCACCGAAGCTGAATACCTCCGCGCCCTGCTGGCTTTCAGTGGTCGTGGTCTGTGTGGTTTTACGGTATTTGCGCTTGCTCATTTAGTAGAACTCCAGAATGTTCGGGCTTTGTCCGCCATTGGCGGCGGTTAGCGGTTCGTTTAACAGGGCGTGCATGATTGCCCACGCCACGTCGGCGTGGCTGGCCTCTTCACTGCGGCTGGCTTCGTAGGTTGAACGGTTGCCGCTGGCGGTCATCGTTTTGCGGATCGCCATAAACGACGCAGTGATGTCTGTATGTCCGGTGTCATATTCCAGGCGGCCGGAGCTGATGGTGTCTTTTGCTTTGAGTACCAGCGCGGTTTTCACTTCGGGGCTGTAACGGATCTCACGCGCCGCAGGAAAGAACTGCTGCACAAGCTGGAATACACCCTGCCCGATACCGGTGGCGTCGATGCCTATGTACTCAACGGCATAACGATTGGTGAGTTCCTCGATGCTTCTGGCCTGCGCGGCAAAGTCCATACCCTTCCACTGATGACGCTCGAGCACGCGGAACTTGCCGCCAGAAACCACCGGCGGAGCAATCACTGCACAACCTGCGCTGTCGCCGGTATGTGACGGGTCGTAACCAATCCACACGGGACGATAGGCAAATGGCCGTTTCAGGTACGGGTCGAAGTCTTCCCACTCGTCCAGGCTGTCCACCATGCAGCCCTGCAACTCGGCGAACGGGAACACCGACGCCTGATCATCCACGAACTCACACATCAGCAGGTTTTCATATTCAGCGGGGCTGTATTCCAGTTGCAGCTGTTCCAGGTCGAACAGGTTACATCCACCTGACAGCGCATCTTCCACCGTTACAATCTGCCGCCACTGGCCGTCATCGCACAGCACGCCTTTTGAAAGGTGTGCGTGAGTTAAATCCAGGTCAATCCTGTCAGCCTTATTGCGACGCCCTTTGTTGAACAGTTCGCCAGACCAGAACGGATAGGCGCTGTGTGCAAGACTGGACGGTGTTGAAAAATAGGTGCTACGCCATTTTTTATGCAGCGACATCCCGGAGGCAACTTTGCGCAGCTCCTGAAACTTAGGGATCCAGAAGTATTCATCCAGGTAAAGATTGCCGGTATAGCTCTGCGCAGTGCGGACGTTGGTACCGAGGAAAATCAGCCGTGCGCCGTTCGGCAGGACAATCGGGTCGCCTTTTAAATCGACATCCACCTGTCTCGCAAAGTCGATGATGTAGTTCTTAAAGACATGCGCCTGCGCCTTACTGGCCGACAGGAAAATCTGATTGCGGCCAGTGGTCAGCGCATCAATCAACGCTTCCCGGGCAAAGTAGAAGGTTGCGCCAATCTGGCGGGACTTGAGAATGTTGCGGATACGGTGCTGAAGCCCTGCCTGATGCCATCCGCGCTGATACTCAAACGAGGTTTCAATGAAGATGTCGCCTAGTTTCTCAATGGCCTCATCGCTGAAAACATTCTTATCGGGTGCCTTTCGTTCGCCCTTGTTACGGTTGGCGACGTTCGGGTTTAAATCAGCCTCGCTGCCGGTGTGGTTGTAACGGTTTACCCTTGCCAGGCGTTCAATCTGTCGGCCTAACAGGTCGATCTCTTTGTAGTCCTTCCCCTCCTTTACATCTTTCATGACGAGCTGGATCAGCCGCGCTTCCATGCTGGTTTCCACGCGAGAAATGGGCGCAATGGCCTCCCACTGATCGCGAGTTTTCCAGCTCTGCACGGTCGGCGTTTTTTGGCTCAGCATCTCCCCGATTTGCCGCACAGAAAAACCCTGCCAGTAAAGCAGTGCCGCCTGTCGGCGCGGGTCGCTGATGATGGTGGAGTTTGAAATATTCATGCCGCCACGTTACCGGCCGAACAGCCGTTTTTCGCGCTGCCCACGTTGTGCCATCGGGCAACAACCCGCATCGGCTGGCGGCCTGCGGTGACTGTCTGGAAACTAACTCCCGTTCTCAACACTCATTACCGGAGTCAGTCACATGGCAAAGAAAGTATCGAAATGGTTCCGTATCGGGGTCGAAGGCGACACCTGCGACGGCCGCGAAATTGATGCTAACGACATCAAGCAAATGGCGGAGACATATAGCGCGAAAGCCTACGGCGCCCGCGTCAATCTGGAGCACATCAAAGGCGTATTACCGACCAGCGATTTCCGCCGCTACGGTGACGTAATCCAGCTGAAAGCCGAACAAATTGATGACGCGGCTGAACCGCTGCTGCATGACAAATGGGCACTGTACGCAATGATCAGCCCGACCGCGGATTTAACGCAGATGGTCGGCGACGGGCAGAAGGTTTACACCTCGATGGAGATCAAACGCAACTTTGCCAACTCCAATAAATCCTACCTGGTCGGTCTGGCCGTCACCGATGACCCCGCAAGCCTCGGCACTGAAATGCTGGAGTTCAGCCGCAAAGCCAAACAGAACCCGCTCGCCGGTCGTAAAACCGATCCCGAAAGCCTTTTCACGGTTGCCACCGAAGCATTGATTGAGTTTGAAGATGCGCCGGAAACTGCTCCTTCTCTATTCGCCCTGGTGAAACAAAAGCTTTCACGTAAACAGGCATCAGACGATGCCCGCCTGGCCGATGTTCACGAAGCCGTCAGCGAGGTCGCTCAATACGCTCAGACCGGACTGGATAAGCATGAAACCAGCCTGACCGACCTGCTGAGCCGCGTCGATATCCTGGAAAAATCCACCGCTGCGGAACATGACGCCTTCACTGAATTGAAAGGCAAGTTAGCGCAGACACCGGCGCAGAACTTTAACCAGCGCCCGCACGCAACCGGCGGTGCAGGCGTGGACGAGACGGTCACCGACTGCTGATCCGACACCTTTAACTCATTCTCAGGAAATACCTCATGAAAAAAGAAACGCGCTTTAAATTTAATGCGTTCCTCTCCCAGCTCGCCAAACTCAACAATGTTGACGTCGGCACGCTGGACAAGAAATTTAACGTCGAGCCGTCCGTCACGCAGACGCTGATGACCCGATTACAGGAATCCTCAGAGTTCCTGACCCGTATCAACATCATTCCGGTGGACGAAATGATGGGCGCGAAAGTGGGCGTCGGCGTCACCGGCACGATTGCCAGTACCACCAACACTGACGCCGGTGACGAGCGTGAAACCGCTGATTTCACCAAGCTGGATCAGGAAGGCTACCACTGCACCAAAACCAACTACGACTTCCACTGGATGTACAGCAAGCTGGACTTGTGGGCGCGCTACAACGATTTTCAGACCCGTCTTCGTGACGCCATTATCAAGCGTCAGGCGCTGGATCGCATCTTGGTCGGCTTTAACGGTGTTTCCCGCGCACCGACGTCTAACCGCGTGCAGAATCCGCTGTTGCAGGATGTCGGTGTGGGCTGGCTGCAAAAATACCGCCTGAATGCCCCGACCAAAGTGATGGGCATGATTGTCGCCGAAGACGGTACCGTGACCAATGAGGCGGTGAAAGTCGGTGGCGAAGGTGAATACAAAAACCTCGACGCGCTGGTCTTCGATGCGGTGAATGAACTGATCGACCCCATCTATCAGGACGACACCGAACTGGTGGTGGTCTGTGGCCGCAAGCTGCTCGCAGATAAGTATTTCCCGCTGATCAACAAACAGCAGCCAAACACTGAGGCGATGGCCGCCGACCTGATTGTCAGCCAGAAACGCATCGGCAATCTACCCGCCGTTCGTGTGCCCGGCTTCCCTGCCAATGCCATGCTGATCACCCGTCTGGATAACCTGTCCATTTACTGGCAGGACGGCACGCATCGCCGCCACGTTGAGGAAGTGCCTAAGCGTGACCGCATCGAAAACTACGAATCCATTAACGAGGATTACGTAGTGGAAGATTACGGCTGCGGCTGTCTGATCGAGAACATCGAAGTGACCGCCGGAGAAGATGACGCCTCTGATAAGGCCGAACTCAGCAAATTCACCTCGGCGATCGTTGATGCCATCAAAACTGCATCCGGTACCACCGCACCGGCAGCTCAGGAGTAAGCCATGACCAGCCCTGCCCGACGTCATTTGTTGCGGCAGTCAGCGATCGAAGCCGCGCAGCAGGATACCAGCCTGCTGCGTCATGCCACCGGCTATGAACTGCTGCTGCAAAAGCTTAATGCTGATCAGAAAGCCCTGAAGAAAGCCTATTCCGCTGAGAAAAAGGCAGAACTCAAACGCAAAATGCTGCCCGAATATGCGCCGTGGGTGGCGGGCGTTCTCGCTGAGGGTAAAGGCGCTCAGGACGCCATCCTGATGACCATCATGATCTGGCGTATTGATGCCGGTGATTATGCCGGTGCGCTGGAAATCGCCCGCTATGCGCTGCATTACAAGCTGGCGATGCCGTTCGGCAAACGCCCTGCCGGTTATGCGCTGGCGGAGGAAATCGCCGACATGAGCACCCGCGCTCATGCTGCCGGTGAGCCGGTCAGTCTCGATGTACTGATGACCACGATGGAACTGACGGAAAGCCACGACATGCCGGATCAGGTACGCGCCAAGCTGCACAAAATCACCGGCTACCTGTATCGCGATGCGGAGAAACTGCCGCTCGCCCTGCAACACCTGAAACGCGCCTTCCAGCTAAACAGCAACTGCGGCGTCAAAAAGGATATTGAGCGGTTGGAATCAGCCATCAAAAAGGCTGCCAGCAGCTAAACAGAACGCGCCCCGCGCCGGACGGCACGCCAGCCGCGACAGGTCTGTGACCTCGTTCAACGCTGGCGTCCACCGTCCCCTATTCAGA
>Ga0256410_1001500_pt1 | contig 17698 bp, 18 predicted proteins | sample PhyWR1_FD_185983 | JGI IMG/M metagenome (GOLD analysis project Ga0256410, IMG submission 185983) | Leaf surface microbial communities from wheat plants in UC Gill Tract Community Farm, Albany, California, United States - DLSL W.R1 | ecosystem: Host-associated > Plants > Phyllosphere >... | reverse complement strand
TCATCCCTTATACATGGGAATTTACCAATATGAAAAATGTTAAAATAGGAGATAAAGTTAACCTTGAATTTGATATCGTTGGTAAATACATCGCAAAATTAATTAACAAGCAGAATGGCATTTATAAAATATAAAGGATACAGTTTAAGAAACCGGGTTTTTTTTGGTTTCTTACTGGTTTGTCTTTTGAGTGTTGCTGCTTCTTCATTGGTTCCTTACTTTGTTTTGAGAAACAATTCTCTACAGCAGAGTAAAATTGATATGCAGGAAAAGACCAATGCAGTGATGCGGTTTTTAGATTATGCAGTCAGTCAGTCTACGGTGCGTACGGAAGATCTTCCGAAAGTTTTGAAAAATAAAATTTTTGAAATTGCAGACATCAATCAACACGATATTATTATCTATGATCTAAAGGGAGATTATCTGCTTTCCAACAGAGAAGATAATCTCGTTAACAAGAAGAGGATTCCCGTAAAAATTGTAAACAAACTGTTGTCTACAGAAGCACGGTATGATTTCAGGGAAGTGGATGAATCGAAAGATACTGTTTTCACCTCGTCTTATATCCTGCTGAAAAATAATATGCTGCAGCCCGTAGGGATTATCTATATTCCGCTTTACCATAATGAAGCTGCTTATCTTGATGTGCTTCATAAATACATTATCTATATTTTAATTGTCGATATTCTCCTTATTATTTTCAGTATTTGGCTAAGTTGGGTGACTTCCAATAATCTGGCTAAAAATATCACCAAGTTTTCTGATATGATTACAAGGATTACGCTTTTTGAAAATGAAATGCGTCCTATAAAATATTATAAAAATGATGAGCTTAATGCTTTGGCAAGAGCTTATAACAGGATGATTCTTCAGATTCAGGATCAGCGGGAAAGACTGCGGTTCAAGGCGTCCGAAGAAGCATGGCGCGAAATGGCAAAACAGGTTGCTCATGAGGTGAAAAATCCTTTGACTCCTATGAAACTGACCATCCAGAATTTTGAAAGAAAATTTGATCCCCAGGATCCCAACGTCAACGAAAAAGTAAAACAGCTCAGCAAAACGATGGTGGATCAGATCGATTTGATAGCGACCGTTGCCTCAGCGTTCTCCGAATTTGCTAAACTGCCCGAAAAAAATAACGAAATCATCAACCTCAACAGTGAGATTGAGGATATTCTGAGGGTTTTTAATGATGATTTGATATTTATACATTCTAATAAAAGCAATATCATGATTAATATGGACAGGATTTACCTTTCCAGAATCATTACCAATCTTGTTACCAATGCGCAGCAGGCGCAGAGTGACGAGCGAAATCTTTTGGTAAATGTAGATATTGAGCAGCATCAGAGAAAAGTCGTAATTTCTGTTCAGGATAATGGAGTAGGAATTGCTGAAAATATGTTTGAAAGAATTTTTGAACCCAATTTCACCTCAAAAAACAGCGGAATGGGATTAGGCTTATCCATGGTGAGAAAAATGGTGGAAGATTATAAAGGGCAGATCAACGTAAAATCTGAACTAGGGAAAGGATCTACATTTATTATTACATTACCTACCAATCTTTAGTGAAACCTTTTAAGTTTAAACAGTTTGAAATTCAGCAGTCTGCAAGTGTTTTCCGTGTGGGAACAGATGGTGTTTTGCTGGGGTCTTTAGCCCATATTGATTCATTTCAAAATGTTTTAGAAGTCGGAACAGGAACAGGTTTGATTTCTTTAATGTTGGCTCAGAGAAATCCTGAAGCAAACTTTTTGGGGATTGATATTAATGAAGAAGCTGTAAATCTTACAAAGCTAAATTTTGATAATTCTCCTTTTGCATCAAGGCTGAAAAATATTTTTCAGGATTTTAAAACTTTCGAAACGGAAAATAAATTTGATTGCATTGTTTCTAATCCTCCATATTTTGAAGAATCAGGTTCTTATAAAGACAAAATTGCACGACAAACAGTTGAGCTCAACTTTCTGCAATTGATTGCAAAATCATCGCAGTTACTTTCTGCGAATGGCATTTTTTCTGTGATTATTCCTTCTGAAGCAGGAGAGGTTTTTGTTGAGATGGCAAAAGAAAATTTATTATTTCTAAACCGGAGAATCAATATCAAAGGAATTGAAAACTCAAAAGTAAAAAGACTGGTCCTGGAATTTTCTTTACATGAAAAAACTCTTACTGAATCTGAATTTATTATAGAAAAAAGTCCGAGAAAATACTCAGACCAATATCTTGAACTCACCAAAGAGTTTCATATTTTTAAAGAATAACTTATTCAAACAATTCTGCGGTGTCCAATACAGAAACTTTACCGTCTTCACATCTTATGGCTTCTCCCGGGAAATTTTGAATCATGTGATAATCGTGTGTTGCCATTACCACAGCAGCACCATTATCGGCAGCCACCTGTTTTAGGAGCGTCATGATTTCGTTTGAAGTTTCAGGATCAAGATTTCCTGTAGGCTCATCTGCCAAGATTAAATCAGGATGATTCAATAATGCTCTTGCGATAGCAATACGCTGTTGTTCTCCACCGGAAAGTTCGTGTGGCATTTTATGCTTCTTTCCTTTCATATTAACGCTGGAAAGCACTTCATTGATACGCTCATCCATTTTTGCTTTATCACTCCATCCTGTAGCTTCCAAAACAAATTTCAGGTTTTTTTCCACCGTTCTGTCAGAAAGCAACTGGAAATCCTGAAACACAATACCCAGTTTCCTTCTCAGATTAGGAACATCTGAAGCCTTTAATTTCACAAGATTGAATCCAACCACTTCGCCATGTCCTGCAACCAACGGAATATGTCCGTATAATGTTTTCAAAAGCGAACTTTTCCCGGAACCTGTTTTCCCGATCAGATAGCAGAATCTGCCTTTTTTGATGTTCAGATTTACATCAGTAAGCACGGTGAAATTTTTTTGGGTAATTTTGGCGTGCTGCAGATTGATAATGTTGTCTCCGGATATATTTGTATGTGGCATAAATTCAATTTTTAGAGGCTTTTTCTAACATATTTTTTCAGATTTTAAAAATAGAAAAAAGAAGCTTTATAAACCTAAAATTTAGGAAAATTTAACAACAAAAAATGCTTGAAAAAACTTATTTTCAAGCATAATCTGTATATGGTAAGATAAGAATTATCTCTTAGCTCTTGCAGAACTAACAGTAAGGCTTTTTCTGCCTTTAGCTCTTCTCGCAGCCAAAACTCTTCTTCCGTTTGGCGTAGACATTCTTTCTCTGAAACCGTGTTTGTTTCTTTTCTTTCTTTCTGATGGCTGGAACGTTCTTTTACTCATTACTATATATTTTAGTCGTAATTATCTATTAATTTTCAGGTTGCAAATATATGTATATTTTTATTAAGTGCAAATATAATCTTAATTATTTTAATGAAATACTTTTGCTCAATACAAAAGATCATACCACGTATTTTTACTTTTTAAAGATTCATCCATGTAAAAACTTTATCTTTGGAAACTCAAATTTAAAAAAGATGTTTACACCTGCCGAACTTTTAGAAATCAATCAGCTGCTTATCCCGGAAAATAAAATCGTAATCCTCACCCATTACAATCCGGATGGCGACGCTATTGGTTCCAGTTTGGGTCTGAAACATTATCTGCGTGCAAAAGGAATTGAAGCGGAGGTGGTAACTCCCAATGACTTTCCGAAGTTCCTGAAATGGATGCCCGAAGCCAAAAAAAACATCATCGGCGAATACAAAAGAAAAATCGCTTTTGACCTGATTAATGAGGCAGATGTCATTTTCTGTTTAGATTTCAATTCTCCTTCAAGAATCGGGCTTCTTGGTGATTGGCTGATGAGATCAGGAGCGAAGAAAATTCTTATCGATCATCATCAGCAGCCGGAAGATTTTGATTTTGTGTATTCTGATACCGTTATCCCTGCAACCTGCCAGATGATCTATCATTTTATAGAAGCAATGGATGATGAAAATCTGGTGAATAAAGAAATTGCAGAATGTCTTTACACGGGAATTATGACCGATACTGGTGGTTTTCGCTTCCGTTCTACCAGTGCAGATACACACAGGATTGTTGCGAATTTAATTGAGAAAGGAGCTGATCCTTCAGTGATTACTTCAAATACATGGGATACGAATACGGTTTCACGTTTACATTTATTGGCGCTTGTTTTAGGAAGAATAGAAGTGGTGAATGACGGTAAAGTTGCGGTGCTGTCGCTTACGAGAAAAGAGCTTCAGGAGTACGGTTTTCAAAAAGGAGATACGGAAGGTTTTGTCAATTACGGATTGAGTATTGTAGGGGTTACAATGTCTGCGTTTTTTATGGAAGATTTGTATGAAGATTTTATAAAAATTTCTTTCAGAAGTAAAGATGAGGTGGATGTCAATCAATTCTCAAGAAAATATTTTAATGGAGGTGGTCACATTAACGCTGCCGGAGGGAGATCTGATGAATCTTTACCGGATACCATTGAAACCTTCAAAAAGAGATTGGAAGAGGAAAATTTATAATCCTTTGGCTTAACTCATGACTTAATTCGAAATTTATAATCTAGAATAGCCTTTTTCCTCAAGTTCTTTGCATGTATATTCATAAACTTCTGAAAACATCACATCCAGAAATTTTTTATTGAATAAACTGAATTTCGTCATCTTAGGCGGATCTAAAAATATATCGCAAGACTGAGCTTTAGAATACACCGATTTGGCGATTGCCAGATGCAGAATACGGTCAAATTCTTTCATAAGACTCATATTCTGAAGACCGTCGTAGCTGATGGAATTCACATGAGAGCCTATAAGGAAATCGCATTTGTCTATGATAGGTTCTATCGGAAGATTATCCAAAACTCCTCCGTCCACATATACTTTTTCACCCATTCGTACCGGAGGCAATACAAACGGAACGCTGGACGATGCGAGAAGCGGCCCGAATAATTCTCCTTCAGAAAAGAAATCAACAATTCCATGAGTCATCTCGGTGGCTGCAACATATACCGGAATCTTCAAAACTTTAAAATCATCTTCAGGAAAATAGTCCATTAATAGTTTTAAAATAAATTTTGAACTGAAAATTCCGTTTTTAGAAAGCTTTAAATAAGATCGGGAGAAAAAAGTGGTGTTCTTAACGATTTCCATCATCTCATCAGGAGAAGTTCCTATCGAGTAAAATGCTGCAACAATTGATCCGGCGCTGGTTCCGGAAATAATCTGCGGCTTCAGATCATACTCTTCCAAAGCTTTCAGAACTGCAATGTGTGCAATTCCGCGCATTCCGCCACCGGATAAAGTAAGCCCTATGACCGGGCGCTTTTTTTTGAAAGAAAATAATCCCATGAGAATTTTAAAAGGTATTAAGTTACAGGAAATTTATACATATTATGGTTCATCACATTCCGAATCAATCTTTATAAATAACTTTTCAAATTCCCTGTTCATTTTTTCATCATGCAGCGGTCTTTGAATATCATCGTTTGAGCAATTCCCCCAACCGAAAGTGATTAAATCAATCATTGCGTAATCTTTCCAGTTGGAAGAATGAAGATGGTCTTTAAATTCGTTGATTATTCTCTCCGGATTGCTGTTTGATTTGCTCATTTCCTCCCGAAGCTTTTGCCATTCTGCAATCATGTCAGCATCATTTGAATTTAAGGCTTTTGTGAAATTGCCGCACTTGCCTGTGAATGTATTATTGATTAAAACCGAAGGATCCGAATAACTTGCAATCTGAAGTTTTTTCTTTTCATAATCCTGACGGAGTTCTTCGTCATATTGTTTTTTAATATTCTGCCAATAAGGATTAGGGACGGTTTTTAAATTTTCAAGAAGCTTTTTATTTGATGCGAAATCCCTGTCTAATTTGGCTAAAATAAAATCTTTATTATGCCGCACTTCGTCCAGATCATCTTTGCTAAAAACGGTAGGCGCGCTGAATGAGATTCCGGCATTTTGGAACCATAGTTGGTAAGTACCTTCCAGTTCTTCATGGGAAAATCTTTTCGGATCAAAATAGCCTTTGCTGTCACACAGTTCCGTGACAAAAACGAATGTTTCGGGTTGTAATGGTTTTTCAATTAGAGAATCCTCAGTGGCTTTCTGTACAGCAGAAGCTCTGTCTTTTTCACTACTTACAGAAGATTTTATTTCTTTCTTGCAACTCCAGACAGAAATGAGAAGCAATGACAATATCCAAATTCTCATAATAATTTTTTACAGAAGAAATTTTTTCGGAAGATGATGAAGAAGTTCTGTATTGATGATTTCGGCACAGATGCTTGGTTTTTCCCAATGTGCGTTGTGTCCGCAGTCCAGAATATAAGATTTAATATGGGTTCTGTCGGGAAGATTACTGATGGTCTTGTCTGTATTGACGGCACTGTCATGTTTTCCGGAAAGAACTAAAATTTTTGCATCCAGAGTTTCCAGAATATGCTTTTTGTCGGTTCTTTCAACCATGCCTTTCACGCATGCTAAAGCTCCGAGATTATTGGTGGAAAGTGCTGTTTCCAATGCTGTTTCTATTTTTCCTTCCAGCACATCTCGTTCATTCTGATTGAATAAATTGGGTACTCCCGCTCTTGCATAATGTGCAAAGGCATCTTTTATGATTCTGTAGCTTTTAATACGCTGTTCTTTCTTTTCTTCATCATCCGCAAAATAAGTTGAAAAAAATAACGTTAAACTTTTAAGAGTGTCAGGAAATTTTTCAGCAAAAGCTAAAGAAATATATCCTCCCATAGAATGACCGAGAAGATGGATTTTATCTAAATTTTCATAATCTGCAACTTTTTTCACTTCGTCTGCCATCAATTCCATGGTGTGAACTTCGGATAAAATGTCAGATTTCCCGTGACCGGGAAGATCAATTTTCAATAAGGTAAAATCTTTAGAAAGATGAGATTCCATATCATTCCAGATAGAAAGATTTTCCATAAAGCCGTGAAGTAAAACCAGCGTTTCTTTTCCGTTTCCCTTTCTCTCGAAGTTCAGCATATTGTAAGATTTAAAAATGAATATCAATATAATCTACAAAACCTGAACCATTCACCATATCCTGCAGTCTGTAGGTTTTTCCGCCGTCTTTAGACATGAAAGTTTTAGTGCCTTTTCTCGTGTATGCTTTTCCGTTGTCGTTATCTGCAATGCGTTGGGTGATTTCTCCTGTGAAATTAATGTGTTTAGCAGAAACTACCTTTGCAAAACCTTGTATGATGACAGAATTTTTACCGGATTTAATGTCTCCGGAAATCGTATAATGATCTCTTTCTCCATCTGTTTTGGTAAAGTTTACCGAACCCGAATATTTTGGTGAACTGTCATTCTGGTAAACAAATCGGTGACTTCCGCTGAAATCTCTGAAACGGTTTTTGCTGTTCAAAGCTTTGATGCTGTCATTCGTTTTTGTTCGGGCATTGTTGATAGAGTCTACCGTATTTGTATGGTCTGTTTTGTCTTTCTGAGTATCTTTTTTGGAACACGAGAATGTAAGAATTCCGGCGATGGCTATGATTAAAGTTTTTTTCATCAATTCAATAAATTATACTTTCAAAATTAAATAAAAAAAGAGCATTATAAAAATGCTCTCCTGTTTATTTTATGGCGTTTTCGTAAACTTTCTTTTCCCAAGGTTTAATGTCGGTAATTCCGTACCGTTCTTTTTTAGAAATGGCAATGTTGTCTAAAACATCCACGAAATTTTTATAGTTTGCATCATCGGTTGGTTTTATAATGATAGTGAAATTCTCAGGAACAGGAGCTTTTTTATAAGCTTCAGAAATAATGCCCGATATTTTTACTCCGCTGAAATCTGTCTCTTTTAAATTTCCTTCATTCAAATCTTTTGCATTGCTTTGATGATAAAAAACTCTGTTGTCCTTTCCTAATATGAAAGTGACTTGGTTTTTGTCGTCAATAACGTGATTAGTCGGATTTTCAACGGGTCCTTTGGCAGGTAAACCAAGATCCATTACATTGGGTTTTGTAAAATTGGTAGTAAACATAAAGAAGGTAATGAGTAAAAAGCCCAAATCTACCATCGGAGTCATATCCACTCTTATTGGTTTCTTTTTCTGTTTTCCTCCTTGTTTTTCTTGTGCAATCACTTCAGCCATCGTAGTATTTTTTAATGTTAAACAAATTTTAATAAAGATTAATGTATTGTTCTTTATTTTTAAAAATCAATGCAAAGTTTGTACCTAAATATTGAAATTGTTACTTATTTTTCAGCCTAATAGATTTTAAAGGATCATTATTAATAATTTAAACAAAAAAAGCCCACAACTTTCGATGTGAGCTTTCATATGTAAATAACCGGTTTTATTTATTCTGTTTAAAATAATTAACTCCGCATTCCAGGAATTTTTTAAAATCTTCTTTCGGCATATATCCTGAAACAGGATTGTTGATCACTTTTCCGTCAGGAGTTATTAAGACATAATGAGGCTGAGAATTGTTGTTGAAATTCACCTGTTGAAATAAGCTCCATCGGTCACCAATGGTTTTTACTTTTTTCACCTGTCCTTCACCAAGATCAATTTTCGTTTTTTGATCTTCGGGAAGCTCTTCTTTGTCGTCCACATAAAGAGAAGCAAGAACAATGTCGTTCTGAAGTATAGGTAAAATATCGGGCTCGCTCCAGACAAATTCTTCCATTTTTCTACAGTTTTCACAGCCGTATCCAGTGAAATCAATTAATATGGGTTTGTTTTCTTTTTGGGCCAATTCTATGGCTGTAAAGAAATCATGTTCAGGCTTCATCCCCAGGATTCCGTCTTTTTCATTGTGAAAATAGCTTACATTTAAAGGAGGTAAAATGCCGCTCAGTAATTGAAGTTTTGGACGTTCTGCAGGAAATAATCCCTGAATTAAATAAACCACGAAGCCAATTCCCAAAATTCCGATCATCTTTCTCGTCCATGAGATTTTCGGCTTTTTATCATCATGCGGAAATTTAATCAATCCGAATAAATATAATGCTAAACCGATCGCTACAACGATCCATATCGCAATGAAAAGTTCTCTTTTAATCAGGAACGTTTTAGAAACTAAGTCTGCTTTTGATAAGAATTTTAAAGCCAGAGCCAATTCTACGAATCCTAAAACTACTTTTACCGTATTCATCCAGCCGCCGGATTTCGGAAGACTTTGCAGTGCCTGCGGAAATAATGCCAGTAATCCGAATACGATTGCCCAGGCCAGGCCAAAACCTGCCAAAGCGAATGTTAACAACATCGGAACATTGCTGGATCCTGTAACGGCGCTTCCCAGTAAGCTCCCCAAAATAGGACCTGTACAGGAGAAGGAAACGATCACTAAGGTTAAAGCCATAAAGAAAATCCCGATAATTCCACCGGCTTCTTCTGCTTTTGATGATTTGTTGGCAATAGAACTCGGTAATGTAATATCGTAATATCCGAAGAAGCTACCGGCGAAAAAGATAAAGATGATAAAAAATACGATATTCAGCCAGACACTTGTAGAGATTTCATTGAAAATGTTTCCCGCAATTCCATCGATAATATGAAAAGGAATACTCAGTAAAACAAAAATTAAAAGGATGAAGAAACCATAAAGAAATGCATCTCTTTTTCCTTTTGCTTTGTCTTTCATCCCTTTGGTAAAGAAAGAGACCGTCAACGGAATCATGGGAAAAACGCATGGTGTAAGCAGGGCGATTAAACCTCCGATAAATCCTAGCAGCAAATACGTCCAGTAATTTTCAGAAGCTTCTACGGCTGCTGTCCCGCAATCCGTTAAGGGTTTTTTGAAATCAATTGTGGAGATCTTAAGTTGTTTCGGATCAAGTTTAGCCTTTTCTGTCGCTGTATTTTGTGTTTCTGCAGGATTTTCTGCAACAGGTTCTTCTATTGCAACAGGGTTTTTCACAGAATCTTTTGCAGGTTCTGCTGTTACAATTTCCTCCGCCGTTCCTTTTGGAGCAACCTGTTTGTTGAATTCTAAAGTGTTCGGAGCCAGACACACTCTGTCGTCGCAGGTTTGGTACGTAATTTCTGCAACAACGTCTCCCGGTTTTGTTCCGTCCTTCAGCTTAAATTTCTGTTTGAAACCCGCAGAATTAGAATAATAAATAATTTTTCCGCCGAAAGCTTCAGAAAATTCTTCGTGCTTTTTTCCAACTTCCTGGAATTTTCCTATCAGCTCGATATTTTTCCCGGAAACTTTATATTCCGTCGGAATTCCGGTATCTTCCGGTATGTCTCTGGAATAAATGTGCCATCCGCTCTCTAAGGTTGCATTAAGAACGGCCTCATATTGATTGTTGCCAATTTCGTTAATGGTAAACTTAAATTTTACGGGGTTTTTAATTTGTGCGTTAATTCCTGTAAATAAAAACAGGAGAATGAGTAAAAACAAGTTTTTGAATTTCATCTTACTTTTCATTAAAAATTGTGAGGATACTTTTTGTTCTCTCGTCTCTTGCATAGCGCTTATCTTGTCTCAGACGGATAATGCCCAGAACATTATTGTTTCCGTCTGTAAGAAGCCAGATTTTCTGCTTGGCTAAAATAGACATTTTTTCGTCCTTAAAAAATTTTGAAATTTTCTTTTTGCCTGTCATTCCTATTGGATAGAAGTAATCTCCTTCTTTTTTTCTTCGAAGTTTCAATGGGAAAATTACTTTTTCGGCATCAAACTCCCAACGGAATGTATCTCCCGTTTCCTCAGGTAAATCGATGATCGTGGCGAGATTAATTTCAGTTCTCCGGGCGCTGCCATCGAATGTCTGCATCAGAATAACCTCTTCTGTCTCTTCTTTTATTTCCTTTAATCTTTGGAAAATCAGCTCATTTCTGTTGATGATTAATTGATGATGAGCAGAATAGAAAGAGCTGCCGGTTTCTGCGGTAAAGATTTTCTGAATTTCTTCACTTTTCCTGAAGCCATATTTTTTGAGGATTTCAAACTTTACCCAATCACTTTCCCTGTTTAGTTTTTCTTTATCCAGAATGATATTTTCATTGCTTGAAATCAACAGTTGATCTTCCGTTTTTTCAATCTGCTGACGGACAAAATCTTTGGTTTGGCTGAGATAAACCAAAGATTTTTGGAAGTTTTCCAGAAAATGATCATTTGTCTCCAAAAGTTTCGGTACAATTTCATTTCTGATTTTATTTCTTAAATAGTCGCTTTTTCTGTTGGAAAGATCTTCCCGGAATTTAATTTTATTTTCTCGGGCAAAAGCATAAATTTCATCTTTCGTAAAATTTAAAAGTGGTCTCACCACATGATTCTCATTCGCAGGAATTCCGCTGAGACCATGTATTCCTGAAGCTTTGGATAAATTGATGATAAAGGTTTCCAGCTGATCATTCAGGTGATGTGCAGTTGCCAGTACAGTAAGATTTTCCTGCTTCTGAACGCGACTGAAAAACCGATATCTCAGTTCTCTTGCCCAAAGCTGAACAGAGTTTTCGGGTTTTTGATCTTTTTCTGAAACTTCGTATAAATGAAATTGAATCTTATGTTCCCTGCAAAAATCTTCCACCGTTTTTTGATCAAGCTCAGAATCTTCGCCACGCAGTTTATAGTTAACATGAGCTACCTGAAATGAGCAGCCGGAGATTCGTAATGTAGTAAACAGATAGGCCAAAACCATAGAATCTGCTCCTCCGCTTACGGCCAAAAGATAGGTTTCTTTCTCAGGATTTTTCAGTAGATTACGCAGCTGGTTTTGGAATAATACAGGTGTAAGCATAGTGCTTATGATTTCTTTCAGCAAAGATAACCCTTATTATTAAAATGAATTTTGTTACCTTTGAAATGTTTAAAAAAGTTTATTTATGAAGATTTTTAAAATTTTAGCGGCTTCGGCAGTGGTGTTGGGAATGACATCTTGTGTAAGTAAAAAACAGTATGACGCACTAAGCGGAAATTACAAACAGTGTATTGAAAATATCGGTGAAAGACAGAGAGAAATTCAGGATCTGAAAGGTCAGAATTCTACTCTGACAGCGGAAAACAATTTATTAAAGAGTCAGCATGATGCTTTGAAATCATCATTGGATGCATGTCTTTCCAATACAGGAAAAAGTTCAGCCAATATTGATAAGCTCGTAGGAGAAATCAATGCTTCCAATTCTTACATCAAGCAGCTTATTTCTGCCAATGCCAAGAATGACAGTTTAAATTTAGCATTATCAAACAAGCTGAAAAGATCTTTGGATAACATGGCTGATCAGGATGTTCAGGTAAAAGTGCTTAAAGGTGTTGTCATGATTTCACTTTCAGACAAAATGTTATACAAAGTAGGAGATTACAATGTGTTGCCTGCAGCTCAGGAAGTTTTGGGTAAAGTGGCAAAAGTAATCAATGATTACGATAAATATTCTGTTTTAATTGAGGGTAATACAGATAACTCTCCTTTAAATTCATCAAACGTACCTAGAGACAACTGGGATCTTTCTGCATTGAGAGGAACATCTGTTGCCAAAATTCTGCAGACTCAGTTTGGTGTAGATCCTGCAAGAATTACCGCAGGCGGACGTTCAGAATACAATCCTAAAGCGACCAATATGAGCGTTACCGGAAGATCTGAAAACAGAAGAACGGAAATTATCATCATGCCTAAACTGGATGAGTTTATGAAATTGATGGATATCAATCAAAAGAAATAAGTGTTAAAAAAAATAACAGTGAAAATCCCGATAAAAATTTTATCGGGATTTTTTTTAGATAACATCATCTTTTAAATTTAATAAAAATACTTTAAAGCGAATCACGTTATCTGGTGAGGGAATTCCCCCGAAAGAATCAGATTGTTTCATCACCTAATCCTGAGTCTTTGCTGCGAATAATTTTTTTTTCCACCATTGTATCATCGCTTTGTATTTTAGTGAAACAAATTTACCACTAAAAATTCATGAAGCGTATCCGTATTTTTACGGTATTTTCAATGCAATAATGATTTGGAAATTTCTTTAATTTATTTTTTATTTAAGTAAATTTGAATCTTAAAAATTATCAAAATGAGCTTTTTTGAAGAAGTGGCACCCGAGATGGACCGGTATCTGGAAAATCATACTTCTGCAGAACCTGAAATTCTCAGAAAGCTGAGGAGAGAAACGTTTCAGAAAACAACGCAGCCACACATGATTTCCGGTTATCAGCAGGGAAGACTGCTTACTATTATTTCAAAAATGCTGCGTCCGGAGAATGTTCTGGAAATAGGAACTTTTACAGGCTATGCTGCACTTTGTATGGCAGAAGGGTTGGCAGAAGGAGGGAAATTAACGACTGTGGATGTGAATGAAGATCTGGCTTATTTGCCAAAAAAATATTTTGCAGAAAGCGAATATGCTGCGCAGATCCATTTTAAACTTCAGGATGCTAAAGAATTTTTAAAAGAAACAAATGAGGTGTTCGATTTGGTTTTTATTGATGCCGATAAAGAAAACTATGCAGAATATTTCAGATTAATTAAACCAAAAACAAAATCCGGCTCTGTCATAATGTTTGATAATGTGCTTTGGTATGGTAAAGTTCTGGAAGATCATCCAAAACAGAAAGCTACACAAATAATCAGAGAGTTAAATGATTTGGCGGCCAGAGATGACGATTTTGAAAATCTTATTTTACCTTTGCGGGACGGAGTAAATCTGCTTCGCAGGAAATGAAATAATTAAATATTAAGAAATTCAGAGATTATACATACAGTAATTTTTCAATCTCGGAATCTCCTAATTTCTAAATAAATACAATGGATAAAGGAATTTGTGTGGTAACGGTAGCGCCTGTGCGTGCAGAAAATTCTGACAAGGCTGAGATTGTTACAGAAATATTGTTCGGCGAAAGTGCAGATATTTTGGAAGTGAATAAAAACTGGACCAAAATAAAAATGCATTATGACGGATACGAAGGCTGGATGGATACCAAACAGATGAAACACGTAACTGAAGACCATCTCGCAAGCAGGAAAGTAACTTTGATTACAGAAAATTTTGCCTCGATCATGACCAATGACGGTCGCACTTTGCTTTCCATGGGTTCGGAAGTAGAATATCCTGCAGTGGCTTCCCGCAGAAGCCATGATCTTCGTGAAAGTATTGCTTTAACAGCAAAAGAATTTCTGAATGTCCCTTATTTATGGGGCGGCAAAAGTTTTTTCGCAGTAGATTGTTCGGGTTTTGTACAGCTGGTCTTTAAAATCCATAATATGAAACTTCCAAGAGATACCTATCAGCAGGCAGAAGTGGGAGAGGTTCTAAGCTTTGTAGAAGAAAGCCAGCCGGGAGATCTTGCTTTTTTTGAAAATTCGGAAGGTAAAATCATTCATGTAGGAATTATGCTCGAAAATCAGAAAATCATTCATGCGTCTGGAAAAGTGAGGATTGATACAGTGGATTCCAGCGGAATTTTCAATAAAGAAATGAACAAACATACTCATAAACTGAGAGTAATAAAAAATATTATTTAAATGAAAACCTCCTCGCTGTTATTAGCAATCAATATGATTCTGCTGATTTTCATCTGGATATTTGTAGGTGCTACTTATGCAGGTTTGCCGGAAATAGTTCCTTCGCATTTTGCAGTAAACGGAAATGTGGATGGAGCGAGTGAAAAAAAAGCCATCTGGATTTTACCGGTGATTGCTACATTTTTGTTTTTACTCCTTGTAGGTATTTCTAGAAATCCGGATTCGCCAATGCTGAATGTTCCGCAGCATTATAGAAATAAAGAAAATCTGAGGTTTTTTGCAAACAGCACCTTGCTGCCAATTTTACTTCTGTTAGCAGATACTGTTGTAGAAAGCATTCTTATTGCAAAGGGTAAACTGCAGGAAATGAGCAATGCAGTTTTTATTTTGCTGGCTCTTGTGTTGGTTGTATCGGGAATTCATATATTAAGAATGATTAGAGAGGGCAGGTCTGAAACTTCAAATATTTAAGATTGAACTTTCTTTACCACATATTGATTCATCTTCTCATCTTCGGAATGAAGGTTTTTTCGCTGTTTAATGCTAAAACTAAGAAAGGCGTTGAAGGACGAAGGCAATCTTTAAACAGAATCAAAACTGCGTTCTCAAAAGACGATAGAGTGATCTGGATGCACGCGGCAAGTTTAGGAGAATACGAACAGGGACTGCCTGTTTTAGAAAAACTTAAAGAAGAATTTCCAATGCATAAAGTTCTGGTGACATTTTTTTCACCTTCGGGATATGAGAACGTTGTGAAAAAGACAAATATTGCTGATTCAGTTTGTTATCTACCTTTTGATACTCAAAAGAATATAAGCGAATTTCTTGCTCAAATTAACGTAGAACTATTTTTTACGGTGAAGTACGATTACTGGTATAATTTACTTCGGGAGCTTAAAAATAAAGGGGTGAAAGTCTTTGTTATTTCGGCTTTATTCTACGAAAGCCAGTCGTTTTTTACTTTATATGGAAAGTGGTTTGTAAAGCAGTTGCAGGCAAATGTGGATTGGTTTTTTCATCAGACGAAACATTCTTATCTTTTGGCAAAAAGTTTGGATTTGGTGAATGCTTCTGTCACAGGAGATACAAGATTTGACAGAGTAAAACATCTGAAGCATCGTGATAATCATGTTGAGTTTATCGAAGAATTTATTGGGGGCGAAAAAGTAGTTGTTTTCGGTAGTTCCTGGAATGCTGAAGAGAAAATTGCTAAAATGATTTATGGCAAAAATCAGGAGGTTAAGTTAATTATTGCTCCACACGATTTAAAAAGAGTAGAAAACTTAAAAGAAATTTTTCCAGATGCAATTCTCTACAGTAACCTAAAAAACTCTCAAACACTCAGACTCTCAAACGCTCAAACGCTCATCATCGACAGCATCGGTTTGCTTTCAAAACTGTATTCGTATGCAGATATTGCCGTTGTAGGAGGCGGTTTTCACAGTTCGGGACTCCATAATATTCTGGAAGCTGCTACTTTTGGTCTTCCTGTGGTGTTTGGAAATCAATACAGGAAAAATCCTGAAGCTGACAATTTAATTCAGTCCGAAGGCGGGAGATCTTTTGAAAATGAAAATGAGGCTGCTGAATTTGTGCTTTTTCTTTTAATTAACGAAGAAGAGCAGATAAGAATGTCAGAAAATGCCGGTAAGTTCGTTGCTGAACAGCCAGATTCTTCAGAACTTATTCTGAAAAAGATCTTGTCATTTTAAGAATCCCTGACTTTTTATATCTTTTACGATTAAATCTAAATGATCCGGAATTTTTTCGGTATTCAGCCAGTTAAAATCAAAACCATTATTCATGCAGAGTTTCTCCAGATACCTGTTGTCATGAATCTTGGATTCTATACTTTCTAAAATTTCATTTAGCTCCATCCAGTAATCCTCATCAATTTTTTTGATGGAAATAATGGCTTTCAGTAATTTATTAATCAGATAAATATACAGTTTGTAAATATTGTCAAACCTTTGCTGATTGAGTTTTTCGTTGTTCTCCAGGATTTTACTGACCAAGAATAGCTGCAAAGAAATGTCTCCGAATTTATCGGTCGTAATTTTTACATGCTCCGTAATTTCTGCACTTACTTTTCGTACTAAAACCAGAAAGTACTTGGGATTGCCGATGTATTTTGAAGCCAGAAGAATTCTTTCCTCAATCTTTTCTTCCATCTGATTTCTTTTCTGATCCGTAGTTTCTGTATCAATAAGTTCAAAATAAAGTTTTTTGGACAAAAGTTGATCCTTTTTCAGCAATCTGAAAATCAGTCGGTCTTTTTCAATTGAAGAAAAATTGCTCAGTGCTGCTTTAAATTCTTTAGAATATTCCATTAATTAAATATTTTAGAGTATTTTAAAAACCCGTTAAAAGCCCAGGTTGCGGTATAATAGAGAGATTTTACGGTTGAAAATTTCATAAAGTCCTTATAAACCAAATACTGATCTTTCACAATGTTTTGTTTCCTTCTGGAGACGCTTGTTGCGTGCATTCTGTATTTTGCCATTGTCTTTGGAAGTGGTTTTCCAACCGGTATTTTTTTGAGTAAATTGAGCCACATTACGTGATCTTCCCGTTTGCTTCCTTCCGGGAAGTATTCTATTCCTACTCTCTGGGAATCGTACATGGAAGATAGTAAAGAAAGACGGCAGGTTTTCAGTAAATTATCGAAAGTGACTTCTTTATCTGCTTTGAAGTCTTCAATTTTAGGCTTTAGATTTTCATCACATCTTGCATAAGCAGAATAGGCAATTTCTGCATTTTCCTTTTTCATGAAAGCGGTCATTTCCTCCAGAAATTCTGGTTCCCAGAAATCATCTGCATCTAGAAAAGTAATGTATCTTCCGGCAGCATTTTTTAATGAAATGTTTCTCGCATGTCCTGCACCGCCGTTTTTTTCTGCAATGGTAAGTTTTATTCTCGGATCGTTTATGTTCTGTATCATTTCCACAGAATGATCTGTAGACCTGTCATCTGTAATCAGCCATTCCCAATCTGTAAAAGTCTGGTTTTGTACAGATGCTATGGTTTCTTCCAAAAATTTTGAAGAATTGTAGCAGGGTGTAATAATGGAAACTGCAGGCATTGGGTATTTTTTACAAATATAACGCTTTGTAAGTGGTCTTCAAAAGAAGGATTCATAAGAAAGTTGAATTTATGATTCCAAAATTCAAAAAAAATGATGGAGTTTTAATAAAAAATCATAATTTTATGCCTTGAAAAATTTGATCTATGAAGAAATTAGCATTATTGTTTGCAGGTTTATCATTAATGGTAGCAACTACCG
>Ga0256410_1001493_pt1 | contig 17738 bp, 13 predicted proteins | sample PhyWR1_FD_185983 | JGI IMG/M metagenome (GOLD analysis project Ga0256410, IMG submission 185983) | Leaf surface microbial communities from wheat plants in UC Gill Tract Community Farm, Albany, California, United States - DLSL W.R1 | ecosystem: Host-associated > Plants > Phyllosphere >... | reverse complement strand
GACGTATCCAGGTTGTGGTTGTAGTAATCGAGCCCGGCCTGGGCCAGGGCTTCGGTCTGGTCCTGGTCGAGACGGCCGAGGGTCATGCAGGTTTCCAGGCCCATGGCCTTCACGCCCTTGACCATCTCCAGCACGTAGGGCATGTCCTTGGCCGACGGGTGTTTCCACGCCGCGCCCATGCAGAAGCGAGTCGACCCGATGGCCTTGGCGCGGGCGGCCTCTTCGAGGACCTTCTGCACTTCCATCAGTTTTTCTTTTTCCAGGCCCGTGTTGTAGTGGCCCGACTGCGGACAATATTTGCAATCTTCCGGGCAGGCGCCGGTTTTGATCGACAACAGGGTCGACACCTGTACGCGGTTGGCGTCGAAATGCGCGCGGTGCACGGTATGCGCCTGGAACAACAGGTCATTGAACGGCTGCACGAACAGTGCTTTGACTTCGGCCAAAGACCAGTCGTGACGAAGAGTGGCAGTGAGGCTGGCGCTCATGGGCGATTCCTTGATTATGCTTGGGCAAACGCTGCGGGAAGGGCAATACCCACAGGCACGACACGGATGCTCGGCATAGTTAAGGAAGATTCATGCACTGTCAACTGAAGCGCAAACACGAAGTTTACATCTGGTTAAAAACCAACCAAACCTGTTTGGTCTGCGATGAAGCGACCCAATGCGCTGATAGTGTATGCAACGCCTGCGAAACCGAATTGCCCTGGCTGATGGACGCATGCGAAGTCTGCGCACTGCCTCTGCCGATGGAGGGTCTGACCTGCGGCCAGTGCCAGACAAAACCGCCGGCGTTTAACCACGTGATTGCGCCCTGGACCTTCAGCTTTCCCGTCGACACGCTGATCAGCCGCTTCAAGCATCAGGCCCGCTGGCCCCTCGGGCACATGCTGGCGCGCTTGCTCGGGGACTATCTGCAACACCGCTTTGACACCACCGGACTCACGCGCCCCGACTGCCTGCTGCCGGTGCCCATGGCGCCCAGGCGCCTGCGCGAGCGCGGCTACAACCAGGCCCTGATGCTGGCGCGCTGGCTCAGTACCGCCCTCGACATCCCCTGCGATGCCGACCTGTTGCTGCGCCCTTTCGAGACCGTGGCCCAGCAGGATCTCGACGCCAAGACCCGCAAACGCAACCTGCTGCGCGCCTTCACCCTGGCCCCCGGCGCCCAGGTGCAAGGCCGTCACCTGGCACTGGTGGACGACGTCCTCACCACCGGCGCCACCGCCCACAGCCTGGCGCGGCTGTTGATGGCCGCCGGCGCACGCCGGGTCGACGTGTACTGCCTGGCCCGCACGCCCAAGCCCGGCACTTGACTCTCATGCGCCACGGCGGCAACGTCCGCTCATCTCACTCACAATGTGCGCCCATGTCTCTGCCCACCTCCCTCAGCCAGCACATCATCCGCCGCCCGCAGCGCATTGCCCTGCTCGGGCATATCGCCGAGCAGGGCTCCATCACCCGCGCCGCCAAAGCGGCCGGCTTGAGTTACAAGGCTGCCTGGGATGCGATTGATGAACTCAATAACCTGGCGCAAAAGCCGTTGGTGGAACGCAGCGTCGGCGGCAAGGGCGGTGGCGGCGCCAGGCTGACGGCTGAAGGTGAGCGCGTGTTGCGCCTCTATCAGCGCTTGCAGGCATTGCAGACTGAAGTGCTTGGCACGGACGAAGCGGCCCACGACTTCAACCTGCTGGGGCGCTTGATGTTGCGCACCAGCGCGCGCAACCAGTTGCACGGTCAGGTCATCGCCATCCAGGCCCAGGGCCGTAACGACCTGATCCGTCTGGAACTGCCCGGCGGACTTACCCTCGATGCGCGCATCACCCACGACAGCACGCAAAGGCTGGAACTGGAGCCAGGCGTGGAAGTGGTGGCCCTGATCAAGGCCGGCTGGCTGCAACTGCTGGCAACCGACCACACTGCAACACCTGGACACAATTGCCTGAGCGGCACAATCGAGACGATTCTCGACGCCGACGACGGCCCCAGCGAAGTGCGCATCATCCTGCCCAATGGCCCGGTAGTGTGCGCCCTGGCGCAGCCCGCCGCGCTCACGGCACTCGATGCCGTCGAAGGCCAGCCGATCCAGGTGCAATTCGCGCCTGACAATGTCCTGCTCGGTACGCCCGTCTAGGCGCAGAGCGTCTTCAAGCTGCAACAATTTCGTCACGCGCGCTCCCTAAGGTGTCTGCAAAAACCGCTGGGAGCCTGCAATGAACCTATTAGAAGAAAACCAAGCCACCGACCTTGAACAGATGGTCGGCCTCACCCGCCGCCGCTTTATCGGCGCCGGCGCCCTGTGCGGTGCCGCAATGTTCCTCGGCGGCAACCTGCTCAGCCGTAGCGCCCTGGCCGTCAATGCCGCGTCCGCCAGCCCGCTGCTGGGCTTTGCCGGCATCGCCGCCGATACGCGCGACACCATCACCCTGCCGCCGGGTTACAGCGCTTCGGTGCTGATCAGTTGGGGCCAGCCACTGAGCCGGCACGCTCCGGCCTTCGATCCGTCCGGCAACGGCAGCGCCAAGGCCCAGGAACAACAGTTCGGCGACAACAACGACGGCATGAGCCTGTTCGCCTTTCCCGGCGACAACAACCGCGCGCTGCTGGCGATCAACAACGAGTACACCAACTACCGCTACCTCTATGCCCACGGCGGCGCGCCGCAGTCGACAGAAGACGTGCGCAAGGCGTTGGCCAGCGAAGGCGTGTCGGTGATCGAGGTACGGCGCAGCGGCGACACCTGGCAGTTCGTCCAGAACTCACGCTACAACCGACGCATCCACGGCAACTCGCCGATTCGCCTGAGCGGCCCCGCCGCCGGCCATGACTGGCTGAAAACCAGCGCCGACAACACCGGCAAAAAAGTCCTCGGCACGTTCCAGAACTGCGCCAACGGCAAGACGCCGTGGGGCACATACCTGACCTGTGAAGAAAACTTTACCGACTGTTTCGGCAGCAGCAACCCGCAGCAGGCCTTCGATGCCGCGCAAAAACGCTATGGCGTGGTCGCCGCCAGCAAAGAGATCAACTGGCACCCCCACGACCCGCGCTTCGACATGGCCAAAAATCCCAACGAACTCAATCGCCACGGCTGGGTGGTGGAGATCGACCCGTTCGACCCGCAATCCACCCCGGTCAAGCGCACCGCCCTGGGCCGCTTCAAGCACGAAAACGCAGCCCTGGCCGAAACCCGCGATGGCCGCGCCGTGGTGTACATGGGCGACGATGAGCGCGGCGAATTCATCTACAAGTTCATCAGCCGCGATCCGATCATCCACGACAATCCCAAGGCCAATAAAGACCTGCTCGACCACGGCACCTTGTACGTGGCGATCTTCGACGCGGGCGATGGCGACGCGGATCACCCCAGGGGCAAGGGCCAATGGGTCGAACTGACCCACGGCAAAAACGGCATCGACGCCAGCACCGGGTTTGCCAGCCAGGCCGAAGTGCTGATTCACGCACGCCTGGCCGCCAGCCTCGTCAAAGCCACGCGTATGGACCGCCCGGAATGGATCGTGGTGAGCCCCACGGACGGCCAGGTCTACTGCACCCTCACCAACAACGCCAAGCGCGGCGAAGACGGCCAGCCCGTGGGCGGGCCCAACCCGCGCGAGAAGAACGTGTATGGCCAGATCCTGCGCTGGAAGGCCGACGCCGATAACCATGGCAGCAGCACATTCAGCTGGGACCTGTTCGTGGTGGCCGGCAATCCCGGCGTGCACGCCGGCCAGCCCAAGGGGGGCTCGTCCAACATCAACCCGCAAAACATGTTCAACAGCCCCGATGGCCTGGGGTTCGACAAGGCGGGGCGCTTGTGGATTCTCACCGACGGCGACTACAGCAATGCCGGCGACTTCGCGGGCATGGGCAATAACCAGATGCTCTGCGCCGACCCGAATACCGGCGAGATCCGCCGCTTCATGGTCGGGCCGGTGGCATGCGAGGTGACGGGCATCAGCTTTTCACCGGATCAGAAGACGCTGTTCGTGGGGATTCAACATCCTGGGGAAACCGGCGGGTCGACTTGGCCGGAGCATTTGCCCAATGGCAAGCCACGGTCCTCCGTGGTCGCGATCCGGCGCGACGATGGGGGCATTGTCGGCGCCTGACCGCTATAGCCGCCTACCTTGATTTCAGCCAACCCAAAACCCTGTGGCGAGCGGGCTTGCCCCGCGTTGGGGTGCGAAGCGCCCCCAATTCAGCAACACGCGGTGTACCTGATACGGCTCAGCGCCTGGCTTTGGGGCTGCTGCGCAGCCCAACGCAGGACAAGCCTGCTCGCCACAGTTAAGCGTAACCCCCCCTGTGGAGCGGCGCTGCGACTTGCCCGCGGAAGCGGTGGGGCAGTCGACCTCAATGTTTGCTGGGCCGACGCCTTCGCGGGTAAGCCCGCTCCCACATTTGATCGCGTTCACACTCACCCATACCGGTCGGCTCTACGGCCGCCGCGCTTTCGCTTTTGATCTTAGGCGCCCCGTCAAACACGCTGGCCGAACGCAGGCTTTGGAGCGTGGGTAACCCGGCAGGACGCCGGGTTAGCCGCGCTGGGCCAGGGATGGCCCATCGCGGCGGCCCACGCTCCAAAGTCTGCGTTCGGGCACACCGAGCCTGGGCGAGGTGCCGAGTGTTGGGGCAAGAGCCCTTTGGTTACTTTGGGGCTTTTCCAAAGTGACCCGCCGTAAGGGCGGAACCGACAGCAGCCGTTGCCGCAAAAACGGATATGTACACCGAAAAAGTCGCACCGCTCTTTACTGGGGTGCGAAGCGCCCCCAATTCAGCAACACGCGGTGTACCTGATACGGCTCAGTGCCTGGCTTTGGGGCTGCTGCGCAGCCCAACGCAGGACAAGCCTGCTCGCCACAGTAAGCCCGCTCGCCGCAGAGGTATCGCCACAGACACCACCCATTCCAGTCCCGGTGCGCTACCATGCGAGGCCCGACGCGGCGCCCTGCTGCGCGCAGGAGTTCGCATGGCCCACCCGTTTGAAACACTCACCCCCGATCTGGTCCTCGACGCCGTCGAAAGCATCGGTTTTCTCAGCGATGCGCGCGTGCTGGCGCTCAACAGCTACGAAAACCGCGTGTACCAGGTGGGCATCGAAGACAGCGAGCCGCTGATCGCCAAGTTCTACCGGCCGCAGCGCTGGACAAACGAGGCGATCCTCGAAGAACACCGCTTCACCTTCGAGTTGGCCGAGTGCGACGTGCCGGTGGTTGCGCCGATGGTCCACAACGGCGAAAGCCTGTTCGAACACGCAGGGTTCCGCTTCACTCTGTTTCCACGCCGGGGTGGCCGAGCGCCGGAGCCTGGCAATCTGGATCAGTTGCATCGCCTTGGGCAACTGCTCGGCCGCTTGCACGCGGTGGGCTCCACCCGCCCGTTCGAACACCGCGAAGCCCTGGGCGTGAAGAACTTCGGCCATGACTCCCTCGCCACCCTGCTCGAAGGCAACTTCATCCCCAAAAGCCTGCTGCCCGCCTACGAGTCGGTCGCCCGCGACCTGCTCAAGCGCGTGGAAGAGGTGTACAAGGCCACGCCGCACAAGAACATCCGCATGCACGGCGATTGCCATCCCGGCAACATGATGTGCCGTGACGAAATGTTCCACATCGTGGACCTGGACGATTGCCGCATGGGCCCGGCGGTGCAGGACCTGTGGATGATGCTCGCCGGTGATCGCCAGGAATGCCTGGGGCAGTTGTCGGAATTGATGGATGGCTACCAGGAGTTCCATGACTTCGACCCGCGCGAACTGGCGCTGATCGAGCCGCTGCGCGCCCTGCGTCTGATGCACTACAGCGCCTGGCTCGCACGGCGCTGGGACGACCCGGCGTTCCCCCACAGTTTCCCTTGGTTCGGCAGCGAGCGTTATTGGGGCGATCAGGTGCTGGCGTTGCGCGAGCAGCTGTCGGCGCTCAACGAAGAACCCCTGAAGCTGTTTTAACAGGTGGGAGGGGGCTTGCTCCCTCCCACATAGAGCAAAGCCATCCCCCAGGCTGACAAATATCCTTACAATCGCGCTTTGTCAGCTGCCTGAGCAAGGATTCTGCAATGCACGCCGCCAACCCCCGCAAGGGGTACTTTCTGGGCCTGAGCGCCTACATCATCTGGGGCCTGTTCCCGCTCTATTTCAAAGCCATCGCCAGCGTGCCCGCCGCCGAGATCATCGTGCACCGGGTGTTGTGGTCGGCGCTGTTCGGCGGCTTGCTGCTGATGGTGTGGAAACACCCCGGCTGGTGGCGCGAGCTGCGCGACAACCCCAAGCGCCTGGCGATCCTGGCCCTCAGCGGTTCGCTGATCGCGGCCAACTGGCTGACGTACGTGTGGTCGGTGAACAGCGGGCGCATGCTCGAAGCGAGCCTGGGTTACTACATCAACCCGTTGGTGAATGTGCTGCTGGGCATGCTGATCCTCGGCGAGCGCCTGCGCCGCCTGCAATGGGTGGCTGTAGGCCTGGCGGCGGTGGGCGTGGCGCAGCAGGTGTGGCAGGTCGGCAGTTTGCCGTGGGTGTCGCTGGTGCTGGCACTGACCTTCGGTTTCTATGGGCTGATCCGCAAGCAGGCGCCGGTCAAGGCGCTGCCGGGGCTGGTAGTGGAAACCTGGATGCTGGTGCCGATTGCCGTGGCGTGGTTGCTGTTCAACCCTTCGGCCCACAGCGCACAGATGGCATTCTGGAGCACTTCCGAAGCCTGGTGGCTGGTCGCGGCCGGTCCGGTCACGCTGGTGCCGCTGGTGTGTTTCAACGCCGCCGCACGGCATTTGCCTTACACCACCCTGGGCTTTTTGCAGTACATAGCGCCCACCCTGGTGCTGCTCCAGGCCGTGCTGCTGTTCGGCGAACACCTGGCGCCGGCCACGCTGGTCGCCTTCGCGTTCATCTGGGCCGGGCTTGCGGTGTACAGCGTGGACATCGGCTTGAGCGTGCGCAAACGCTGATCACTCCTCGCTGCGCAGCTCCACCATCAAGTCATCGGCCAGGGTTTCCAGGGATTCCTGCAAGGTTTCCAGGGACAAGCCGGACGGCACCTGCAGCAGGGCTTCGGCGCTGAACAGCGGGTCGCCACTCATGGGCGCCGGGCGCACATCGGTGCTCAGGCGCTCCAGGTTGACGCCCTGGCGGCTGAGCAGCGCCGTAATCTCGCGCACGATACCCGCGCGGTCATTGCCCAGCAGCGTCATCACGATCGACTTGGACGTCGACGCCTGCCCGCTGCTGCCCTCGCCCACCAGCACACGAATGCCATGGGTGGACAGGTCCTCCAGCGCGCCCACCAGCGCCTGTCGGCTCTCGGCCGGCACGCTCACCCGCAGAATCCCGGCAAACTGCCCGGCCATATGGGCCATGCGGCTTTCCAGCCAGTTGCCACCGTGGGCGGCGATGTTCTGCGCAATGCGTTCGACGAGGCCGGGTTTGTCGGCGGCGATGATAGTGAGTACAAGATGGTCCATGGCATAGCCCTCTGGAAATCAATCTACAAGGTGGACCCGCAGGTCCCTGAAAACAAATCGTGTACCATTTTTATTTTTATCTGGAACAATCCAACGGTTTCTTGAGAACATCCGACTCTTCGCTGTGACCGCCTGACCAAAATGGGTCGCCAAACGACCTGTTTAGTCTGATGTTCACAAGCACAAATCATCATGTAGTATGCCCAACCGTGCACTACATAATGAACATCAGATAAAGCGCATAAGCTCCGCAGAGTGAGGCAAGCAATGACTGAACACGTTCAAGTCGGTGGCCTGCAGGTCGCCAAAGTCCTGTTCGACTTCGTCAACAACGAAGCGATTCCCGGCACCGGCCTCACGGCCGAGCAGTTCTGGGCCGGCGCCGACCAGGTCATTCACGACCTCGCGCCGAAGAACAAGGCCCTGCTCGCCAAACGCGACGATTTCCAGGCGCAGATCGACGCCTGGCACCAGGCTCATGCTGGCCAGGCCCATGACGCGGTGGCCTACAAGGCCTTCCTGCAAGACATCGGCTACCTGCTGCCGGAAGTCGCCGACTTCCAGGCCACCACCGAGAACGTCGACGACGAAATCGCTCGCATGGCCGGCCCGCAGCTGGTGGTTCCGGTGATGAACGCGCGCTTTGCCCTCAACGCCTCCAACGCCCGCTGGGGCTCGCTGTACGACGCGCTCTATGGCACCGACGCCATCAGCGAAGCCGACGGCGCCGAGAAGGGCAAGGGCTACAACAAGGTGCGTGGCGACAAGGTCATCGCGTTCGCCCGCGCTTTCCTTGACCAGGCCGCGCCACTCAGCGCCGGCAGCCATGCCGAGTCCACTGGCTACAAGATCGTCGATGGCGTGCTCATCGTCGCCCTTAAAGGCGGCAGCAACAGCGGCCTGCGCGACGATGCCCAGCTCATCGGCTTCCAGGGCCCGGCAGCCGAGCCGATTGCGATCTTGCTGAAAAACAACGGCCTGCACTTCGAAATCCAGATCGACGCCAGCACCCCGGTCGGCCAGACCGATGCCGCCGGCATCAAAGACATCCTGATGGAAGCCGCACTCACCACCATCATGGACTGCGAAGACTCCGTGGCCGCCGTTGATGCCGACGACAAAGTGGTGATCTACCGCAACTGGCTCGGCCTGATGAAGGGTGACCTGGCGGAAGAAGTCGCCAAGGGCGGCACCACCTTCACCCGCACCATGAACCCTGACCGCGTCTACACCGGCGTGCACGGCGAGGACGTGACCCTGCACGGCCGCTCGTTGCTGTTCGTGCGTAACGTGGGTCATCTGATGACCATCGACGCAATCCTGGACAAACACGGCAACGAAGTGCCCGAAGGCATTCTCGACGGCCTGCTCACCAGCCTGGCGGCAATCCACAGCCTCAACGGCAACAGCAGCCGAAGCAACAGCCGCACCGGCTCCGTGTACATCGTCAAACCGAAGATGCACGGCCCCGAAGAAGCCGCGTTCACCCACGAGCTGTTCGGCCGCATCGAAGACGTGCTGAACCTGCCACGCAACACCCTCAAGGTCGGGATCATGGACGAGGAGCGCCGCACCACGGTCAACCTCAAGGCCTGCATCCAGGCGGCCAGCGAGCGCGTGGTGTTCATCAACACCGGTTTTCTCGACCGCACCGGCGATGAAATCCACACCTCCATGGAAGCCGGCGCGATGGTGCGCAAGGCCGCCATGAAAGCGGAAAAGTGGATCGGTGCCTACGAAAACTGGAACGTCGACGTTGGCCTGCGTGCCGGCCTGCAGGGCCGCGCCCAGATCGGCAAAGGCATGTGGGCCATGCCCGATCTGATGGCCGCCATGCTCGAGCAGAAAATCGCCCACCCGCTGGCCGGTGCCAACACCGCCTGGGTGCCGTCGCCCACCGCGGCCGCCCTGCATGCGCTGCACTATCACAAGGTCGACGTATTCGCCCGCCAGGCCGAACTTGCGCAGCGCGAACGCGCCTCGGTGGACGACATCCTGACGATTCCGCTGGCCAGCACTACCGATTGGTCTGACGAAGAAATCCGCAACGAGCTGGACAACAATGCCCAAGGCATCCTCGGTTACGTGGTGCGCTGGATCGACCAGGGCGTAGGCTGCTCCAAAGTGCCGGACATCAACGATGTAGGCCTGATGGAAGACCGCGCCACCTTGCGTATCTCCAGCCAGCACATTGCCAACTGGCTGCGCCACGGCATCGTCAGCCAGTCCCAGGTGCTGGAAAGCCTCAAGCGCATGGCGCCGGTGGTAGACCGCCAGAATGCCGGGGATGCGCTGTACCGGCCGTTGGCACCGGACTTCGACAGCAACATCGCGTTTCAGGCGGCGGTGGAGTTGGTGATTGAAGGAACCAAACAACCCAATGGTTACACCGAGCCGGTGTTGCACCGCAGGCGTCGGGAGTTCAAGGCCAAAAACGGGCTGTAAATGAAAAAGCCCTGATCGTGAGATCAGGGCTTTTTCTTTGGTTTGCGGGTAACTGGAATGGCGCTATCGGGAGCAAGCCCCTCCCACATTTGGAAGGTATTCACAGCTGGACCTGTGGGACTTGCTTGCGATGAGGCCAGCAACCTCATCCAACATCAGGAAATCATCCCCAACTCCTGCTTCACCATCTGCGCCAACTTCACGCTATCAATCGGCTTGAGCAAAAAATCCACCACACTCAAATGCATCGCTTCAATCACATCCGGTGCCTCGGCGTCACCCGACATGATGATGATCGGCAACGCTGCGCGGGTGGATTCACGCACCTGACGGATCAACTCAAGACCGCTACCGGGGGCCATGCGCAGGTCGGTAATCAACAAGCCGATCGAGCTGCTGGTTTTCAATAGCTCCCACGCTGCCTCACCACTGTCGGCCGTCATGCAGCGAATGCCGTCCAGCCCCAGGATCTCCGCCAGCAGTTCACGCGCATCCTTGTCGTCATCAACAATCAACACACGTTGTGGCGGTAAATCAGGCTCCAGCATCACGGCGCTAAGCGCCTCGCGCTCGGCATCACTCAAAATATCGTGGTCGGACATACAGTTCTCAGCAGTTCTAATCAATCTCGCAGCACACTCGTCAGACATCTGCGCAAGGGCGTTCAATGTGCACTTCGTCGGAAACTTTGCCTAGTGGGCGTTCCACGGGGTTTGCATGACGGTCCCATAGGGTTTTCCCTAGTCCATGCAGTCACTTCGCTACCTAGACTTACGTCCAATGGGCACCCGCCGTGCACGAGTCGACCATGCAGCACGATAACGACAAAAACATTGCGGTCACTGTTATGAGTAAAGCTGATGCTTTCACCCAGGCGGGAAAAACCGCCGTCTTGCAGAATATCCACGGCACCCTGCAATTCCTGCAGCGTTTTCCACCCTTCAACCAGATGGAAAACGCACACCTCGCGTTTCTGGTGGAGCAATGCCAATTGCGCTTCTACGGCCCCGGCGACAGCATCCTCAAGCCGTCGGGCGGGCCAGTAGACCACTTCTATATCGTCAAGCAAGGCCGCGTGGTGGGCGAGCGCCCGGACTCGACCGAAACCACCTTCGAAATCACTACCGGTGAGTGCTTTCCGCTGGCCGCGTTGCTCGGTGAACGGGCGACCCGCACCGAACACAAAGCTGCTGAAGACACCTTCTGCCTGCAACTGAACAAGCCGGCCTTTATCAAGCTGTTTGCGCTGTCCAGCCCGTTCCGCGATTTCGCCTTGCGCGGCGTCAGCAGCCTGCTGGACCAGGTCAACCAGCAGGTGCAGCAAAAGGCCGTGGAAACCCTCGGCACCCAATACTCCCTGAACACCCGCCTGGGCGAATTGGCCATGCGCCATCCTGTCATGTGCAGCCCGCAGACACCGCTGCGCGAAGCGGTGACGCAGATGCACGAGCAGCAAGTGGGCAGCATCGTGATCGTCGACGATCAGCAGGCGCCTCAGGGCATCTTCACCCTGCGCGACCTGCGCCAGGTGGTGGCCGACGGCACCGGCGACTTCAGCCAGGCCATCGTGGGGCACATGACCCAGGCGCCGTTTTTTCTCACCCCGGACCACAGCGCCTTCGACGCCGCCATCGCCATGACCGAACGGCACATCGCCCACGTGTGCCTGGTCAAGGACCAGCGACTGTGCGGCGTGGTGTCCGAACGCGACCTGTTTTCCCTGCAACGGGTCGACCTGGTGCACCTGGCGCGCACCATCCGCAACGCGCCCAGGGTCGACCACCTAGTGGCGATGCGCGGCGAGATCGGCCAACTGGTGGAGCGCATGCTCGCCCACGGTGCTTCGTCCACCCAGATCACCCACATCATCACGCTGCTCAACGACCACACGGTGTGCCGGGTGATCGAGCTGACCCTCGCCGAAAAGGGCGACCCGGGCGTACCGTTCAGTTGGCTGTGCTTCGGCAGCGAGGGTCGCCGCGAACAGACGCTGTACACCGACCAGGACAACGGCATCCTGTTCGAGGCCAGGGACGCCGCTGAAGCCGCCGAGCTGCGCGGGCGGCTGCTGCCGTTGGCGCAACAGATCAACCAGAGCCTGGCGCTGTGCGGCTTCAGCCTGTGCAAGGGCAACGTCATGGCCGGCAACCCCGAGCTGTGCCTGTCACGCGCCGAATGGGCGCGCCGGTTTGCGGCGTTCATTCGCGAGGCCACCCCGGAAAACCTGCTGGGTTCGAGCATCTATTTCGACCTGCGCGTGGTGTGGGGCGATGAGCAGGGCTGCGAGCAACTGCGCCAGAGCATCCTTGACCAGGTCGCCGACAATCGGCTGTTCCAGCGCATGCTGGCCGAGAACGCCCTGCGCCAGCGCCCGCCGGTTGGACGCTTCCGCGACTTCGTGCTGACGCGCAACGGCGCCGAAAAAGCCACCCTGGACCTCAAGGTGCAGGGCCTCACGCCATTCGTTGACGGCGCCCGCCTGCTGGCCCTGGCCAATGGAATCCACGCCAATAACACCCTGGAGCGCCTGCGCCAGCTGGTGATCAAGGCCGTGATCGAGCCGCTGGACGGCGCCGCGTATGAAGAGGCCTATCACTTTATCCAGCAGACCCGCATGCAGCAGCACCAATTACAAAGCCGGGAAAACCAGCCGTATTCCAACCGCGTCGACCCGGACAGCCTCAACTACCTGGACCGGCGCATCCTGCGCGAATCCCTGCGCCAGGCCCAACGCCTGCAGACCAGCCTGACGTTGCGGTATCAGCTGTGAGCTGGTTCGGCTGGCTGCGTCAGAAAACACCGGGGCTCGACGCCGCGCAACAGCAGCGCCTGGCGCAACTGCCCACACCCTGCGCACTGGGCGACGCTTCTTTGCGCAGCCAGCGCTGGGTGGTGCTGGACCTGGAAACCAGCGGCCTGAACCTCAACCGTGACGAGGTGCTGTCCATCGGCGCGGTGGTGATCGAGGACGGCGCGGTGGACTTCTCGCAACTGTTCGAACGCACGCTGCACCGCGCCGACAGCCGGTTGCGCCCCAGCGTGCTGATCCACGGCCTGGGCCCCAGCGCCATCGCGGCCGGCAGCAACCCGGTAGAGGCGTTGCTGGACTTCATGGCGTTTGTCGGCGACAGCCCGCTGCTGGCCTTCCATGCGCCGTTCGATCAACACATGCTGGGTCGCGCGCTCAAGGACAGCCTGGGCTATCGCCTGGCCCACCCGTTCCTCGACGTGGCCGAGATCGCCCGGCTGCTGTGCCCCGACACGCCACTGCGTGAAGCCGGGCTGGACGACTGGATCCATCACTTTGGCCTGCACGTGGGCGAACGCCATCACGCCAGCGCCGATGCCCTGGCCACGGCGGAACTGATGTTGATCCTGTTCAGCCGCGCGCGCCGCCAACACATCGACTCGCCAAAGGCCTTGCAGGAACGCCTGGGCCAATGGAGACGGCGCAAACACGCGCCATCGTTTTAGTGTCATCTCCCGACAAACGCCAATTGCGCCTGCCCGATGCCTCTGCCACAATCGCGAATAATTCTCGTTAGTTTAAACAATTCGTTTATCCGGTGATGCCTTGTCGTCAGTCCAGCCTCCCCACAGTGAGCTTGTTGGCGCGTTTTACCGCGACCATCGTGGCTGGCTGCTGGCCTGGCTGCGGCGCAATGTGGCCTGCGCCAGCCGCGCCGAAGACCTCAGCCAGGACACCTTCGTGCGCCTGCTGGGGCGTACCGAACTGCGCGAACCCCGCGAACCGCGCGCCTTTCTGGTGGCCATCGCCAAGGGCCTGCTGTTCGACTACTTCCGTCGCGCGGCGCTGGAACAGGCCTACCTCACCGAATTGATGCTGATCCCGGAGAGCGAACATCCCTCGCCCGAAGAACAGCAATTGATCCTCGAAGACCTCAAAGCCATCGACCGCCTGCTCGGCAAACTCTCGAGCAAGGCCCGCGCCGCGTTTCTGCACAGCCGCCTCGATGGCATGGGCCACGCCGAAATCGCTCAGCGCCTGGGCGTCTCCGTGCCACGCGTGCGTCAGTACCTGGCCCAGGGGATACGCCAGTGCTACATCGCCTTGTACGGCCAGCCGCTGTGATAGGCGCCAAACCGGTCTCGGCCCGAGTGCTGGATGCCGCGATTGCCTGGCAACTGTCCCTCGACGCGGGCGACGCCAGCGCGGTGGAGCAGGAAGAATTGCGCAAATGGCTGGCCAGCGATGCCGAACACGCCCGCGCCTGGCGCCAGTTGGGCATGCTCGATCAGCGTTTCAGCGCAGCCTCGGGCCCGGCACGCGCGGCCTTGCTGCAATCGCGCGACGGCATTCGCCACCGCGTGCGCAAGCTGGGCCGGGGCCTGGCGAGTATCGCGCTGGTGTGCGGGCTCGCGCTGTTTGCCGGTGAGCGCTATGTGCCGCTGCATTACTGGCTGGCTGACCAACGCACCGCCACCGGCGAGCAACGCACCCTGACACTGGCCGATGGCACCTCGATCAACCTCAACACCCACAGCGCCATCGACGTGCGCTTTGATGAAAAGCGCCGCCTGATCGTGTTGCAGGCCGGGGAAATCCTCATCGAAACCGGCCATGACGACGCCCGCCCGTTTTACGTGCAAACCCCCGACGGCAGCCTGCGGGCGCTGGGCACGCGGTTCATGGTAAAGCGCGAAGACGACGCCACGCGCCTGAGCGTCTTGCAGTCAGCGGTGGCGGCGCAGCCTGAAAAGTTGCGTCAACCACAGATCGTCAAGGCCGGCCAGCAAGTGCTGATGCGCAGCGATGGCCTGGGGCCCGTGTTGGCCGCCTCCCCCGGCGCCGACGCCTGGACGCGCGGCATGCTGGTGGTCGACAACGCGCGTCTCGGCGACGTGATCAAGGAGCTCGGCCGCTACCGCAGCGGCCACTTGGGCGTGGACAAAAACGTGGCCGACCTGCGTATCACCGGCAGTTTCCCGCTGCGAGACACCAACCTGGCGCTCAATGCATTGCTGCCGACGCTGCCGGTGCAGATCGAGCAGCACACGCCGTGGTGGGTGACGGTGAGCGCCAAGCCTTAAAAAATCCAAAAAATATTGACCCCCTGCCCTATCACTTTCCAATTCTCATCCGGCACCTAGGCAATCAAGAGATATTTTCAGGAGCCGCCCTTCATGTCCCGCACGCTCGACACCCTGTTGCGCCCCAGCCTGTTAGCCGTGGCCATTGCCTTCGGCACCCCGCTCGCCAGCCCCTTGCTGCTTGCCGCCGAACAAGCCGCCAGCGTGCGCGCCTACAACCTGCCGTCTGCGCCTCTGGCCAGCACCCTGAACCAGATCGCCAGCCAGGCCGGCCTTGCGCTGACCCTCAACCCGACCCTCGCCGCCGGCAAGACCTCGGCACCGGTCAAGGGCCAGTTCGATGCACAGAGCGCGCTGCGTGAAGCCTTGCGCGGGACGGGGCTGCAACTGGAGCAAGGCACGGCAGGGACGTTTACGTTGGTGCCGATTCCGGACGGGGTTGTGGCGTTGCCGCAGACCAGCGTTATCGGGCAGGGGGACTATGAGCGCGCGTGGGGGCCGGTGGAGGGTTATGTGGCCACACGCACGGCGGCGGGCACCAAGACCGACACACCCATTGCTGAACTGCCGCGCTCGGTCTCGGTCATCACTCGCCAGCAAATGGATGATCGCTCGGTGCTGAACCTCAACGACGCCCTGCGCTACACGGCTGGCGTGCAGAGCAGTGGCTATGGCTCCGACTCACGCAGTGACTGGCTGCTGGTGCGCGGCTTTGTCCCAACGCAATTCCTGGATGGCCTGCCCCTGCCAAGAGGTAACTACGCCACGCCGAAGATCGATACCTGGAACCTGGAGCGGGTCGCCGTACTTCGCGGCCCAGCCTCGTCGGTTTACGGACAGACACCCCCAGGCGGTCTGCTGGACATGGTCAGCCGCCGCCCACAAGCCCAGAGTTCAAACGAACTTGAAGTGCAGGCCGGCAGCAATAACCACAAGCAGATCAACTTCGACAGCACTGGCAAGATCGATGACGAGGGCCAGTTCCTCTATCGCATCAGTGGCGTTGTGCGTGACAGCAATACCGCCGTGGACCACATTCCGGACAAACGCTACAACGTGGCACCCAGCCTGACCTGGAACATCAACGACGATACCCGGCTGACACTGCTCACCCAGTTCACCCGCGACGATACCGGGATCACCGGGCAGTTCCTGCCACTGCAAGGCACCAAACTGGGCTCGCCCGCCGGCAAGATCTCCCACCACAAGAACCTGGGTGATCCGGACTGGGAATTCTACGATCGCACTTATTACGCGCTGGGCTATGCCTTCGAAACCCGCCTGAACGACACCTGGCAGTTTCACCAGAACCTGCGCTATACCAAAAATGACCTTTCGTTTCACGGCATCACGGCCGGTGGCGCATTCTTTCCTAATGGCCCGGAAGTCGCGGTAGACGCCGCTGGCAACGTGAGTCGATCGGCCGGCAAGGTCGATGAAAACGTCGGTCAGTTCGCCGTCGACAACAACTTCCAGGCTGACTTCAGCACTGGCGCAGTCAATCACACGCTGCTGCTGGGCCTCGATCACCAGCGTTCCGACAGCGATGCGCGCTGGCTGTGGGGTTCGGCAGGGGTGCCGACTATCAACTTCAACCGACCGGTGTATGGACAGGACTTCTCCAAAGTCCAGTACTTCACCATGTACGACTACACCCAAAAGACTCAGCAGACCGGCCTTTACGTCCAGGACCAGATGGCCCTCGACAACTGGCGCCTGACCCTTGGCGGGCGTGAAGACTGGGTGCACACCGGCACCACGTTCCATAATCAGAACGACGCCACCAACACGCAGCGTGACAAACATTTCAGCGGCAACGCGGCGTTGAGCTACGTCTTCGAAAACGGCATCACGCCCTACCTTTCCTACGCCGAATCGTTCCAGGCCGGGATTGGCACGCAAGTGGGCAGCACCGGTGCATTCAAACCCACCGAAGGCAAGCAGTACGAGGCCGGTATCAAATATCAGCCACCCGGCACCAAGGCCTTGTTCACTGCTGCGGTGTTCGACCTGACCCAACAAAACACCTCGGTGACCGAAGGCAGCATCACCCGCCAAGTCGGTGAGGTTCGGGTTCGCGGCCTTGAGCTGGAAGCCAGCGCCGACGTCACCGAAAGCCTGAAGCTGGTGGGTTCATACACCTACAACGACAGCGAAATCACCGAAGGCGTGGCCTCTGAAAAAGGTAATCGAATGAACCAGCTGCCGCGTAATCAGGCCACAGGTTGGGCTGACTACACCTGGCGCAGCGGGATGCTCGATGGCTTCGGTGTCGGTGCAGGCGTGCGCTACGTGGGTGATACCTACGGCAACGCCGCCAACACCGAACTGGGCCATGTTGGCTCGTACACCGTATATGACGCCTCTGTGCACTACGACCTTGGCCGCGTGAACAACACACTGAAAGGTGTCACCGTGGCGGTGGATGCCAAAAACATCTTCAACAAGGATTACCTGTCCACCTGCGATGGTTTCTACTGCTACTACGGCGACCAGCGCAACGTAGTCGCCAGCGTGAACTACAAATTCTAAGACGGTGAAAAACCGCTGATAAAGGGCCGCCTGATCCGCGGCCCTTTTGCCTTTGGAGCCGTGATGAAAAGCAAAACCATCCGCCGCTGGTCCTTCATCCACACCTGGACCAGCCTGATCTGCACTGTCTTCCTGCTGCTGCTCGCCCTCACCGGGTTGCCGCTGGTGTTCCATCACGAGATCGACCACCTGCTGGGCAACGAGCCGACGCTTGCGCAGATGCCGGCCGACACGCCGCAGCTCGATCTGGAACAA
>Ga0256410_1001476_pt1 | contig 17892 bp, 14 predicted proteins | sample PhyWR1_FD_185983 | JGI IMG/M metagenome (GOLD analysis project Ga0256410, IMG submission 185983) | Leaf surface microbial communities from wheat plants in UC Gill Tract Community Farm, Albany, California, United States - DLSL W.R1 | ecosystem: Host-associated > Plants > Phyllosphere >... | reverse complement strand
TGTTCAGGCTGGGCACGCGCGCGGACAGGAAACGGATGTCGTCGCCGGCCGAACCGAGCACGTCGAGCTTCTCGCCCTGGATGGCCGCGATCGACACCGGGACGTCCTTGGCGTTTTCCACACGGCGCTGGGCCGTCACCTGCAGGGTGTCCAGGGCGACCGGATCCTTGGTGGCGGGGGCGTCCTGGGCTGCGGCCGTCAATGGCAGCAGGGCGGCAAGGGCGATGACGAGCGGGTGCACGGACGGAAACCGGCCGTGGGCAGTGCGGTTCGGGAACATGGCGTTTTAGGCTGTGTTGGGAGGGGTGGTGGACCGGCGCTACCAGACAATTGTTGCAGTACAGCAACAGCGTCGCAAATTCCGGTCATTCATTACCAAGATCCGGCCACCCGGATGTGAAGGCAGATCGCGGTTTCGGACGCCGGTCACGACTTCCGGCCCACTCCGGCCCACGCCGGGCCGCTCTAGACTGATCTCCTCCTCCGTCTGCCAGGCACACCGTCATGACCCAGTGGTATTTCCATACGTCCGGCCAGGCCGACCGCACCGGTCCCCTCGACGATGCCGCCGCCCGCCAGTACGCCCACCTCAACCCGCGGGCATTGGTCTGGTGCGAGGGCATGAGCGGCTGGATGGCGATCAGCGAGGTGCCCGAACTGCTGGCCGGCAGCGTTGCCCCGCAGGGCGCGCCGCCGCCGCTGCCCGGCCCGGGCGGCCGCAGCCAGCGCGCCGACGACATCGACTTCCGCATCGTCGGCCATGAAATGCAGTTCGTGGAGATCGAGCTGGACCCGGGCGAAAGCGCCATCGCCGAGGCCGGCGCGCTGATGTTCAAGGATGCTGCGGTGCAGATGGACACCGTGTTCGGCGACGGCTCACACAGCGGCCAGGGCGGCGGCTTCATGGACAAGCTGATGAGCGCCGGCAAGCGCGTGCTCACCGGTGAAAGCCTGTTCGCCACCCTGTACACGCACACCGGCCACGGCAAGGCCAAGGTCGCCTTCGCTGCGCCCTACCCCGGCACGGTGCTGCCGATGAAGCTGGACCAGCACGGCGGCCGCCTGATCTGCCAGAAGGACAGCTTCCTGGCTGGCGCGCGCGGCGTGCAGATCGGCGTGCAGTTTCAGCGCAAGATCATGACCGGCCTGTTCGGCGGTGAGGGCTTCATCATGCAGAAGCTGGAGGGCGACGGCTGGGTGTTCGTGCATGCCGGCGGCTGCGTGGTGGAGCGCGAACTGGCTGCCGGCGAGCGGCTGGACGTGGACACCGGCTGCATCGTGGCCTACCACGCCAGCGTGGACATGGACGTGCGCCGCGTGGCCGGCATCAAGAGCATGGTGTTCGGCGGCGAAGGCGTGTTCCTGGCCACCCTGACCGGCCCGGGCAAGGTGTGGCTGCAGTCGCTGCCGTTCTCGCGCCTGGCCGGGCGCATGTGGATGGCCGCGCCCCAGGCCGGCGGGCAGAGCCGTGGCGAGGGTTCGGTGCTGGGCGGCATCGGCCGGATCCTGGACGGCGACAACCGGTTCTGAGGGGGCTGGCCGATGGCCGGCAACCCGATATAAACCGGCGCCCCGCCATTGCCGTCCAACGGCCGGCAGTACCGGTATGCTGACGCCCTCGATGCCCATTCACTTTCTGCCGCGCCGATGAAATCACTGCACCGTATTCGCCTGACGCTGTCTGTTGCCGCTCTCGGCCTGCTCGCCGGCTGCGGCGGTGACCCCGTGCGCCCGACCCCGCCACCGGTGGCCACCCCGGTGGTGCAGGCCAAGCCGGTCAGGATCGGCATCGCCCTGGGCGGCGGCGCGGCCAAGGGCTTTGCACATATCGGGGTGATCAAGATGCTGGAAGCCAACGGCTTCGAGCCGGTGGTGGTGTCCGGCACCAGCGCCGGCAGCGTGGTCGGCGCGTTGTACGCCAGTGGCATGGACGCGTTCCAGATGCAGTCCAAGGCCGTGGCCCTGGACGAAGCCAGCATCCGCGACGTGCGCCTGTTCTCCGGCGGCCTGGTGCAGGGCCAGAAGCTGCAGGACTACGTAAACGCGCAGGTGGGCAACCGCCCCGCCGAAAAACTGCAGAAGCCGTTCGCGGCCGTGGCCACCAACCTGGACACCGGCGACCGCGCCGTATTCGTGCGCGGCAACGTGGGCCAGGCAGTACGTGCGTCCAGCAGCATCCCGGGCGTATTCGAGCCGGTGAAGATCGGCAAGAACAGCTTCGTCGACGGCGGCGTGGTCAGCCCGGTGCCGGTGGACGCCGCACGCCAACTGGGCGCGGACTTCGTCATCGCCGTGGACATTTCCAGCAAGGCCAGCGGCAAGTCGCCGACCGGCATGCTGGGCATCGTCAACCAGTCCATCTCGATCATGGGCCAGCGCCTGGGCGAGCAGGAACTGGCCCGCGCGGACATCATCATCCGCCCCAAGGTGCTGGAGATCGGCGCGGCCGATTTCAGCCAGCGCGGCTACGCGATCCTGGAAGGCGAGAAGGCCGCGATGGCGGCGATGCCCCAGATCCGCGCGAAGGTGCAGCAGCTGCAACGGGCGCGTGCGGCCGCGTTTGCGCCGCCGCCGCCGAAGCCCAAGTGCGATGAACCGTCGCGCGTGGGCCGGCTGATGGGGCGCAAGGAAAAGTGCTGATCAAGGTTCTGTAGCGCCGGGCTCTGCCCGGCTGCTCTCCCCCAAACGACGCAATGGCACGGGCCCCTGCCTACGCTGCACTGCCGCTCGCCGCGTTCAATCCATTGGACCCAGCGGCAAAGTGCCGGTTCCGATAGATGCCATTGAACGACGCCCCTGGACGGTACAACCAGTGCCGCGTACCCGATGTCTTAATCGCGGCATGCGTCATGGTTCTCAACATGCTCCAAATGGTTCTAGGACGTTTTAGAGGTGATCAGCATCACCCAGAACGCACCTACCGCCAGCCAGAACGCACATCCGCTCGCTATCGAAGCGAACAGCCAGCGTCTGGCCGGTGCGAACATGCCGCCGCGATGACGCGCAAGTGTCCGCAGCTTGGAGTCCTCCGGAAGGGCTGCGAATCGCTTTTTCCAAGGCCCCAACGCGGCTTCACCGCGGGGTCCAAGTGAGATCTTTGCGGCCACAAGCTCAGCAGCCAGCAGAGGAAGCGCAATAACGGTGTTGATGATAGTGCCCAGCGCTATCCAGCCTGACCAAGGCCTCTCCCCAAGCCAGCTGGCGCCCAACGCGGGGACCATCCAGATGCTTGAGGCGATGCGCTGCATCCAGCTCATATGAAGCGACGCCAATCGGAACGCGGGTAGCGCGTCAAGAGTTTTGCCCATGTATGCCTCGAAGAACCCGTATCTCAGCGAACCAGCACTGACAACGTCTCCTCGGCCCACTACAACCTCCCTTCCAACCCTGCGCGAGGTGCTGTCAAACTCTGCGAGGATGAGCAGTTGCACCTGAGCACCACCTGCCGTTCCAACGGCCCGTACGATGCGTATGAAAGGCTTCAGATTTGCCCAATCCAGCGTTGTGACACGATCAGCACCGTAGTGCGAGACAGTCCCGTCCGCGCGATTGAACAGCACTGGCTCAATTCGACTTTTGTACCTGATGGAACTTAGTATCCATATACAAAATGGAATGCTTATGCAGATAAACGCACCAGGGATAGCGGCTGCTACGTAGTCATTATGCAGCGCAGTGAACTTGATCATTATGTGCATAAAAACAGCATCAACCAGTAAAATGACACCAATCATCCAGAGAGCGCCACCCTTGGCTCCAGAGAGCATTGTCAGGTTAGGCGCAACAACAAGCTCTCTCTCACCGATGTCCATGACAAAGTCGAGATCCACCTCCTCTGGACGCCAGTGTTTCAATGGGTACATGACCCCCTCCCGCCCACGAGCAGGGGACGAGAAGTCAATCAACTCAACAGACTCGTTTGCAACAATTTCTTTCACAAAACTGGCCTTCCGCCGTTGATAGTCGAGTTATACCTTCCCTGTAGGTCCGTCCTTCATTTGCAGTGAGAAGGTGCGCTCTAGCCATCTCACCCAAAACGAAGCTAGGGTCCTGATGAACCACCGTTGTTGTGGACGACCTTGAGCGCCGACGCTCTGAGCTTCGCGGCCATCTCCGGGCCGTAGTCATCTGCAGTAGTCAGCTTCGGCACGGGCGCACCGGGCAGTCCGGCGCGACGAATGGCCTTGGGCCACCATGTAGGCCAGCACATAAGCAGCGAGAGCCAATGGCAGATGCTGTGGAGCAGCAGGGGCGACAAGATCAGCGCGAAGGTGAGTACAAGCCCCTTGATCGCCTGTGCGCCATGACGGGACAAGGAAGCTCAATGTGGAGCGGACCGATTCCTACGGCCAGGGGAATGTAGATCTCAGACGCGCAGGACGAGGCACAGCATTCGGCCCTTCCTCCATGTAAATCCGAATGTACTCCCACAGTGCCTGCAGCGAAGCTACTCGCTCCATAGGCTGTCCACCTAATCCGTAGGACCCAGCGGCAAAGTGCCGGCGCCGATAGATGCCATTGAACGACGCTTGGACAGTACAACCAATGCCGCGTACCCGATGTCTTAATCGCGGCATGCGTCATGGTCCTCAACATGCTCCAAATGGTTCTAGGCCGTTTTAGAGGTGATCAGCATCACCCAGAATGCACCTACCGCCAGCCAGAACACACATCCGATCGCTATCGAAGCGAACAGCCAGCGTCTGGCCGGTGCGAACATGCCGCCGCGGTGACGCGCAAGTGTCCGCAGCTTGGAGTCCTCCGGAAGGGCTGCGAATCGCTTTTTCCAAGGCCCCAACGCGGCTTCACCGCGGGGCCCAAGCGAGATCTTTGCGGCCACAAGCTCAGCAGCCAGCAGAGGAAGCGCAATAACGGTGTTGATGATAGTGCCCAGCGCTATCCAGCCTGACCAAGGCCTCTCCCCAAGCCAGCTGGCGCCCAAAGCGGGGACCATCCAGATGCTTGACGCGATGCGCTGCATCCAGCTCATATGAAGCGACGCCAATCGGAACGCGGGTAGCGCTTCAAGAGTTTTGCCCATGTATGCCTCAAAGAACCCGTATCTCAGCGAACCAGCACTGACAACGTCCCCTCGGCCCACTACAACCTCTCTTCCAACCCTGCGCGAGGTGCTGTCAAACTCTGCGAGGACGAGCAGTTGCACCTGAGCACCACCTGCGGTACCAACGGCCCGCACGATGCGTATGAAAGGCTTCAGATTTGCCCAATCCAACGTTGTGACACGGTCAGCACCGTAGTGCTTTACCGTCCCGTCTTCCCGATTGAACAGCACTGGCTCAATACGACTTTTGCATCTGACAGACCTTAGAATCCATACACAGAATGGAATGCTGATCAAGATGAAGCCCAACGCAATTCCGTCCATCACGTAGTCCGGCTGCATATCCATCGACTTCAGCGTGAAGTAGAGGAAAACTGCATCGACCAGGATAGTGATACCTATCACCCAGAGAGCGCCACCCTTAGCTCCAGAGAGCATCGTCAGATCCGGCGCAACAACTAGCTCTCTGTCGCCTACGTCCATGACAAAATCGAGATCCACTTCTTCAGTACGCCAATGCGCCAAGGGGTACATCACTCCCTCCCGCCCTCGAACAGCGGAAGAGAAGTCCACCACTTCTACCAACTCGCCCCCCAAAATCTTGCTCACAGAACTAACCCTCTGCCGTCAATAATTTATTTATGCCTTCTCTGCTCGGCAGAACCATGTCAGCATTCCTTTCTTTGTTCGGCCATAACCACGCGGAAATCCGCACACTTTCAAGTGAATCCGTGACATAGGAAATCACCCACACTACACCGTTGGAGGTCGTCGCCGTGAGACTAGAGGTAGACCGAGGTGCGGATATACCTGGGTTCTCGTACTCGAGATCATCGGCCAAACGATACGGATCGACCAGCCCAGTCCTGACGTCGGAAGTCAACAGTCGTGACGATCTGGCCTCCAAAATACGTCCGTCTTTCATCTGCAGCGAAAGGGTATGCTCGAGCCATCCTTGACCAGCATGCACGTCGGGAGCATCGATGGTTATCATTACCGTGCCTCCAAAAGTAAATCCACCAAGTGATTTCCCACGCCTCCACAATAGTGACACAGAGAAAGGGATCTCAAACATCTTCTCAAGTACGTTCTGCTCTTCCACTTCATTTGCGTAAGTCGGCATTTTCCCAAACACGCATGATCGAATCCAAACTTGGAGTTGGTTGTCGCGCTTAGCTTCTGCCGACACCAAGAGATAGAGTCCTACGATTGCCGCACCTACTGCTATGATTGCCCAGAGGACAGGTCCTCCGCCAATAATTCCAAGCGTAGCCAGTCCACCAAACGTAGTACCTACTCCACTAACGGTCAGAACCGCGCCAGCGGCATACATTAATCGACCTGCGTCGTTATCGCCCTCTTCACGCAATCGATGGCCCTCGGCGATTGTTAGAACGCCCGTTATGGCTCCTGCAACTCCCCCAATTACCCCACCCCAAGCCGAGACAGCCTGACTGGAAACACCGTATATGGTTGTTTTTTTTCCAGTCAGAAAGGAACGCAGTGTTGCGCCTGCACCCGCCAGCTCGAATCCGGCACCGAAGAAGCCCAACATCGACGCCGAGACTTTAGCGAGCGCTTCGGCGGACGGCTTGTCGAGCAACTCTTCTACAGAAGCTAGGATGGCAATGCCCTGAAAAGCCATCGCCCAAGCAGCCAGCGCGCCGGTGGTGCCTCCCTTCTTCATGGCCGCAATGGTCCTGGTGCTCCAACCAGTCGCAGTTGCGCGCGGAAGCCCCCCCAGTGCCGGGCTAATCGCGACAGGGGAGACCGTCCCGTGAATTTTTGCTCGATTGACTCGAGCCGCGTCCGCCGCGACTTCTTTCCTGACCCTGTCGGCTACTTCCTCGATAAGCTGCTGTCTGCGTAGCTCTTCATATACATTCTCCATGGCAGCAGTCAGCGGCGCCCTAGCTGGCTTTGCTGAAGCTCGCCTTGCAGAAGAACGATCCTGACCTATGGCGTTCGCCCGACGCTGCCGTCGGTTCAGCTCTTGACTTACGCGGCGTGCCTGGTCACCGCTGAGTGAGTCGATTTCTATCGCCTCCCCCCAATGAATTCTTAGTAGCGGCATCTTCTTCCGCCCTGCCTCAGTCAGCTCATCTGTAACGTCAGCGACGTTTATCGAGGATCGCCTCACGCCATCTGCATCAACCGAATGCTGCAGACGTGACTCCAGAGTGTGCCCCCATGCGCTCTGTTTGTTGTCTCGGATATGGTCGGCAACGGTCACTTCATCAATGAATGGCTGCACTGCTGTGCGGAACCACAGGGCGCCTGCCATGGCGAATACTTTGGTGTGCTTGAACGAGACGACACTTGCGTCACTGAGCGCAGCTTGGCCGAACGTCATTAGATTCTTAAGCGCGTCTTCCATGGCAAGACCAGCTCGGAAAGCCCCTCGCCTTGCGGCCCCGGATGACGTTGCGTCTGGCGCAGGGCCGGTGCCCGCAAGATGATGACGAAGCTGCTTCTGATAGTGCTCGTTCTCGGTAAGCCACGCATCGAAAACACTGTAAGCGGATTTTACAGCGCCCTGAACATCGGCCGGCTTGTCTTCCACAAAAGCCTGAAGAAGACTCTTTTGGCCCGCAGTGATTGCCCAGTACCAGAGGTTGTCCTCAACGGGCCGTTCGAACTCTTGAAGGGCGTGTCGCCTGTCAATTTCGCTATGTGGCCCACCGCCCATGACAGTTGCCATCTGGCAGACCATTTCGACGGTGGAGTCGGCATCGGCCACATCAAAATCGTGCTTGAAAGCGTGCCTCAGTGCCCAACCTTTCTGGAAACTGCCAACATCATCGCAGAGGCCACTTAATATCGTGGGGCGCTGCGCCATCTCGGCGTCGTACTCCTTCTCAAAGGCGGCAAATTTCTCAATGTCGATCTTGCTAAGATAGTCATCAACCCATTCCCTTCGCCTATCTGCTCCGCCTGCTTTCCAGGACTTTCCTAGTTGATCGAGTATCTGCTTTACCGCGAGCCCCCTGCGGTGTTTTTGATTGATCTGTTCAATCTGCAGACGCTTGAGATTCGATAGATGTCGTATCTCCATTGCTATTCCAATGGGATCATGCAGGTAAACGACTACGCCGCCGCCCTCCTGCATTGCCGCCATCCGATGCGCAATTGACTTCGCCAAGCTGGAGCGATCAGCTCCTGGAGTGACACTTTCTTTGTACAGCGCATGGCGGCCGCCAAACTCCGGAGCGTAGTCCTTGACCCGCCCCAGGTCCAAGCCAAGTGCATCCGCCTGCTCATGCGCCACCTCGCCACTTCTGGCACCCGCTGTCAGCTCAGGAACCGAGAACTCCTGGAAGCGTGCTTTCAGATTGCCGAGTTCGACTTCCGGATCATCCTCGAGTCGAGCTGGCATCGACTTGCCAAGCAGTGCCGCATCAAATAACTGAAGTTGGTGTTCGGTCTGCCATACCGAGAAGTAGGCGACCCAGATGCGCTTGGCGTTGTTCGGATCCTGCACAGAGAATGTAGCGGATCGGGTGGCATGATCTGAGCGGCGGCACTGCGCATCTACTTGCTCCGGTTTGATAGCGACCTGGAACTCCGACAGCGACCCTTCCGTGGACACCTGAAAGGCACGCCAGCTCCCGCCCCCGCGTTCATCCAGAACGTAGAGGAAGCCTTGGCTCAGTATGCGCATGCCGAGCACACCTGCTCTGAAGCTGTAGTCCTGATTGCTTAAGTTCGCGGACCCAACTTCCGACACAGCGGATCTTGGCGTGTACGCAAAGCGCAACGGCAGTATCGGAAACCCCACCTTGTCGCAGCGTTTGCAGTCACCGAACGGTGCCGGATTCTGTACCGAGCGCTTTACACCACTCGCGATGCTTGCTCCATCAGCCATGACCATCCTCCAGTTTGAATCCGTTCGCTTTGCCCAGCCACGCGCCTTGTTTCACGCTGATCCACCATGCGGGGTCAGCCTCGGCGCACCGATCAGCATATGAGGCCTTTCTGCTCACCGCGTCCTGTAACCAGCTGGAAATCACAGGGTGCAGCTCAATATCTGTGTGTATCAGCACTTTGTGCAGCAGGAACGTAATTGCATCAGCAAGTTCGCCCCCAGCCAGTCCCAGCGACATCGCAGTACGGACAGCACGTTGCAATGCAGCTTCCCGCTCCGTGGAGGCATGCCCCATCCTTTGCAACTGAGAGATGGCGGCATTCATGGGCGCGCACCACTCCATGTGTGGGTCGTGGGGGTGGCCTTGCTGGGCATCAGGCAGGTTTCCGTTGAGACAGGGCACCTCCTGCAGTACCCCGTCCCATCCGAGCTGACTCCAGGCTGTGGCGCCCGAGAACACGCGACGGCTGCGTTGCGAGTAGCGCGCATGACGAACTACACGAGGGTCATAGAACCTATCGAGCTGTCTTGCGCGGCCCGCTCTCGACGTTACAGCCTGCCTGAGTAGTGCCCCGGCGAGCCGAGGTGCCTGATGCTCACTGGTGATCCAGCCGCAGATCGGTTGTGGCTGCTGCCAGTCGTTGCGGCGCTCCCACGCAATGTTGATGCTCTCCTTCAGCAGGTCGTCGTGGGCACCGTCGATACCGAGGATGTAGGGACAAAGGTCCCGTTCCATCCCGAACCGTTCCAGGTCGACTACATACTTTTTTCTTTGCAGCGCGTCCAAGGTATGAAGATCGCAACGCGACATGGGATCAACCAGCAAGTAGCTGGCGTGATCGGATCCCTGCATTCTTTGTTTCAAGGTTACGAAGATTTCGTAGCGGGCGTCATAGCGCAACACGGGCGGCTCCCATACTGGCGGCTTCCACGCCGGCCTCGTTGCAGCGATTATTCTTGCCTGCTGTCGGCGGGGACTCGGGCGTAGCGCTGTTCGCCCCCGTCCACTCCCGCTGCGTGCCCTTGAACTCCACCTTCCCAGGCGCCCCCAGCTCGATGTTGTCGCCCTCGATCCGGATGTAAGCGCCGGCCGCCGTCGCCAGCAAATGCTTGCTCGGCGCAGACAACTGCACATCGGCCTGGGTACTGGTGATCTTCACATTGGTCTTGGCCGCCAGGATCGCCTGGTTCTTGTGCGCGCGCGCACTGACCTTGCCCTGCGCGGCCTGCAGCGCAATCCCGCGTTCCTGGTTCGGACTGTCGGGTTTCGGCTCGGCGCCGGCGGTGTACAGCACCAGCCCACCGGCCACCGCCATCGTGATCGAGCCCTGGCTCAGCCAGTTCAGCGCCACGCCCGAGGCCAGCGTGGTGTGCGTGCCACTCACCCAGACCTGGTCGGCCGGGGTCAGGCTCATCACACCGGCCACGCCGCTGCCCATCAGCACCGGCTTGTCCCAGCCGGGGGCATCGCCATCGCCGCCGCTGATGCTGCCCGCCGCGCTGCCGCTCTGGGTGGCGCGCAGGCTTTCCTGCAGTTGCTCTAGGGCGTCGTAGGCCTGCAACTTGGTCGGTTCCTCGGGGAGTTGCGCCTGCTGGTTCACCGCCGATTCGTTCAGGCTTTGCAGCAGCTCGGTACTTTCCTGTAGCTGGGTCAGCGCCTGATTGGCGGCCAGTTGGGGTTCGCCCGGTTCGGTGCTCAGCAGTAGGCCTTTGCCTCCACGCAATGACCCAAAGGCCTGTGTCGAAAGCTCGGCGCCGAAGCCGCGCTCGGTTTCGCGCACGTTGTCTTCGCCGCCTTTCAGATGGCCCAGGGTCAGCGTGGTTGCGTGTTGAGTGGTGGACAGCTGCGCACGGCCTTGACCGGGCGTGTCATCCAGGCGCATCTGCTGGTAACCGCCCTGCCCGCCCTGACTGTCGGCTAGCGCCTGGCTCTTGAAGCCCGTGTAGACCGCAGCGTGTTCATTGCCGTCGAACCAGGCCGGCGCATTGCCGGTGGCGTTGGCCCCGCCGCTGGCGACCTGGTTGTGGGCCGCGTCGGTCTGGCCGCGGCCGTTGTAGACCGCGCCGACCACGACCGGGCGGTCGATGTCGCCCTCAAGGAACGCCACCAGCACTTCCTGGCCGCGACGGGGCAGCACCACGCCGCCCCAGTTGTCGCCGGCCCAGGGGGTCATCACTCGCACCCAGGTCCACGCTCCACCGTTGGCCGGCGCGTTGTCGTCACCGCCGGGATGGACCAAACCGGTGCTGGAACTGCCACCGCGCTGCCACGGGAACTGCACCTTGATGCGGTGGTCACGATCGGACTGCAAGGGCTCGCCGTCGCTGACCACGATGGCGCTGAGCGTGCCGGTGATCGACGGGCGCGGATGCAAACGCGTGCCGTGGCCGTCTTCGGTCTGCGGGCGATACACCACCTCGGCCGGAATGGCGACGAAGCGGTTGTCGTAGAAGGTCGTAGTGAGGTCCGGCGATGCATTCGAAACGGACAAGCCACTCAAGGCACCCGGCAGGCTGAGCGGCGCCTGCGCGGCCGGCCCAAGCTGCTGCTCCAGCGCGTCGAACACGTCGGCCTCGAAGTTGTTGCGGGACTGGTGCTGCACCGACAGGCACAGGAAGGCGGTGCCGGCATCCACGCCCGGATGCCGCCCCAACTGGAACTGGGCGCCCGGCGTCAGCTGCCGCCACTTGCCCTGCCCTTCAATCGTGTGCGCGCGCACGCGCAGCGCGTCCAGATGCTGCTGGGCGCGGCGCTGGCCACGCGCGTTGTCCTGCCAGCCGTACGGGCCGCAGGTGTCGGCATCTTCGCCGGTCGCCTCGTGCGCGGTCTGCGCTTCCGCGCTGGCCTGGCGCAGCTCCAGCGTGCGGTGATCCCAGGTCTGCCGGGAGACCTTGGTGGTGAGCCAGCGGCGCGCGGTCGACCACTGCTGCACGCTGTCATCGCGCTCGGTCACATCGCCGCGGTGGAAGCGCACCGCGCCGAGATCCTTGGCGTCATGATGGTTGTCGGCCAGCACCAGCGTGTGTGCACCAAACGACTCGCTGCCCGGGTCTGCGCCATGCTCGAACCAGTAATAGATGCCCTCTTCGGCGAGCAGGCGCTGCACGAAGGCCAGGTCGGTTTCCTGGTACTGCGTGGTCAGGCTGCGCTTGGCGTAGAGGCTGCGGTCGGTGAGGTCCCAGCGCCAAGCCGGTACCAGCGCGCTGTAGTCGGCGAAGACGTTTTCGACGATGTCGATCACGCTGGCGTCATGGAACACGTAGCTGTCCACGCGCTGGCCCAGGAAGGCCAGCCACGGCTGCAGGCGCAGGCGATAGCGCGCCAGCCCGCCGTTGCTGCCGATGCGTTCGACAGCAGTGATGCGTCCATGGAAGGCGCGCAGGTCGCTATTGGCCAGCTCCAGCTGCAACAGCGCCGGTTGGCCGATCAGCTCATCCAGTGGGAGCCCGGCCTCCAGCGAGAGCGCGGTGATGGACCATTGAAACCCCGCGCCATCGATCTGCTCGAGGCCATCGAATGTTTCGGCTACCAATACGTCAGAGCCCAGCGCCGTGTGCAGGCGCAGGAACCGGCGGGCGTCACCTGCCCGCAGCGCCGCCACCAAGGCGGCCGTCATTGAACTGTCCATGTTCACATCCCTGTTGATTCGCCGACAGCCTTCGCATTCAACGGCTCAGCGGCCGGTGTAATGCTGGGGTTTGTCTTGCGCGTAGCACCGCCGGCGGAATGGTCCGCCGTGGCTCCGCCACGTTCATCCAAGTACGGATTCAACCATGAATCCGCTGGCGTATGTTGTGATCCGTTTCCCACTGCCCCGTGGCGTGGCGCTCCGGCACCCTGTTCCATCCGTCATCTCCCTAACGCACGCGCGCATGGTGCGTTGCGCGGCGTTGGGGGTTACAGAGGCAATTGCGTCAGCGGGAAAAAAGGCGAGGCCGCAAATACAGCGCCTGCAACGGCGTGACGCCGTTTTATCGGAGCAGGATTAAACGCATACCAATGTTGGGCATTGGGATGCAGTGCACAGTCGACCAACGGTCGACTCTACCGGGTTGGGGTGGTTCCAACGGTTGGTTCCACCACGTGATCGTGTTTGCGATCCGCGTTATTCCAGCTGCGACAGCGGCAGCGCGCGAAAATCCTTCACCGTGCGCAGCACGAAGCTGGAATTGACGTCGGCCACGCCGGCGGCGTTGAGCAGTTTGTCCAGCAGGAAACTGGAGAAGTGCTCCAGGTCGCGCACGTAGATGTGCAGCAGGTAGTCCATGTCGCCGGTGAGGGCGTGGCAGGCGACTACTTCGTCCCACTCCACCACGCTGTCGGCGAACACGCCGATGGCGTGCTGGTCGTGCTTTTCCAGCTGCACGCGGACGAACGCCTGCAGGCCCAGGCCGATGCGCCGGGGTTCCAGCCGCGCGCCGTAGCCGGCAATCACGCCCTCGTTCTCCAGGCGCTGCACGCGGCGCAGGCAGGCCGACGGGGAGAGGTTCACCCGGGCGGCCAGTTCGGCGTTGGTGGCACGGCCATGCTGCTGGATTTCAGCCAACAGGCGCAGATCCGTGCGGTCGAACTGGGGTTCTCCGGCCATTGCTGCTCCGCAACATGAGGTGGACGCAATGATATTGCGCCATTTGGGCATATCCGCGCAACTTTGCAAACCTCTTGCGCGCCCCCTGCCCTAGCATCGTCAGATGACGTCCCAGGAGACCACCACGATGGAAACCGCCACCGCCCCGCGCCGCGTCGAACACCAGCAGACCGACAAGGGGTACGTCCCGGTGTATACCACCGCGATCGTGGAACAGCCCTGGGACACCTACACCGCCGACGACCACGCCACCTGGAGCACGCTGTACCAGCGCCAGCGTGCGCTGCTGGAAGGGCGTGCCAGCAAGGAGTTCCTGCACGCGCAGGACGAGATGGGCATGAGCGCGCACATGATTCCGCGCTTCGACCAGCTCAACGAGGTGCTGGGCGCCGCCACCGGCTGGACCCTGGTGGGGGTGGAAGGGCTGCTGCCGGAACTGGACTTCTTCGACCACCTGGCCAATCGCCGCTTCCCGGTGACCTGGTGGATCCGCCGCCCCGACCAGATCGACTACATCGCCGAACCGGACATGTTCCATGACCTGTTCGGGCATGTGCCGCTGCTGATGAACCCGGTGTTCGCCGACTACATGGCCGCTTACGGCCGCGGTGGCGTCAAGGCGCATGCGATCGGCCCCGAAGCGCTGCAGCACCTCACCCGCCTGTACTGGTACACGGTGGAGTTCGGGCTGATCAACACCGACGAAGGCCTGCGCATCTACGGGGCCGGCATCGTGTCGTCCAAGGGCGAATCGCTGTACTCGCTGGAGTCGGCCGCGCCCAACCGGATCGGCTTCGACCTGGAGCGGATCATGCGTACCCGCTACCGCATCGACACCTTCCAGAAGACCTACTTCGTCATCGACAGCTTCGAGCAGTTGATGGAGGCGACCGCTCCGGACTTCACCCCGATCTATGCGGCGCTGGAGGCCAAGGACCATTTGCCGGCCGGTGACGTGCAGGACGGCGACACCGTGTTCCAGAAGGGCACCGGCGAAGGCTGGGAAGACGGCGGCGACGTCTGATCGGTAGCGCCGACCGTTGGTCGGCTGCCGTTCGCGCGACATTACAAAGGGCGGCATGGATGTGGAGCAGCCGACCAACGGTCGGCTCTACCCGCTGGCTTGGGCCTGCTTCAGAAGGCACAGGCGAAGGCTGGAAGACAGCGCCGATGTCTGATCGGTAGAGCCGACCGTTGGTCGGCTGCCGTTCGCGCGACATTGCAGCGGGCGGTATGGATGTGGAGGAGCCGACCAACGGTCGGCTCTACCCGCTGGCTTGGGCCTGCTTCAGAAGGAATCCGGCGAAGGCTGGAAGACCGCGGCGATGCCTGATCGGTAGAGCCGACCGTTGGTCGGCTGCCGTTCGCGCGACAGTGCAGCGGGCGGGTTGGATGTGGAGCAGCCGACCAACGGTCGGCTCTACCGGGGGATGGATTGAGCTCTGTTAAGGTCTTGGACCTTCCCGTGCCGCTGTCCAACGCCATGCCTCTGTCCGCGTTCCGCATCCAATCCATCCACTTCGACGCCACCCACGTGTACCTGCAGCTGGCCAGCGGCGCGCAGGTAGGTGAGTTCCTCACGCGCAACCCGCGGCTGGAGAAGGCGTCGGCGAAGCAGCGTGCACAGTGGGTGTTGACCGACGATGGCCTCGGCGCGAACTGGCCGGCGCTGTCGCCGGCGTCGGCCACCGGAATGGTCTACGTGCTGGACCTGTTGTGGGATGCGCGCTGCGACCATGCCATGCAGCGGCTGCATGCTCTGGAGTGGAGACTGGACGCGCTGTCAGCCCAGGACCAGCTGCTGGTGGCGTTGTGGCGGATGGAAGCGGACATCAACAACGGCGGCTTCATGCAGTTTCTGTGCAACTGGGGCGACCCCACCTGCCAGCTGGCCCTGCAGGGGCTGCGTGCCATCGGTGCGGACCAGACGCATGCGGCGCTGGCCGGCATGCGCGGGCTGCTGGATCGTTTTGAGGATGATCCGGCGGTGACCGAGTTGAGCGATCTGTACGCGGCCATGACGCCCGATGAGCAGGACGCGCTGGAGCAGTTTGAAGAGGCGTACTACGCACGCCCGGAGGACCTGGCCAGGCTCGGCGTGCTGCATTTCGGGCCGGAGCCGGATGCCGGCCCGCAGCCGTGAGTACGCCCGGTGCCGACCAACGGTCGGTACCTACCGCGGATATGCCAGCAGCACCACCAGGTCATCGTCGCCCACCTGCTGCAGCGCGTGCAGGCTGCCAGTACGTGTCAGCAGCGCGTCGCCTGCCGCCACGTCGTGTTGTTTGCCGTCCAGCACATAGCTGCCACGCCCGCTGACGATGTAGTAGATCTCATCTTTGTGCTGCGGGTGCAGGCCGATGCCGGCGCCCTTGTGCAGCACGCGCTTGCGCAGCACGAACGGCAGGTCGGTGTCGTTGGCGAAGAACGGGTAGGCGGTGGTGGGGCCGGCGCCACCATGCGGGCCGGTCTGGGTGATCGCGATGTCGCGCTCGTGCACCACGCGCGAGGGCTTCGAGGCATCCGCACCCTGCCCCGCACTGCGCACGTCGCAATCGATATCGCGTTTCAGCGCGGGTTTCAGCGCGGGTTTCAGCGCGGGCTGCAACGCAACCCAGTCGCGCACGACCAGGCACGCTACGGCGTTTGCACCGGCAGTGCTGAAGTGCGTGCTATCGGCCTTGTTCTGGTCGGGCACGAACAGGAAGTACGGGCGCGCGCCCTGCTCGCCCAATGCGCGGATCCAGCGCGTGGAGCTGTCGTTGAGGTCGATCAGCGCCACCTGCTCACGCGTGGCCAACTGCTTCATGGCCTGGGTATACAGCGCGTGGGTGTCCAGCAGTGAGCCGAAGTCGTACAGCAGCCGCGCCACCGGGGTGATCAGCACCGGCGTGGCGCCTTTGTCGCGGGCCAGTTGCACGTAGCGCATGAGGTGCTGCGGGTACGCACTGACGGGCTCGGTGTAGCGCGTGGGGTCTTCGAACTTGGCGTCGTTGTGGCCGAACTGGATCAGCAGCACATCGCCGCGCTGGAGGTCGGCGGCGATGGCGTCCAGGCGTTTCTCGTCGATGAAGCTGCGCGTGCTGCGGCCGCCCTTGGCGTGGTTGCGGACCTCCCACACGGTGGGATCGAGATAGCTCTGCAATGCCTGGCCCCAACCGGCCTGTGGCGCACGCTCCGGGCCGTACGCGGCCGCGGTGGAATCCCCGGCGATGAAGATGCGGTGTGGGGCGCACAGCGCGCTGGGGGCGGCGAGCAGCAGCGACAGGGACAACAGCAAGCGCAGCATGGTCGTGCTCCTGGGTGAAGAGAAGCCGGCCAGCGGCCGGCACTACCGGGCAGATGGGGTGCCTGAATGGCAGATGGGCGCCCAAGGGCACCCATCGTCTGCCCGCGTGGGCGCATCGTTCGGTGGTGTCGCTTACCGAGCGAGCCAACCACCGTCCACCGGCAGGACGGCGCCGTTGACGTAATCCGAGGCGCTGGACGCCAGGAACACGGCCGTGCCGCCCAGGTCTTCCGGCGTGCCCCAGCGCGCGGCCGGGATGCGGTCGAGGATGGACTTGTTGCGGTCCTCGTCGGCGCGCAGCGCGGCGGTGTTGTCGGTGGCCATGTAGCCCGGGGCGATCGCGTTGACGTTGATGCCCTTGCTGGCCCACTCGTTGGCCAGCAACCGGGTGATGCCGGCGATGCCGCTCTTGCTGGCCGTGTACGACGGCACGCGGATGCCGCCCTGGAAAGACAGCATCGAGGCGATGTTGATGATCTTGCCGCGGCCCTGGGCGATGAAATGCCGGCCGGCGGCCTGCGAGATGAAGAACGCGGACTTGATGTTGACGTTCATCACGTCGTCCCAGTCCTGCTCGCTGAAGTCCACCGCGTCGGCGCGGCGGATCAGGCCGGCGTTGTTGACCAGGATGTCCAGCCCGCCGAGGCCTTCGATGGTTTCGCGGATGACCCGCTCGACCGGCTCGATGCTGATCAGGTTGGCTTCAATGGCCAGGCAGCGACGGCCCAGCGAAGTGATGGCGGCGATGGTCTCGGTGGGCGGCTGGATGCCGGCCACGGCGACGTCGGCACCGGCCTGCGCCAGTGCCACGGCGATACCCTGCCCCAGGCCGGTGTTGCCACCGGTGACCAGGGCGACCTTGCCTTCCAGACTGAACGGATTAGCCATTGCGTATGCGGTCCTTTTCCAATGCGGCACAGACGCCGCCCGCGCGATGCGAGCGGCGTGCGGGGGTCACTTGAGCTGGCAGATGTCCAGCACGTGCATGTCGGTGTAATCCAGGTTTTCGCCACCCATCGCCCAGATGAAGGCGTAGTTGCTGGTGCCGGCGCCCATGTGGATGGACCACGGCGGGGACACCACCGCT
>Ga0256410_1001461_pt1 | contig 18003 bp, 10 predicted proteins | sample PhyWR1_FD_185983 | JGI IMG/M metagenome (GOLD analysis project Ga0256410, IMG submission 185983) | Leaf surface microbial communities from wheat plants in UC Gill Tract Community Farm, Albany, California, United States - DLSL W.R1 | ecosystem: Host-associated > Plants > Phyllosphere >... | reverse complement strand
AAATTCTAAAAATGAAACTTTTCACTCCTATAACATTCAGAAATGTAGAACTGAAAAACCGAATCGTAATGTCGCCAATGTGTATGTATTCCGCAGAAGAAGGTGTGGCGAATGATTTCCACTTCGTTCATTACGGAAGCCGAGCTCAAGGTGGCGCTGGCCTTATTGTAGTAGAAGCAACTGGCGTTGAACCTCGCGGTAGAATCTCGGATAAATGCCTTGGAATCTGGAATGACGAACAAGCTTTGGCTTTGCAAAAAATCGTTGACTTTGTTCATGAGAATTCAGAAAGTAAAATCGGAATTCAGTTGGCTCACGCTGGACGAAAAGGTTCTGTTTCCGCTGAAACCAATCGACAAATGAGCTTGGAAGAAGGCTGGGAAACCATTGCGCCAAGTCCAATTCCGTTTCATCATTCCGAAAGAATTCCCCACGAATTATCTGTTGACGAAATCAAAACTTTGGTAGAAGATTTCCGAAAAGCAGCGAAAAGAGCGGTTGAAGCTGGATTTGATGTTTTGGAAATTCACGGCGCGCACGGTTATTTGATTCATCAATTTCTATCGCCACTTTCCAATACAAGAACCGATGAATATGGTGGAAGTTTTGAAAATAGAGCAAGATTCTTAATGGAAATTGTAGATGCCGTAAATTCAGAAATTACAGAAAATCAAGCGCTTTTCGTCAGAATCTCCGGAACCGAATATGCAGAAAATGGTTGGGAAATCTCCGACAGTGTAGAATTATCAAAAGCTTTGAAAGCTAAGAATGTAGATTTGGTAGATGTTTCCAGCGGTGGCAATATCAATGGTGTAACCATTCCTTTGAGACCAGGTTACCAGGTTCCGCTAGCAGAAGATGTGAAAAAGAATTCGGATATCAAAACCGGAGCTGTTGGTCTTATCACGTCAGCAGAACAAGCGGAAGAAATTCTTCAAAACGGACAAGGCGATTTGATTTTCTTGGCTAGAGAAATTCTGAGAAATCCTTATTTCGCAGTTCAGTCTTCTTGGAAAAATGGCGATGATTGTTTTTATCCACATCAATATTTGAGAGCGAAACCTTCAAAATAAAAAAACCGCCCTCACGGAAAAGAACGGTTTTAAAATGAATTTTGGTTTATCATTTTGGAATTACTAAGGTAGATAATAAGAAAACCTATTCCAATTTTCTTGAACTGACTTTTAACAGATTATTAATAAAAAACTTTCCTTTTCGGAAAGTTTTTTTCATTTTCACAGAAATGGACAATTGTTGTCACACAATGTCACGCCTTGAACTAAAGCTTTCGAGTTTCTAATATATAACTTCACTCAACAAAAAAAATTGTATATGGAAAAGTATCTATTCTCGAACATTTTAAACAGAGGAATTTTATCAATTCTGATTTTAAGTTTGACATTGGTTTTTGGACAATATCAATCCAAAAAAATCACAGCTTCTACAAGGGAAAGCCGGGCAGAATTCGGGACGTCGGTTGCGATTAACAATCAGTTTTTAGCGGTTGGCGCTTCCAGAGAGGCCATTGCAAAAGGCGCTGTTTACATTCATCAAAAAAACGGAAGTAACTGGAATTTCAATCAAAAAATAACCGCTCCGGACGGCGTTGATATGGCAGAATTTGGAGGAAGTATTAAATTCGGAAACGATTTTCTTGTGATTTCTGCAGGAAGAGCGGATATCGAAAATACAGTCCGGGCTGGAGCTTTATATGTTTATGAGTTGAATCCTAACAATCAATGGAATTTCACAAAGAAATTAACTGCTTCCGATTATGATAATGATGCGTTGCTAGGCGTTAATCCTACTTCTATTGCAGTTGAAGGGAATACGATTGTTGCTGGCGCTCCAGGATTCAGCAGTTGGAATGGTGCTGTTTATATTTACGAAAAAAATGGTAATGACTGGATAGAAGCACAGAAAATCACTTCATCGGAAAGTGTGGATTTTGGAAATTTTGGAATTGGTGTCAGTCTTTACGGCGATTATCTTGTGGTTGGCGCAAGTGGTGTCAACAACAGTGCAGGGAAAATTTACATTTATAAAAAGAATAATTCAGGTAATTGGATATTCCATCAGAGTTTAACGCCATCAGACAATTTTGAGAACTCTTATTTTGGAAATTCGGTTAGTATTTCTGGTAATGAATTGGTTGTTGGTGCTTATACAGAATCCAACACAGGAAATCCGTCGATGGCTTATATTTTTAAATTGAATGATAATGGCAACTGGGAAGAATCTCAAAAAATCCCAAGTTATGAGTCTTCCGAACACACCTATTTCGCATGGATGTGTGAGATGAAAAATGATAAACTACTCATCAGCAGTCCGCATCTTTATGGTGCTGAGCCAGGAAGAACACTGCTTTACAAAAAGAACAACCAGAATAATTGGGAATTTGACCAGGAACTGAAACCTGAAGATGATGTTGCAGAAGATTTTTATGGCTGGAGCCTTGCAATGAATGATAATGAAATCATCGTTGGTTCTGCGAGAGATAATTTTGATGATAATGAAGAAAATGAACTTAATGATGCAGGTTCTGCTTATATTTTCACTTCAACAGATCTTGCAACTAATGAAAGTAATCTTCCTAAAAAAGATGTAAATATCTATCCAAATCCTGCTAAAGATTTCATCAACATTACAAGTAAACAACAAATTAATTCGGTTGAAATTCTAGACCAATCCGGAAAACGGATTTCGGAGTCCAAAGAATTAAAAATTAATGTTTCAAATCTTTCAAAAGGAATTTATATTCTGAAAATAAAATTTTCAAACGGAAGTTCATCGATTCAAAAATTGATTAAGAAATAATTTTAACTCTCGCAGATTTGCTGAATTTTTTCGATTTAATCTAAAATTTGCCGAATCAGTAAAATCTGCGAGAAATAGAATAAAACTAAAATTATCGAATAAATCAATTCTCACAATCTCATCTTTTTGCTTTTACGATTAATTATATCTATATTTCGTTATCGATTTGACGAGAAGATGAAACTATTTCTGAAAATAATCCCAATAATTATACTTTTTATTCTGCCTTCCTCAATGTTTGGGCAGTCGGAGAAAGAATGTGAAGTGATTATTGATTCTGCCATTCAGAAGATGTTCCGAAAAGAACACACGAAATCGCTGGAAATGTTGATTCGTGTAAAATCTGTCTCAGAACAAAAGAAATGGGACAAATCCAATTTCCGCGCAACCAATAACATTGGTCTCAATTATTATCTGATGACCGACTTTGGCGAAGCTTTGAAGTATTATCTCGAAGCTTATGATATCGCAACCAATATGCCGGACAAGAAACACGTGATGACGGTTGTGAACAACATTGCAATTCTTTATTTTCAGGAAAAAAATAACAAAAAAGCCTACGAATATTTCCTCAAAGCCTACCAGACTGCCAAAGAAAATAATCGAAATGAAAAAGCCGGCGCTTATGCAGTGAATCTTGGTTTGGTTCTGAATAAATTGAATAAAATCAATGAAGCCTATAAGTACATTCAGGAAGCGGAAATCCTGACAAAAGATGACCCAAAAGTCAATATAATGAACAAAATGGCTTTGGCAGAAAATCTTTATCTCAAGAAAAAATTTGAAGAATCTGAAGCTATCATCGATAATCTCATTCCTAAACTGGAAGCAGACAATCAAACTGAAAATCTTGTTTTTATTCTTTTGATAAAAGCGCAAATCAATGAGAAAAAAGGAGACTTTACTCAGGCAAAATCTTTGGCTTTACAGGCAAGAAAACTTTCTCCAAACATCAATAACAGAGAGGAAGTTTACAATTATCTTTCAAAAATCAATGCAGAAAGTAAAAATTATGATGAGTCTCTGAAATACAAAGATTCAGTAATTATTGCGAATGATTCGATATCGAGAGTTAATAATTCAGCACTGTTCAATAATGGAAAAATCAAGTTCGAAATGCAAAATTACCAGTTCGAACTCAAAGAAAGCCATCAACGTTTGAAAGATGAAAGAAAAATCTTCTACATCATCATCGCTTCTGCTGTTATCATTATTTTGTTGGTTCTGCTATTCCTTTACAATAACTCGATAAAATACAGACAGCAGAAAAAAATCACGCAATTGGAATTTGAGAAAAAACAGAGTGATAATCTGATTTTGACGCAACAATTAAAAGAACAGGAAACTTTGTCTTTGCTTGAAAAAGAACGTCTTAAAAACGAAATAGAACAACAAAACCGACAACTGACTTCACAAGCTTTAACCATTTCCAGCAGAAATGACGTGGTGGAAGAAATCATTGAAGCGATTGTCAATCAACCTGAGATTTCTAATAATACGAAACTGGTCAATTCTATCAAGGACTTAAAAATTCAGCTTAAGACTAATAATCAATGGGATAGTTTTTTCAAACATTTTGAAGGCGTTAATCAGAATTTTATCACCACGCTCAAAGAAAGACATCCGGATCTGAGTTCTTCCGAAATCAGATTCATCTGTTATGTTTATATGAATCTCAGTCATAAAGAAATTGCATCTATTCTCAACATCAGTCCGGAATCCTGCAGAAAAAGAAAGGAAAGAATCAGTAAAAAAATCAATCTTCCTGACAAAATAAACTTATACGACTACATTTCAGCGATATAGACAAACCTACGTCACGCAGAAATTGGATTGATGTCACGCAATGTCACGCCATTATTGATATAATTTTTTTTATTTATCATCAATTTTACATCAATAAATTTTTGAAATATGAAGAAAATATTGACTTTATTTTTATTGGCAATCTGCTCCGGTCTTTCTACAATGTTGACGGCTCAGTTATCATTTTTAACTTCGCCAAATTATGGGCAGGTCTTTGATGTGACTTATGACCCAATCAAGCCTGATGTTTTGTATGCTAATACGGTAACCAATCACATTGTGAAAAGTTCTGATAATGGAAAAAATTGGGAAGTGCTTTACTCTTTTCCAATTAATCTGAGTTTTGGAACAATAAAGGAATTAAGATGGACCGCTGACCAGAAATACCTGAGTTTTATTTTAACTTCGGAAGGGACAGCTTACAATCAGGTAATTATCATCGACCCGGAGAATGGCAACGTCATCAAAAAAGTCGATTCTCCAAATGGAAATCAATCTGGAAACCTGATAATGTCCTACTCTATCACAGGAAGTAACTATGAGAATATTCTTTTGCACACGACTTATATGTACAATTTTGGTCTTGTGACAGATGTTTTCTACAGCAAAAATGGCGGAGACGACTGGCAAAAAGTTTACACAAGTTCCAACAACGATGGCGTTCATGTGAATAATGTCGCAATCCACCCAAGAAATCCCGACAAATTATTTTTAGCAAGAGGTTTTTCTCCGGCAGAAAAAAACGGTGGATTATTTGTGTCTGAAAATGCCGGAAATAGTTGGATAGAAAAAATTGCTGGACAGAATTATTCTGCCATAACTTTTGACCCGATTAATCCTCAAAAAATGTTTTTAGGAACGTTTTATCTCACAGAAACTCAAACGGAAAATCTCTATCAGTCCACAGATGGTGGCGATAACTGGACAATTGTTCCAATCACTTGGACAACACTTTCCAGCAACAGCATTCAAAAAATTGTCATCAATCCAAAAAACACAAATGATATAATGGTTCTGGAAGAAAATGAAATCGTGATTTCAAAAGACGGCGGAAATAGCTGGACAAACTATGTTTATCCTGCCAATGATTTGGAAAATAAATATTATTATGGACTGAACGCAACTTATAATCCTTCGAATAGCAATGAATTGATTATCAGTTCTAATTACTATCCTTTTCATTCTTTGGATGGCGGAATCACGTTGTCGAGATTCAAAAATCCGTTTGCGAACAATACCGATAAAGTAAGCTTTCACAACAGCACAGAAAAACATTTGTATTACGGATTGAGAAGAGGCTTTATTCATCAGAATTTACAAACCGGAGAAGAAACACCAATTAATCTTCAGGCAATCAACTTCTTCCCTAATTTTACTAATAACGGACTTTTTGCGGACCCATTAGTTTCCGGAAGAGTTTATATCAGTACTAGCGGTTTTATGGGTTCTACCTTTGCGGTCAGTGCAAATCACGGTGCAGATTATTCCACCGGATATACTGATTATGGACTGAATATTATTAAAGTCGCGACATCCAAATCAAATACCAATCATTCCTGGGTAGCTTTCAGCGAGATGGTGAGAAAATTTGATTTTACAAATATGAGTGGAATTACAAGTGAAGAAGTGATGTTGCCTTCGTTCGGTACTGTTTTCGGAATCAGCATCGATGAAAACAATGAGAATAATGTTCTTCTTTCCCAGAACAATCAAGTTTACAGAACAACAGACGGCGGACAAAACTGGACACCGTCGGAAAGCGGATTGGAAGTTTTGGAAAAAGATGTAGATTATATTTACGACATCACAAAAAATCCTTTTGACAAAGATCAATTGCTTTTGTCCACAACTCAGGGGATTTTCATCTCCAATGATGCCGGCGTAAAATGGAATCAAATCTATAGTGGTAATGTCATCAACAAAGCTGAATTTTCGCCGTACAAAAATGGTGTTATTGTAGCAACCTCCAATTTTATGAACGGAAGCGGCGACGGTTATGCTTATCCACCTTCGCAGGTAAGAATTGTCTATTCTAAAGATTTTGGACAAACCTGGAACGAAGTTTCTCCTGAAAGTTTGGGTCATCTTTTCTCAGAATCTTCAGCCATTAATTTTCTGGAAGATGAAAAAGCGGACATCTATTTCAGTACGTCAGATTTGGGATTGGTAAAATATCAAATCAGTCTGGAAACTTTGGGAACTGGCAATAATTCCCTATCAAAAGCCGAACTGATCATCTATCCAAATCCAACCTCTGATTACATTACGATTTCTAATGACAAAGTGAAAGAAGCTGTGATTGTAGATTTTGCCGGAAAAACTGTGTTGAAATCAACGTCGAAAACAATTGATTTATCCAATCTTCCGAAAGGTGTTTACATTCTGAATGGGACATTGGAAAACGGAAAATCTATTTCGAAAAAAATCATCAAGAAGTAAAAATTTCTTCATATCAAAAAAAAGAGACTTAGCAAAAATTTGTTAAGTCTCTTTTGATTTAATTAAAGATTGGTCTCATATTTCCTTATTAATCCAAAATCACGCGTATTTTTTTATATTTGTTAACAGAAGCACATTTATGGAGATATTTTTATTACTGGTCGTTATACTTTTTGTGATAATTATTCACAACAAAGTCAATTCTAACCATCAAGCCACTCAGGATTCAATCAGAAAACTGCAGGAGAAAATCGATTCTTTAAAATCAGGAATCCAAATTCCACCTGTAAAACAGGAAGAACCAGAGATTCCAATTATCAAAGAAGAAATCAAACCGGAAGAAATAACACCAACTCCTGTTGAAGTTCCTCCGTTATTCGAAGAAGAAATCATCGAAGAAAAACAGCCGGAAAGTATTGAAAATACAATTCCTCCAGTTGAAGATGAACTTCCAAGAGCGGAACAAAAAGTGGCTTTCTCAGCAGAAAGTACGATAAGAGAAGTTGTACCGTCTAAAAAATCGTGGCTGGAAAACTTCAGGGAAAATAATCCTGACATCGAGAAATTCATTGGAGAGAATCTGATTAATAAAATCGGGATTCTGATTTTGGTTTTAGGAATCAGTTTCTTTGTGAAATATGCGATAGATAAAGATTGGATTAATGAACCAGCACGTGTGGGAATTGGCGTTTTGGCAGGCGCGCTTGTGATGGGCGTCGCTCATCGATTGAGGAAAAATTATGCGGCTTTCAGTTCTGTTTTTGTAGCCGGAGCAATTAGTATTTTTTATCTCACAATTGGAATTGCTTTCCACGATTATCATCTGTTCAGTCAGACTGTGGCGTTCGTTATAATGGTTGTCATTACCATTTTCAGTGTGTTTGTGTCTGTTTCTTATGACCGGAAAGAATTGGCAGTTTTATCATTGATTGGCGGTTTTGCCGTTCCTTTTATGGTAAGTACAGGCGAAGGAAATTACAAAGTTTTGTTCACTTATATTGCGATTCTTAACATCGGAATGTTGATGATTGCATACTTCAAAAAATGGAATTTGGTCACTTTGTTGGCTTTCATTTTCAGTTGCCTGCTTTATTCTGCTTGGTTTGGAAAAGGCTTTTACGAAGACAAATTACCATATCGTGGCGCTTTGTTTTTTGCTACTATATTTTACCTTATTTTCAGTATTGCTACTGTTATTCATAACCTTAGAAACAAAGGAACTTTCACGAAGCTGGAATATTTCATAATGGTTGCCAACACTTTCTTCTATTTCGGAATGGGAATCAGCATTATTGAAAATTGGAAACCTGAATTCAAAGGTTTGTTTACAGTAGTATTGGCTTTGTACAACTTGGTTTATGCGATATTTTTATATAGAAAATTCGGATTGGACAAAAATGCGATTTATCTTTTATTAGGACTGACTTTAACCTTCGTGACATTAGCCATTCCGATTCAGTTTCAAGGCAATTACATCACTTTATTCTGGGCTGGAGAAGCCGTTTTATTGTTCTGGCTTTCTCAAAAATCGAAAATTGCAACCTTCAAATTAGGCGCAATCATCGTTCAGATTTTGATGTTCGGAAGTTTGATTATGGATTGGGAAAAATATTATTCCGGAAACCTGATGGAACTGAAACCTTTCATCAACCGAATGTTCATCACGGGAATCGTTTCTTTGGGTTCCTTGATTTTCACTTATATTTTATTGAGTAAAGAGAAAGAAAAAACTGATATTTTCGGTTTTGAATTTCAACCTTCATCTTACAGAAATATTATTTTAGGTGTAAGTATTTTAGTAAGCTATTTCACTGGAATGTTGGAAATAAGTTATCAGGCTGCAAATTATATAGTCAACTATTATTCGGCGTTGTCGTATTCGGTTTTGTATAATTTCCTATTCAGCGTTGGATTGATTTATTTTGTTTTGAAGCTAAAAGACAAAGGCTGGAACAGTTTCACGATTGTTTTGGCTTCCGTTAACATCATCATTTACATTGCCTATTTCTACAAACTGACTTACAATGAAATGACGGAAAATTTTGTTCTCAGTTTATCTTCCAAATCAGCTTATTTCATTCATTATATTATATTGATTTGCCTGGCTTATTTCGGATTTGTTTTGATTAAATTCAGAAACGAAAGTCTTTTCTCCAAACTTTTGAATCATAAATCGGCATTATGGATTTTCGCATTTTGCATTGTCTATGTTTTGAGTAATGAAGTGATGATTCACGGATTGATGTTTACCAAAGACATTATTTCACCTACAGAATTAGCGAAATATCCTTTCAATAAAACGGGCTACAGCTATGAAAAAGAAATGTTCATCGATGACAAATTCGAAGCGATAAAACTTCAAATCATCAAAATCGGTTATCCGATTCTTTGGGGCGTTTTATCTTTTGTTTTTCTGATTATCGGTATCAAAAAACAAAACCAGCCATTACGTATCATCGCTTTAGCTTTACTTGGAATCACGATTATCAAATTATTTATTTACGATATCAAAAACGTTTCAGAAACAGGGAAAATCATCGCCTTTATTTTGTTAGGTGTTTTGATTTTGATTATTTCATTCGTTTATCAAAAGATTAAAAGACTGGTTGTAGATGAAACCAAAATCCTTTCGGATAAAATTGAAAACTTGGAAGACCAAACAGAAACTAAAAACCCAACCGATGAAGAAATTAATTAGTCTAATACCAATTCTGATAGCGAATTTTTCCTTAGCTCAAAACTATCAGGGAAAAATAAATAAAGTCTCGGAAAACGGACTTCATCAGATTTTGCTAACTCCGGAAGTTCGTTCTGCATCACAGAATAATATTGATTTTTTAAGAATTTTTGATTCTAAAAATAATGAAATTCCTTATGTGTTTTATGAAGGGAAATCCAGCAATTCCAGTTCAAAGAATTTCACCATCATTTCAAAAACTGCAGTTCCGAATGTAGCGACTTCCATTATTATCTCCAACGAAAATGCTTTGAATATCGATCATCTGACCTTGAAAATCGCCAATACGGATGTCGATAAAAAGTACAATATCAGCGGAAGCAACGACCAAAAAGAATGGTTTGGATTGGTCAGTAACCAGAAAGTAATCGGACTGAATGATGCCGGCGAAAACTTTGTGGAACGGGACTTTGCGTTTCCTTTGAACAACTACAAGTTCCTGAAAATTGATTTCATTGATAAAAATTCTTTGCCAATTAACATTCTGGGAGCGAGTTTGGAAGAAAGTCTTTCGGTCGCGCAATCAAAAACCGAATTACAAAACTTCAGTCAAAAAATTGAAACAGATAAAAAATTAAAACAAACCAAAATCACGATTACTTTCCCAACTCCACAAGTGATTGACGGAATCGGTTTCGATATTTCTTCGCCGAGTTATTTTCTGCGTGATGCGAGGATTTTGATTAATAAATCTAGAGTTTATAAAAAATCGACTGAAAATTATGTCGAGAATATTTCTGCTTTTCAACTCAATTCAAAAAGTAAAAACAGATTTGATGTTCAAAGTTTTTTCGCCAAAGAATTCACGATAGAAATTGATAATCAAGATAATCCTGCTTTGGAAATTAGTAAAATCAATCTTTTCCAATTGCCTGTCAGTATTTTAACCGATTTGAAATCTAATGAAAATTACACGTTGAAAATTGATTCCACTTGGTCAGCTCCGCAATATGACCTCGCCAATTCCGGAATTGATTTTAATCAGAGTTATCCTGTTGCAACTATTTCGAACTTAGAAAAATTAGAACAATCAAAATCTAAGGAAGCAGAAAAAACCTTTTGGCAAACGCCTTTGTTTATGTGGATTTGTATTGTTTTAGCTGTTGCGATTATTGGTTATTTTGCTATTGGGTTGGTTAAGGATATGAATAAGGAGAATCAATAATTAGAATTATTTAAATGTATTTTTAAAAGAATAAGAGCTTCAATGAACAATAAATTAATTTCAAAATCTAAGAAAAGTTTTACAAATACAATTATTATTCTTTCTGGGATAGTTTTATTTTCATTCTTTACATATTTATTGTACAATAATTTCAAACCAAAAAACGAATATGATGAAACTCTGAAAATAATTGGTTTCGTTGTATTGGTTTCAGTTATTTTATATTGTATTTATTATCTCATCAATCAAAAAGTTATATCTATTTATGAGAATCATTTTGAAGTCAAAAGATTATTTCAAACCAAAAAACATTTATTTTCTGAATTTAAAACTCATTATTCAAAAAAAATTAAAGGAAAATATAATTCTTGGACAGAATATTATTTCATTTTAAATACGGATGAAAAACTAACTTTAATCGATTCTGAATACTCTAATTTTTATGATTTTTATTCAATAATCAGAAAAAATATTAAGGTCAATAATGAACTGAATTCAAAATTATTACAGCCAAATTTTCTAAAGTATTCTATAATTTGTGGAATTATTACTGGTTCTCTCATTTATTTCTCAAGTTACTTTTACGATTTCAAAAGAATCGAAAATAACGACTTTGCTTATATTACAAGTGAACTTAAAAATGAAATAAGAATCATTAAAGGAAGTAAAGGAAAAAAACATTTTGAACTTGAACTAACAAGTCAACCTAATTTTGAATTTAAAATATCTGGTAGAAGTTATAATAGTATTGGAAATGACAATGATTTTGTCAAAGCTTTTAACAAAGGAGATGAAATAATAATTGGCATTGAAAAAGAAGAATACGAGAAGAAAATATCTAAAATAAAAAAATTGAATTTATTAGATAAGTATTTTAAATTCTCAACTATTCAAGTAAAACAGTTAAAGGATAAAAAAGGTATTTTTTTTATAGACCTAAAAGAAGTTAATCGTTTAAAAACTCAAAATAATTATATTGCTATTGCTTTATTTTCATTTTTCGGGCTACTTTTTTTATATCTAACTATTGGAAATTATAGAACTCATATTAAATCAATTAACAAAATAAAAAATTAACTCTAAAGTTTTGTAAATTAGACTTAGTTGTCTTTAAAAATTATTCATAATACAAAAAACCTTTCCAAAATCGGAAAGGTTTTCCTTATCTAATACTGAAACTTCCTAAAAGCTTCCAGCGTTTTATCAATCTTTTCTCTGGCGTATCCAATTTTTTATAATGATTACGAGCAAAATACTCGCATCAACGGGTAAACAAAATTTTGTTTCATTTTTAAAAAATATAAATATTAGAACTTCGTTTATTTTTGTATTAGCAGAAATTTTAAACAAACACCTTTCACAAATGAAATTTATAATATTTTTTCTTGGAATTTCTACCTTTTGCTTCTCACAAAAATTTAGTTTCATTTACGAAACAAAATACAAACTGAATTCAGAAAATCCGGATGATGTTAATTCCGAGAATATGATTTTGGATTTAAAAAATAATGTTTCAATTTTTAGAGATTCAGTAGAAAAAGAAGCAGATTCACTAAAGCTGAATAATGGAAAGGAAATATTTAAAATGGGCGTTGAAAACAAATTCTATGTCAAAAAGAATCTTGCTCAAAAAAGAATTGAAAAAGTAATAACTTATTTGGGAAAAGATTATCTTCTTCCAATTGAGGAAATATTAGATTGGAAAATATCTTCCGAACAAAAAATGATTGGAAAATATAAATCTCAAAAAGCAGAAACTACGTATGGAGGAAGAAACTGGATTGCCTGGTTTACAACAGAATTACCTTTTGGAGATGGTCCATATATTTTCAATGGCTTACCTGGATTGATTGTTTCTATTCAAGATTCAAACAATGATTATTCATTTAATTTGATAGAAGTCAAAAAAGGCGATAATATTTTTGACGCACGCACAAAAACAATAAAAATTGATTGGAAAAAATATGAAGCACTTGCAAAATCTTATTTTAATGACCCATTTGATGTAAAGTCAAAGATGGGAATATGGAAAACTGTGACATTTACCGACCCGAAAGGTAATACAATGGATATTTCTGTAAAAAATAAAGAAATACAGAATAGTATTTTACAAGAAAATAATCCAATCGAATTAAATCACAAAATAAACTACTAATAAAAACTTCTGCTAACATTATATTGCAAAACGCAGGATGAATTGCTAAGCGAAAAAGCCCAACATAATACACAACAAAAAACCTTTCCAAAATCGGAAAGGTTTTCTTTATCTAATACTGAAACTTCCTAAAAGCTTCCAGCGTCTTATCAATCTCCGTATCGCCAATCGCAGACGAAATAAACCAAGTCTCATAACCACTTGGCGGAAGATAAATCCCTTGCTCCAAAACCTGATGAAACAGATTGTTGAACAAACCAATATTGGAATTATTCACTTCATTAAAATTACTTGCAGAAGTCACATCAAAGAAAATCGACATCATACTTCCTTTTCTGTTGATTCTGTGTCGGATTCCTTTTTCGTTCAGGATTTTCCCGATTTCGAAATCTAAGGTTTCTGTGGTTTTATCTAATTTTTTATAGAAATCTGCATCTTCTTTTATCAGTTGCAACGTTTTGAGTCCGGCTCTCATTGCCAAAGGATTTCCACTCAAAGTTCCAGCTTGATAAACGCGTCCTCTTGGAGAAAGCCAGTTCATAATTTCGTTTCTTCCGGCAAAAGCACCAACTGGCAATCCGCCACCAATCACTTTTCCATAAGTTACCAAATCTGCTTTTACGTTCAAAGCTTCCTGCGCACCACCAAAAGCCAAACGGAATCCCGTCATTACCTCATCAAAAATCAATAATGACCCGTTCTCGTCACAGATTTTTCTAAGGTTTTGCAGGAAGTTATTCTCCGGCAAGATACAGCCCATATTTCCGGCAATCGGTTCTACGATAATCGCCGCAATCTGTTCAGGATTATTTTTGAAAAGTTCTTCAACTTGTTCGATATTATTATATTCAGCAAGTAATGTATCTTTTGCTGTTCCTTGAGTTACTCCGGGAGAATTTGGGCTTCCAAAAGTCGCCATTCCACTTCCGGCCTGAATCAAAAACGAATCCGAATGTCCGTGATAACAACCTTCGAACTTGATGATTTTTTCTCTTTCCGTATAACCTCTAGCCAAACGAACCGCACTCATACAAGCTTCGGTTCCGGAAGAAACCATTCTGATTTGGTCAACATTAGGAACATTTTCCACAATATATTTTGCAATCTCAGTTTCCAATTCTGTCGGTGCTCCGAATGAAAATCCTTTTTCAGCCTGTAGTTTCAGAGCTTCCAAAACTTCAGGATGTGTGTGCCCAAGAATTGCTGGTCCCCAAGAATTGATATAATCAATGTAGTTTCTATCATCTTCATCTGTAAGGTAAGCACCTTTCGCAGATTTCATAAAAATCGGAACACCTCCAACAGATTTAAAGGCACGAACCGGCGAATTAACACCGCCCGGAATATATTTGTACGCTTCTTCAAAAAGCGCTGAACTTCTTTGGTATAACATTATTGTTGATTGTTATTGGTTGATAGTTGTTAGTCTAAATTCTAACATCTAGTTTCTAATTTCTAAGCTCTTGGTTTTTTACTTTGCAGATAAATCACTTGTCCGGCTCTTGGTTCTTCACCAGCTTCCATTCTGTTTTTGGAATAGAGTTTCTTCAATTTAATTCCAAATTTCTGAGCAATATCGTGCATTGTTTCACCAATTCCGGCTTTGTAAGTTTCCTTGTTTCCTGATGAGTTTTTGCCTTCCAGAAAGATAATATCATTCTTCGCCAGTTTAGAATCTTCCAATTCATTATATTTCATCAGACGTTTTTCACTGATTCCAAATTTTTTGGCAATATCAGAAATGTATGCATCCACAGGCATTACAAAGAATTTCAAATCGCCATTGGGATGATTTTTCACAAGAATATTTTTCAGAAGCGCTGTTTTCGTATTGGCATCTACAATATCAGAAACTTCGGATTGTTTTTTCGCGTATGAACCTTGCGAATAAGGTACTTTTACAGTTGGTGGAGCAACTTTTTCATTCTGTTTTTCCTGACCAAGCTGAGCCATAAAAACCGCATCATTATTAAGATTCGGATACAATTTCAAAATCGCATAATAAACCTCATCTTTCGTTGTATTATCAAATTCATAAAGCTTATACTTCTCGATTTTATCAATCAAAATATATGCATATCTCGGATTGGTAGCATATCCTGCTTTTTTCAGACCGTGAGCCCAGGCTTTGTAATCTTTCGGGTTCAGGTCAAACAATTTGGTGTAATATTTTCTCGTCGCCAAAAAAACCGAATGGTCTTCGTAAGACTGCTTTGGGTCTTCATAAACCCGGAAACACTCGTTGGGCGCATCATCCGTATGTTTCATTGTTTTTCCCGTCCAGTCTTCCTTACATTTGATTCCGAAATGATTTTTCCCTTCCTGCGCCAATCGGCTTTGTCCGCCGCCGGTTTCCAAAAGTCCCTGAGCAAGCGTGATACTTGCCGGAATTTTATACTTTTCCATTTCTTCCACCGCATAAGGCGCAAATTTTTGGACATATTGGTCTTCCGTTTTCCAAGTTTGTGCTTTCACAAATCCCAGAACGCATACCAAACCAATCCCAAACAATTTTCTCATTTTCAATATTTTAAAATATTTATCTTCTTATTTTTTAGGAGCTAATCCCGCTATCCGCTATATCTTTTTTGTCATTGCGAACGAAGTGAAGCAATCCTTAGAATTTTTCACCGCAATGACAAAAAAGGATGCCGCTACTATCGGGGCTATGGGTTTCTAATTCTTTTCAACTTTTGTCATCAATACAAAATTTGAAAACTTAATCAACCCCTTCAGAGTTTGAAACTCTGAAGGGGTTTTATTCCGCAATCAGTTCCCTTCCTTTACTTTTCAAAAACAGATTTGCACCTTTGATTCCTTGTAACCCACCAGTATGAAATGTCAAAATCTTTGAACCTTTCGGAAAGAAATCTCTCTCTGCCAAGTCAAAAATCTTCTGCATCATCTTTCCTGTATAGATTGGGTCAAGCGGAATCTGACATTCTTCATAAAACCAATTTATAAAACGGATATTCTCATCCGATATTTTCCCGTATCGATTTTCATCCGCATCAATCAATTCAAAATTGTCTCTACCACTCCATTGCTTCACTAAGTTTTCCAGCGAATTATCCTTAACAACTTTGATTCCAACAACTTTCTGATGTTCTTCTGCAAACTTCGAAATCCCAGCAATTGTTCCTCCAGTTCCAACTGCCGTGCAAAGATAATCAAAATCTTTGGTGTCATTTCCCAGCATATATTGGACACCTTTCACCGCCATTTCATTACTTCCACCTTCCGGAATAATGAGTGAATTTTGATATTTTTCAGAAAACTCTTCAGTTAATTTTTCTTTGTTCTGATAATCTTCTCTGGAAACAAAGAAGAATTGCATTCCGTTTTTTGAAGCTTCGGAAAGTGTGGGATTGTCTTGCCAATTATTTTCTAATTCATTTCCTCTGATAATCCCAATCGTCTGAATTCCGAATTGTTTTCCAAAAGCAGAAACCGATGCAATATGATTGGAAAAAGCACCACCAAAAGAAATTAACAAAGGATTTTCAGGTTTCAATTCCAAATATTCATTGACATTGAAGAAGAGTTTCCAGAATTTGTTTCCGGAAATTTTTGGATGAATGAGGTCTTCTCTTTTGATGAAAATCTGGACATCAAAATCATTTTTGATTTCGATAATTGGGATTTTATGTTCCGGAATCTGAAGCATCTTCAAAAATATAAATTTCAAATGAAAGCTTATATGATAAAACTTATTTTATTAAGATTCTAAATGAATAACAGTTTGTAATTAGAACTGAAAATCATCAAAACAAAATATTTAAACATATTTAATTATAATTACATAGTATTCAATCATAAAAAATTAATTATCTATAAATCACATATTTTAAATTGTAAATTAAGGATTTAATAATAGAATAATTTCAGAAATTCTTAAATACTTTACTTTTAAAGCACAAATCTTCATCGTAATATTGCTAAAGATTTTGAAAACACAAATAAGTCATATTTATTTTAATAAAAACAAAAATGATGAGAGAGATTCATCACCTTTATTTTAACAATAAAGGACAGTACAAAAAAAACTCCACCAAAAAAATTGGTGGAGTTTTGATTTATATAATCATTAAGATTATTTTGTTCTTTCGATAATCTTTTTCACTGCTTTTACAACAGCTTCTGCATCGATTTGATATTTCTTCATCAATTCTGCAGGTGTTCCAGATTCCCCGAAAGTATCGTGAACTGCTACAAATTCCTGAGGCGTTGGTCTTCTTCTGGACAACATTCCAGCGACAGATTCACCAAGTCCACCAAGATAATTATGTTCTTCAGCAGAAACTAATTTACCAGTTTTCTCTACAGACTTCAAGATAATCTCTTCATCCAAAGGTTTGATGGTGTGGATATTGATAATTTCAACTGAAATACCTTCTTTTTCCAATTCGTCAGCAGCTAACAAAGATTCCCAAACCAAATGTCCGGTTGCAACAATTGTTACATCTGTTCCTTCCTGTAAAAGAATTCCTTTTCCAATCTCGAAAGGCATATCCTCCGGAATAAAAACAGGAACTACAGGACGTCCGAATCTCAAATAAACAGGACCTTCGTGTGCAGCAGCAGCCAAAGTTGCCGCTTTTGTCTGGTTATAATCGCAAGGATTGATTACCGTCATTCCCGGTAACATTTTCATCATCCCGATGTCTTCCAAAACCTGATGTGTTGCGCCATCTTCACCCAAAGTAACTCCAGCGTGAGAAGCTGCAATTTTTACATTCTTGTTAGAATAAGCAATAGACTGACGAATCTGATCGTAAACTCGAGAAGTTGCAAAGTTGGCGAAAGTCCCGGCAAAGGGAATTTTTCCATTGATTGTAAGACCGGCAGCCAAGCCCATCATATTAGCCTCAGCAATACCTGTCT